>Ga0187812_1000109_pt1 | contig 28909 bp, 20 predicted proteins | sample NC_S_2_FD_130582 | JGI IMG/M metagenome (GOLD analysis project Ga0187812, IMG submission 130582) | Wetland sediment microbial communities from Neuse River Estuary, North Carolina, USA - ASW-S_2 | ecosystem: Environmental > Aquatic > Freshwater > Wetlands > Sediment | place: USA: North Carolina...
AGTAAAAACCATCCTGGAAGAAAACGAAATTGAATATTCCGGCGAGCTCATTATGCGTAGAGAAATTTCTCTTAAAGGCTCTAACCGCTGCTTTATAAATGATACGCCTGTGCCGCTGAATATCATTAAGGATGTAGGCAATCTTCTTGTTGATCTTCACGGTCAGCACGAGCACCAATCGCTTTTAAGGACAGAAACTCACGTTGAGTTTTTAGACGAGTTTGGCGGCAGCGAGGATGAACTGTCTGCTTACAAAAAACATTACGACCAGCTTAACAAAGCGCTGCACGATTTAAAATCTTTAAAGGAAAAAGAATCTTCGCTTAAGGAAAAAAAAGAAATTTATTCTTACCAGATAAAAGAGATTGACGCGGTTTCTCCCGTTGAAGGCGAAGAAGAAAAATTAATCGAAGAGCTGAACATCCTTGAAAATTCCGAAAAGCTGCTGGAGCTAACTTCATCGGTCTACCAAAAAATTTATGATTCTGAAAATTCTATTCATGATGCGCTTGTAAAAATAAAAAACGAATTGGATTCGCTCGCTAAAATAGATAAAGCTTTTAACGAGGTTAACTCCGAATGCGAATCCGCTCTTACATATATAAAAGATATTTCGCAGTTCATAAGAGATTACAATTCTAAGATCGATCTGGAATCGGATCATCTTGAAGGAATAAGAGAGAGGCTGGGCGCGCTGAATCTTCTTAAGAAAAAATACGGCGGTTCTATCAATTCTATTTTGGAGTTCAGAAAAAAGATCGGCGGCGAGTTTGAGCTTGCTTCCAATTTCTCCGAAAACATTTCCGCTTTAGAAGAGCAGATCAAAAAATTAAAAACGGAATGCGGAGCGGCTGCGGATAAGCTTTCTAAAAAAAGAAAATCTTCCGCGGATAAAATTCAAAAAGAAGTTGTTCTGGTTTTAAATGAGCTTGGGATTAATAACGCGTTATTCAAAGTTAAAATTGAGCGGTCGCCTGCGGAGTCAAGCGGCGGTGATTATATTATTATAAACGGCAGGCAATTTAGTTTTACATCTTCCGGATGCGATGAGGTTGAGTTTTATATCTCTACAAATGCCGGCGAAGATCCGAAGCCGCTTTCAAAGGTAGCTTCGGGCGGAGAAATCTCACGCATAATGCTGGCGCTGAAAACGATACTCGCTAAGAATGATAAGCTTCCGTTATTAATATTTGATGAGATCGATACCGGTGTAAGCGGAAGGGTTGCGCAAAAGGTCGGGCAATCGTTAAAATCACTCGCCGCATTCCATCAAATAATTTCAATCACCCACCTTCCGCAAATAGCGGGTCTTGCGGATCATCATTTTGCCGTTGAAAAAAATTCAAGCGGTGAAAGAGTTGTCAGCTCAATCAGGAAATTAAATGTGAATGAGCGCGTAAAAGAAGTTGCGAAGCTTATGAGCGGCGAAGTCGTTACCGACGCCAGCCTTAAAGGCGCAAAGGAATTAATGGGATTAACGAAGTAATCCGATCATTTTAAATTTTCCCCGGATATAAAATTTACTGCGCCTGCGCGAACCGCATATCAGCCCTTTTATTCAAGTTCGTTTGAACTATAAACCATACAGCCGGGCTGAAGACTATATAAAGCACAAACAAAAGCCACTTGTCAAAATGTTCTGTCGAGAATTTTTCATACAGCTCGCCGAATTTATACATTGAATAAAATCCGCCGAAGGGAATAAAAAATAGCACAACCCATAAAGCCGGCGAAGCCTGAGTATCGTTGGTGGCATCTTTCATTTCCATTGATACCTGGTAAAACCAGTATAGCGTATAAATTCCCAAAGTGATGATGACTAGAAAAACCTGGGCAATCATGTTTCTCTTTTTTATTTGAGGCTGCATAAAATTCTCCTTAAGGTTTTTGTATGTGAATTATTGATTTGCTCGGTTCAAAATAATTAAATCATCTTAAACTTAAAAGAAAAATCTTTGGCTGACGATTTTATCTATCCGGTCTTTATCTTAAATTAAACCGGGATATTGAAATAAAAATTATGAACGAAGAAAAAAAGAAACTGCTGCGCAGCGTATTTGTTCCCGTCATCTTTATTTTTATTCTATTTGTTATAGAAATATTTCAAAAGCTGACCGGGATAAATTTAACTATCTACGGATTGTATCCTCATAAGATCTCGGGGCTCATCGGTATTGCGGCTGCGCCGTTACTGCATGTTAGCTACGGTCATCTAATTTCAAATTCAATTCCCTTGCTGCTGATAGGCGTCGGCATTGCGTATTTCTATCCTTCATCAGCCAATAAAATATTTCTGCTCGTTTATTTAATTCCGGGAATCTTTGTTTGGCTTACGGGCAGACCCGCGTATCACGTCGGCGCAAGCGGGATAGACTACGGATTGGTTACCTTCTCGTTTTTCAGCGGATTGATAAGGCGCGACACCCGCTCAATTGCGCTTGCGCTTATTGTAACATTCCTTTACGGCGGACTTGTCTGGGGTATCTTTCCTCAAGCCGGAGCAATCTCTTGGGAGTATCATCTGTTCGGCTCGCTTACAGGTATCTTCTGCGCCGTCATATTTAAAAAATCAGATCCATATAAAAAATATGATTGGGAAGATGAAGAAGAAACCGGGGATGATTAAAAATAGTTGAAGAAATAAATATCGTTATATTAATATAATATTAATTTCTTATCTCATTTTATTTCTTTCTTGACTTTCAGATTCGTTTTATACAATTTATACACAGTCTTTTAATTATTATATGGGATAATGGTGGTATGTGAATTAAGAACCGCAGTTTTATTTTTTTTAGACTTGAGTATTTCTTACCCAACCTCGCTTCAGATCGGAGAATTTCCAGAGTCAATTAATAAATACAATTCTAAATCCTTCTTTTTCTATAAACATTCCATAGCGCTATTATGAAACTAAACAATACACTCACGTTATTATTACACAAACTATTATTCCCAATTTTAGCCTTAAGCTTGTTTTTCCTCTTCTCATTTGAAAGCTGTAAAAGCCCTACTGCGCCTAAAACAAATTCTCCCGATACAACTTCAAATAATTTTGTTTGGTCTGTTGATACAATAGGTGCCGAAGGCAGCGTGCTCAATGATGTTACTATAATTAATGATACCCTTGCTTATGTAGTAGGTATACTCTACGATAGAGATTCTACAGGGAAAAGTGATCTTTCAAATCCATATAATGCTGCTATATGGAATGGAATAAAGTGGACTAAAATTAAAATACCCTATGATTATCAGGGTCAGAAAATATTTGGAACCATTTATTCTATTTTCGCAACAAATCCAAATGATATCTGGTTTGGATATGGTAACCTTGTCCATTGGGATGGAAAACAATACTCAGAACCAATTATTATTCCGTGGTTCCAGTCACAAGCAAACAAAATATGGGAGAGTATAGATAGAAATGATCTATATGTTGTTGGGAATAATGGATTGATTGCCTACTCATCTGATCAAGGAAATTCTTGGACACAGGTATCAGTTAATACTACACTACCTTTTCAGGACATCTGGGGTGGAACAGACAGAATAGGAAGACAGCAAGTTCTTGCCGTTGCTTCCGACAAGTTTGGCAATGGCGGCAAAGCAATTATAAGCCTAGATAATGGCGAAGCCTCGTCTGTTTCCGACAGCGGTTACATCAGCAGTTTAAGCGGAATATGGTTTGTTCCTAATGAAACTTATTACATAGTGGGACCAGGAATATTTCAAAGAAATTTTATTCAGGATAATGAAATGTGGAGTGGTCCTGCTCTGCCAATAGACTGGTATTCTTTTGCAATTAGAGGAAATAATAAAAACGATGTGGTAGCTGTTGGAGATGCCGGTTCTATAAGCCATTTCAACGGAGTTTCATGGTATGGTTATACTCAGTTGTTAAATCCTATTGATAGATTAGTAAGCGTAAGCATGAAAAATAATTTAATTATAGCTGTGGGAGATAGACATAATGATGGTGTCCATTATTATGGATTAATTTATATCGGGAAGAGGTAAAGAATAAATCGGAACTTGTAAATTAAACGATATCTTGGATTTTTATTTTAATTGTTAGCATTTATGAGATAACATCAAATCATATACCTAATCAAAAATAAATCGAAAGGAGCTCTTATGGGTACTTTGCTAAGGAAAATTGATCGCATTTTATTATTTAATTTAATAATAATTTCGATCATCATTTCATCTGTAGGAAGTATATCTTCACAGACTATTTATACGCCACAAAGGGGTAGCAGCAAGTTAATTAACATTGTTAAAATTAAAGACCTTCCTGAAAAACTTGGAACAAGCACAGGTAGTATTCCATATAGATATGGCGGAAGTCTCCAATTATTACAAAAAGCAAAACAAAAAGAAATATTACCTATGTCTGGGACCGCAGAAAGGGACTTAGATCAAATGCCGCCTTTAAAATCAACTAATAGTGAAAAACAAGGTTTCAAACCGCAAAGTAACCCGCTCGGCTCTCTTGATGTCAGTTTCCAAGGCTTAGGCTTAAATAATACGATTACTAGCTTTAGTCCACCTGATCCGAACTTAGCAGTTGGTTCTAACTATATTGTAGAGGCAGTCAATAGTACAATTGCAATATATACAGAAACAGGAACTTTAGTTAAACAAACAAGTTTGGCTAGTATTTTTTCAAACCAAAATGACAAATTGGGTGATCCAAAAATCGTATTTGATCAATATTCTCAGCGCTGGATATTGCTTGCTTTAAATTTCAATTCATCTAATTCACAATATTTGATTGCAGCTTCTGAAACTTCAGACCCAACCGGTCAATGGTACATATATGAACAAAATGCATCTCTTGATGGATCCACTAACACTGGTTTTTATGCTGATTATCCTGGTCTCGGTCTAGATGCCAACGCAGTTTACATAACTTCCAATCAATACGCCGGTAATGTCTTCCAATATTCCAAAATAAGAATCTTGTTAAAATCGCAGTTATATTCTCATCAAACTCTAACGTATACAGATTTCACAAAATTGATAGATGCAGATAGTTATATGTTCAGTTTTACATTAAAACCTGCATATAATTTTGATAACACTAACAGTGCATATTTCCTATGTGATGAAGAGTTTGGTAGTAATACATTAACTTATTGGAAAATTGATAACCCTACATCTTCTAATCCTCAATTAACGATGACGCCAATTTATATTAGTCCTTACCAACAGCCGCCTGACGCAGTACAAGAAAACAGCGCCAATACTATTGATGTTGGAGATTGCAGGCTACAAGACGTTGTATGTAGAAACGGTTTCCTCTATACTTCTTTCGAGACAGCCTATAATTGGGGTCATGGTAATGTTTGTGCTATCCGTTATGAAAAAATTAACGCTAGTACTGGAAGCGTAGCAATGGATGCTGTCTATGGAAGTGATCTTTCATATTATTATTACCCGAATGTGTATATAGATGCCTACGGAAATATTGGGTTGGTTTTCAGTCGCTCAAGCACAAATGAGTATCCGGGTGTTAGATGGACTTACCGTACTCCGGATGACGGTACAGCTAGAGTCAGCCAATCATTAAAAGATGGTTTGAATTACTATTATAATCCTGTTGGTTCAGATAACAGAAATCGCTGGGGTGATTATAGTGGAATATGCATGGATCCTAGCAATAGTAATAAAATATGGCTTTGCGGCGAATATGCAACTTCTTATAGTTGGCTCTGGGGCACAGCGATAGGGAGTTTTACTTTTATAACTCCAATTACTTTTGCAAATGAACTACAATCCAGTGGATCAAATTTGGGCGGCAACTTTTTAGTTAATTCCTCTCCTGTTAGTTCAGGACAAACAGTCAATTTTTTACCAAATACAAATATTAATCTGATTGACCAAAACGAAAGATTTGCGAATAATAAACAAAATAATTGGGATAATGATAATTCAAATTACTTACTAAGCAGAAATTTTTCCGCCGGGAATGCTTATCCTCAGCCTTCAAGAAATGAAATTGCGAACTATGTCCCTCTTAATCCTGCAACAATTACAGCGAGCTTTCCGGAATTTCCTTCAGTTTCGGGTTTGAAGGTGCAATTTAATGATCCCTGGTATCTTAATTCAAATGGAACGCAGGGGAATAATTTTGCACAATCTTTTATTCCGTTAACCCAAAATAGCGCCCCGATGACGGGGGCATATAATCAAGCAAGCGGCGGCGTTTTTTTAAACCAAAGTGGACCTACTAAAAATTGGAGTCCGCCATACTATTCAATCGGTTCAAGCCAATCAATTAGTTTAGGTGGTACTAATCATCCTTTTTATATCTGGTACTGTACGGGAACCAATGCAATTTTTAATACTACAAGCCCCACTTCAGTACCCGTGGAGTTTACAAGTGCAAACTCAAGTATTACCACTTATCTAAAAGGGTCTCTTATTTCAAATAATTCCTCTACATTTCTTAATAATAGTCAGAGAAAGTTTGTCAAAACCTCCGATGGGGTTCTTCATCTTGTTTATTCAAGCATGGGGCATGTTTGGTATGAGATAAGCACTAACAACGGCTCCTCATGGACTCTTATGAATAACGGTCATCCTCTCGATAACGGCGCTGGCAAATGCCCCTCGATAGACTATTACGGCAATACTGTCGCCATTGCTTTCCAGCAGCAAGCAAGCGGCAGTTATACATATACCATTCAGCTTCAAACCTACTATGGTTACGGCAGCAGCTATATTTTCGGTACAAGCGCTACTGTTTATTCTGAATATAGTGATGCATATTCTGTTAATGCTAATCCAAACATCTCATGGGGATATAATGCTAAGTTTATTGTATCCTATGAAAGAAAAGACAATAGCGACCCTCTCGGAAACCCTTACGGAATACACTTTGTCTATGGTTCTCTAAGCTACAATAATATTACCTTAATTGGCAGAAGCTGGATTTCAGGAACGAACAATAACTCCGTTAATGCTTCCGTTTACTCCAATAAATCCGACTATAACGATGGATTCCAGGTTGCCTATGAACAGGATAACTGGACAAAATTCATATTCTACTCACGCACTAATATTTCTCCTACATGGACAATTACTTGTACCACCCCCGTTAATATAGCTTCGGGCGACACATATCTTGTAAACTACCGCCCTTCTATTATTGGAATGCCTGATGGTAGTGCCAGAGTCTGCTGGATGGGTGACTTTTCAGGTAATGGAAATCAAATAAATACAATTTATAGAAATCTTAATAACGGGACATATTACTCTTTGGGTTATAATGTTAGATCAACTTCATTAAATCTTTCTGATGATAACACCGCCTGCTATGCCTCTTGGAGCACTAACTTCGGAGGAAGCGCCTGGTCAAATAGCTTTGTTGATTTAAGCAATCCTTATAGTACTAAGACTCTCAATACTTCCGGTCAAGATGTTCAGATTAGCAATGGTGCCGGTAAGAGCAATATGTATGTCTCTGCTTATTACCCTTTTACAGCTCCTTATTATTTCCAGACTTCTAATAATCTTGGAAGCTTCCCTAAGACTAATCCTAACTCTATCAGCAGCGGCAAGGGCGTAGTTATTGTTAAAGGTAATGCTCAATTATCTTATTCTTTAGGCGACGTTACTGTTGACAACAATAAAATAAGTTTTGTAAAAACTAATGACTCTACAAACAACAATAACTTAAACAACATTAATAGCTCTCTTATAACAGAACCTTTTACACTTAATAATAATTCTGATTTCAGCTTCAGCGCTATGAACGGACTTATTGACAGCGCCGCCGCATTAGCTGCTCTTGGTAACAGCGGTTATATTGAATATAAAACAGAATTAATTGATGATGCTACCGGTGCAGTGCTGGGAACTCTATCAGACACTAAAATAAGCTCCTCAAATTTATTATCAGACAATGTATCCTCGTTCAAAGTTAATACAGACGGTCTGGGCGGTAAAACCGTGAAGATGCGCTTAACTGTAAATACCAATCTATATAAACCCGAATATTATGAAATAGAAAGATACTCAGCGGACGGAAATGTAACCGGAAAGTTTTCCGCTGATACAAAAGAAATTTCTGTTCAAGGTAGTGAAATTGTTAAAAGTTATGAACTTGGTCAAAACTACCCTAACCCATTCAACCCTACAACTATTATTACATATCAAATTCCGAAAGATGGTTTTGTTACCGTTAAAGTATTTGATGCGCTCGGCAGAGAAATTAAAACTCTTGTCAATGATTTTAAATCTCAAGGCAAATATTCTGTTAACTTTGATGCAAGCAGCTTGTCAAGCGGTGTTTACTTCTATCAGCTAAAAGCCGGTGATTATACTTCTATAAAGAAGATGGTACTACTGAAGTAAGTGCTAGTTAGCCAAATAATAAATTAGAGCCGTATCGTGCGGCTCTAATTTATATTAATTATTTTTTCATTTTACTTGACTTTAACTTAACATTTACCAATTTTTCTTATGCATAAAATTAAATCATGGAGCATGTTTAAAGGAATTATAAAATATTATTTCTTCTACGTCTTCTGCATTTTATACGTCTTCTCTTTATTTAACTCTACCCCGTCTGCGGGATTTATCCCTCATCAGTTAGATGCAGCATACGAATTTAATTCTAACATTACTTCATCCAATGAACAAACCGGCATTACTTACTCAGACCTCGATTATCATAACCTTATCTTTAGCTTTCCGGATGAAAAAGTTTCATCAATTAAAAACAAGCTTGTTTCCCAGAGACCGCCGCACCAGACTAAGCTTAAAGAGACCGGTAAGGTTATAGCAAAATTTTTAACTGCAAATTTGTCCAATTCACAATTCAAAGAATTCTCCCACTCAAGACAAACCGATAAATCCAACCATCGCGTTTTCCGTATTTAGAATAAATACTCTACCATCTGTTATCTACTAATATTTTACAATGTAAATAAATTAATTCAGAGGGATGCCGGCGCGGCTGAAACCGGGCGGCATCCCGGTTTAACTAATAATTCTTAATACAAAACGGAAGGATAAACATTATGTCTGCTACATATAAATTCAACTGTAAGGTTGTAGAAGTACTGACTGTCGGTGAAACTATTACTGCTCACGCTATTACATTCTCGGCTGATATCATAAAAGAAAGACCCTCATGGTCAAATAATTATTTACTTGACATGCAAACATCCATTCAAGGCGGCTATCAAAAATATCTCGGCGTCGATAAGACAAAAGCCTTGCGCATGGCTACCCTGAATGTTCTTAATATCCAGTCACTCTCGCTCGACTTTTTCTCTAAATTCAAGCTGCAGCTTGATATTGATTACGACAACTCAACCGCAAGGAAAAAAGAAATACTCAAGACTCTTGGCTTTAGCGCTTACTATGCGGACGCCGCGTCTGGTAACCAGGAATCGCTTGTCTCACTCCTCAATCAATTTAAAGAAAACATGACAGCCGACCTTGAAACCGAAATAACAACAAAGGGAATGAACCCGGCTATTATAACCGGTATTAAGACGCAAGTGCCCGGTATGTCGGCTGCAAACACCGTTCAGGAAGCAGCTAAGGGTTCAAAGAAATTATTAACCGACGCTGCCGTAAATGAACTGAACGATCTATACAAGAAAATAATTGCAATTTGTAAAGTCGGTCGGAAAGTATTTAAGGATGATAAAGCAAAGAAAGATTTATTTTCCTTTGCAAAGACGCTCAAAGCTTTAAGAGGCGCCAACAAAGGCGGCGGTGATAATCCTCCTCCTCAGCCGCCGGCACAATAATTTAAAGTAGGAACATCATCCTTAAAAACTGTTTTTACCGCGATGATGTTCCTGCCATTTTAAATGCGTCTTACTTCATTATTCGTCAACCGGTGTTCAACATTCAAAAAAACATTGCGTGTCGAACAATAAATTATTTATTACAAAAAGTGCCCATTGCCGTTAGGTAACAGTCCTTGACACTTAGGTAAAGACATCTGTGAGTTAGGCGCACAATCTGGGCACTTAGGCAAAGACATCTGTGAGTTAGCAGCACAATCTGGACACTTAGATAAAGACTTTTGTGAGTTAGGCGCACAATCTTGGCACTTAGATAAAGACATCTGTGAGTTAGCAGCACAATCTTGGCACTTAGATAAAGACATCTGTGAGTTAGCAGCACAATCTGGATACTTAGGTAAAGACTTTTGTGAGTTAGGCGCACAATCCGGACACTTAGATAAAGACATCTGTGAGTTAGGCGCACAATCTTGGCACTTAGATAAAGACATCTGTGAGTTAGCAGCACAATCTCGGCACTTAGATACAGACATCTGTGAGTTAGGAAAACATCCCTGGCATTTAGGTAAAGATTTTTTTGCCTTGGGTTGAGTATCTTTTCATTTAGATAATGCGTCGTGTGAATTAGCAGCTTGATCTTGAAACTAAGGCGAAGCATAACTTGATATGGTAACTTCCGCGGGCTTCTTAGTTAAACATCTTTAAAGCTGCGGACTCCGCGTTTGTCTTTGCGGTCTCCGCGAGAAGCATTCTGAGCATGCTTTCCTCATCACCACAAAGCCCGCAGAGGGTGTAAAATATTGTATATTAAAACCAAATGAATTAAGTTTCTAAGGCATTTTTAATCAAAATTCTAACCAGTTTAAGCCTTTCGGAAGGCTTACCTGCTGCTGTATTGTACACAATCAGCCGCGGCATTATTTACTTTGACTGGCGGAATAACAAAAATATTTCTGAAAATGAAAATAAGTAAAGAGGCAATTTTAATGAGCGATGATAAATCTAAAGAACAAGAGTTTATAGATACTGAAACACGGGAATGGCTTTACTCACTCGACTACGTTCTTGAGCATGGCGGTCCCGGAAGAGTTATAGACATACTTCAGCAATTACAAATTAGAGCGCATAAAGCCGGTGTTAATATCCCTTTTTCAGCAAACACACCTTACATCAACACAATTCCGAGAGAACAGCAGCCGCCCTTCCCCGGCGATAGAGAAATTGAAAGAAGAATTAAAAGCCTTATCCGCTGGAACGCTATGGCTATGGTTGTTAAAGCCAATAAGCTTGAGCACGGCATCGGCGGGCATATTTCTACTTACGCTTCCGCGGCAACTTTGTACGAAATCGGCTTTAACCATTTCTTCCGCGGCAAGGGCGAAGACTACGACGGCGACCAGATTTTCTTTCAAGGTCATGCCTCGCCCGGCATATATGCGCGCGCTTTTCTAGAAGGAAGAATTTCAAAAGAACAATTAGAAAACTTTAGAGGCGAACTGAAGCCCGGAGGCGGACTTTCGTCATACCCGCATCCCTGGCTTATGCCCGGCTTCTGGGAGTTCCCCACAGTTTCAATGGGTCTCGGTCCGATTATGTCTATCTACCAGGCAAGATTCAACCGCTACCTTGAAGACCGCGGATTAAAAAAGCCTAACGGCAGCAAGGTGTGGGCGTTCTTAGGCGACGGCGAAACGGACGAGCCTGAAACTCTCGGCGCTATTACTCTCGCTTCAAGAGAAAAGCTTGATAACCTTATCTTCGTTATTAACTGCAACCTTCAAAGATTAGACGGTCCGGTTAGAGGAAACGGAAAAATTATCCAGGAGCTTGAAGCCATCTTCCGCGGCGCAGGCTGGAATGTTATTAAAGTTATCTGGGGCGGCGATTGGGATCCGCTTCTTGAAAAAGATACAGACGGCAAGCTTGTTAAACGCTTAGGCGAAATTGTCGACGGGCAGTATCAGAAATATTCCGTTGAAACCGGGCAGTACATACGCCAGCATCTTTGCAATAACGATCCCGACCTTTTAAAAATGGTAGAGCCTCTCTCCGATGAGCAGTTAAGGATAATGAGGCGCGGCGGGCATGATCCCGAAAAAGTTTATGCGGCATTTAAATCTGCGGTTGAGCATACCGGCTCTCCCACCGTAATCCTTGCGAAGACAATTAAAGGCTATGGACTCGGCGAAAGCGGCGAAGGAAAAAATATTACACACCAGCAGAAAAAATTAAATGAAGATGAGCTTGCGGAATTTAGAACCCGCTTCGGCATTCCTATTTCGGATGACGAAGTCGCGAAAGCCCCGTTCTACAAGCCCGCAGACGATACTCACGAGATGAAATATCTAAAAGAGCGCAGGCAAATGCTGGGAGGTTATGTGCCTTCGCGTAAAACAAATCTGCGCCCGATTAAAACTCCGCCGGAAGATATATTCGAAGAATTCTACAAAGGAACCGAAGGCAGGGAAGCTTCTACAACAATGGTATTTGTAAGAATACTTGCTAAGCTTCTGCGTGATAAAGAAATCGGCAAGCTCATTGTGCCTATTGTTCCGGATGAGGCGCGGACATTCGGTATGGAAGCGCTCTTCCGCCAGATTGGAATTTACTCTCACGTCGGTCAGCTTTACGAGCCGGTCGATAAAGAAAGTCTTCTTTATTATAAAGAGGCGAGGAACGGTCAGATACTTGAAGAAGGAATTACCGAGGCGGGCGCGATGTCGTCTTTCATTTCCGCGGCTACGGCTTACGCAACTCACGGTTTAAATATGATTCCGTTCTTTATTTATTATTCGATGTTCGGCTTCCAGAGGATTGGAGATTTAATCTGGGCGGCAGGAGATATGAGCGCGAAAGGATTCCTGGTCGGCGGTACTGCGGGAAGAACCACGCTTGCCGGAGAGGGTTTGCAGCATCAAGACGGCAACAGCCACCTGCTCGCTTACACAATTCCCAATCTCGTTACTTACGATCCTGCCTTCGCGTTTGAGATAGCGGTAATCGTACGCGACGGCATTAGGAGAATGTACGAAGAACAGGAAAGCGTATTTTATTATCTAACGGTGATGAATGAAAATTACGAAATGCTTCCAATGCCCGAAGGCGCAAAGGAAGGCATCGTAAAAGGAATGTATAAGCTAAAGCCTTCAACAAAGAAGAGCTTAAAGTTAAGAGCGCAGCTTTTCGGCAGCGGAACCATCCTTAACGAGGTACTTAAAGCTCAGGAAATTCTCGAAGAAGAATATAAAGTTTCCGCCGATGTTTGGAGCGTTACAAGCTATAAAGAATTAAGAAGAGACGCCATGGAAGCCGAGCGCTGGAATATTCTTCATCCCGGCGAGGAGCAAAAAGTTCCTTACGTTTCAAAAGTATTGAAAGGCGAAGAAGGAGTTTTTGTAGCGGCATCGGATTACGTTAAAACGCTTCCCGACTCAATCGCAAAGTGGTTCCCGAGCCATCTGTACGCGCTTGGCACCGACGGCTTCGGAAGAAGCGACGGGAGAGCAAACTTGCGCGACTTCTTTGAAGTCGACGCAAAGCATATTGTTGTTGCGGTTTTATACGCGCTTTCAAAAGAAGACAAAATAAAAGCCGCGGTGGTAGATAAAGCGATAAAGGATCTCGGCGTTAATCCGTCAAAGCCGAATCCTCTTACCGTTTAACCAAATTATTCATACAATGAAATTTTAAGGTAGAAAATGGCAATAGAATTTAAATTACCCGAGCTCGGCGAAAATATTGAATCGGCAGACGTGCTGAATATTCTCGTCAGCGTCGGCGATAAAGTAGAAAAAGATCAAGGCGTAATTGAAATTGAAACCGACAAGGCTACAATTGAAGTGCCGTCAACTTTAACCGGAGTTGTAAAAGAAATATTAATTAAATCTGGCGAGAAGGTAAAAGTAGGACAGGCAATAGCGACGTTTGAAGAGGCTAATCAGAAAGCGGCTTTCAAGCCTGCTGAAAAACAGGTTGAAACATCAACGGCAAAAAAAGTTGAAGCTAAGCCCGCCGCTTCCCCGGAAAACAAAACCGCGGTTGAAGTAAAGCCTGCAAAATCTGTAAGCGCGGTTGTTGACATGAAATTGCCTGAGCTTGGCGAAAACATTGAGTCCGCCGATGTATTAAACGTACTTGTAAAACCCGGCGATGTAATTGAAAAAGATCAAGGTGTAATTGAAATTGAAACAGACAAAGCAACGATCGAAGTGCCTTCCACATTATCCGGAAAAGTTGTTGAAGTTATACTTAAACCCGGCGATAAAGCGAAAGTTGGACAAACAATTCTTAAAATAGAAACCGGCGGTATTTTTGCCGGTGAAATTACTGAAGAGAAAAAGCCCGCTGCTGTTCAAGCGCCGGCTGAAGAAAAGGTAGAATTAAAAAATGCGGCTAATGTAGATTCGTCAAAAGGAGAAAGAGATAAATTTTCTCCGGGCGAAGTTGACAGCCAGCCTCCTATTGCAAAAGGCGCCGCGCCTGCTGCTCCATCGGTTAGAAGAATTGCCCGCGAGCTTGGCGTTAATATTAATAAAGTTTCAGGCACCGGTCCGTTCGGAAGAATCTCGATGGATGATGTTAAAAATTATGTAAAAAAATTAAATGAAAGCAGAGATGCTCAGCCTTCGTTCGGAATTAAGCAGGAAGCGCTGCCTGACTTTTCAAAATTCGGCGAAGTTGAAGTTAAGCCGATGAGCGGCATCCGCGCAAAGACTGCCGTTCATCTCAGCTATGCGTGGCAATCTATTCCGCACGTAACACAGCATGATAAAGCAGACATAACAGAGCTTGAAAAAATCAGAAAGGCTTACAATCCAAAAGTAGAAAAAGCCGGCGGCAAATTAACCGTAACGGCAATCCTGCTTAAGGTAGTCGCAGCTGCATTAAAAGTATTCCCGCAGTTTAACAGCAGCGTTGATCTTGAAAAGAAAGAAGTTGTTTATAAGAAATATTTCAATGTTGGAATTGCGGTCGATACCGAACACGGATTGATAGTTCCGGTTGTAAAAAATGTTGATCAGAAAAATTTAACCGAGCTTGCTGTTGAAATGAATACGATCGCCGAGAAAGCGCGTATAAGAAAAATCTCGTTAGATGAGCTTCAAGGCGGATGTATTACGATAACCAACCTCGGCGGAATCGGCGGCACTTCTTTTACGCCGATTGTAAATTCACCGGAGGTTGCTATACTCGGAGTTTCGCGCGGTTCGCTTGAGCCGGTATATAAAGACGGCGCGTTTGAACCGCGACTAATGCTCCCGCTTTCTCTTTCCTATGACCACAGAATTATTGACGGTGCAGATGCGGCTAGATTTTTAAGGTGGGTCTGCGAAGCGCTTGAACAGCCGATTAAAATATTAATAGAAGGATAAAAAGAACTAAGCTTGCCCTGACATTATTTATATTTAAGTGATGGTTATCGTCGTGAAAGACTCTTTCAAAGTAAGTAGAACAATTGAAATAAATGCGCCTGGGAAAAAGGCCTGGGATGCATTGACAAAATCGGTATGGACTAAAAGATATATGTACGGATACGAAGTTGAATCCGATTGGAATGCCGGAAGCTCAGTTCTCTGGAAAACTAATGCCGGAGGAAAAACATATACGCGCAAAGGTAAAGTCTTATCTGCGAAAAAAAGTAAGCTGCTGAAATTTACGGATTATAATCCTGAGGCAGTTTCTGATGAAGATGAATCTAAACATGCTGTAGTTACTTATGAAATATCCGAAAATAAATCTTCAACTGTTTTGTATTTAAACGACGACTGTGCCGGCGATGAAAAAAAGTTTAATGAATCGTCAAAGTTTTGGGATGTTGTCCTTCCGAAGCTAAAAGAAATATTAGAAACTTGAACTTGGTAACGGAGAAAAATGAATAAAATAGTAGTTGTAATTGGCGCCGGTCCCGGTGGATATGCCGCAGCGTTTTTAGCTGCTGATCTCGGAATGGATGTAACATTAATCGATAAAGAAAAAAATCCAGGCGGCGTTTGTTTGTACCGCGGATGTATTCCATCGAAGGCTCTTCTTCACGTTGCGAAATTAATTTCGGAAGCAGAAGAAGCTAAGAACTGGGGAATAGAATTTTCAAAGCCTAAAATCGATCTCAACAAGCTGAGAGAATTTAAAAACAATGTTGTTGGAAAGCTTACGGGCGGGCTGGGAATAATATCAAAGCAAAGAAAAGTAAATTACATTTCCGGCACTGCAAGGTTTATGAACTCTGCAACAATTAAAGTTGATAAAACCGACGGTAGTTCGGCTGAAATAAAATTTGAAAAAGTTGTTATCGCAACCGGCTCTGTTATTACGACGATTCCATCGCTCAACATAAACAGCAAGAGAGTTTTAAATTCCACAACCGCGCTTGACTTGCCTGAAATTCCGAAAAGCCTATTGGTTATCGGCGGCGGATATATCGGATTAGAATTGGGATCGGTATATAACTCGCTGGGAACAAAAGTATCGGTAGTTGAAATGACGCCGGGACTTTTACCAGGCGCTGATAGAGACCTCGTTTCCTATCTCTCTAAAAGAATTGAAAAGAAATTTGATAAAGTAATGCTCAACTCTAAAGTTCTTGAGCTGAAAGAAGTACAGAACGGGATAAGCGTAAAAATTCAATCTGCCGATGGAAATATTTCGGAGATAATCTATGATTATGTTCTAATGTCAATCGGCAGGAAGCCGGAGACAAAGGGACTTGGATTAGAAAACACCAGGGTGAAAATAAATGAACGCGGCTGGATAGTGGTTAACGAACAGCTTCAAACCACCGATCCTAACATTTACGCTATCGGTGATATTGCCGGAGAGCCAATGCTGGCGCATAAAGCGTCGCATGAAGGTCGTGTCGCCGTAGAAGCAATTGCAGGTCATAAGGTAGCGTTTGAACCTAAGGCAATTCCGGCGGTGGTGTTTACCGATCCGGAAATAGCGTGGGCTGGTTTAACGGAGAATCAAGCAAAAGAAAAAAATATTAAATATGAAGTTGTGAAGTTCCCGTGGGCGGCTTCCGGCAGAGCATTGACTCTTGATAGAAGCGACGGCGTTACAAAATTAATTATTAATCCGGATGATCAGCGGATACTTGGAGTAGGCATTTGCGGTCCCGGCGCCGGCGAACTAATAGCGGAAGGCGTGCTGGCAATTGAGATGGGCGCAAATGTTACAGACTTAAAGTTAACAATCCATCCGCATCCGACCTTATCCGAAACAATAATGGAATCCGCGGAATTATTCTTCGGACAAAGCTCGCACATTTACAAACCAAAAAGATGATTTTGTTATGGGAAGATTTGCTGCCCTTCCCATAATATTTTACAGTCCGTTCAGCTCTTCAATTATTTTATCCATATCATTTAACGGCAAATTACAATTGAAATTCCGGCAAATATAAATTGTCGTTTTACCTTCAAGAGCTTTTTGATTTTTAACAAAAGAGGAAATCTTCCCGATATTATTATCATCAGAATTTAGAATTAATATTTTGTTTGGAAGAAATTTCTTGCCGATTATATCAAGAATTTGTTTGGCAGAAGAAGAATCTTTTTCTCCGGCTATAACAATTTCATATGATGGACCGAACGCAAAGTCAAGCCCGCACAGAGCCTGCGTAAAGGCAGTTGGCGAATTAGAAATTGAATTTGAAAATGCGGAAATTATTTTGAAAGCCATTTCCTCATATACGGCGTCTCCGGTAAATCTTCCAAGCTTCAGCAAATATAAAACCGCGATAGAATTGCCGGAAGGAACCGCGCCGTCATAAATTTCTTTATTCCTAACTATCAGCTCTTCGCTTTCATCGCCCGTAAAGAAAAAAGCGCCGCCGTCTTTATCCCAAAAATGTTTGGTGAAATATTTATTAAGCTCGATTGCTTTTTCAAGATAAACTGTTTTGAAAGTTGCTTCGTACAAATCGATTAGCGAACAAATAAAAAAAGAATAATCATCAATCATAGCTGATATGCCTGCTTCACCTTCACGGAACCGGTGGAATAGTTTTCCGCTGCCGTCGAGCATATTCATGAGAATAAACGATGCGGATTTTTCAGCCGCTTCGGCATACTCAATTTTATTAAACGCCTGCGATGCTTTTGCAAGCGCTGAAATCATTAAGCCGTTCCAATCCGTCAAGATTTTATCATCTTTATACGGATGAACTCTCTTTTCGCGGTGGCTATAAAGTTTTTTTCTTATAGTCTCAATCATGGTTATTAAAACATCGTTTGAAATGTTTAACTTCTCGGCGGTTTGCTCCATTGTTTTGGAAAGGTGAAGAATGTTAGTACCGTTTTTCCCGCCGCCGAATTGATCAATCCAGTTGCCTTCTTCTTCGATATTAAAAATATTAATTATTAATTCGGCTTCATCTTCGCTCAAAATATTTTTTATATCATTAGCAGTCCACAAATAAAATTTGCCCTCTTCGCCTTCACTGTCGGCATCTTCGGCGGAGTAAAACACACCTTGGGGCGACGTCATATCGCGAAGAACATAACCAATAATTTGTTCGACTGTATTTTTGTAAAGTACTTTGCCGGTTGCTTGAAACGCTTCGGTGTACGCAGTTATCAGCAAAGCCTGATCGTACAACATTTTTTCAAAATGCGGAACCAGCCATTCCGCGTCTGTTGAATAGCGGTGGAATCCGTATCCAATGTGATCATAAATTCCGCCCTTACTCATTTCGATCAAAGTTTTTTCTACCATTTCAAGCGCGCGTGATTCATTTTTTCTCTTCCAGTATCGAAGAAGAAAAAGAATGTTATGAGGTGTTGGAAATTTCGGAGCGGTGTTAAACCCGCCAAACCGCGGATCAAATCTTTTTGAAAAATCATCATAAGCTTTTTCAAAAACTTTCTCATCAATTTGAACAGAGTTTTGCCGATTAGAATTATTCTTCAACGCTCCTGAAATTTCTTCAGCAGATTTAATAATATTTTCGCGATTTGTTTTCCATATTTCATTAAGCTTCGGAATAAGCTCAAGCATCCCAACTCTGCCGAACCTGCTTTCTTTTGGAAAATAAGTCCCGGCAAAGAACGGCTTTTTATCGGAAGTCATAATAATTGTCATTGGCCAGCCGCCGCTGCCGGTAAGCATCTGGCAAACAGTCATATAAATATTGTCTAAGTCTGGTCGTTCTTCCCTATCAACTTTTATTGAAATAAAATTTTGATTCATCAGAGCAGCCACTTCTTCATCTTCAAAAGATTCGCGTTCCATAACATGGCACCAATGACATGTAGAATATCCGATTGAAAGAAAAATTGGTTTGTTTTCTTCTTTCGCTTTTGTAAACGCTTCCTCGCACCAGGGATACCAATCCACCGGGTTATAAGCGTGCTGAAGCAGATACGGACTTTTTTCTTTTATAAGGTGATTAGCTTTTTTCATATCGGTTTTTTTGGTAAAGATATTGGTTTAATAATAAAATTCTTGTGAGACAGAATATCTGGAATTGTTACTAATATTTTTTTTCGATATGTTATTACTATATTAAACTAAAGGCTATGGAATGGAAAATAAAAATCATCTAATTATTCCGGCGGCAATAATAAGCACTGCTTTTATTATCGGCGTTGTGATTTTTATCTTTGCCTGGAAATCAAACTACAGCTCAAACCAAACTATAACTGTTACCGGTTCGGCAAAACAAGATATTGTTTCCGACTTTGCAATTCTAAAAGGCACCTTGTTTGCAGAGGCACCAAGTCAAGAAGCAGCATACAGGCAGCTTGAAAAAGAAAAGCCGGCTCTAATTTCATATCTAAACTCTGAAGGCTTTTCAAAGGATAAAATTGAGTTTAATACTATTTCAAGCTACCCGGTTTATGAAGTCGGAACGAACGGTCAGCCAACTACAAATATTAAGTCGTTCGTCTATAACCAGCGTGTAGAAGTTCAGTCTAATGATGTTTACAAGATCAAAAATATATCGCTTGAAATAACTTCGCTTATAGAGAAAGGAGTTGATTTTAGAGTTGATACGCCGGAGTTTTATTACACTAAGCTTGCGGAGGTTAAGATTGCAATACAAGCCGCAGCAGCCAAGGACGCGATGGTTCGTGCTGAAAAAATAGCGGAGGCAACCGGCAGATCTATTGGTCCTATGAAAGACGCAAGGATGGGCGTATTGCAAATTACACCGAGATTCAGCAACCAGGTTTCAGACTACGGCGTAAATGATATTACCTCAATCGAAAAGGAGATAACGGCAGTTGTAAGCGCTTCATTTAAGATTAATTAAAATTGGATGCAAAATAAGGTACTGCTTATTAAAAGTTTTTGTTTAGATTTACAGGTAATTAAAAATGTTTATTAATTAAATAGGAGTTATATGAAAATTTATTCTACCATATTAACAATAATTCTTCTTATCCTTTTAAATACTCCCTCTAAAAGCCAGGTAACTAACTTGGTGGTAAACGGCTCTTCTTCAAACTTCACAATGATATCAGGAGACGTAATAAGCTGGAGTTATAACGTACCAAGCGGTGCTTCTACACTTGTACAGATCTGGTACGACGTAAACGGCAACGGCACTATTGATGCCGGCGATATTCTATGGCAATCATTCGTACAAACCGATAATGATACTGTGGGGCAGAACGGTCCAAACGATATGAATGATACAGCCGGTGCTGTAAGTTTTTCAGGTCCAGCTGGGCTTGCTCCGGCTAAATACATAATGAAGTTTACACAAAATAACCAGAGTGTTGCGATTGCGGGAACAGTAACGGCTTTAGCTTCACCAGCGCATACAATCTCCGGCACAGTAACTCCGCCTTCGGGTAAAAGCGCAGCTAATATTTTTGTCGAAGTACGCAGAAGCGATAAACATCAACCGAGCTTCTGGGATGCAATTACGGATGCAAACGGTAATTACTCAATTGAAATGAATTCTGATACTGCCGGTAATCCATGGTCAATTGAGCTAATGTCAAACCCATTTCCCCCGGATTTAATTTCGCCAGCCCAACGAAATATAACGATAGTTGGTAATCTTTCTAACATTAATTTTTCTTTTATAGCTGCTGCTGCGCAGATAGCAGGAACAGTAAAAGATGAAAACGGAAATATTATGGTAAACACTAACGTAAACGCATCTGCCAATAATTCCAATTATAATACAAACTATAATGTTCAAACGAATTCATCCGGAGTTTATCAAATTGGTTTAAGCCAATCAGACTTAAGTCTGTATGTATATGGATGGAACATTGATGCTTATTCAGAAAGTTCTGGGGGTGTAACGACTAATAATCTTGATGGACGAGCATTCGTTCAGACAATTTCTCCTGGAGACAGCGTTGTTAGAAATTTAGTAATATACAGTGCCAACTCTTCAATTAGCGGCAAGGTAACATTAAACGGCTTAGCGCCTGGTTTCCAGATACAGCTTTCCGCATCAAATGAGGACTCAACTCAATCTGTAACATACTCAGATGCGGCAACCGGTAATTTTTCTTTTCCGGTAACCAACAAAGTTTACAATTACCATATTAACTATAACAATATTCAGCAAACAATTTATATGAATGATGTTGTTGCCCATCCGGGAGATACAAATGTATTGGTCGCTTTAAGCACCACTCCGCTTGGTGTTAAAGAAACTCCGGGAAATATGCCGAAACAATTTTCGCTTGGGCAGAATTACCCGAACCCGTTTAATCCAAGCACCGTAATTGAATATCAAATTCCGGTGAGCGGCTTCGTCAGTCTTACTGTTTATAATGTTCTCGGCGAGACAGTAGCGCAACTGGTTAACAAGGCGCAATCTGCGGGAACTTATAAGGCAACTTTTAACTCAGCTAACTTAACCAGCGGAATATATTTTTATAAACTAAATATTGGTAACTTTTCCAGTGTTAAGAAGATGATCTTGCTCAAATAAGATAAGATTGTTTTTAATTTTATCTGTTCAACAAAAATTAAGAACGCAGGCTGCCGGAAGTGATAATAGGCGCCTGCGTTTTTTGTTGTAGACAATTGTCCTCATTATTATTTATTTTTACCCGTAAAATTTTTATGTTTTTTGATGAACTTAATAACCGGAACTTTATATGACTAAACCTCAAATTTGGGTTGCTGCTTTTCTAGGACTTTTTCTCATACTATTCCTTCTTGAAAAATCAACCAGCAGAAGTGATTTGCAGGAAACGCCTGCGCCGGGCGGTATGCAGCAACTGGGGCAATCAACACAAGCATCCACTCCGCAAGAACTAATCTCCAGCCTTGGCTGTACCGGATGTCATGGCGGTGATTTAACAGGAACTAAAATGGGACCGAACATTCACGGAGTAAAAAAATACTGGTCGAGAGATAATTTGATTAATTACCTGCGTAATCCAAGTTCTTACATGTCCTCAGACCGGTTTGTAAGCTATAAAGCAAAGTATCAAATAATGATGCCCTCTTTCGGTAACATTGATGTAAAAAATCTCGGTAAGATTTCCGACTATCTGCTTAAGCTGGAATAGCAATTTACAATGCCGGGCTATAATAAAATATTCTCCTAATATTTTATTGTTTTATTTCGAGTATAACTTTTCCAATATTTTTATTCGCTTCAATATACTTATGCGCTGACGCCGCATCATTCCAGTTGAAAACTTTATCAACAACCGGCACAAGGATGCGTGAGTTAAATTTATCCAAAGCGAATAATGAAAATTCATTGACAAGATTAATTTGATAGTCAATGCTTCGCGAACGCAGCGCCGATCCGATAATTGACAGACGCTTGCTGATCATTTTTCTCGTATCAAAATTCTGGATTATCCCGCCGCCGATAAATGAAAGCATTATCAGCCTGCCGTCGGTTTTTAGGATGTCAATGTTTTTTTGAAGGTATGGCGCGCCGATAAAATCAATTATCAAATCCACACCTGTGTTTTCAGTGATTGACAAAACTTCTTTAGCAAAATCTTGCTTCTTATAATCAATCGCCGCACCGGCGCCAAGCTTAAGACATGCATAATGCTTTTCTTCGGAAGCCGTAATAATTATTTTTGCTTTAAGCTCGTGTGCCATCTGAATTGCCGCGGTGCCTACTCCGCTGGCTCCTGCATGAATCAAAACGGTTTCGTCACTCTTAATTTTGCCGTAAAATATTAATGCCTGGTAAGCAGTTAAGAAAACTTCAGGAATTGCTGCCGCTTCAACAAAACTTAAATTTCCGGGAACACGCATTGCCATTTCTTCATGAATTACTGCTTGCCCGGCATAACCGCCGCCCGGAACTAATCCGAATACCCGATCACCTTTTTTCCATTTTGTAACTTCACTGCCGACTGCAGAAACTTCCCCCGATATTTCTAGACCTAAAATTTCACTGGCGCCTTTGGGAGGCGGATATTTTCCTTCGCGCTGCATTATATCTGCGCGGTTAATACCGGCTGCTCTTACACTTACCAAGATTTGATTTGGCAATGGCTTTACATCATCAACTTCTGAAATTTTTAAAGTGTCGGCACCGCCGCCGTTTTCATGAACTATTGCTTTCATAATTTATTTAAATTTTTATCAAAGAAATTTTTGATGGCTTTATTTACAAATTCCGGATTTTCCACCGGCGACATGTGCGCTGCATTTGGAACTAATACAAACTCAGAGTTCTTAATCATTTTTGCCATTTCTCTCATTGCATCAGGCGGAGACAATTTATCATGTTCGCCGCAAATAACTAAAGCAGGTATTTTTATTTTTTCAAGATAACCGGAAGTATCCGTTCTTCCAGCCATTGCGAGCAGACATCCCTTAACGCCGGCAGGGTCACTATTTAATGAGCGGCTAAGCATTTCAGAATATTCGGTCGAACTGTTTATTGATTCTTCTGTAAAGCAAGTCGGCACAAATTCCGCAACAAATTTTTTAACTCCCATAGAATTGATTTTTTTTACGCCCGCCGCCCTTCGAAGTTTAACTTCGTTTGTGTCGGCTTCGGGTTTAGTATCACATAAAATTAATCCGCCGAGCTTGTGTTCTAGCCTTTCAGCAGCGCGCAAAGCAATATAGCCGCCCATTGAAATTCCACATAATATTGGTTTTTCTAAATTATGCTCTTCCATCATTATTTCCACATCATCAACAAAAGCTTCAAGCGTAAATTGCCCGTCACCAGCAGGTGAATTTCCCAGCCCGCGAATATCGTATGAAACACATCTAAAGTAGTTTTTCAAAAATGCAGTTTGATTATTCCACAAGAAATGATCATAAGGAAAGCCGTGAATAAATAGAATTGTGTTCTTTGTTGACTCACCCTCTTGATAAATTGCTAAATTATTCTTAATTGTCATCTGATTCTTTAACATTGCTAATTAATAAACTCCGTAATTATAAAAATAAGGATTAACATATGAAAAATAAATTACTGATTCTGTTATCTATTTTCCTTTGCTCGCGCATATTAGTTTTTGCACAAAAGGATACAACAAAAATTTCCGGGTGGATTCCAAAGGCTATTGCCGGGCTTAATATAAGTCAAATAGCTTTAAGCAACTGGACACAAGGCGGCGATAACTCTTTAACCTGGACTGTTACCGGCAACATGGGGTACAATTATAAAAGCGACAATTGGAATCTTACAAATAATCTAAAGCTGGCTTATGGAAGAACAAAATTAGGCGGACAGGACTTTAGGACAAACGATAACGAATTTTATCTTGAAAGTGTTCTTACAAAAAAAATCGGCTGGGCTGTTGATCCTTACTTCAGCAATATAATTACAACCGCAATTGGTCCCGGCTTTGATTACAGCGGCGATTCGGCTGTTGAGACTTCAAATTTTTTTGATCCCGGTTACGTTGTACAAAGCGTAGGTTTTGAATACGATAAAATATCCGGGTTCAAAACAAGGCTTGGTCTTGGTTTGCAGGAAGTATTTACAAATCATTATAGAAAGTATTCAGACGATCCTACAACATCAAAGGTAGAGGCATTCAAACTTGAGGCCGGTCTTCAGTCCGTTACTTCCGGCAATGTACAGCTTGCGGATAATTTATTATTTATAAGCAGCCTAACTTTATTTACAAGATTCAAGCATCTTGATGTTTGGGATGTCCGGTGGGATAATTTAATCGTAGCAAAAGTAAATAGCTGGCTTAACGTAAATCTCGGATTTCTTTTAGTCTACCAGCAAGATCAATCACTTACTACCCAGATGAAACAGACTTTGCAGCTTGGTGTTGTATATACTTTATTCTAAAGATTTGCTAAGTTGAATTGTCGGCTATTTATTTTTCTTGAGTATTTATCATCTTATAATAAAGTATTGAGTATATGAAGATTGCATTTGTTAGTACCGAGGCGGTTCCGTTTGCAAAGACTGGCGGGCTTGCTGATGTAGCCGGAGTGCTTCCAAAATATTTGGAGAAGCTCGGCTGCGAAGTAAAGCTGTTCATCCCCAAATATTATTCTATCGACGAAACAAAATTTGATTTACATTATAACTGGGAAATAGGAGAAATACATATCCGCATCGGCGGACACTTACGCTCGGCACATATATATCAATCCAAGCTTGATGACAGCAATGTGGAAGTAAACTTTGTTGACTGCCCGCATTACTTTCACCGCGCGCATTTTTATACCAACGATCCAGACGAGGATGAGCGCTTTATTCTTTTTTCAAAAGGGACGATTGAGGCGCTTCAGCGGCTTAAATGGGCGCCGGACATTATTCACTGCAACGATTGGCAGACCGGGCTTATCCCGCTTTTTCTAAAAGATAATTATTCGTGGGATAAACTTTTCAATAAGACGGCATCTTTATTTACAATTCATAATATCGGTTACCAGGGAAAGTTTTTAAAATCAACACTGGCTAAAGCCGAAATAGATGAAAAATATTTTTTCCCGGCAGGACCGGTAGAGTTTTATAATGATCTTTCTTTTATGAAATCAGGAATTTTCTTTTCCGACATTATAACTACAGTAAGCAGAACTTACGCAAAAGAAATTTTAACCCGTGAATACGGCGCCGGCTTAGAAAATGTTTTATTAGAGAAAAAAAATATTTTATATGGTATTTTAAATGGCGTTGAATACTCAACATGGAATCCTGAAACGGATAATCAAATTCCCTTTAACTATTCAACACACGACCTTGGCGGAAAGCTAAAAAATAAAGAATCCCTATTGAATCATTTCGGAATGCCATTCGACGAGAAAACTCCTCTCATCGGAATTGTATCCCGCATGGTAGAACAAAAGGGTTTTGATATTTTTATTGAGGCTTTGGATGAACTTTTAAAAATTAATGCGCAGTGGATAATCCTTGGAAGCGGAGAAGATAAATATGAAGATATTTTCCGCGAACTAGTTAGTAATTATCCCGGGAAATTCGGAACTTATATCGGCTTTAACAATGAGCTCTCACATCTCGTTGAGGCAGGTGCGGATATTTTTTTAATGCCGTCGCTCTATGAGCCATGCGGTCTTAATCAAATTTACAGCCTCAAATATGGTACGGTACCCATTGTCCGTAACACCGGCGGACTTGCAGACACTATTAAAGACTGGCATAGTCAAAAAAATATTGGAAACGGTTTTTCTTTTGATAAATATTCCGGCGGTGCCCTTGCTTCCGCTGTAAAAAGCGCAGTAGAAACTTTTAAAGATAACAATGCATGGAAAGAAATACAGGCTAACGGAATGAATGAGAATTTTACGTGGAACTCTTCTGCCGAAGAATATATTAAATTATACAACCTTGCTGTCTCCCTTAAAAATAATTCATAGGGTTTTTATTTATGGAAGATTTGAATTTTAATCCGGTCAAGACAACTTCACAGTTTAGAAAAAATTATAAGCTTCATGATCTTGCGGAGTATAACGGAAAAAATTTATTAACACAGTGGGGAGTTAAGTTTGAAGATTTCGGCGACGACAAAAGGTACGAAAGGGTTTGGGAAAAAGGAAACGATAAACCGGATGCCGTAATCTCTTACAGAGGAAAGAAATGTTTAATTGATTGGAAAGGGAAACACAAGGCGGAATGGATTGCAAATAAGCGCGCGGTAGAGTCTTATCTTAATTGGAAAACAAAATTCAATGTCCCGGTCTTTATCTGCTTTGCTATCTTTGATATTACAAATAACATAACCGATATAAGATTTGCAAGCATTGGAGTTCATCATCATAAAGAATCGAAAAAAAGGCAGTGGGATAAAAATGAAATCGTCCGCTTCGAGAAAGACATTCCCGCATTTACAAAATTAAACTTGCTGACGTTTATGAATTTTTAATTTTCTTAGTAATAGTACCCGATAGAAAAATAAAAATAATAATCTCCCCAGCTAAGCGGATTTCCGGGAAGATCTTTTACAAACAAGAAGCTTCTTCCGAGAGAAAAATCAGCAGGCCCAATTGGCGTGTTAAACGAAAGAGTCGCGCCGATGCCGTGCCGTAAATCTTTAAATCTTATTTCCTCCTGTTCATCCCAAATAGATCCCAGGTCGTAACGTAATTTAAAATAAGTATCAAAAAATATTTGGAATGGGAGTTTGTAGCGGTATTCGAGCGACGCCAGGAATATTTGCCTTCCTCTATATTCGTCCTGGTTCATACCAAAAAAAGAGTCCTGTCCGCCGAGAGAATATTGCTCGCTCAACGGTAATGTTTTATCCGCAAAACCCATCATAATCCTTGGAGAGAATGTGCTTACCCCATCAACAGTAAAATAATTTTTATAATCAAAATTTATATTGGTATAGCCTACTTCGCCGCCGAGAGCAATTTGCGCCGTTTCATAAACTCCTTTGAAATAAATTCCTTTTGTCGGATATGGATATTTATCCTGGGTATCAATTGTAGAGCTTGCACGCAAACTCACAATTGTTGTTCTCAGCGGATCTACGGGAGACATGTCGATGTTTTTTACCTGGTCAACTTGATATCGACCTTCAAAAATTAAATTACCAAATCTCTGCACTTGTGTTCCGACAGAAACGGAGCCGCCGTAATAAATTTGCCGGTACTGCCCGTTAATACTTCTATAAAATCTTGTTGTTGTTGAAGACGAGTCGTTTATATAATGATAGACATCGTTGAATTTATAGAACGCATTAATTTTGTAAGTAAGATACGTATTAAAAATTCTATTTGATTTATGCTCAAGAACAAATGCCCTGCTGCGAGAACTGCCGAATAAAAGCAGACCGGCTTCTGTTCCGGTTCCAAAAAGATTTTCGTCTACAACATCAAGGCTTAGCTGTGCCTTGCTTTCATTATCAACGCGGAATCCAACCCGTAGCACGCTAGATTCTTTTTCCTTCACATTTACAACAAATATGTTCTTTCCCATATTTTTTTGAACGCTTATGAAAATATCATCAAACAGGTTTGTGCTGCGGAGATTCGTTAGGCCCTGCTTAATGTCATTATAATTAAAATAGTCTCCGGATTTTACCGGAAGCTCGCGTGTTATTATTGTGTTATCGGTATAATTATTTCCATTAATTTTTATTGAAGAAATTTTCCCTTCGTCAATAATAATACTTAATTCCCCTTTGTCTTTATCGAAAATAATTTTTCTAATTTCCGCAAGAGAATATCCCGACTCTCTATAAATATTTATAATGGCAATTGCCGCGGCAAGAATTTTTTTTGCAGAATATGGTTTACCAATAAGATTATCAGTTTCGTTATTAACAGAAGACTTATTTATGAGACTAACTCCCGTTACATTAATTTTTTTAACAAGAGGATTTGTTTCATAAATAAAATTTACGGTAGAATAATTTTCGTGTTGGACAATCTTTGCGCTTAAATTTTTATAAGCCCCGGTTGAATAAAGCGAATATAGATCATCAAGAATATCATAGCTTGAAACGGAATCTTCGGAAGAATATTTCTGAATGAATGGTCTTTCTATTTCCGGTTCATTTCCTGTAACCATTACATTCTTTAAATAAAATTTATCTATGTTAAAATTTTTTCTAAATAGTGAGTCTATCTGTTTTTTTATTATTGGAACTTCAGATAATGCCGACTGGTAACCGCGCGAAATTATAGTGTCTATATTTACAAAATCGTTTATTTTAAACTCATCTAAATGCGGAGTAATAACACTGTTCGCCAACAAGAGTTGTGCATCGTTAAGCTTTTTCATCGGTATGCTGACAACCTGGTCG
>Ga0187812_1000110_pt1 | contig 28768 bp, 26 predicted proteins | sample NC_S_2_FD_130582 | JGI IMG/M metagenome (GOLD analysis project Ga0187812, IMG submission 130582) | Wetland sediment microbial communities from Neuse River Estuary, North Carolina, USA - ASW-S_2 | ecosystem: Environmental > Aquatic > Freshwater > Wetlands > Sediment | place: USA: North Carolina...
CTTGCCTTCATATTGTTCTTTATAATTCTGATAGTCAGCCTGATACAGCTAAGGCTCCAGAAAGAATCAAGCGTATGAAGAAAACGGTTTTGTATATTATCCTAATTGCCGCGGCGGTATTTTGCTTAACGCCTCTAATCTGGATGGTCTCAACATCTTTAATGGCTACCGGGCAGTCGAATGTATTTCCGCCGAGATTCTTTCCCGATAAGATCACGTTTAGCCAGTACATTAATTTATTCGCGCGTTTGAATGTCGCGAAGTATTTTCTTAACAGCGCGATTGTTTCCGTCAGCATAACGCTGGTTTCGCTGATTGTAAATTCTATGGCTGGGTTCGCGTTTGCCAAATATAAATTTGCGGGACAGAAAGGGCTTTTCAAACTGCTGCTGAGCTTTATGATAATACCCGCGCAGGTAACAATGCTTCCGCTTTTCCTTATGCTGAAATATATGGGTCTGATTAATACCTATATGGCTGTTGTTATTCCGGGCATAGCAAGCGTATTTGGAATCTTCCTTATCAGGCAGTATTTGCTTGCCATACCGGACAGCCTAATTGAAGCCGCTAAGATTGACGGCGCTTCGGACTTCCAGATATACGTATCGTTAATTCTTCCGCTTGCAAAGCCTATATTAATAACGCTCGCAATCTTTACTTTCATGGGCGCGTGGAATGATTTCCTCTGGCCTTTGATCGCAATGACTAATGATTCAATGTACACGCTCCCCGTCGCGCTGGCAAATCTAATGGGCGAGCATAACCAGGATACAGAGCTTATGATGGCTGGCTCCGTCGTTACCATACTGCCGATACTCATCGTGTTTCTCGCGCTGCAGAAATATTATATAAAGGGGATCATGATGGGCGGCATTAAAGAATAAAATGCTTTCTTCAAAGAAATTTTCTTTTTGTGAATAAGAACGATCTTTAAAATTATTTGGTAGTTAAAATTAAGCATGAATTTTATACCTTGAAGGTCACTGGCTTCAGACCTTCAAGGTAACCTTCGAGGTCTTAATCCGCCGAGGAAGAGCGACCTCGAAGGTTTAAGGGGTAAATGTTATTTGGCAGCTCCGGTTAAAAGATTCAGCAATAAATAATCTTACATTCTTGACATAAGTTGTTTTTTTATATAGTTTCCAAAAGAGATTTAGGGAGTTTCTTTTGATCATATTAAAATCATCTTTTCTTTTTGCCCATTCCACTTATTATTTAAGGAAACCGTAGAATGATTAATGCTCAGCGGGAGAGATCATTTATGCCGGTAAAAAATAACTTCGTTTGGAATACAGCATCCATAATAATCAAAATAAATAATCAATCAGTGAAGCACCGCCTAATAGTCGCGGCAATCTATTTATTGCAAAATAATGAAGCCTTGTTTTGTGCGGAAGTAAGCGGTTTAAAGAGAAAGTACGCGTTTCTAACTACAGAGGGCGCCGGTTCAGACGTAAACTGCCTCTATCTACATGCAGAGGGGGCTGGTTCAGACGTAAACTGCCTCTATCTGCATGCAGAGAGGGCTGGTTCAGACGTAAACTGCCTCTATCTGTATGCAGAGAGGGCTGGTTTGGATGTAAACCATCCCTATCTGCACTTATATTTATGCGTTTTTTATCAATTTTTAAGGTTTTTGTCAATTTTAACTCAAAATTTCGATTGGAACCATTAATGCTGAACAAATATGCTTCCGCTTATACTTTGAATTTAGTTCTTTATTAGATAAACCCTAAACCCTGATTAACAGGGAAAAGAGGGTAACATTAACAATAAAAAATAGGAGGATATTATGCCTTGTAGAGAACTTCCGAAAACCGACACCACGAGAGAAGATGCTCTTCGTGCAATTTACAGCAAAGCTGTCGCGCCTCCGGCAGAAGGTCTGCCGTTTACAGACGCAAACAGTGCTCACATAAAAACTTTTTACCCGCTGTTCCAAAAAGAAATAAGTGAAAGAGGGACTGCGCTTTCCGTTCAATCAGAAGCTACTAAGCTTACAATCGCGGCTGAAGCCACTTGCAGAATGTATGTCTCACATTTTTACCAGGTCTTTAATCTTGGAATAGACCGTGATAAATACAAAGCGAGCGATAGAGCGTTCTACCAGCTCGATATAAGCCAGGAAAGCGTGCCCGATTTAACCACACAGGATAATCTTTGCAGGAATGCGGAGCATATTATCACTGGCGATGCAGTCCGTACGGCAGCGGGAGGAGCGGCTATGGTTAACCCGTCCAAAGATGAGGTTGAAGTAGTATATAACGATTATTTAAGCAAGCTGAGCAGTCAAAGCACAAAGAAAGAAGCCTACGCGAAAGAGCAGAAGGATGTAGACGATATACGCGCAGAGGCTGATGAGCTTATACTTGATGTGTGGGATGAAGTAGAGTTCAATTTCCGCAAGCTTGGACAAACATCAATGCGAAGGAAGGCAAGAGAATACGGTGTAGTATATGTTTCGCGTCCGGGTGAGCCGCCTGAAGACGCAGCCCCGGTGCAGGAACAAACGCAAGCGCCGGCAAAATAAATAGTATATATTAATCTTGTGCATGCGTTTGATTAATCAAGCGCATGCATAATAATATTTTATTGGAGGATTGAGTGAAAAAATTTGGGATAGTAATATTAGTCTTTGTAGTCGCTATTATTAATAGGGAGCTAAAAGCGCAGTGGGTACAGACGAATGGACCGGGAGGAGGTATCATCACGTCTTTTGCTGTAAGTAATAAAAATATTTTTGCAGGTACTTACGAAGGAGGTGTTTATCTTTCAACCAATCAAGGTATATCATGGAAAGCTGTTAATAATGGTTTGACTGAAACAAGAATCTTTTCGTTAGGAATATGTGGTACACATTTATATGCGGGAACGGCAGATGGTGGCGTATTTCTTTCCACAGATAACGGAGCAAGCTGGGCATCAATTAAAATTGGCTTAAAAGATTTGTATGCAGGAGCTATTTCTACAATTGCCGGCGTTGGGAGCACCATTTATGCCGGAACAGCAAGCGGACTCTTTCGATCTCCGGATTACGGTTTAAACTGGAATCTCGTAAATGATAGTTTAATATATCCTGCCAACATAAGGGATGTTGTTGCTATCGATACAAATCTTTTTGTAGCAACTAGTATCGGCTTATATTTATCTACCGATAAAGGTGAAAGCTGGGCAAAAGTAGATATAAATTCTGATCCAACATTTATCCAAAATTTAGTTGTAAGCGGGAAAAATATTTATGCGGGCACTATATGGGACGGCGTGTATGTTTCCACTGACTTTGGCTTAAGTTGGACTAGGAAGAACAACGGATTGACTGATATCAATGTACGTGCAATTACTGTTTGCGACAGCGTTGTCTTTGCGGGAACTGTTAACTCCGGCATCTTTTTATCTACTAATTCAGGAGATACCTGGACTGCCGTAAATAATGGTTTAACAAATTTAAATGTTGCTGGCTTTGTTGTTTGCGATACGAATATTTTAGCAGGCACTTATGCTGGCGGTGTTTTCTTATCTACTAACTTTGGAAAAACATGGACTGCAAGTAGTTTAGGTATGCCAAACACTAATGTGCAAGCAATTGCATTTAATGATACTAATATTTTTGCCGGAACTAATATCTGTGGAGTATTTCTTTCAACTAATAGCGGCACTGTTTGGACTCCAATTAATAACGGCTTAACAACAACTAAAATTACCGCACTCGCAATACACGATACAAATATTTTTGCAGGTACTTATGACAGTGGAATATTTTTATCCACAGATAGAGGCACAAGTTGGAAAGATGTCAATAATGGAATAGGAAAATTGTATATTAATTCGCTGCTATTTAACGATACTAATTTATATGCAGCTACTAACAGTAATGGCGTTTTACTATCCAAAGATTATGGCGCAAGATGGACTTCGGTCAACACAGGTTTGACGGATCCATCTGTATTATCGATTGCAGCTAATGGAACTAATTTATATGCAGGTACTAATAACAGTGGCATCTTTTTATCAACAAATAGTGGCTTAAACTGGAAACCGATCAATAACGGGTTGTATGTAAATACAGTAGGAGCGATAGGTTTTAGCGACACTAATATTTTTGCAGGCACTAATAATGGTATTTACTTATCAACTAACAACGGTGATAACTGGAGAGCAAGTAATAACGGGCTTTTCACTATGAACATCTCTTCATTTGCAATGGATGGTGACAAACTTTTTACTTGTTCTAATTATGGGATTTATCTTTCTACCAACAACGGTAGAAATTGGACAACGATTAATACAGGTTTGACGGATACTAATATTCATAATTTAGCCATTAGCGGTTCTTACCTTTATGCAGGAACAAGTAGCAAGGGTATATGGAAGAGACCACTTTCAGATTTTGTTACAAATGTTGATAAAACTTCCTCCGGGTTCCCAAGTACTTTTGAACTTCACCAAAATTATCCCAATCCGTTTAACCCGGCAACGACAATAAGCTATTCAATACCAAAAGCGAGTTTTGTAACAATAAAAGTTTATGATATACTGGGAAGGGAAATAGCGACTTTAGTAAATGAAGAAAAGAATCCGGGTAATTATAACGTAGAATTTTCCTCCGAATGCATGTCCGCCCCTGGCGGACGCAGGACCAATCTTACGAGCGGCATATACATATACAGAATGTCTGCCGGCGGTTTTGCAGATGCAAAGAAATTAGTCCTCTTGAAATGATTGCAATATGTAATTCATAATGTGCTGTACCGCGGCAAAGTATAGTTATTCACAGATACTAAGAAATACCCCGGTGTTAGTCCTAATAAATATTCAGTAAATCTTATTATCTTTGTACCGCTAAAATTGATAACTGCGCCCATAGTTCAATTGGATAGAACGTTGGATTCCGGTTCCAAAGGTTGAGGGTTCGATTCCTTCTGGGCGCACAAGTAAATTGAGATTTCAGCCGCGGCGGTATGAACGGTAAGTATATTGCGGCAAAATTATTTTTGGGCAAAGCCAATGGAAATTCTAAATTTATTATTAAATTCGCAGAACAATTTTTTCAATACTAAGCTATTAAGCACTCAAAATTATGAGGATTGGATTTTATAATGCTAACTAAAAAGAAGAAACTTTCTAAAAAAGAAATCAAAGAAGACAAGCTCGTATCGTTGTATTATAAGGCGTACGGTTATTTTGATGATAATAAGAATAAGGTTTTATATTATACGGCAGGCTTAATTGTCGTAGCAGCGTTAATTGCTTTTTATCTTTATCACCGTAACCAGCAAAATATTCAAGCGGGAGTTGAGCTCTCACGTGTTATACCTGTTTATGATTCAGGTTCCTTTCTTGAAGCTATTGAAGGACGCGCAGGAACAAATAATAAGGGTTTAAAAAAGATAGTTGACGATTTCGGAAGTACGGAGAATGGAGAGACAGCTAAGATTTATCTTGCGGATTCATATAATATGCTCGGCAATTACGATGAGGCGTTTAAATATTATAAAGATTACTCCGGAAACATTGACATGTACAAAGCCACGGCGCTTGCCGGTCAAGCTGATTATTACTCATCCAAAGGAGACTATGGAAAGGGTGCCGATCTATACGGCAAGGCATCTCGTGTTTCCAAGAATGATGTTTTGAACCCTGATTATCTGCTTCAAGCGGGAATAAACTATCTTCACGCCGGTAAATCATCCGAAGCAAAGGAAATGTTTAAGTCGGTAACAAAGGATTACGCAACTACTCCGGAAAATAGAGAAGCTAATAAATATTTAGCCGGAATAGAGTAAAGCTTAGTTAGCGCAAAAAATAATTTAATTAAAGCAATGCCGCAAGATTTTCGATTTTGCGGCATTTTTGTTTAATATTCATAAAAAATCGATAAGAATTAATCATTTTTGATTAAAAAGTCGTTAATTTTAAGAAGTACATTTCCTTGACTTTCAGCCCTTATATATCTATTTTTTTGACCTATTTTATCAACAACAATATTTGAGTTTATGGCAGATACTTCAGACTTCAGAAACGGACTAATCATAAAATTTAAAAACGACCTCTATTCTATAGTAGAATTTCAGCATGTAAAGCCTGGAAAAGGCGGCGCGTTCGTTCGCAGCATGTTGAAGAATCTAAAGACCGGTAAAGTTTTGGACAATACTTTTCGTGCCGGCGAATCAGTTGAGGTTGTAAGGGTTGAAAGAAGAAAATATCAATATCTCTACCGCGAAGGCGATTTCCTGGTTTGCATGGATAACGATACTTATGAGCAGATAAATATTCCAAAGGAATTATTCGGCAACGGAGTTGTTTATTTAAAAGAAAGTGAAGAGATAGAGATTTTATTTAACGGGGAAGAAATTATTACCGTGGAAGTTCCAATCTTTGTAAATCTAAAAGTAATAGAAACCGAACCAGGCTTTAGAGGCGATACGGCAACGGGAGCAAATAAACCGGCAAAGCTTGAAACCGGTGCAACTATCAACGTACCTTTGTTCATAAATGTCGATGATTTTTTAAGAGTCGATACCAGAACCGGCGGTTATGTTGAAAGAGTTAAATCTTAAAAAAGGATAAACGATGGATTTAAATCTGATAAAGAAACTCGTAAAGATTGTTGACACAAGTGAAATCACCGATCTTGAAGTGGAAGAGAATGGGTTGCGTATAAAAGTTGCTAAAAAAATTAGAACGTTTAGAACTTACGAGCAGCCGCAAGTAGTAATAGGGCAAACCCCGGTTCAGGAAAATGCCGCTATCAAATCCGGCGATGATAAAGCTCAAATAGAAGAAGAAAAACCGGCAAATGTTCATGAAATAAAATCGCCGATTGTAGGTACATTTTATAGATCACCCGCGCCGGATGCGGAACCTTATGTTCAAGTTGGTGATATGATTTCGCAAGGCTCGGTTTTATGCATAGTGGAAGCTATGAAACTGATGAACGAAATAGAATCCGACGTTAGCGGAAAAATCATCAAGATAATAGCGGAAAACGGAAAGCCGGTTGAATACAACCAGCCGCTATTTTTAATTCAAGCCAGCTAATTCATTTCCTAAGATATAGAGGAAATTTTGTTTAATAAAATTTTAATTGCCAACAGAGGCGAAATAGCGTTAAGAATTATTCGTACATGCAAAGAATTAGGCATCAAGACTGTTGCTATTTATTCGGAAGCAGACAGAGATTCTCTTCATGTTACATTTGCTGATGAGGCTGTTTGCATTGGTCCTGCCCCGAGCAAAGAAAGCTACCTAAAAATTCCGCTCATTATTTCTGCCGCACATATTACCGGCGCGGACGCTATTCATCCCGGTTACGGTTTCTTAGCAGAGAACGCAAACTTTTCTGAAATATGCGCGGAGTCTGAAATTAAATTTATTGGACCATCGCCGCAGATGATAAATGCCATGGGCGACAAGGCATTTGCTAAAGATACAATGAGGAAAACAGGAGTGCCTGTTGTTCCCGGCAGCGACGGCGTGGTTAAAGATACAGCCGAAGGAAAATCTATAGCAGAAGAAATAGGCTACCCGGTAATTATTAAAGCCTCGGCAGGCGGCGGCGGCAAAGGAATGCGTGTTGTAGGGGATAAAAGCGAATTTGATAACGCGTTCCAGATGGCGCAGAACGAAGCTGCTTCGGCTTTCGGCAACGCTGATGTTTATATTGAAAAGTATGTAGAAAACCCCAGACACGTTGAAATTCAAATTCTTGGTGATTCTTTCGGGAATGTGTATCATTACGGCGAAAGAGATTGCTCTGTTCAAAGGCGGCATCAAAAATTAATTGAAGAATCTCCATCGCCGGCGCTTGATCAAAAGCTCCGGGAAAAAATGGGTGAGGCTGCAAAGCTTGGCGCGCACGCAGTAAACTATGAAGGCGCGGGAACAATAGAATTTCTTCTTGATAAGCATAAAAATTTTTACTTCATGGAAATGAATACGCGTATTCAGGTTGAGCACCCGGTTACCGAATATGTTTATGGCGTTGATTTGGTAAGGCAGCAAATTCTTGTAGCGGCGGGTGAGAAAGTTGAAACTCTTCCCGGTCAGCCAAACGGGCACAGCATTGAATTTAGAATTAACGCTGAAGACCCTGAAAAGGGATTTCGACCGTCGCCCGGGAAAATTACTTCTGTCCATTTCCCCGGAGGCTTTGGTGTACGCGTCGATTCTCATATTTACAGCTCATATTCCATTCCGCCTTTTTATGATTCGCTGATAGCAAAATTAATTGTCTGGGGTCAGGATAGAAATCATGCGTTAGCACGTGCCAGAAGGGCGCTGGATGAGTTTGTTGTTGAAGGAATAAAAACTACTATACCGTTTCATCTTCAAGTTTTGCAAGATGAAAGATTTCTCAGCGGCAATTTCGATACTGGATTTTTAGATAACTTTTTTAAAGAATAAAATAAGACTAAAATTTGTTGAGGTTAAAATGAATTTTCCGGAAAATTTGAAATATACTAAGGAGCATGAATGGCTTCTTGTTGAAGGTAAGACCGGCACAATCGGAATTACCGAATACGCGCAGGGTGAGCTTGGGGACGTTGTCTTCGTTGACATTGATCCGAATACAACTGTAATTAAAAGCGGCGAATCTTTTGGGACAATCGAAGCTGTAAAGACAGTCAGCGATATATACGCACCGGTTAACGGCAAAGTTGTTGAGATCAATAAAACCCTTGCTGATTCACCTGAACTTGTAAACAGCGATCCATACGGCGCAGGCTGGATGGTAAAAATTGAAATTGCTGATCTATCTGAAGTCAACAATCTGTTAGATAGTTCGGCTTACAAAAGCTTGATCGGGCAATAGAAATTTCGGGCTGCTTTTAAGCCAGGGGAAGTCTATAAATTCACAACAACTGAATTTTAATTTTAATAAATTGGAATTCAGTTTTACTAATTAATTAAAAAGACAAAATCTCGAAGAAGATTTTGTTTCTTTTTTAAATTCATCTATCAAAATTAGCTTATAAGAAATGAAGAACAGAGAAAAAATATTAATTATTGATTTTGGCTCGCAGTACACGCAGTTAATTACACGAAGAGTTAGAGAAGCGCATGTATATTCAGAAATTTTCCCTCATTCAATTACACTTGAAGAAGTTATTAAAATAAAGCCTTCGGGAATAATATTAAGCGGCGGTCCGATGAGCGTTTATGATTCAGGCGCTCCGCAGATTGACCCGGAAATATTGAAATTGGGAATACCTGTTTTGGGAATCTGCTACGGACTTCAAATAATTTGCAAAGATTTTGGCGGCGTGGTTGAGCCCGCAAAAGACCGCGAATATGGTAAAACAGTTTTAAGAATTTCCGAAGACTCAAAAATATTTGAAAATGTCATCCGGAATTCAATCGTTTGGATGAGCCACGGAGATTATTTATCCAAAGTTCCCGACGGATTTAAAATTGTCGGACAATCCGATCATTCTCCGATATGCGCGATTGTTAATGAAGAAAAAAATATTTTCGGCGTGCAGTTTCATCCCGAAGTTGTTCATTCGGTTGAAGGAAGAAAAATAATTAACAATTTTGTTTACAGAGTTTGCCTGTGCGAAGGTGACTGGACTCCAAAGAATTTTATAGAAGACAGCATAGAAAGAGTTAAAGAGAAAGTCGGCGATTCAAAAGTTATTTGCGCCTTAAGCGGCGGTGTTGATTCAACCGTAGCCGCGGTGCTTGTGAAAAAAGCTATCGGCGAAAATCTTATCAGCATTCACATCGATACCGGGTTAATGAGAAAGAACGAAAGCGAAAAAATCGGGAAAATGTTTGATGAGAAATTGGATCTTCATCATATTCATATTGACGCTTCACAAAGATTTCTAAAAAACTTAAAAGGCGTTGTTGATCCGGAACAAAAAAGAAAAATAATCGGTAATACTTTTATTGAGGTTTTCGAGGAAGAAGCGAAGAAACACGGCGACGCGAAGTTCCTGGCTCAAGGAACGCTTTACCCGGATGTAATTGAATCAATGCCGGTAAAAGGCGCTTCAGTAACAATTAAAACGCATCATAACGTTGGCGGCCTGCCGGAAAAAATGAATCTAAAATTGATTGAGCCGTTCCGCGAATTATTTAAGGACGAAGTACGGAGCGTTGGTCGTGAGTTAAATATTCCTGAAGAATTCATTGAACGCCATCCGTTCCCCGGACCGGGCCTGGCGGTTAGAGTTATCGGCGAAGTAACAAAAGAAAAACTTGACATTTTAAGAGAAGCCGACGATATTTTTATCAACGAAATTAAAAGTGCGGTTTTGTACAACCAGATTTGGCAAGCATTTGCTATACTTCTTCCAATACAATCAGTTGGAGTTATGGGCGACTTGCGCACTTATGAATTTGTTCTTTCTTTAAGAGCTGTTACTTCGGTTGACGGAATGACAGCAGACTGGTTTAGGTTCGATCATAATTTTCTTGAGAATGTTTCTAACAAAATTATTAATAAAGTCCGCGGAATTAATAGAGTAGTTTATGATATCAGCTCGAAACCACCTTCAACAATCGAATGGGAATAAAACAGCGTGGAATTGAAGCTTCAACTTGACCACCAAATGAAAACCGCGCTTTCTTATGAAGGCGAAGGCAAGCTGCTTCATGCTGTTCAAATTTATACTTCGATAATTGAGGAGCATCCGGAATTTAAAGACGCATATTATAATCTCGTCAGGCTTTATGAAAAAATGGGAAATATTATATCGGCAAAAGAACTTTTATATTCTTTGCTTGAAGGAAACAGTGAAGATATTGAAACGCGGCTTTTTCTTGGGCAGCTTTTGCTTCGCAATTCACTATGGGAAGAATCTATCGATGTGTTAAGCTTCATTTCACCGGGTGAAGAACCTGTTGTTGCTTTCTTTCTCGGCTATTCACATTTTATGTTAGGCGAATTTGAGATTGCAAAAATTAATTTTCTTAATTTCGTTTCCGTCGAAAAATATAATGAGCTTTTTCATGAAGCATTTATTTATCTTGCAAAAGCTGAAATTAAATTGGAGGATTTTAAGTCTGCTTTGGAGTTTGCAAAGAAAGCCGAGGTACTCTATTCAAATTTCTGGGAATTAAATCAGATTTATGCGGAGATATATTTTAATCTTGGAATGTACGCTCATGCAGTTGGAGCAATTGAGAAAGCAATTAAATTAAATGAAAGCGAATCTTCTACATATCAGCTTGGCGGAAAGATTTATTTAAAGCTCGGGGATTATCAAAAGGCAGAAAAATATTTTCTGAAATTTATTGAACTTATTGAAGAGGCTCCATCGGATATTTATGCTGAACTTGCGGAAGCCTGCTTTAAATCGGGCAAGCATATTGATGCGCTGGCATATTATGAAATTGCAATTAAGCTTGATCCGGGAAATGCGCATGCTATTGAAGGCAGAAAAAATGCCGAAGAGTTTATGAATAATAATGTGGCTTCCGATGGCTAAATTACAAGGTCTCACTATCTTCTTATTGATTTTTTTTACGATTAATGTTTTAGTCCCGGCACAAGGAAATATTGATACGGCAAAAATTAATACTGAATTTAGTACTGCTCTTAGTTTATATAACGCCGGTCAATATGCGGGGGCGCAAAAATCATTTGAAAAAATAGCTGAAGCGAGCGGCTACAATCCTAAAACGACAATCTCATTTATCTTTAATGCAAAATCGCTTATCCAATTAGGGCAAGCGCAGGCAGCAGAGAAAATACTAAATATATTCTTTGACCGATTTCCTTATAGCAATTATACAAGCGAGGCAAGACTAATGCTTGCGCAAATTGACTTAGAAGAAAAAAAATACGATCTATCTTTTGCAAATCTTGAAGAGGTAATTAAGTCGGCTCAAAATTCATATTATCTTCAGTATGCAAAAAAGGCGGGAGAAAAATTAGCGCTGGATTTTTTCCCTTCTTTCCAGATAAAACTGATTTATGATTCTACTTCAAACAAAGTGTTAAAGCCATATTTAATGTCGCTAATTGCGAAAGATTTTTATAATAATAATGAAGCTGACAGCGCAAAAGTATATTTTGAAAAACTCATAAAAATTTTCCCGCATAGTGATGAAAGCATAGAAGCCGAATCTCTTGTCGATAAAATTGCAAATGAAAAACAAAATAATTTTCAAACACCGTTGATCGCTGTTATGCTGCCGTTAAATAATATTCTCCCGGGAAGTTCAGCAGCTTTAGATGCCAGCCATGAAATTTTAGAAGGAATAAAATTTGCTTTATCAGAATTTAATGATGAACATTCTTTTAAAGTCGGTTTGATAATAAAAAATACCGGAAGAAATAAGGCAAGAATTGATTCAATAAAAAGCGAAGTTGATAGTCTTGCTTCGCTTAAAGCTATTATTGGACCCATTTATAGCGACGAAGTAAAAGAAACTCTCGAAACATTTAAAGACATAGATATTCCTGTCATTTCGCCGACAGCAACTGATGAAGGATTAACCAAGTTATACCCGGATTTTTTCCAGGCAAATCCGCCTTTTTCAGTTCGCGGAAAAATTATGGCTGAATATATCTTTTATGTTGAGAATAAAAAGGATATGGCGATTTTGAGTTCGGAGGGAAGCTATTCCGCTATACTTGCCGGCTCGTTTGCAAAAGAATTTGAAAGACTTGGCGGAAAAATAATTATATGGCAAAAATTTAAATCGGGCAGCATCGATTTCTCCGAGCAGGTTAATAAGATCGCGAAGGACTCGTTAAAATTACAAGGTGTTTATATTCCTCTGAACAGTAACCGCGACGTTACATCAATATTATCTCAATTTGTCTTATCGAATTTAAATTTAACTATTTACGCCAGCCAAGATTGGCTGCTGGCAAAAGGATTGGAAACTTCTTCTGATTTAAGCGACAAGCTAACGATTTCTTCAGACTATTTTCTTGATTATAACGATTCTACATTTCAGCAGTTTGATAAGAAATTTTTTGTCCGCACTGGAATTGATGTGAATAGAAATGTACTTTACGGTTATGATATTACAAAATATGTTTTAAACTTTATTCAAAACCCCGGCGTTAGCCGGAGCAAATTGAAAACCGACCTTGAATCCGGATCGGTTTATAACGGTTTGCATAATAATATTTATTTTGGAAAAGACAGGATAAATAAATTCATTAATATTATCCGTTATAAAGATGGTAAATTTGAACTGGTAGATAAATTTAAGGCAGGAAACTAAAATTCAAAGGGACTAATATTTTAAAAGTAAAAGAACTTCCGGTTGACGATCGCCCGCGCGAGAAATTAATCTTGAGAGGCGTTCAAAATTTAACTGATGCTGAGCTGCTCGCAATAATTTTGCGCACCGGCAAGGTGGGAAAATCTGTTGTAGCTCTCGCACAAGAGCTTTTAAGCAAGAATGGCACATTAGCCGTGCTTGCTTCGAAAACGATTTCCGATCTTACAAAAACGAACGGGATCGGCAAGGATAAAGCCGCAACACTTCAGGCTGCTTTTGAGATAAGCAGAAGAATCCAGTCTCAGTCAAAATGGTTTGCCGAGAATAAAATAACTTCTCCAAAAGATGTTGCAGATGTTTTCATTCCGCTTTTGATAGATGAAGTAAAAGAAAAATTTATTGTCGTTTGTTTGAGCTCGGCGAACAAAATAATCAAATATGAAGTTATTTCAGTAGGCAATCTAAACTCCAGTATAGTTCACCCGCGGGAAATATTTAAAGTAGCAATTGAAAATAATTCAGCAAGCATAATTTTGCTGCATAATCATCCAAGCGGAAATCCCGAGCCGAGTAATGAAGACGTTCAAATAACCAAAAAAGTTGCAGAATCCGGCAAGATTTTGGATATACCTGTGTTTGACCACATAATAATAGCCGGCACGAGCTATGCAAGTTTCATAGAAAAGCGCCTGTTGTAATTTAGCGCAACTAAGAAGAAATTTCAGGCATATATATTTAAATGATAAATCTGTTTCTTTTTACTATTAAATTATTTATAATAAGGTGAGTTTTTGATAATTTTTTTGCATATTTAAGATAGTGTTTTTGGCTCGAAATATATTTATATAACTAAATTTATTAATAATTTATAACGGAGGTTCAAATGAAGATAGCAAAGGTCCTAAGAAACACTGCTATTATTGCTGCTTTTGGAATTACAACGGCAGTATTAAGCGGTTGCGGTGGTGTTAGCGAGGCAGAAATGGCTCAGCTAAACAACCTGCAAAGCGAAGTCAACTCATTACAGTCTACTACTAATTCGCTTAAAGATGAAAGAGCTAGCCTGGAAAAAGAGATAGCGGCTAAGAATGATAAACTTGCACAGTGCACTAAAGAAAAAGAAGAGACTAAGGCAAACTTAGATAAAATGTCTTCAAATAAGTAATGTTTAACAACTAGAAAACGGAGTAAAGTTTTATGAAAATAAATAGAAGTTTAATCGGAATACTTGCTCTCTTGTTTTTCTTCTCGATAGCAACTTATGCGCAAGAAGAAAAGAAGATGACTAAAGATGAATGGACCGCAGAAATGACCCGTCTTACTACTGAGAAGGAAAGCCTTACAAAAGAAGATAGTTCTCTTCAAGCGGATATTAATAATCTTAAAGATCAATCATCAAAGATCCAGAGCTACGATGACTGTATGAATGAACTTTATCAAATGATTGGCGCTTCAAAGGCTGACGTTGATAATTTTAGAAACGCAGTTGCTGAATTGAATGGTAAAATTCAGAGACACGAAGGCCCAAAAGCCGACAGGCAAAAAGACCTCGATGCACTAAAAGCCAATAAGATAAGCGCGCTTCCGGAATTTTACGATCAAGTTCATAACCAGATGCAAGCCGCTCTTGATGCTTGGGTTGAAGCTCCAAAAGAAATCACCTACACTGTTGTAAAAGGCGATTGCTTGTGGAACATTGCTAAGAAAAAAGATATTTATAATAATGCTTTCGCATGGCCAAATATCTACAAAGCTAACCGTGATCAAATTAAGAATCCAAATTTGATTTTCCCGAAACAGAATTTCAAAATTCCAAAGTTGACGGATGAAGAAATGGCTAAGTACGAAAAAATTAGACAGAACTATAAACCGGCTCCGGCTAAATAAGGTTCCTTAATTGTTCGTATTTTTATTTGTTTTGAAAAGCCCTTGTCATCTTTTGATGAGAAGGGCTTTTTATATTTAATGGTGAAACAATGACAGCAGTTGAAAAAAAATTTACTTTAGAAAATGTTGATATGCTTTCTCTTTTGGGTATGAATGACAGCAATCTTAGATTGATAGAAGATAAATTTAACGCCTCGGTTATAGTGCGCGGTGAAAATGTTGTTGTTAAGGGCGTACTAGAAGAAGTTGATGTGGTGGAAAAAATTATTAAAGAAATGGTTTACGTTTTAAACACAAGCGGCACGCTTCGCAGTACCGATGTAGAAGCCATTCTTGATCTTACTCTTCACGGCAAAGAAATAATAAGTGAAAAAGAAATTGATTCCGTTGTACTTTATACAAAGAATGACGCAATCAAAGCTAAGACAGCGGGGCAGATTAATTACCTGCAGACAGCATTGAAAAACGATATTTGTTTTGCTATCGGTCCCGCGGGAACCGGAAAAACTTATCTTGCTGTCGCTCTTGCCGTATCAGCATTGAAAAAAGGAAACATAAATAAAATCGTCCTAGCACGACCCGCGGTTGAAGCGGGCGAGAGCCTCGGGTTTTTGCCCGGCGATTTTAGAGAAAAGATTGATCCTTATCTTCGTCCCTTATACGATGCTCTTGACGACATGATGCCGTCGGAAAAATTAAAGGGATATTTAGAAAAAGGCATTGTTGAAATTGTTCCGCTTGCATATATGCGCGGCAGAACCTTAAATAACGCCTTTGTAATTTTAGATGAAGCACAAAATGCGACCGCTACTCAAATGAAGATGTTTCTCACACGCCTCGGTGTAAATTCCAAAGCTATAATTACAGGAGATATAACACAGATAGACTTACCTTCCAAATCCGTCAGCGGACTAATTGAAGCTAAAGATATTCTAAAGAATATCGAAGGTGTGGGCTTCGTTTATTTTGATAAATCTGATGTAGTTAGGCACAAACTTGTAAAAGATATTATCAATGCTTATGAAAAATTTAAAAACGGGGATAGTAAAGAAAACCCTAAAGCGGAATAATTCATATTGGGGCTTGGTTAAGAACGAGTTTGAATTCCTAAGTCAAAGTCAACTGAACATTTTAAATGTACTGGTATAATACCAGCAAAGCCAATTAATTTTTTAATTCCATTGCAGGCTTACCAAAAAGCGAATTATCAAGATGAAGATTAACGTCAACTTTTTTAATTACAATTTGCTGTTTTTGAGTTGTACCAGGCGTATCGGTATCAAGCTGGAAAGCATAGAACAAGCCGTCAACTTTTTTATAATTGTGAAAGTACGTTTCGACCTTTACATTTTTGCCGTTCGATAAAATGTTCCCGATCCACTTTACTTCAAGGAAAGTTTTGCAATCAATATAATCATCACGAACATCGCCGGACTTCATTTTAATTGTAAGCCTATATGCTTCGTTGCCTTCAACTTTTTCTTTCCCGGAATATGTAATTTCATTTCCTTTTAATTTATAATCGACAAGAGGACCTTCTATATCGGCGCTTCCTGCCGTGTTTCTTAATTCGTCGGATGTCATCGGGCGGGCAGTATCGCTTCCGCTGAGCGGGTTTAATACCCAGCCGGATGTGCCGACAGTCGTCCTGATAATCTTTTTCCCGTTAATAATTATTTCGTCCCTCATTTTCCCTTGTCTTTTCATTTCGACCATAAATGGGTAAGCCTGTTTAGAGCCAAAAGAAATTTCTCCTTCGATCCGCTGGGTTTTGATCCCTTTTATTTTTTCAACGCCTCCGCGGGCTTCAAGATTTTTTGTAATTATTTCATCTACGGATTGAGCTTTGATAATAACAGATAAAAATAAAATTGTAATTAACAGCCTTAGGACTGAATACCTTATATAAAATTTATTCATATCGTTCTTCTTAGTTTAAGTTACAAATATGTTTAATCACAATCGCATTGTTCAATGCCCTCGGCTTTTTCAAAAGCTTCTTTTCCTTCTTGAAAAGAAAAATATACTATTCCTAATGCGCCGATGCTATCAATATATTTAAAACCGATTAAGGCATAAATTAAGCTTGCCGCAAGCAAAACAAACGACATGTACATGCAAACCTTTGTGCAATTTGCGTCTGATATAATTGGCTGACAGTTAAGCTTTGTCCCTGTGGAAAGTTTTAGTTTCATTAAAACATACATTGCAGACATTGAAATTAGAGAAATGATTATCCCGGAAACAGTTGTCTCCGGGCTTTTTCCCAGGTAAATATTAAGCACTGAGGAAATGACCAAGCCTGCCGATAAAAAATAAAAGCCAGTACCTGTAATTTTAAGCGCTAAGATTTCGGCTTTGTTTCTTTCGCTGTTTGGATTATTCATAATTCGTTTAACCATTACAAATATCCCAATTGCCGAAACAGCTTCAATAAAGCTGTCAAATCCAAATCCGAAAAGAGTTAAAGCTTTATCGCTGTATCCGTAATAAACCGAAACCAAACCTTCTGCAATATTAAAAAAAATAGTCGCGGCACTTAATGCCAAACCGGTATTGAATAGTTTTATTTGAGAGGACTCCATAGAATTTTATCGTTTTTTATTTTTTAATATTCTCTAATTTCTTTACCGCATCTTCAAGTTGAGGCTTTGCAATGTCCCGCATTTCTCCGGCAGTAATTTTCTTAAGCAATTCGAGAGATTCTTTTGCGTTTGCCTCGACAAGGAGTTTAGAGGCATAAATTCTTGTCCGCCAATAATAATTTTGAAGAGCTTTATTATAAACATTTATTACTTCATGCCGGTACTTTCTTAAAAAACTTTTGGCACAATCAAGCGCAGCTACATCAAGAAGGTGCATGCCGCCGATGCTATACTTATAATCGACATATTTTTCTGCAAGCTGAATTGCGCGCGGATCGTTAAGTATTTTTAAGCCATCAAAGGCATAGCGTCGAATAATATTTCGATGTGAATCAAAAGTTAAAGCCTTTTTTAGAATATCAAATGCTTCCGGCATTTTACCGGCTCCTAAAGCGTAAGCTGCCGCCCCTCTTACATAATCATTCTCGGAATTAAATAATTTTTCCTTAAGAAAAATTTCCACATTTTTTTGCGGGTACTTAGACAGAGCTTTTATAGCTTCTTCCTGTACTCTCGGATCAGAATCATTTGCGGCGAGCATTATTGATGAGAAAGCCGAATCACCGCCAATTTTTTCAAGACTTTGAACGGCGTGCAATCTAACTGCGTAAAAGTCATCGCGCATTAAAACTCTTCTAAGTAAGTGAATTGCGCTGTCTCCGAATATAGCAAGTGAATCAGCCGCGTCCATACGACCGATAATGTCGTCATCATATTGAACCTGGTAAGAAAGCTCATCAAAACTTTTTAGAAAATTTACCGTGCATAAATCCGGAATATTTTTATTAAAGAGAACCATATCAGGTTTTTCGGGACAGTCAACTTCAAAAGTCTCATCCTTTTTTGAGATGTGGATATTTTCGTTAAGCTTATACTTTCCTGCAGTAACTTCTATGGGCACATGCAAATCAAATAGTCCAGCAGCTGGTAAGGTTTTTTGAACCTGTTCGACCGTTAAAAAAACCTTTTTCTTTTGTTCATCATATCTGTAAGAGACGTTAAACTCAGGATAGCCGGCACCATAAACCCACTCGTTAAAAAACCTTGAAAGATCTTTGCCGGTTGATTCTTCCATTGTCTTTTTGAAATCTTCTGTCGTTACATCTTTGTAACTATATTTCTCAACGTAGTTTTGAATTCCTTTTTTGAATGCTTTGTCGCCAAGTTCATATCGAAGCATGTTTAAAACTGCCGCACCCCTCTCATAGCACTTATTAGCAGCCTCTCCAAGCTCTACAGGTATAAAATTATTTTGATATGCATGAATAGAATCGAGAGGCTGCTCTTTAATTTCTTCTGTAAGATAAAGCTCGTTTTCCGAGTATCTCAAAAACTTAAACTCGTCTTTCCCGAATTGATGAAGATAATAAAGATCAGTAAAATAAGTAGCAAAGCTTTCATTTAACCAAATATGATCAAATGATTTGCAAGTAAGCAAATCGCCGAACCACTGATGAGCAAGCTCGTGAGCTGTTAAATCGTCAGGTTTATAATTTGGTATTGCACTCTCGCTTTCCAGGAGCCTCATATTCAAGGTTGTGGCTGTAATATTTTCCATTCCCCCGAATTCAAAATCTTGAACGGTAGTTTGTGCATATCTGTTGTAAGGGTAGGGCGCAATATAGTCTGAATAGAATTCTATCATTTGCGGAGTTCTTCCGTAGAAAAGATCTGTCTTATCAGCCCACTCTCGCGGAACGTTATAATCAAGTTCAACTCCTCTCACGTAATCTTTAAGAGTAATATAGTCGCCGATAATAATAGATGTTAGATAATTTGAATGAGGATAATCGCATTTCCAATCAAATGTTTTTGTATGGCTGTCTTCATTTTCATTTACAAAGATGAGTTTGCCGTTTGATATAACAGTTAAGGAGTCGGGAACTGTTGTTATTATTTCCGAAGTTAATTTATCATCAGGTAGATCATACGCCAAGTACCAATATCTGTTATCCATATCTTCGCCCTGGCTCCAGATATTATAACGCATTGTCGGAAATTCCTTTGATGGCTTAAAAAAATATAATCCGTCCGTAGAGAAAGCTGAATAATATATCTCAACCGTTAGGCTGTCTCCGGCATTATAATTACTATCAAGCTTGATATAAGTATTTTCCTTAGTCTGCCAAAAACGAAGATTAGCTTTGCCATGTTTAGCAGAGAAAACTTTAATGGTTTTTGCATCAAGAATTAGAGTATCAAAATTATTTTTAAGAGGGGAGAATGTAAATTCCTCTTTGCCGGTAACTTCGCTGCTGTCTGAGTTAAATGATAAAAATAGCTTTACGTTTTTCTGGTCATAATCTCTAGTTTTGGGATTTAGAACAGAAGCATTTTCCGACTGAGCCTTAATTATTATTGAATAAGTTGTAATTAGTAAAATATGGATGAGAAAGTTTTTATTGAAGAAAGAAGTCATTATAAAATTCCTTAGATTTTTTCAGGAAAAGAAAAACCCAGCACTTATATTATTGAAGTGAAGTCAAACAGATTCTATTACCATCCTCGCCGAAGTAACCTTGCCGAGAAACTTCGCGTTAACTTCAGCCTGCAATGCCGGCGCTTCTTTCTCCGCATAAGAAATATATTGATCGATAGATTCAAATTCATAATGGACAAAATACGTTACTTCGTTGCTCGTGCTTGTTGGAATCCGGACCTTATAAAATTTGTGGTTGTTAAAATATCCGGTATGAAGAACATTAGGTATGTGCACTTCTTTCATCCATGCAAGCCACTCGGCTTCAAATTCCTTTTTTACAATTGAAGTTATGCTGTAAATAAACATGTCAACCTTTTGTTTTTATGAGGTAGATTATCAAAAGAAAAATTGTTTTGCTTAAAGAAATTATCGATACAGTAAATTACTGATTTCACGCAGGTTAAACTTAGATTATTTTTTCAAAAAATGCTACTGCCAAAATATTGAAAAATAATCTTATTCTTTTAATCCGAACATTAATAAAATTTAATTTATTTTCCGTTCAAAATACATTGACGGGAAAAATATAAAGTTATAACTTTACATCGGTTCTGTTATAAGGTTCTCCCCTGCCTTTTAACATAAGGAACTAAGGTCCTATAGTCGCCAGATTATAGGGCTTTTTATTTTTTAAAGAGAAAATTATCTTCTTATATTTTCTTTCGCGGTCTCTGAAGAATCTTTTCGCGACGCATTCTTTTTAACAGTTTTTTTCTTTTTTACATTTGAGCGGCTTTTAACTGTGGCTTTCTCTCTCTGTTTTATATTTTGTCTTCCATTTTTCTTTACAGAATTCCCTACATCTTTTTTATTTGTATCTACTGTATTTCTTTGCTCGATATTAACACGGCTATTTTCTATCCGGTTATCTCTTTGAGGCGGGTTTATCACAGGAGGATTTTCTCTTCTTACAGGCGGAGTTACAACAGGTCTTGTTACATTATTATTTTCTTGAACGCCTGAATTCCTGTTTTGACCATTTGTATTGTTTCTGTCGGTCTGAATTCTCGCACGGATTATTTGTCTATTTCCTCCATTTACTCTTTCATTAACTACATTCGTTACTGCAATTCTTTGGTTTGTAACACTTTCAATTTCGCGAACATCGGGCGCACGACCGCCTTCGTTATTTCTAATATTTCTAATTCCGGTATTATTATCACGTGTTCTATATTTAACAACATCGTCGTTAACAAAATTTTTCTGAGGCACAACAACCCAATAATTAGTTTGGCTGATATAAACATTCGAAACGGGATATTCCGGAGAAGGTCTCGGAGCCCATCCCACATATCCGTTTTGATTATACCAGACGACGCGGGCAGGAGTCCAATCGTAAGAAGGTCTCCAGATCCATCCGTATTGAGGATCATTATCCCAATATCCGTAATGATAAACTACCCAGCCGTATGGTTCGTAAGAATCCCACATCCAGCCGTTTTCTGTCCAGACCCAATGTCCGTCTGAATATGGCTGCCATTGCGGAGAAACGTCAGGTTTCCATATAGTGCCAAGCCCTGGTACGTCAATCCATTGTCCGTATTCGTCAAGTTGACTAAAAGTTTGTCTTGGATGATTTGCTTGCGAAACATTCTGCGTAGTGTAACAAGCAGGAATGAATAAGACACTTAAAACAAAAAGAACTAAAATTATCTTTTTCATCTTACAATCCTTCCAGATATTAATCATTTTAATCTTTGTCAGTTGCAATCTTCTAAAGTCTATCGAAATTTTCCAGGCATTTATTTCCGAATGTGAAAGAATAAATGCTTACACCTTTTTCGGCGGGGAAAAATTTAAGCTCATGCTCCGAAGAATTTTCTTTTGTAATAATATAGTACATGCGGGGCTCATTTATCCTGATGTAAGTTTCACCGTGCTCATTAACTTTTATGTCCTTGCCTCGCATTGATTGCGGTATGGGTTTCCCGTCCCGTGTTACAAAAAGATCAACGGGGAATTTTTCTTTATCGCCGAGAACGGAATAGACATCTCTTCCGTAATATGTAATGCCGAGAGAGACCGAATTCTTATCGGATGAAGAAGCGACCGATGTAAATGAATCGGGACCATTGTGCCATTTACCCTGCACAAAAAATCCTCTTTCAACTCGTTTAGAAGTCGGTTTATAAAAAACGGTTTTACCTGCTTTAAAACCTTCCCGGTTGGCGATATTTCCTCCCCAAAGATTTCCGCGTTCGTAGCCGATATAAATTTCATCGGATTGCTTGCCGCATCCTGCAGCAAAAAGATCTTTATCCGTCGGAATTTTATAATTGGAAAAATTCAAGCCCGGATGAATTTGTTTCAATAATTTTTGGATTTGCTTTTCAAGCTCACCGTAGTTTCCTTCGCCTTGATGATTTAGCTGAATGATACCTTTGCCATCCACGAGATAAGAATCAGGCCAGGTGTTACAATTATATTCATCCCAAACTTTATCATTTACATCTGCGATTCCAGGATATGGAAGTTTAAAACGTTTATATGCAGACATGACATTTTCCGCTATGGAAGCAAAAGCAAATTCGCCTTTATGAACGCCGATAATTTCAAATCCAAATTTATGATACCTCTCATATAATTCTTTGAGATGAGGGAAAGTGCGGATACAGTTTATGCAAGTATATTCCCAAAAATCAACGAGGACAACTTTTCCTTTAAGATCTGTTTTAAACGAATGGCTTCTTCCGCCAAGCCAGATTGAGTTCTTCGGAAAATCAGGCGCGGGAGTGCCCGGAGTAAGTTCTGCTAAAGATGGAACAGTTAACGAAAATATAATGAGCACTGATAAAATAATTTTCATAATAAACTTTATAAAAATTGTTAAGAGATTTTGTGAAATTAAATTCCAACAATTTTATCAATTGCTGTGTTAAATCCGGCACAAAAAAAGTAAGAATTTTTAGCAGAGATTTTTATTTATCCTTAACCTTTTCTTTTAAGCTCGCTAAGCTTTCTTCAATTTCATTGCGGGGTAAATTTCCCTTAATCAAATTTTCATCTGGTTTTTTCAGCAGACGTGTGCAGAATTGAATTCCGCTTTCAACATAGTTTTCATCGTATTCGATCAAATTATAAATAATATTTTCAGCCTCCGCGTAATTGCCTGAAAACTCATAATAGAAAAAAATATTTTCTTCAGCTTCAATTGTCATTTCAAAATCTCTTAGCTTATCCACCAAAGAATTAATTTTATTAAGATGCTCAGGCTCTATAATTGTGGGCGAGCTTTTTAGCCCTTCGACAAAAATACATAACGAACGTTCATATAAGTTAACTGCACGTTGCATAACATTCTGAAGCTCAAGTAACTCAGCTTCTTCTTTGAACAAAATTCCAAACACGTAACAATTTCCCGGCAATAGTAATTTATTTTTCCCAATCAATTCAATCAGCTGCTGGTTGGAAATGCTTTCGGCAAAATTTAAATCAATAGCAAAAAATTCCTTTGCCACATTATTCAATTCGGAATAAGCATTTTTATATTCTTTAGACTCTTTTGAGAAGACAAGCTTCGCAAGAACTTTTGCAAGCGTGTCGATCATTCGCATTAAATAGTCTTTGGTAAGCATAATTTCTTAAAAATTAATTTATTTTTATATTCTAATTTAACTGAATAAAATTTAATTTGGCGCAGAACCGTATGTCAGGCTAAATCATTCGGCTTTACTAATTATTTAAGCCTTCTTGCTTGATAGAGTTTTTCCGTCACATATGCATGGTCTTATTTTTATTCGAGCATCTTTTAATTTGCTTTTAAATTATGTATTAACAAAATTTATGACGCGGATAATATAATCTTAAATTTTTTTTCAACTAAAATAAAATTATGAATAAAAATAATTCTTTATGAAGGAGGTAACGATATGGATAACTCTACATTTGGATTAAAATTTTTAAATGAATTGGAATCTGAAGCGGCAGCCACCCGTAAATGTTTGGAAAGAATTCCAGTAAGTTTATTTACATGGAAACCTCATGAAAGATCAATGCCGATGGGTTACCTGGCACTTTTAGTTGCTGAAATCCCAAGGTGGATAACTCAAATAGTTGAGAATGGAGAGATAGACTTTGCAACATTTAAACATTTTGAAGCAAAGACTACGGCAGAGTTGGTTAATTATTTTGAAGAAACCTTAGCCGGAGCTAAAAACGCTCTTCAAAAAGTTTCCGACCATGCTCTTTCAGAACTTTTCTATCTCAAAAACAAAGGTGAAATTCTATTCAAATCTCCCAAAGTAGAAAACATAGGATCATCAATAAATCACTTAGTTCATCACCGTGGGCAATTAACCGTCTATATGAGATTAAACGATATACCAGTCCCATCTATTTACGGACCTTCAGCCGATGACAAAAGTTTTTGAATTACAAGTTGTTCCTATAATTTATTCGAGATGAGGAAAAAGACTAAAGACTTATTTCGTTAGCCTGAAAATTTTTTATACACTCAGGTTGTGAAGACAATTCAAAACGGATTTGCCATTTCATCATTCTAATAGAATGTACTAATAACTACGTTTAATTTTATTAAGGCGGTTTCTTATTTAGTAAGAATGATTTTAAAGTTTTTCTGATACGGCGATTTTTACTAATTTAGATTTACAAATGAAAATTTTTATGAGAAAATCATATCTGCTGATTCCTTTCATTCTTATTGCTTGGAATTATGTTCTGGCACAGGACTCGCCGTTTTACGATGCGCCGTTTGGCGGCGGAGGCGGATATGTTGGAGGCTGGATTGTTCCGAAATTAGACGGCATAAACGTACAGTTAGAAAACTTTGGCGTACCAGCTTTGCCTGCAAGCGGTTTTTATACGTCAGGCGGTGCGGGATTTATTTATCTTGGCTTTATAAAAAATTTAAGAGTAGGCGGCATAGGCTTTGGCGGATCAAGAATTTCAACTGCTAATACACAGCAATCTATAATTAACTCTCAAACTTTAACGGAATTTAAGGAAGCTCAATATTCATTGGGTGGCGGCGGTTTAACGATTGAGTACACACTTCCTTTTGTTAAAAATTTTGGCGTTTCCTTGGGAGCTATTCTGGGAGCAGGCAGTATGAAAATAAATCTCTACAGAAATTATGGTAATGTTAGTTGGAAAGATTACTGGACAAGTTCAGGGAGCAATTCTCCATCAAGCTTTAGCAGCAGTCTTACCAATAACTTTTGGCTTTTTACACCAACTCTTAATGTTGATATTCCTGCTTATCATCTACTTGCTTTTCGTATCGGTGCAGGATACCAATTTACTTTTGGAGGAAGCTGGACTTATGATAACAATAAAGATATCTTAAATGCTCCTTCAGATATAAATGGAAACAGCTTTTATTTTCAAGCTGGAATTTTTGTGGGACTATTTTCTTATTAGGATTTAAATGAAAAATATTTTAGTTACCGGCGGTGCCGGTTTTATCGGCAGCAATTATATAAATCATATTCTCGATGAGAGAGATGATTATAATATAATTAATCTTGATAAGCTAACTTATGCTGGAAATCTGGAGAACCTAAAAAAATCGGAATCGAAAAATAATTATCAGTTTATCAAAGGTGATATTGGTAATGCAGAATTAGTGAGATATATTTTTGAGAAATACAAAATTAAATATGTTATAAACTTTGCGGCGGAATCCCACGTAGACCGCAGCATTCTTGGCTCAGAAGTATTCTTCAGAACAAATGTTCTTGGAACAAATGTTCTTTTGGAAACAGCCCGCTATTTTGAAGTTGAAAAATTCTTGCAGATCTCAACTGATGAAGTTTATGGCAGCTTAGGTGAAGAAGGGAAATTTAATGAAACCACTCCGGTCTCTCCTAATAGTCCCTACTCATCAAGCAAAGCATCTTCTGATTTAATGGCGCTTTCATTTAATCATACCTATGGTATGCCAGTCTTGATAACAAGATGCTCTAACAATTATGGACCTCTTCAATTTCCCGAAAAGTTAATACCGCTAATGATTATCAACGCTCTCAACGATAAGAAGCTTCCTGTTTACGGTGATGGCTTAAACGTTCGTGATTGGATATATGTTATTGATCATAATAAGGCGATAAACTTAGTTTTTGAAAAAGGGAATTTTGGGGAGGTATATAATATCGGCGCAAGTAATGAAATGAAAAACATTCAAATCGTTAAGCTAATATTAAAGCACCTTGGAAAATCTGAAGACTTAATTCAATATGTTAAAGACAGACCCGGGCACGATAGGCGCTATGCTATCGATTCAACAAAGCTTCAATCACAATTGGGCTGGAAGCCCGCATTCTCTTTTGAAGAAGCTATCGGGAATACTATCGATTGGTATATTGAGAATAAGTCCTGGTGGCAAAGAATTATAACCGGAGAATATCAGAAGTATTATTCGGAACAATATAAATCAAATTAAATTTTTTATAATTATAAGGTCGCATGATGAGAAAATCATTCTGGTTAATTTCACTTTTTCTAATAACAACAGTTTTTGGACAAACAGATAACAAAATCACTTCTGATCTTCTGTCGAATGTCCCCACAATCAGTGTAACTATTGGCGGAAATTTTATTATTACCGGTACATTTCCAGCGTCAATAAATGAACGCGTAGATGCGTTTGTTACAAGGTTGTTTAACCAGGCAAAAGCAAATATGCTTTCCAAAATAACCGATCCAGGGCAAATAGATAGAATTGAAAAACAGATAGCAGACTATCCATTGCGCGATATTACTCTGCGGAGATCTTCAGGTGAAGTATTAAAAATTGATCTATTAAAATTCAGACTTACAGGCGACTTCAAAGATAACCCTTACTTAAAAAGCGATGATGTTTTAATTTTCCCTCAATACGATCCGAAGACAAATTTCTTCGTAATATCGGGGGCAGTTAATAATCCGAATACTTTTCAGTTTGTTCAAGGAGATAAGCTTTCAGATGCGTTGCTTTTTGCTCAAGGCATAAATAAAGCTTATGAGAATGTTTCTGAAGCTGAAATAGATCGCTTAAGTTACGATGGTGAACATATGAAAAGCATAAAAGTTAGACTTAATGATGATGTCCCGCTTGAGATGGGCGATAGAATAATTGTTCTTGCTCAAGATGATGAGAAGAAAGATTTTGTTGTAAATGTAATTGGCGAAGTTAATATGCCTGGTAAGATTCCGATTACAAAAGATCAAACGACAATTAGAGAAGTAATTAACAAATGCGGCGGTTTTAAGGATGATGCTGATTTGTTGAAAGCTGAATTAATTAGAGGTACTAATGTTTTTAAATCATTAATTTTTTCTGATGAATTGGAAAGACTAAGAATGCTTAGGATGTCGACTTTAATCGAAGAGGATTCAAGCTATTTTGATGTGGATGAAATGCTTAGGCTTATGAGAGGTAATGGTCTGGTCGATTTTGAAAAAATTGCAGAAGGTGATACCGCTGCCGGCAATTTTATTGTTAGAGATGGAGATGTAGTTTACATCCCTCCCAAAATAAATCTGGTTTATATATTTGGTCAAATTAATAACCCTGGCTATGTGCAGTTTAAAAAGGGAGAAGGTTATAAATATTATATAAATCTGGCTGGCGGATTAGGAGAGACAGCATCGGGTGACATATATTTAATTAAGGGTAAATCAAGAGCGTGGTATAATGTTGATGATTCGAAAAATAATCTTGTTATAGAGCCCGGTGATTATATTTGGATTTCTAAAAAAACACCTAGGACATTTTGGTATCAAGTGGAAAGAATTAGTCAACTTGCAACTGTAATAACCGGAATTGCGACACTCGTATTTCTATACTATCAAGTTAAGAAACTATAAGATTTAGTCCTGCCCAGAATATATATTAACGAAAACACGGAAAACAAGTTAGTATTTATTCTGGGCAGTTTTTATTTTATGTAATACATAAAGGGAATAATTTGATAATTCATAAAAATTGTTTTACATAGCTTCTAATGAAAAGCGTAGCCCCAAAATTTATTAACTGCTATTTCTAAATTATACTTCTAGTGACGCTCATAGAATTCAGTTATTATCTGTTCGAATGAAATTAAATTAACGAGAAATAATATCTGAATACTAAGGCCAGGGCAAACAGATATGATTTCTATTTTGTTTATCTTTTATAGCAACATATTTGGTACTTCGCTTCGCTTAACATAAAATAAATTTAATAATGATTAAATTATTTTTCCACAATACTTGACATTTATATTAAATCATATATTTTTGATAGGCTAATTTGAAAAGATTATTTATAAAATTTATTCAAATTGTTGTTTGAAAAATATATAAGCTATTGACTTTGTAAGGCATAGATCGTATGTTTAAAGCCCTTCTTTAATGAAGGAATTAGTTCTTTGATAAAGTGAGTGCATTTAACCAGTCAGTTAAATGGTTTCAACTAAGCGTCCAAAAACGCCAAGATTACAAAATAATTAAACTCTACAACGGAGAGTTTGATCCTGGCTCAGGACGAACGCTGGCGGCGTGCTTAACACATGCAAGTCTACGAGAAAGAGGTAGCAATATCTTGATTAAAGTGGCGCACGGGTGAGTAACACGTAAGCAATCTACC
>Ga0187812_1000111_pt1 | contig 28608 bp, 27 predicted proteins | sample NC_S_2_FD_130582 | JGI IMG/M metagenome (GOLD analysis project Ga0187812, IMG submission 130582) | Wetland sediment microbial communities from Neuse River Estuary, North Carolina, USA - ASW-S_2 | ecosystem: Environmental > Aquatic > Freshwater > Wetlands > Sediment | place: USA: North Carolina...
GCCGAAACCATCTGCGAGGCCACCGCCCACGCCGCCGACGATCTCGACCTGCGCGGCATTGCCGTGTTCACCGAATCCGGCTTCACGGCGCGGCAGCTCTCGAAATACCACCCCGCGGTGCCAATTTACGCCCTCAGCCCGCTCGACATCACGATCAATCGTCTCAACCTGCTGTGGGGAACCACGCCCATCCGCTGCGCCAAGGTCAACACCACCGAAGCGCTGGTCGACTGCGCCGAAACACTGCTCGAAAAAGGCGGCTTCGTGCGCGCGCACGAGGTGATTGCCATCGTTGCCGGGACGCGCACCAAATCCGGCTCGACGAACTTTCTCCGCCTGCACGTGATGGGTGAGAATGCCCTGGAGGGCGCGCGCTTCTTCGCCTCGCGCCCGAGCGGCCGGCGTCTCTCCGCCTCGGTCCGCCGCAAGCTCCCCGGCCACGGCGATGAATCGCAATAACCGGCAGCACCTGCACACAGCGGCCGGGATCAATCGTCGTCGGGTGGACCGGAGGGCTTCTCTCGCAGAAGCGTTTGCGGGTCGATCCGGGTCTGGATCGCAACAAAGCCGGGCGGCGACTGGCTGTAATCAAAGCAGTCGGCAAAACTGTCGGCGCCTTTGTCCCGGGCGCCAAGGGTGGACAGCCCGAAGTTTTTCTCGATGAAGGCAATGATGCCGCTGACCTCGTGATACCGGTGCGAGATGTAGCCGTGGCGCGCCCAGGGAGAAACCACCAGAACCGGGACTCGGAATCCCGGCCCCATGTTGTCGACGACGGGCGGCGGCACGTGATCGTACCATCCGCCCCAGTCATCCCAGGAAATAAAGATCGCGGTTGAACTCCAGAACTGACTCTGGCCGATCGCGTTCACGATGGAGGCCACCCAGTCTGGACCCTCCGCCCCTGATGCGGGATGATCGGAGTGGGCAAAATCGGGAACGATCCAGGTGACCGGCGCCAGCTCTCCGTTGGCGATATCCGTCAGCACCTGGGTCTGGGGAGAAATGACCTTGCTCGGCCAATCGTTGCCGAAACGGATATGGCGGATGGCCTGAAAGGCGGAGAGGACGAAGTAGCTGTCGGTGGGGCCGGGCGCGTAATAGCGCCAGCTAACCCCGCGCGCGTCGAGCAAATCGGCAATCGTTAAGTAGTCGAAGCACGGATAGACGCCGGGCAGCTCCGTACCGTTGGGGCCGAGCAGCGCGGCTCGGGAACCGGGCTCGGCATCGCATCCCCAGATGCTGGTATTAGGATTTTCGACCACCTTTGCCGACTGGCCCGCGATCATGTACTGATGGGCGACAAAACTAGGGCCGGTGTTGGCCTGGAACATGCGATCGCCCAGCGTGTATTGGACGGCGAGATCCCAGTAGGCCTGCACGTCGGACTTGGGCACGTAGGAGTACGGCAGCAGAGGCGGGTTCGAGCCAGCCTTCGCAAAGCCATCCATCTTTCCGTAATTCCACTCCGCCCACCAATTGATGTGGGAGTGAGGCAGGTCGTGCCCGTCTCCCAGCGAAAGCGGCTGGAGCGGGACCGGGTTCCCTGCGCTCATCCCCGTTTGGACGGTATCGGCGCCGGGAAAGCCGTTGAAGAGGTTGTCGAAGGAACGGTTCTCCTGCATGATGACCACAATGTGTTGAATCGGAGAGCCTGCGACCGGATTAGCCTCCCCCGGATACGGCGAAGGGTGCGAAACGAGAAGGCCAGTTCCGCAGCCCGCCACGCCGGCGAGAAAAGCTGCGACGGCTATGCCACGCATGCGGCGGCGTGCCGGCCTGCCAATGCGCGCCTCAGACCCTTTAGCAATCTGCAGTGCTTGCACCCTTCCACTGCCTCCCCGTCGGTTCGGGCCGGACGAAATTCGTTTGTTCTGTGGTTTCCCATCATACGACGAATCGGGCGCGGCTTATACGGCAAATCCGCACCCTGCGCATGCCGGAAGGGCATCGCGGCGAAGAGTAACCGGCTGCGCTGCTAGAATCCCTTAAAGAGTTTCCCGATGGCCGTCAAAGCCCTCTATCCCGGCACCTTCGATCCACCGACCAACGGCCACGTGGACCTCATCCAGCGCGGCGCCCGGCTCTTCGACCATCTCACCGTCGCCGTCCTCCTCAACCCCGTCAAAAATCCGCTCTTCACCGTCGAGGAGCGCGTGGAGATGCTCAGGGAAGTGACCGCTCCGCTGGGCAATGTCTCCGTGGGCACCTTCGACGGGCTCATGGTGGAGTACGCGCGGCGCGAGGGGGTTTCGGCCGTGCTGCGCGGCATCCGCGCCATCTCCGACTACGAGTACGAGTTCCAGATGGCGCTGATGAACCGGCGGCTGGCGCCCGAAATCGAGACGGTTTTTCTGCAGCCGGCCGGACGATTCTCGTTCATCAGCTCGCGCATGCTCAAAGAGGTTTTCAGCCTGGGCGGCGACGTAACCGGGCTGGTGCCGCCCAACGTGCTCAAGCGGCTCCGCGCGCGCCTCCCCAACGGCAAATAACTGGGTGGTTAGTGGTCTCTGATGAGTAAAAAAGTGAATTAGCGAAGGAGTGAAAGAGGCCCGCGACGTAATTCACATGTTCACTTCCTCACTCATTCACTCTTCGACTGGCTCCCTTGCGCCCTCGATTCCTTGCTCCCAGCACCCTCACCGCTTGCAGATATACGTCCGCGACAACCGGTCGTGCCAGCTCAGATGGTCCTCGTCGAAGAGCGACCACGCCACGCCCAGCCCCACCGGCAGCGCCGAAACCAGCATTCCCGCCAGCCGCGCGCATCGTTGCGCCCTCGCCGGCACATGCCCCTCGAAGGTCGCCAGCCGGATCTTCGCGTACTTCATTCCCGGCGTCGCCCGTCCCAGCGTAAAGAAGAGCGTCTCATACATCGCCGCGGCGGCGAGCAGCGCCACGCCCATCCCGATCTCGGTGGCGCGCACGCCGGGCAGCAAGCGGGCGCGGCTTGCGGCCATAAACGCCGCTGCCAGCAACGAGCCGGCGACCAGCGATCCATCCACCACCAACGCCATCAGGCGCAGTGTCAGGGGTGCGGGCTCTATCGCCGCCGCCTCGGGCTGCGGTGCAGCCTCTTCCAGAATCTCGTAGGGCTCTTCGACCGCGCGCGCCGCGACTTCCGCGGGCATTTCGAGCTGCGGATGCGCGGCCAGCTCCATGTTCGACCAGGCCGGCACGGTCCAGTCCTGCGCGGCCTCCGTCGCCAACGCCATCTCTGGTTCGGTTGAAAGCGAAACTGGATCCACCTCGAAGATGCTCAACTGCACATTCGTCTCCGGCTGCGGGCTCTCGGCCAGCCGCGGCCGCGCCTTGCGTGTCGCCACCAGCTCGCGCGGAAACTCGATCAGGTTGGCGGCAATCGGCTGCGCCGGCTCGACAACCTCAATCTCCTCCAGTGCCGCAGTCTCCGGCTCGGCAGCCGCAGGCCGCCACCAGTCTCCACCGCCGGTGTCCATCGGATTGTGCCCGCGCCCGGCGCGCAGTTCGCCTTGCTCGGTCACACGCACCGTCAGCTCCGCATCCCAGCGAATGGAAATCGGCTGGTCCGCAACAAACTCAATCACCGGCTCAAACGCAGGCTCCGCCTCGGCTGCGTTTGAAGCCTCCCTGCGCACCAGTTCCGGCCCCAATTCGGACTGCGTCTGGGGCTCGCTGCGAAAGAAATCGTCGGAGAAAATCTCCGGCTCAGGAACCGCAAGCAGCATAGGCTCCGGCGTTGGAGCAGCGGCAGCCGCCGCTTCAATCCCCGCCAGCACGGATTGCGCCGCGGCCCTGGCCTGGAGCGCCGCCTCCGACGCCGCCTCGGCCGCACGCAGCGCGGCGCGCGCCTCGCCGGCCAAAACCTCGCTGTAGCTGGGCGCGTTCTTGTAGCGCGCGGCTACGCGGGCGGCCGCCTCCTGGGCGCGCCGGCTGGCGGCATGCGAAGCCTCCGCCGGGGCCCTCTGCTCCGCCGCTGACCCGCCCTTGCGGTCGCGGTGCTCGGCCAGACGGCGATTCACTTCTTCTTTCCACGCTGGGGACAGTTGTGCCGATGTGCTCACTGCTTTGGTTTCCTTTCCTCCGTGGCAAGCGCTGTAGCGCTGCCACCGATCCAGATCTCGAGGCCATACGCGCGATGCGGCCTGTGGACGTTGCAAGATCTTTGAGGAAGGAGAGTTCGCGGAGAAATAACGGGGCGCGGCGAAGCCGCAAGCCCCGTCGCCTAGCGTAAACCCGTGTTTTCCTGTTGCCAGAGCGGTGGGGAGCGCCTTCTTAAGCCATGCCGGTTTGCTATGCTGAGCCTACCGGACGAGATTCGGACCTGGCCAGGGATGCGTCCTCACACCTTAGTGTTTATCACGCTGCTCGCGCTCTGTCACGTTCAGGTTAACGGACAGGCGTTGACCAATGCGTTACCCGTCTCGCCCTCCGCAGGCTTCGCCGCGGAAGGCGCTTCCCGGAATCAGGCCAATCCGCCGCTCTCATCCCTTCCCGACGATCCCGGCCAGGAGATTCTTCCCGTCGCGCAGCCCGAGCCCGAGCCTGCCGCCGGTACTCCCGTCGGATTGCACGCGCAGCACCAGCAGTGGCGGGGCGACACCGTCACCCTCACCGGCAATGTGGTCGTCCATTATCGCGATTACGAGCTCCGCGCCGACAAAGTCACCTACAATCGCAAGACCACGGAGCTCGAGGCTGACGGGCATCTGCAAGTAGCCGGCGGCCCCAACGACGTGCTCATTAACGCCTCCCACGGCGATATGCGCCTCGACGCGCACACCGCCCGATTCTTCAACGTCAGCGGATCGCAGGGGGTGCGCACCACCGGGCACACCGTTGTTTACTCCACCGTGAATCCCCTGCTTTTCTCCGCGCGCGCCGTCATCGAAAACGGCGAGGGTAACTACCAGCTCATCGACGGCTCTTTTACCAACTGCCGGCTCCCGCATCCCGACTGGCGCGTGATCGCACACGCCATCGCCCTCAAAGACGGCCGCGCATCGACCTCCAACTCGTTCTTCCAGTTTCTCGGCGTGCCCGTCTTCTATCTACCCTACCTGCGCCATGCCGTCGCGGCCGATAATCGCGAGAGCGGCTTCCTCATCCCGGTTGTCAGCAACGGCTCGTCGATCCGCGGCTACACACTGGGCGAGCAGTTCTACTGGGTGATTAACCGCAGCATGGACGCCGTGGTCGGCGCCGAGTACTTCAGCAAGCGGGGCTGGGCCCCCAACGGCGATTTCCGCTACCGCGGCCCCGGCCTCGATCATCTAAACGCCCGCTGGAATGCGCTGCTCGACCGCGGCATCGAGCAGCCTGGGCCGCAAGGCGAGCAGCTCGTGAACCAGGGCGGCGTCGACATCGTCACCGAGGGCAGCAAGCAGCTCAACCGTTCTACACGTGTCGCCGGCAGCATGGAGTATCTCTCCAGCTACGTCTACCGGCTCATCTTCAACGACAACTACACGCAGGCCACCAGCTCGCAGGTGCGGAGCGACGTCGCGCTCGCCCACTCCCGCAACGGCCGCATCGCTTCGGTATCTCTCGAGCGCTTTGAGAACTTCGCCAGCACCACCAACGGCGACGAAGTCCGCCTGCTCCATCTGCCTGGCCTGCGCTATGACATCCTCGACCGGCCGCTGGGCAGCCGGCACCTCTACTGGGGCTTCAACTCGTCGCTCAACTACCTTAGCCGCTCGGAACCCGGCTTCCATGCGCGCAATGTTGGCCGGTTCGATTTTTATCCGCACCTGATTCTGCCTCTCCAGGGTGGCGGCTGGTCGCTCAACGCCGAGGCCGCGCTGCGCGGCACCTCCTATACCATCAGCCAGACGCCCGCCCTTACCGGGATTCACGGCGGCGTCCCCACCATCAGCCACGATCCGCTCCATCGCTACGATGTCGAAGCCTCCGTCGACGTCCGGCCGCCGGCCATGGAACGGGACTTCGCGCTGCCCGGGCATCGCGAGTTGCGCCACGTCATCGAGCCGGAGTTCTATTACCGCCGCGTGGCCGGCATCGGCGCCAAGGCCCGCAACGTGCTCCTCTTCGACACAACCGATATCGCCACCGACACCGACGAAGGCGGCTATTCGCTCACCCAGCATTTCTACCTGCGCCCGCGCGGCCCACAGCCCTGCGACGATAACGGCGACGACGCCGATGCCCCCGACAACCTCGGCAATGGCCGCTGCCCCGCCCCTTCCCGCGAGTGGGCCACCTGGCAGATTGCGCAAAAATTCTTCATCGATCCCAACTTCGGCGGGGCGCTGATTCCCGGCCGCCGCAACGTCTTCCAGTCCACCCTCGATCTGACCGCCATCGCCTTTCTCACCGAGCCGCGCAACATCTCGCCAGTCATCTCCAGGCTGCGCTTCGACGCCATCGACAACCTGCGCATGGAGTGGGACTTGGACTACGATCCCCGCACCGGCCGCATGGATGCCGACAACCTCTTTTCGGGCTATCGCTTCGGCCGCACCACCGTCGGCATCGGTCACGCTCTGCTCAGTGCCGCCGACGAATCCACCGGTGTCACTTCGAGTCCGCTCAAAAGCCAGATCGTCGAGCCGTTCCTCGAAATCGGCAAGCCCAGCGGCGCCGGCTTCAACTTTGCCCTCAACGGTGGCTACGACTTCGTTCAGCACACCACACAGTACGCAGGGGCGCAGGCCGTCTACAACTGGGATTGCTGCGGCCTCATGCTCGGCTACCGCCGATTTGAGCTCGGCTCGGTGGGCGCCGTAAGCCGCGACGAGACCCAGTGGCTCTACAGCTTTACGTTGGCCAACTTCGGCAACGTCGGCGACATTCGCCGCGCCAACTCGATCTTCCGCGACCCCGCTCTCCCACCGCTCTATTAACAGCGCACGCCCCTATTCCCTGTTCCCTGGTTCCTATTTCCTGTCTCCCCCCGATTCCTTTTACCCCCTTCCCGCGTCCATTTCTTCAGCGAAATTTCACCCCTTGGCGCGGCGCGTCAAGGACCCAGTGGAGTATCCTTGCCTGAGAGGAAAATCATTTTGTCTCACGTTCGCTTTCTGGCTGGATTGCTCGTTCTTGTTCTGGCTGCGGGCTGCAAGGCCCAGACCCCACCTCCAGTTCCCAGTTCCACCCTCGATCGCCATATCGAGGTTCAGGTGCGCTCCGAATACGACCTTCCTTCCGACGTCGATGTCTCCGTCGGCACGCGCTCCCCGAGCCAGTTCCCGGGCTACCAGAACCTGCCCGTCACCATCTCGCGCAACGGCAAATCGCAGGTGCTCAAGTTCCTCATCTCCGACGACAACACCAAGCTGGTTCACATGGATACCATGGACCTGACCAAGTCGCCGGCGGACTCGATCGACGTTACCGGCCGGCCCATCCGCGGCAATCCCGCCGCCAAGGTCACTATCATCAACTTCGACGACCTCGAGTGCCCCTATTGCGCACGCATGCACGAGGAACTCTTCCCGGCCACTTTGGAGCATTACAAGGACCAGGTGCGGTTCATCTACAAGGACGATCCGCTCACCGACCTGCACCCCTGGGCCATGCACGCCTCGGTGGATGCCAACTGCCTGGCCGCGCAGAGCGGCGAGGTCTATTGGACCTATGTGGACTACCTGCACGCGCACGGCGACGAGATCACCGGGCCGGACCGGAACCTGCAGAAGAGCTTTGAAGCGCTCGACCGCGTGGCGCGGCAGGAAGGAACGCTGGGCAAGCTGGATGAAAACAAGCTGAACGCATGCATCGCCAAGCAGGATGAAACGGTGGTTCGCGCCTCGCAGAAAGAGGCCGAGGCGCTGGCCATCCAGGGTACACCGGCACTGTTCATCAACGGCGAAAAGGTCGACGGGGCGGTTCCCAGGGAGCAGCTTTGGGCGGTGATCGACCGCGCCCTGCGCGACGCGGGCGAGCAGCCGCCTCCGCCCGACGCGCCCACTGCCGCGCCCAAAACTGCCACCGGAAACGGGCAATGATGCGGCCTTGAAGACCCTATCCTCATCGTGGTATGGGGATTTATCCTTATAGCCCGGGATGGATGGGTTAAAGTTGTGGTCATTCTGCCCGACCGGCACGCGAAACTCGAACGCGGATGCGGAGAATGGATGAGCTTTCTTTGAGCTCACGGGGGGAGATGAAGTTGCAAGTCGATTTACGCACGTTTTGGTTGCGCAGTTTTTGGGGATTTGGTTTCGCCGTTTTTCTTTTTCTCTGCGGTGCATTGGCCGTCGTGACGGGATGCCGCCGTTCGCCCTCGGCGGACGTGGCGGCCACCGTGAATGGAAAGGAGATTTCGCGCGCGGACCTGGACAAGGCCTACCAGGCCAGCCTCAGCGAAAGCCAGCCGCAGCCCTCGCCCGTCGAAGTCGATATCCGCAAGCTGCAGATCCTGCGCGGCATGATCGACGACGAGATCCTGCAGCAGCGCGCCGCCAAGCTGAACCTGACCGCCACCGACGAAGACGTCAACGCCAAGCTCACCGAGATCAAGGCCCCCTACACACAGGACCAGTTCGACACCCTGCTCAAGCAGCAGAACCTCACGCTCGACGAGCTCAAGCGCAACCTGCGCCGGCAACTCACGCGGGACAAGTTGATCAACAAGGAAATCGAGTCGAAGATCAACATCACCGACGCTGAGATTCGGGATTACTACATGACGCATAAGGCGGACTTCGACCTGGTGCAACCGCGCTTCCACCTGGCGCGGATCGTAGTTTCCGCTGCGCCGCCCCAAGGCTCCATGTCCGGCAAGCCAGGGGCGGATGCCGATCCCAGAAAGAAGATCGAGACGGCCCACAACCGGCTGGAGAGTGGCGACGACTTCGGCTCCGTGGCCGCCAACTTCTCCGAGGATCCCAATACTGCCTCCAACGGCGGCGACATGGGCTTTATCAACGAGACCGACCTCAAGAACCAGGAATCGCTGGTTTACGATGCGGTCAGCCAGCTCAAGCCCGGCCAGTTCACCGCCGTCCTTCCCATGTACAACAGCTCCGGCCCAGGCCACAAAATCACCGAATACGACATCTTCATGCTCATCGGCCGCGACCCGGCCGGCCAGCGCGAGCTCAACGACCCGCGCGTGCAGCAGTACATCCATCAACTCCTGCACGACGGCCAGAAGCAGGTTCTCCAGAATGCCTACTTCGAAACCCTCCAGGACGACGCCAAGGTCCGCAATTATTTCGCCGAGCAGATTCTGAAACAAGGCGCGCCCGCGCAATAGCGCAATCGATCATATCTCGGGAGCAGGGCAGCGTTTCCGTTGCCGATTACGCCACATGTCCGCATATCACATCCCCGTAACCCCCGCTCGTATAAACTTTCTCTGTTATGGAAACGACAGGATGCGGTACGGCAATCGTCACGCCCTTCCGGGCGGATGGTTCGGTGGATGAGCCGGCTCTGTGGGCGCTGGTTAACTGGCAAATCGAATCGGGAATCGACTTCATCGTGGCCTGCGGGTCGACCGGCGAAGCCGCCACGCTCGACGAAGAAGAGTGGTTGCACACCATTCGGATCGTGGTTGAAGCGGCTGCGGGGCGCGTGCCGGTCTGGGGCGGCTGCACGCACAACTGCACCAAAACGCTGATGCAGCAGGCCTCGCTGCTCAAGCGCGTCCACGGCCTCAGCGCCGTCCTCTCGGCCAATCCCTACTACAACAAGCCCACGCAGGAGGGCCAGTTCCAGCACTTTTTGGCGCTGGCGCGCGCCATCGACCCGCTGCCCGTCTGCCTTTACAACGTGCCCGGCCGCACCGCCGCCAATCTCGAGCCGGAGACCGTCGCACGCCTCGCTGCCGCCGCCAAAAACATCCAGGCCATCAAGGAAGCCAGCGGCAAGCTCACCCAGTTTGCGGAGCTGGCGCACACCCTGCCGCGCGGCTTCAAAATCTTCTCCGGCGATGACAACCTCGCCCTCGCCGCCATCGGCGTGGGCGCGCACGGTCTCATCAGCGTTGCCTCCAACGAGGCGCCCGCCGAAGTCACCCGCATGGTACGCGACGCGCTCAGCAACAACTGGGTTGAAGCCCGCGAGCTCGAGCGCCGCTTCGCCAAACTCTTCGAAGCCAATTTCTGGGAGTCGAACCCCGGTCCAGTGAAGACCGTCATGAGCCTCATGGGCAAGTGCACGGATTCCGTGCGCCTGCCGCTCGTGCCCCCCACCCCCGCCACTCGCGCCCGGCTCGAGCGCCTGGCCGGAGAACTGGGTCTGCTCAAGCATGCGGCGCAGCCGGCGGGCTATCGGCCGGAAGTCTTCTGACGCTTCCTGTCGTCTGAAAAATTTGCATCCTCGCGCAACTTTCCCGAATCCACCCGTGTTTCCACCAACGGCACGCGATTCGAGACAAGACAAAACAACGCGCTGCCAGACGCTCGATTTTCAAGCGTTGGTTCCGTGCGCGCACGCGCCCGGGAACGGTCCTTTCATTTCTGCCTGCGGCATCTGAAGAAAGCTTACGGGGTCTCAAGCTCCACGGGATTGGTGCGCGTCACCGAGGGCCGCGGCGGGGCGGAACGCAGGTTTTCTTCAAGGCGCGATCGGACAGATCCATTCCTCATGAGCTGCGCTTGCGCAGCCTGTGGAAGGTTGCGTTCCCGGTGGAGAGGCTTGCCAGTGAGCCCACTCCGCGTTCGCTCTACATAAGTCACGGAAGGCCCGCAGAAAAGGATGACGCCATGTCCCCCACTTCTCTTTCGAAGCTTCGCATTCTCATGTTTTCGCTGGTGGCCGCCGCTGCGCTTTTCGTCGCGGGCTGCAGCGCAGCGATGAATGACGCAACCACATCCAGCGCCTCCACCGGCCCGACCTTCGTGGTCGGCACCGACGCGCCTGTAGCCAGCGTGACCTCATTCACAGCTCAGGTGGAAAGCATTGACGCCGTCGACGCCAGCGGCAACTCCGTGCCGCTCATCAGCGGCTCGCCTACCGTCGACTTCGCTCGCTTCAACGGCCTGCAAACACTGCTCGACATCAACGACGTGCCCCAGGGAACCTATAAGAGCGTGAACATCACGCTCAACGCGCAGGGCGCTGCCATCGGTTATCTCAACACCAGCGGCGGCGGTGCGCCAACCGTTCAGACTGAAGCCGCCACCTTCACCACCACCACCGTCAGCGTGAACCTGAATAAGCCGCTGGTGATTGTTCATGCCGGAGCGCCTGCAGGCCTGCGCGTGGACTTCGATCTGCGCAAGTCCATCCAGGTGGACGGCACCGGCAACATCACCGGCATGGTCGATCCCACCTTCGACGTCAGCACGGTGGCCAACTCCGATCCCGGCGCGTATATCGACGAGTTCACTGCCGGCGTAGTCAGTGTGAACGCATCCAGCCAGTCGTTCGTGGTGCAGGGCCCGCACGGCGAACAGTTCACCATCGACGTGAACGGCCAGACCGAGTGGGACAACAACGAGAGCATCAATTCCCTCACCACCAGCAGCATCGTGCAGGTGAGCGGCCAGCTCGACAAGGCCGACCAGACGCTCGACGCCGACGAGGTGGCGATCGTCTCCCAGGACGGCTTCTTCGCCAGCGGCCAGGTCACCTATGTCACACCGTCCTCCGGAACCGCGACCAGCTTCGATCTCTATGTGCGCGGGCTGGAGCCCACCAACACCGGCCTGTCACTCGGGCAGATCGCCACGGTCAACCTGACTGGAAGCGAAAAGTTCTTCATCTACCAGATGCACAACCCGCTGACCAGCTTCTTGTTCAACTCGCACACCATGGTGGCCGGCCAGGCCGTCACCGTCGGCGGGCCGGCCAGCGGCGCAGCCAATGCCAACGCCGTTGCAGTGCACCGCGTGGTGCTGCGGCACTGGGGCTTTAACGGTGCCATTGTGCCGGGCAGCGTGAACGGCAGTCAGGACACCTTCCAGATGAAGATCAACGGCTTTGCCGGCGTGCTGATTCCGGAGACGGTAACAGTCTACGTCACCGACAAAACCCAGTTCCGCCAGGGCTTGAGCACGCTCGCCGACGTCGATGGCAGCGCCAATGTCCGCGTGGTTGGATGCCTGTTGAAGGATCAAACCTCCGGCCAGGTCATCATTGTCGCGCACTACGTCGACGCTCTCAATTGAGAGCGTTGACCGATCGCCAGGTTTGCTGCAACGGGGAAACACTTCGCCGGCGCCGCTCGAAAGTTAGCGGCTCCGGCGGTTTTTTGAAAGCGGGAAGCAACCGAGCGAGAGACGATGGAAGGATATGCCCTTTGCAGTGGCCGTTAGCCCTGCGGTCAATTCCCAAGGTCAAAACAGATCGGCGATCGGCGGAAACGTCAGCAGCAGGCTCAGCGCCAGCAGCACGAAAGCCACCGTGTTAATCCGCGCCAGGGCCAGCGTCTGTTTGCGCCAGCGCACGTGCAGCACCGCCCACACCACCAGCCACACAACAATGGTGCACGTCGTCACGCCGGAGAGCGGCCCGGTGGTCTTCGAGAAGATGAAGAACTTGGTCATCGCGGCCACCTTGTCGCCAACGATCGCAAACACCGCCAGCAAAAATGCACCGATGCCGGCGGCCAGAATCGCCGCCGCGCCGGCGCCGTTCGTCAGCGTGGCCGAAGCCGGGCCCGCTGCCGAAACTGGATGCGCTGGTGTCCTCATTCCCTCTCTCCTTGCACCATGTGGATCGTCGATCCCCCGCTCACCGGCGCGTTCTTCACCAGCATCGCGCCGAAGAACCCCGCAATGCCGGCGGCCAGAAAGCTCACCGCCGTAAAGCCGAGCACAGCGTTGCGCAGTTCCGGATAGCGGCGCAGATTGCGGCCGTACATCAGCGCTACTGCCGCGGCCATGGTGATGGCGATGGGCACAATCCACGCCACGTGCTCCTTCCACTCCATGCCGAGGGAGTGCCAGGCGATCGTGTCCGGGCTCGACATCAGCAGCCGCTGAGGAAAGCCGGTAAGATCGGCCCCCGCCAGCGGTGTCGCGCGATACCAGGGATAAATCTTGTACGTTCCAGTCAGCACCGTAAGCCACGCCAGCACGGCCATCGCCAGCAGGTAGAGGCGCAGGAAGCGTTCGTCGCGGGTGGTGATGGGCGCGGCGGCCGAGGGCGCGTAGCGCCGCCACAACTCCACCAGCGCGCCCGAGCAGGCCAGCAGATACAGCGCGCCGAAACCCATACCGTGAATCAAGGTCCAGAGGCTGCGGGTGGTGATTTCCATTCGCCAGCTCCTTTCGAAGGAATCTTCAAACTCACGACTGCTAGAAACTCCCTTTGTTGCTCTGACGTCATCACCCGCTTGGGGACCAGGATGAACTGCATCGGATTCAGATAAAGAGCAAAAGTATTTGGGCCCTCAAGGAACGCGGAAAATGCGCTCCAGGAGTATCGCCCGAACGTCATTCCATCCGCGCGCTCCGTTTCAACCCTGTCGTCCTCAATCAACACCCGCAGATGCATGCCCGATTCCTCTTTCTTGTAACTCTTGCGCACCATGCGCGGGCATAGCAACGCTTTCAGGAGCAATGCGGCTGCATATACAGCGGCGGAGAGCGAAATTACCCACACAGCTATTTCCCTCGACTGAGTCGACAAAACTCCTGCTGACAGCAAGATGACCAGGAAAACGATCCCGCGCCAGGACGTCAAGTAGGAATTGCGCCGCTTTCGATCCGCCTCCTTTCTCGAGAGCTGGCAGGCTTCTAGAAATTCGCCCTCCGAAATCGTGTATTGCAATTGCACAGTCGCAAATCCTCGATCTTCCCAGCCTAGAATCCGCGCCGGAACGGCGCATTCGGCATCCATGCCTGGTCTTTGCCGGCCGGCCTGTCTGCGTCCTTGCCCCACGTCCAGTACATGCCCACGTACGCGTAGTTCTCCGTCTGCCCCGCAACCGAGTGCCCGTAGCAAAACAAAAACTGCTCGTTCGGATTGTGCTTGAAATGATAGTAGCCGCCCAGGTCGATCATCGTGGAAGCCTCAGTCTGCGCCGCCGCGAATCCTTCCTTGCCGTGGGCAAACACCTCGCCGCCGAATTCCAGCCGGTCGCCGGGAAAGGTGTACTTCAGCAGGAATCCGCCGTAGGGAAAATCCCTGTAGCCTGTCTGCGAAATTACCGTTTCACCAGCCCCGCCATCGAGCAGCCAGGGGCCGATGTTCTTTTGCAGCCACACCGGAAGCCGGTACCAGACCTGTCCCACGCCCAGCCCCTTGTCGTAGTTCCCGCTCGGCATTTCGAACATGGTGAAGGTTCCAAACTGGGGAATATGTTTGCTCTCTTTGATGTATGCGATCTTTGCGCCCAGCTCGATGTCGGTTAAACCGAAAGCGCTGGGACCAGTCCCGCCCGGCAGATAAGCGGGATTGTTGGTCGGGTTAATCGAGCCCCAGGGCAGAATCGCATGCAATTGCACGCGCGGAATCGCGCCCCAGTTGAACTCAAACGCCGGTCCTACCGAATCCATCTCTGCCGGCGTACCGTCCGCGGTCCCGAAGATGTAGAACTCGTAATGATGCAGATCCACCGGAACGGGATCGTCAGTCTGGTAGGGAGGCCCCTGCGCCCACAGCCGCGCGCCGGCCAGCGCAAGAACAAGCAACCACCACAATGTGCGGGAAGCGAGTACACGCGGCATCCGGATTTCCTTGGCGATGACGGGGATGTCGTGGGACGTGTCATCTGCTGCGGAATATATATCGGCTTTCGATAGCAGTCAAGTAAATCTCTGCCCGGATTGCGCTATAGTGATTCGTGACATGGACCAGAAGCGCGAGCTCTACTACGGACTCATCCGCATCCACGTGCTGCTGCACGCGGCACGGGAGCCCATCTTCGGCCTGGAGATGATGGAAGAGCTGGCCCACCATGGCTATCGCATCGGCCCCGGCACGCTCTACCCCCTGCTGCACGGAATGGAAGGCGCGGGGTTGCTGAAATCTTCAAGCGAAAGTGCGCGCGGCCGCAAGCGGCGCATCTATCGCATCACGCCCACCGGCCGCCGCGCCTTGAACAAGGCCCGCGCCAAGGTCGACGAGTTGCACCGCGAGCTCCACGAGAAGAAGCCGCGCATCAATCTCAAGCGCTCGCGCCAGGCCGGCGACGCATCGCAGCACGCGTAGCCCGCCACCGCCCGAGTGGACACCGCCACCGAAGCGTCCGCCCCCGCCAAAGCTCTTCAGCGCGTGGAACCTTCCGCCCGATGAGTGTCCGCCGATGAACGCGGCATGCGGTTCAGACCGTCGCGCTGGCCCGCGGCCAGCCCTCGGTCCTCCGGTACTGGCCGCAAGCGGAGCGCCGGGGCAGGGATGGTTGTTCAGACACGCGGGCGTCTATTTAGTTTCGCGGCCGGGCGGCGGCTTTTCGCTGGGAGAGGCCGGGTAAGGATTCTGCGGGGGTTAGCCCAATTCGTGCGCTTCCAGGCTATCGAATTTGACCCGCTGTTTGAATTGCGCCGTCATCATCGGCTATTTGAACGGGGGCTTTTGCGCTTCTGCATTCTCAGGCTGCGGAGCGCTTGTTCATCCGGATAATCTCGAGTTCGGCAATAGCCCGCAGAATCGAGCCCTTGATCTCCAGCAGCGCCGGATCGTCGGGCTTCAGCTCCTCCGACTCCTCCAGATGCCGGAGCGTCGAACGAAGCACATCGATCAGCGTGGGCCGGATTGGGGTGAGGTCCGCAGCCATTCATCCGCTTTGGATGCGTCAAATGGTGAGTGGGAAGAGCCGCAACCGCCGAAATTCACAAAACGCAGCAATGAATAAACCGATTGATCGCAACGGTTCGGGGCAAATAGGTATAGAAGCGGTTCCGTCACCGGACGTTTTGTCCGGTTTTACCCTGAAGTTCTTTCTCCCCATCGGTGCATAATTGGCCTCAGCCCCCGGTTCTCTGTTAAAATCAAGGTTCTGAGTTCAACTGCAGGAAAAAACCATGTCAATTCATCCAGTTATGCAGCGCCTGGCCGACAAGCTCAAGCGCACCGATCTCCCTGAGTTTGTACCCGGCGACCAGATTCGCGTCCAGGTAAAGATCAAGGAAGGCGACAAGGAGAGGCTGCAGGCCTTCGAAGGCCTGGTCATCGCCGTCAATCGCGGACCCCAGGGCACCTTTACCGTCCGCAAAATGAGCTTCGGCCAGGGCGTCGAGCGCATCTTCCCGTTCAACTCCAAGGTCATCGAGAAGATCGACAAAGTCCGCAGCTACAAGGTGCGCCGCGCCAAACTGTTTTACATCCGCGGATTGCGCGGCAAGGCCGCCCGCCTCAAGGAAGTGGATCGCGTGACCGGCAAGGTCCGCGCCTAGCGCATTGCGGGGTTCCAGCACCACGACCCCGGCCCACCCGGCCGGGGTCGTTTTTTGACCCGGAAGGCGCCTGAATCCAGTCTTATGCGATACTCGAAACGGCATGTATAAACGGATCGTTCTCAAGCTATCGGGCGAAGCCCTGGCCGGCGAGCGGGGCTTCGGCCTCGACGCCGATCGTGTCTCCGGCATCACCGAAGAGATCGCCGAGATCAACGCACTGGGCGTCGAGGTCGGCATCGTGGTGGGCGGCGGAAACTTCTTCCGCGGCGTCGCCCAGCAGGCCCGCGAAATGGACCGCGTGAGCGCCGATAACATGGGAATGCTCTCCACGATTATCAACGCCATCGCGCTCCAGGACGCCCTCGAGCGCCGCGACGTGCAATGCCGGGTGATGACCGCGGTCGTCATGAACCAGATCGCTGAGCCCTATATCCGCCGCCGCGCTGTGCGCCACCTCGAAAAAGGCCGCGTGGTCATCTTCGCCGCCGGCACCGGCAACCCCTACTTCTCCACCGACACCGCCGCCAGCCTGCGCGCCATGGAAATCAGGGCCGACGTGCTGCTGAAGGGCACCAAAGTGGAGGGCATCTACAACGCCGACCCGGTGCTGGTGAAAGATGCTGTGAAGTACGACGAGATCACCTACATGGACATCCTCCGCCAGGGACTCAAGGTGATGGACCTGACCGCCGTCAGCATGTGCAAGGACAACAACCTGCCCATGATCGTCTTCAACATGAACCAGACGGGAAACATCAAGCGCGTGGTCCTCGGCGAGCGCGTAGGTTCACTGGTCACGGCGTAGAAGCAGAGATCAAGGGTCAAGTTTCAGGGATCCGGTCACGCCGAGTACAGTAAACTGCGAATTCCGGCCCCATGGCGCACAAAAGGCGAAGATCTTCGCGCTCGGCGCATGATTTTTTCGTCCATTCGCACCCTCATCCGCGTCCAATAAAAAAGAGAGCTTCACGGGCGACTGACAGGCGTTCATCGCTCACCGTCCACGAACCACGAGTCAGGAACCACGAGCCGCGAACGAATGTCAGCCACCGCCCCCATCCCCCAGTCCAGCGAGAGTGCGTCGAGCGGCCATGCGTGGGCGGTCGGCACGGGGCGGCGACCCGCTGCGGACAGCGAACGCCCCAAGCGCCTGAACGCGCTCACTGGCCTGCGCTGTTTCGCGGCGCTCAACATCATTTTCTTCCACTTCTCCAATCCCAAATGGTTCGGCCCGTTCGCACCGGTGGTCAACGCCGGCTACGCCTCGGTCAGCTTCTTTATCCTGCTTTCCGGCTTCGTGCTGGCCTACAACTACTCCGGCAAAGCGCGCGAGGGCAAGCTCGACAAGGTGCGCTTCTGGGAAGCCCGCTTCACGCGGCTTTATCCCATCTACTTTCTCAGCCTGCTGCTCGCCTGGGAGATGGTGCCGGCCGAGCGCGGCGCGCACACGCCCGGCATGTTCCTGACCGGCATGGCGCTCACGCCGCTTCTCTTGCAGGGCTGGATTCCGCAGATCGCCACCTTCCTCAACACCCCGGCGTGGACTATGTCGGCCGAGTCGTTCTTCTACTTCCTGTTTCCATGGATGGCGCGCTGGAAGCGCCCGCAGCGGGTCGGCACGCATCTCGCAAAGATGGGCGGCGTGTGGCTGCTGGGGCTCATCCCCGGCACGCTCTACGTCATCTTCAACCCCGACGGCATCGCGCATCCCGACCGCTTTAGCTGGGGGCCGTGGCTGCAGGCGCTCAAGTTCACGCCGCTGCCGCACCTGGCCAGCTTTGTCTTCGGCGTCATGCTCGCCGGCCTCGACGAGATCGTCGAGCGCGCCAGCCGCCTGCGTTTCGCGCTCGGCCTCTTCGGATTCGGCGCCATGTTCACGCTGCTCACCCAAGCGGACCATGTTCCCTATGCGCTCATGCACGACGGTCTGATGATGCCGCTGTTCGGCTGCATCGTCCTCGGCCTGGCCGGAACCAACCACCTCGCCTCGGCCTTCGGCTGGGGTCCGCTGGCCTTCGTGGGCGAGGCCAGCTATTGCTTGTACCTGCTCCACTTCAACCTGTGGCAGATCATCCACCACTCCCACATTCTCGACCGCCTCAACCTGGCGCAGTTCGACCCCTGGATCAGCTACGTGCTGCTGGTCTTGATGGCGCTCGCCGCCCTGCATTTTGTCGAGAAACCGGCCCAGAGCAAGCTGCGCAACTGGCTCAGCGCCTGGCGGCAGCAGAGAGCGTTCTCCCGCCCCGCCGCCGCCCGGCAGTATTAGCTTCTCTCTTCACAAACTCGGCAACCTGACTGGACTTGTCATCCTGAGCGACGAGCCTGAACGCAATTAAGGGGAGGAGTCGAAGGACCTGTGGTTGTTTTTCGTCTGCACCACTGCCAACTCCCCTCCGCTTGAGGGAACAAACCCGCCTCTATCGGTGTCTACGTATGTATGGCCACCCACGAACGTTGGCATCGAATTGCGGCCATTGCGGCCTTGACAGCAGGAGCCTGTCTAGCTGCGTACGTGCCCATCCGGCACCGCATGCAGCGCTTGCGCATGGAAGAATTGCGCGACCACATCAAAGCTGCAAATGATCGGTCCAATACCCGTGGAGAAGTTCCCACTGTAGCGAATGTTCCGCTCTGGATCATCGCGCGCGACTCACAGTATGTCGCCGTCGCCGAAACTGTCGGTTCCGCCCGCAAAGCTCCATCGAATCAAAGGGCTGTGTTGATGTCCTTCAAATTGACAAAGGTCCTGAAGGGCGTTTCACTCGTCGGCGTCCAGGAAAGCGCTGCCTCGATCAAAGCCGAAGGCTCGCATGAATCCTGCCCGGTTTTAAAAGCAGAAGCTGTCAATTATCCGCCCGGGAGCAACGTCCTCATCCTGTTCAATAAGTCTTTGCTTTACAAGGCAAATACCGGCAGGCCTACCTGTCTTGTGATGCCAGACACGAAAGAGAACGCAAGTGCCGTCGAAAAGGGAATTTCCTCTCCAGACAGCCATTTCCGGTAGCCCCTCACCCAAGGCTATAGCTGGTCAAAAATCTCCCGCAACTCCCACGCCCCGGTCTTTCCGCACAACCACTCCGCGGCGCGCACCGCGCCCAGCGCGAACCCCCGCCGGCTGAACGCATCGTGGCGAATCTCGATCTCGTCCACATCGCTCGTCGCCTTCACCACGTGCTCGCCCTTGGCATCGCCCACGCGGTGCGACTCGATGGGAATGGCTGCGCCGGGATTTTCCTTTTCGATAATCTCGCGAAGCGTAATCGCCGTGCCCGAAGGCGCATCCACCTTCGACGTGTGGTGCGTTTCTGCGATGGAGAACTGGTAGCCCTCCAGCCGGGCCAGCTCTGCGGTCAGCCGGAAAAGTTTCTGCACGCCGATGGAGAAATTCGTCCCATAGAGCAGCGCGCTTCCGCGCTTTTGCGCCAGAGACTTCATCGCGTCCAGGTGAGAGTACCAGCCCGTAGTGCCCACCACGATCCGCCCGCCCAGCGAGAGCACCGCGCGCATGTTCTCGACGGCGGCTTCGGGCGCGGTAAAGTCGATGACGACGTCCACGCCGGCCAGGTTCGGCGCGGTCAGCGCCGAAGCATGCTCGTTCTCGTTGATGTCCAGCGTGCGCACGCCGTGGCCGCGCTCGCGCGCCACCTCCGCCACCAGGCTTCCGGTCTTTCCTTTGCCAAGTACGAGAATGAGCATGGGGATTCCTTTGGAACAGTGGTCAGTGATCAGTCAACCAGCGACAATGCACTGTTCAATGTGCACTGTCCACTGTCAGCTGCTTCCTCGCCTCCACATCAAAGACCAGCGGATCGGGATCCTGGAAAAACGCCGCGTGCAGCGACCGCACCGCTTCGTCTGCATCGTCCTCGTCGATCATGAAGCTCATGTTGATTTCGCTGGCGCCCTGCGAGATCATGCGCACGTTGACGTGGCGAATGGCGTTGAATACCTGCGCGGCAATGCCGCTCTGCCCGCGAATGTCCTCGCCCACCATGCACACCAGCGCCTTCTTGCCTTCGTATTTCACGTCGGCCAGCTTGCTCAGGTCGGCCGCGATCTCCGGCAACTGGCTATTCGAGTCCACCGTGAGCGAGACCGAAACTTCGCTGGTTGAAACCATGTCCACCGCGCACTTGTGCTTGTCGAAGACCTCGAAGATCTGGCGCAGGTAGCCATGCGTCATCAGCATGCGGCTGGCCACCACGTCGATGATGCTAAGCTTCTTCTTCACGGCAATCGACTTGAACGGGCTCTTGCAGTGCGGCGCCAGCGAGATGATACGCGTGCCCTCGCACCCTGCGTTGCGACTGTTCAGCACCAGAACCGGGATATTCTTCCTGACCGCCGGCAGAATCGTGGCCGGGTGCAGCACCTTGGCGCCGAAGTAAGCCAGCTCGGCTGCTTCTTCAAAGCTGATGACTTTCACGCGCAGCGCATCGGGGCACACCCGCGGATCGGTGGTCATGATGCCGTCCACGTCGGTCCAGATCTCGATGGCCTCCGCATGCAGCGCGCCGCCGATCAGCGCCCCGGTAAAGTCGGAGCCGCCCCGACCCAGCGTGGTGGTGATCCCCGCCTCGTTCGAAGCGATAAACCCGCCTATCACCGGAACCTTGCCCTCGCGCAGCAGCGGCAGCAGCTTTTCCGCCGCTTTCTTCTCGATGATTTCGATTTGCGGAATGGCCTTCTGGAACTGCGAGTCGGTGATAACCACCTCGCGCGCGTCCACGCGAGCCGCGTCGACGCCGCGCTCACTGAAGGCGGCAGCAACGATACGGCTTGAAATCCGCTCGCCAAAGCTGACAATGAGATCGGAGATGCGCGGCGTCAGTTCCAGAATTGCCGCCAGCCCGCGCAGTATCTCATCCAGCGCGTCGAACCTCTCATCGATCAGCGTCACCAGCGCCGCGCTGTCCGCCGCATTCTTCACCAGCGCGCAGGCCGTGTCGCGATGCCGCGAGCGCAGACGCGAGCTGATGGCCAGCGCCCCGGCCCGATCGCCCCGCGAGGCCGCCTCGGCCGCGCGCAGCAACTGGTCGGTCACCTTGGCCATGGCGCTCACCACGACCACCGGGCTCTTGCCCTGCTCCACGCGCCCGGCGACAATTGCCGCCGTTCGCCCGATGGCTGCCGGATCCTCGACCGACGTGCCGCCGAATTTCATCACCACCAGGTTCATAGAAGCAGCTCTTAGCTTTTAGCCCTTAGCTTTCAGCTTTTCCTGCAATGGATTTGTGTTCGTGCTGCGCCTTAACACACGCCTGTACCACCAGATGCTGCGCCCCCGGTAACTAAGGCGGTCACTCCGGCTACGATCGCGTCCCCAATTTCCATGGCCTTTTTGCGCTTCAAAGCTCCAGAGCTGTCGGGAGGAGGGTTCTGCTCCAGCTTGCCCAGGCTGGCCAGTAATTCCGCATTCAGTATGGTGGCGCCAGCCGCGCCACGAACGGTGTTGTGCGACAGCAGGACAAACTTCCAGTCGAGCAGATTGCACGGCCGCAGACGGCCAACGGTCACAGCCATTCCCCGCCCGCGATTGCGATCGAGCCGCGGCTGCGGACGATCCGGCTGCCCGGCCCACTCCACCGGCTGCTCCGGCGCAAAAGGCAGGTCGCGCCCCGCCAGCGGACGGAACTCCGACCACGCCTCCACAATCTCCTCGCGCGTCGCCGTCCGCCCCAGCTTGTTGCCCAGCTTGATCGAGACGCACTCCGTGTGCCCGTCCACTACCGGTACGCGGTTGCAATGCGCGGACATGCGCGCCGCCAGCGGATTGACTGCGTGGCCTTCCAGCTTACCCAGCAGCTTCAGCGTCTCGGCTTCCATCTTTTCTTCTTCGCCGCCGATGTACGGGACCACGTTGTCCAGAATGTCCATGGACGCAACGCCCGGATAGCCCGCGCCGGAAACCGCCTGCATCGTCGTCACAAAAATCTGCTCGATGCCAAAGCGCTCCTCAATCGGCTTCAGCGCCATCACCAGCCCAATCGTGGAGCAGTTCGGATTGGTCACCATATAGCCGCCCGACGATTGCCGCGAAGGCTGCTCCTCGATCATCTCCAGATGATCGGCATTCACTTCGGGAATCACCAGCGGCACGTTCGGCGCCATGCGGAATGCGCTTGAGTTCGACAGAACTGCGCAGCCCGCGTTGGCAAAGGCCGGCTCCATCTCCCGCGCAATAGCCGCATCCACACTGGCGAAGACGATCTTCGGCGCATTCTTGGGCTCCGCCGGCGACACCGTCATCTCCGCAATCCGCCTGGGCAGCGGGGTATCGAGCCGCCACTTGGCGGCTTCTCCGTATTTCTTCCCGCTGGAGCGGTCGCTGGCCGCGAGCCAGGCAATCTCAAACCAGGGATGGTTTTCGAGGAGCTGAATGTAACGCTGACCGACCATGCCGGTCGCGCCCAGTATGCCAATTGGTAGTTTGCTTTTCATGGCCAGTACACTCCAGTGTACAGGAGATTTCGTCACAGACTCGCTCCGCCGCGGCGCAAACAGAAAGGCCATCCCGCACAAACGGGATGGCCTTCGAATAGGATGGCGCGCATGGCGCCCCGGGCGGCGCGCGGTCTATTTATAAGAGCCGATCGCCGACGCCTCATCGTCGTAGATGTCGAAAACGGTGTAGAGCTTGGTCAGTTGCAGCACGTCCTTCACCTTCTTGGTCAGGCTCAGCAGCCGCAGGCTGGCGCCCTGATTCTTGGCCGTGGTGTAGGCGCTGACCAGCTCGCCCAGGCCCGAGCTATCGATATAGTTCACGTCGCCAAGGTTGAGCAGGATGTTCTTCTGGCCCTTGCCGATCAGATCGCGAATCGCATCGCGCAATTGCACGCTGCCCTCGCCCAGGGTGATACGGCCGCTCAGATCGAGAACGGTAACCCCGTCCACTGCACGGGAAGCAATTGTAAGTGCCACGGAAATTCCTCCTTGTCGGTAGTTCGGTTATATCACTTCACGCAGCCTCCGCAATCGGTAAAGACTGGGGCCTGCTTGCCGCGGCTGGTCCGACTCGGCGTCCGCCGCCCGCGGTCAGGTTTTCGATTCCGGCGGCGCCAGCCGCTTTACCAGCGTCAGCTCAGTGCCAGGATGCAATTGTCGAAAGTGTACCTCATCCATAAAAGAGCGGATAAGAAAGATGCCCCGTCCGGTGCCGCGCAGCAGATTCTCCGGGGCTAGAGGATCGGGCAGTTCTTCCGGATCCACGCCCCGGCCCTGGTCTGCGATCACGAATCTAAGCTCCGTGCCCGTGTTTTCCAGGTTCACCCGGATGCACTTGGATGGGTCGTATTCATTGCCATGCAGCACGGCGTTGACGGCGGCCTCGCGCACCGCCATGGCGATGTGAAACAGCTCGTCCTCGCTCAACCCCGCCTCTGCTGCCATCTCTTCGGCCGCGGCTTCCACCGTGGCGACGCTTTCCATGGTGGAGTTGAGCTCGAAACTCCGCCGTCCTTTCGAGGGTGCGTTCACCGGGGACATGTCCGCCTTTGATCGGGAATCGTGATCGGGAGTGGCGCGGCCTGCGGTCTGGCCCACAGGCTGACCCCGGGAACCCGCCGCTGCACTTCTGGAACCTTGCTGGCAGTTTCCTGTTCGGGGCCGGACCGTGTCAAGCCGGGTCGCTGCCATGCAATCCGATTATGAGTTGCCGAAGGACCGGTCTCTCTGTGTACTATGATTGGGATTTCAGGAAAGGCAGTCTCTCCATGCGTCCCAATTCCCGGCTGATGAGGGCCACCATCGCCGCCGCTCTCGGCGGCCTTCTCTACGGCTTCGACACCGTAGTGATCTCCGGTTTCATCGACACCGTCACGCGCCTCTATCATCTCGGCTCGGCGGCCCGGGGCATTACCATGGCCGCCTCTCCGGTGGGCGCCATCGTGGGATGCTTTGTGGCCGGCGCCGTCGGGCAGCGGGTGGGCGCGCGCGCCGCATTGCGCTTTGCCGCGGCTCTCTACATCTTCGCGGCGCTGGCCGCAGCCTTCTCCGTCGGTTGGCCCGTGCTCCTTACCGCTCGCTTCCTGGGCGGATTCGCCGTAGGCGCTGGCTCGGTGCTGGGCCCTGTCTATATCGCTGAGCTCTCGCCCGCCCAATGGCGCGGACGCCTGGTAGGCGCATTCCAGATCAACGTCGTCACCGGCATCCTGGTCGGCTTCACCAGCAACTATCTCGTCCACCTGGCCGGCTTCGGCGCCGCCGAGTGGCGCGTAATGGCCGGTGTGGGCACTCTTCCTGCCCTCATCTTCCTCATTCTTCTCCTCGGCATTCCTCGCTCCCCGCGCTGGCTGGTTGCGCAGGGCCGCACCGACGAAGCTCTCTCTGTTCTGGGCCAGATGGGCACTCCCAATCCCACCGCCGAACTGGCCGGCATCCAGGCCGCACTCCAGTCCCAGCACGCCACCGCCCACGAGCCCGTCCTGCGCTGGAAGTATCGCTATCCGCTCTTCCTCGCCATCTCCATCGGCGCATTCAACCAGCTCACCGGCATCAACGCCATCCTCGGCTATTCGGTCACCATCTTCTCCGCCGCCGGCTTCGGCCAGATGTCGAGCTTTGCCCAGTCCATCGCGATCGGCGCCACTAACCTCATCTTCACGCTGGTGGGCATGTCCATGATCGACCGCTTCGGCCGCAAGAGCCTGCTCATCACCGGCGCGGCCGGCACCGCCGCCTGCCTCTCCGGCGTGGCCTGGATCTTTGCCACCCACAGCCATCAATCCGCGCTGATCGGCCTGCTGGTAGCGTTTATTGCCTTCTTCGCGCTTTCCCAGGGACTGGTGGTCTTTGTCTATATCGGCGAGGTTTTCCCCAACGCCGTCCGCTCCAAGGGACAGGGCGTGGGCAATGCCAGCCTCTCGGCCATCAACACCGCTATTGTCTTCTCGTTCCCGGTGCTGGCCCAGGCCTTCAGCCCGCAAACGCCGTTCATCTTCTTCGCCGCCGCCACGGTGGTGCAGTTGATCGTCGTCAGCCTCTTCTACCCCGAAACCAAGGGCCGCACGCTTGAAGAGCTGCAGGCGAAGCTGGTAAAGGTTGGATGAAAAAGCAATAGGGACAAGCGGCTCACATGGGGCGCGTCGCTTGTCCCTATTCCCTAGTCCCTTTGTCCCTTTTGTCCCTGCTTTACCGCAACCCTCTCAGCGCCGGATACAGCTTCCGCCACTTCGCATACCCTGCCTGGTAAGCCGTCAGGTCGGCCGCATCGGGCTCAACCCGTTCCGCCACGCGAATTGCCCGCGCACAGGCCTCGTTGAGATCGGCCCAGTGTCCCGCGGCTACACCGGCCATCAGCGCGCAGCCGAACGCTCCGCCCTCCTCCGCCGCAAGAATCTCCACCGCTTGCCCGTAGATTCCGGCCTGAATCCTCCGCCACAGCGTGCCGCGCGCGCCGCCGCCGCCCAGCCGGATCCCCGTCACCGGAATGCCCAGCTCATGAAACAGCGTAAACGTGTCCTCAAGCGAGTACGCCACGCCTTCAAGCACCGCCCGCACTAGATGCGCGGCGGTCGTCTTGGCGCCGATGCCGGCAAACGCCGCCCGCACTTCGGGGTCGAGGTGCGGCGTGCGCTCGCCCAGCAGATACGGCGCCCACTCCACACCGTTGCTGCCGGTGGCGATGCCCGCGGCTTGCGCGTTCAGCGTCTCGTAGCTCTCGCCGGCGAAGAACGTCTCCTTCAGCCAGCTCAGGCTCAGCCCCGCCGACTGCGTTACCCCCATCACGTGCCAAAGCCCCGGAACGGCGTGGCAGAAGGTGTGCAGGCGACCCTTGGGGTCCCTGGTCGGCTCGGCTGTCGCCGCAAACACCACGCCCGACGTGCCAATGGTCGCCGACACGCTGCCCGGCTGCAAAATGCCCATCCCCACCGCGCCCGCGCCCTGATCGCCCGCCCCCGCAGCCGCCGGCGTGCCGGCATCCAGCCCGGTCAGTCCCGCCGCCTGCTCGTTGATCCGCGCGCAAATCTCCGGCGACTCGTACACCTTCGGCAGCCAGCTCTCGGGAATCCCCGCCGCCTCCGCCACTTCCTTTGACCAGCACCGGTGCGTCACATCCAGCAGCAGCGTCCCCGACGCCTCCTGCACGTCGATGGCGAACTCGCCGGTCAGCCGGTAGCGCACGTAATCCTTGGGGCACATCACGTGCCGCATCTTCGCGAAGATCTCCGGCTGATGGGTCTTCACCCACAGCAGCTTGGTCAGCGTAAAGTTGGGCAGCGCCGGGTTGCAGGTGAGCTCGATCAGCCGCTCGTAGCCAATCTTTTCCGTCAGCCAGTCGCACTCCGGCTGCGTCCGCGTGTCGCACCAGATCAGCGCCGGCCGCAGTACCGCACCGTTCTCGTCCAGCATCACCGCGCCGTGCATCTGCCCGGTCAGCGCGAGCGCGGCAATCTTCTCTTTCGGATCGGGCGAAGCCGCAATCGCGCCTTTGATCGCCTCCAGCGTAGCCCGCCACCAGTCCTCCGGATCCTGCTCCGCCCACCCCGGATGCTCCGCGCGGAACGGCGCATGCTCGCTCGATGCCGATCCCATCAGCGTCCCGGCCGCGTCCACCACCACCGCCCGCGTCCCGCCCGTCCCCACATCGATCCCCATGAACCACATGGCCGTTCCCCTTTGCGTAAATCGGTTTTTCGTTGCGCCCGCAGCATACCAGCTTGGGCAGCAAACGGCAAAACAACTGTTCCTATATCCGATTTTGGAAGTTACAGCATCTTGCATCTCCAAATCTGGAGGTATATTCTTTCAGTATTGGAGGGCGCCATGGCCGCTGCCTTTCCCATCCCTCAGATCGCCGGCTACCGCTTCGACGTTGCCGCCAACCTCTCCGACCCGGCCACTCGCGAACGCCTCAGCCGCACGGCTCTCAAAGCCTTCCTGCGCATCGTGGAGCGCTGGAACATCCGCGACCAGGATGCCCGCGCGCTGCTCGGCGGCGTCTCCTCCGGCTCCTTCTACGCGCTCAAAAAAGCCTCCGCCCGCCGCGCTCTCGATCAGGACACCCTAACCCGCATCTCGTTGCTCATCGGAATCTTCAAGGCCTTGAACATCCTCTACAGCCGGCGCCTGGCCGACGCGTGGATGACGCTGCCGAACTCCAACCCCATCTTCCGCGGAGCGACGCCGCTCGATTACGTGCTCCGTCTCGGCGTGCCGGGAATGATGGAGGTGCGCCAACTCCTCGACGCGCGCCGCGGAACGCAATGATCCCGCCGCTGCATAACTGCTCGTTTGCCGATACGCACCGCCTGATCCCGTCGAAGTACAGCGAAGAAGGAACAGTGCTGGCCGAGTTGGCGGACACAGATGCCGAGGTGCGCGACCTCGTCGCGCTCGACGGCGCAACCAACGCACGCCTGCTTGGCGAAGAGGGCTTGCTCCCCGGCATTGGCATACACGAACTGCTCTTCGGCGTTTCTTACAGCCAGATCGTGAATGCCTCGTTCACCCACGCCTCGCCCTATGGCGGTCGCTTCAACAGCAGCCGGCGCGGCGCCTGGTACGCAGGGCTGGAGCGCGATACCTCGATCGCAGAAGTCGCCTTCCACAAGCGCGAGCAGTTGCGTGAAGTCAACTGGCGCGAAGAAGAGGTCTTCACCTGCGATGACTACCTCGCCGACTTCTCCGCCGGCTTCCATGACCTGCGCGCCGTGAGCCCCCGCTTCCGCAAATTCCTCAAGCCCGGCCCCATTCCCGCGTGCTACGCCGACTCGCAGCAACTGGCCTCCGATCTGCTTGATCGCGGTGCAAACGGCATCATCTATCCAAGCGTCCGCCGCGCTGGCGGAACGTGCGTAGCCTGCTTCCGCCCCGCGCTTATTTATCAGGTCCGCCGCGGTGCACAGCTCGAGTTCCGCCTTCACGCTGAAATTCCCTTCACCGCCGATCAGGCCCGTGAAGTAGAACGCTAGCCTGACTCACCCCGTACCCACCGCCGCAATCGCTGCGCAAACCGCCTCCGTCACCTCGGCCGTCGTCGCACTCCCGCCCAAATCCCGCGTGTGCAGCCGCCGGTTCGCCGTCACCGCTTCAATCGCCCGCATCAGCCGCCCCGCCGCCGCGCCTTCGCCCAGGTGCTCCAGCAGCAGCACCGCCGTCCAGAACGTACCCACCGGGTTGGCGATTCCCTTCCCCATAATGTCGAACGCCGAGCCGTGAATCGGTTCGAACATCGACGGCGCAACCCGCTCCGGATTGATATTCGCCGTCGGCCCGATGCCCAGGCTCCCCGCAAGGGCCGCCGCCAGGTCGCTCAGAATGTCGGCGTGCAGGTTCGTCGCCACAATCGTGTCCAGCGAGCCCGGCCGGTTCACCATCCGCGCCGTCATTGCGTCCACCATCTCCTTGTCCCACGCAACGTCAGGAA
>Ga0187812_1000113_pt1 | contig 28476 bp, 24 predicted proteins | sample NC_S_2_FD_130582 | JGI IMG/M metagenome (GOLD analysis project Ga0187812, IMG submission 130582) | Wetland sediment microbial communities from Neuse River Estuary, North Carolina, USA - ASW-S_2 | ecosystem: Environmental > Aquatic > Freshwater > Wetlands > Sediment | place: USA: North Carolina...
ACTTCGAGCTTGTCGGGAGAGGTGGCGGGAACGCCGGAAAGCTCGATGGGCGAAATGCCCAGAATCTCGCCGCTCATGGCCATGGTGTTGGCCGTGAACTGGCCGCCGCATGCGCCCGCGCCGGGACAGGCATTGGCTTCCAGCGCTTCCAGGCCTGCATCGTCAATGCGTCCCGCGGCGTACGAGCCGATGCCCTCGAAGACATTCTGAATCGTAATGTCCACGCCATTCAGCTTGCCCGGCGCGATGGATCCGCCGTAAAGCATCATGCCCGGAATGTCGAGCCGGCAGAGCGCCATGATGATGCCCGGCATGTTCTTGTCGCAGCCGCCGATGCCCACCAGGCCGTCGAAAAGATTGCCGCGCGCCACCAGCTCAATCGAATCGGCAATCACCTCGCGCGAAACCAGCGAAGCCTTCATGCCCTGCGTGCCCATCGTGATGCCGTCGGAGATGGTGATGGTGTTGAACTCCATGGGTGTGCCACCGGCCTCGCGGATGCCTTCCTTGAGCCACTCCGCAATCTGGCGCAGGTGCACGTTGCAGGTGCCGATCTCGGTCCAGGTGTTGGCGATGCCGATGATGGGCTTGTGCAGATCTTCTTTCGCGAATCCCGAACCCCGCAGATACGACCGCGCCGCCGCGCGGCTGGGGCCCTCAGTCAATGGAATGCTGTGTCGCTTGCCTTCGATGGTCATTGGCTCTCTTCGTTCGCCAAAGCTGTCAGCTATCAGCTATCAGCTCTCAGCCTGTTCGTACTGCCGTTAAGCTCCAGTGTTTCCCAAGTTGATATACCGCTTTCATTCGTCCATTCAGTTTCGAGCACTAAGATCGAGCTGAGAGCTGACGGCTGAAGGCTGCCTTTTCACTTCGCCTTCAGCCACCCCGCGTGGTCGTGCTGTGTTTCAAACTTGTCAAGCGCGTCGGCATGGCGCAGGGTCAAGCCGATATCGTCAAGCCCTTCCAGCAGGCAGAACTTGCGGAAGGGATCGATCTCGAACGTCGCGCTGAATCCGCGGCCGTCGGTCACCGTCTGCTGCTCGAGCGAGACGGTGAGCTGGTACCCCGGAATCTTTTGTGCGTTCTGGAGCAGGGTTTCGACCTCGCTCTCCGAGAGCCGCGCCAGCACAATGCCATTCTTGCCGGCGTTTGAGAAGAAGATGTCGGCGAAGGTGGGCGCGATGACGACGCGGAAGCCGTAGTCGCTGAGCGCCCACGCCGCGTGCTCGCGGCTCGACCCGCATCCGAAGTTTTTGCCTGCTATCAAAATCTGCGCGCCCCTGTAGCGCGGATCGTTCAACTCGAACGAGGGATCGGGATCGCCCGCAGCCGTGCGCCGCCAGTCGAAAAACAGAAAATCGCCGTAGCCGGTGCGCTCGATGCGCTTCAAAAACTGCTTGGGGATGATCTGGTCAGTGTCGACGTTGGTGCGATCGAGAGGCGCGGCCAGCGAAGTTAATGTCTTGAACGGTTCCATATCAGGCTGTCACCTCTTCACGAACTTCCCAGTTTCTAATGTCAACAAAGTGTCCGGCAATTGCGGCCGCCGCGGCCATCTCGGGCGAGACCAGGTGCGTGCGGCCGCCGCGGCCCTGGCGCCCTTCGAAATTCCGGTTCGACGTTGACGCGCACCGCTCACCCGGCGCGAGAATGTCGGGGTTCATGCCCAGGCACATGGAGCAGCCGGGCTCGCGCCAGTCGAAGCCCGCATCTTTGAAGATCCGATCCAGCCCTTCCTGCTCCGCCTGCGCCTTCACCAGCTGCGAGCCGGGAACCACCATGGCATGCACATGCGACGAAACCTTGTGGCCGGCGGCGATGCGCGCCGCGGCGCGCAGGTCCTCAATGCGCCCGTTGGTGCAGGAGCCGATGAAGACGCGGTCGATGTTGACGTCGGCTAGAGGCGTCCCTGCCTTGAGCGCCATGTATTCGAGCGCGCGCTCGAAGGATTTGCGATCGAGCTCGTTGCTCGCGGCCGCGGGATCGGGAACGCTCGCCGTGACGGGAGCTACCATGCCCGGGCTCGTTCCCCAACTCACATATGGCGCCAGCGTGGATGCGTCGATCATCAATTCGCGATCGAATTTTGCGCCGGCATCCGAAGGCAGCTTCTTCCATTCCCCCACCGCGCGTTCCCACGCTTCTCCTTTTGGACTAAATCTGCGCCCCTTTAAGTACGCAAACGTCGTCTCATCCGGAGCGATCATGCCGGCGCGCGCGCCCGCCTCGATGCTCATATTGCAGATGGTCATGCGGCCTTCCATCGAGAGGGCGCGGATGGCCGAGCCGGCGTACTCGATCACGCAGCCCGTCGCGCCATCCGTCCCGATCTTGCCGATGATGGCGAGAATAATGTCCTTCGCCGTGACGCCCAGCGGCAGCTTGCCTTCGACAGAAATCCGAAACGTCTGCGGCTTCCCTTGCGGCAGCGTCTGCGTCGCCAGCACGTGCTCCACTTCGCTGGTGCCGATGCCGAACGCCAGCGCCCCGAACGCGCCGTGCGTTGACGTATGCGAGTCGCCGCAGACGATGGTCATGCCCGGCTTGGTCAGTCCCAGCTCCGGCCCGATCACGTGCACAATGCCCTGCTCGCGCGAGTTCACGTCGTACAGCTCGACGCCGAAGTCCGCGCAGTTCTTGCGCAGCGTGGCAATCTGCCTGGCCGCAATCTGGTCTACGATGTTCAACCGTCCCTCGATCGTCGTCGGCACGTTGTGGTCCACCGTCGCAATGGTGCGATCGGACCGCCGAACCGTGCGCCCAGCCAGGCGCAGCCCTTCAAACGCCTGTGGCGACGTGACCTCGTGCACAAGTTGCAGATCGATATACAGCAGCGTAGGCTCGCCCTTCGGCTCCGCCACCACATGCTGCTCCCACACTTTTTCGAATAACGTTTTTGGTGTTGCACTCATGAGAATTCCCTTTTGAACTTGCGCTGCCGAGGGTCGTGTCCTCCCACCCTAGCCGCAAAGACAAAGACGCGGCGAGGGTGGGGCACCCCGTGTTTATGCGTTCACAAAAACAGCCTGGACCGTTTCGCGGACCTTAACGCCCATTTCCTTTGTCTTGAGCACGGTCAATCCCCGCGTGTTGCCGCGGGCGAGATCAGGGGTGCGGAAGCCCTGCTCCAGCACCTTGCGCACCGCTGCCTCCACCGCCGCAGCCTCCGCCTCCAGCCCCGCCGAGTGCCGCAGAATCAGCGCCGCCGTCAAAATCGCGCCCAGTGGATTGGCCAGGCCCTTGCCGGCGATGTCGGGCGCAGAGCCGTGGACTGGTTCGTATAAATTGACCTTGCCGCCGATCGTCGCCGATGGCAACATGCCCAGCGAACCGGTGATGACTCCCGACTCGTCGCTGAGAATGTCGCCGAAAAGATTCTCCGTCAGCACCACGTCGAAGTCGCGCGGCCGGTTCATGATGTGGATCGCCATCGCGTCCACGTACTGATGATCGAGCGTCACATCGGGAAATTCCGCGGCCACTTCAGTGACGGCCGCGCGCCAGAGCTGCGAAACCTCCAGCACATTGGCCTTGTCCACGCTGGTTAGCTTCTTGCGGCGTTTTTGCGCAAGCTGGAAGGCGATGCGGGCCACGCGCGTCACCTCGTCGCGGGTGTACACCATGGTGTTGTAGCCCACGCCTTTTTCCTTGTTCCACTCGCGCGGCTTGCCAAAGTACGCGCCGCCCAGCAGCTCGCGGACGAACATGATGTCGGTGCCGTCGATGACCTCGGGCCGCAGCGGGCTGTTCACCGTGAGCTCTTTGAACGAGAAGCAGGGGCGCAGATTCGCAAACCCGCCCAGAGCGGCGCGAATCGCCAGCAACCCACCCTCGGGGCGCTTGTCTGGCGGAAGCGAATTGAATTCGTTGCCGCCCACCGCGCCGAGAAGAACCGCGTCTGAATCGAGCGCTGCGTCCAGCGTGTCCTGGGGCAATGGCGTGCCGTCGTTGACGATGGCGACGCCGCCAATACGCTTCTCAATAAATGAGAAGTCGTGACCGCCCTGCTCGGCGATCTGCTTGAGCACGGCAACTGCTTCGCCGGTGACTTCGGGACCGATGCCGTCGCCGGCCGTAACTGTAATCTTCAGCTTCATTCGTCTCTCAGTATCGTGATTCGTGATTCGTGGCTCGTGGTTCGTGAACGGTGAATGGTGACCAGAAGGCTATTCCCAAGTCCCTCAGTCCCTGGTCCCTGCTCTAATTCACTTCCGCCACCGGCTCGTGCCGCCGCTCGCGAATGTGGTCGGGCAGCAGGCCGATCAGATCCTGGTCGTAGATATTCTTCTTGCGGTCGGCCAGCGCCACAAAGCTGTAGTAAACGTGCTGCAACTCGTCGCGCGTGAGCGCATAGCCCAACTGCTCCAGCCGATGGCGCAACGCCGCGCGGCCGGAGTGCTTGCCCAGCACCAGATGCGTCTTAGCCACACCCACCAGCCCGGGGGTCATGATCTCGTAGCAGAGCGGGTTGGCCAGCATGCCGTGCTGGTGAATGCCCGACTCGTGCGCAAAAGCGTTTGCGCCCACCACCGCCTTGTTGGGCGAAGGGCCGAACGTAATGAGTTGGCGCAGCACTTCGCTCGTGGGATACAGCTTGTCGAGCGCGATGCCGGTGTCGACGCCGTAACGGTCGCGGCGCACGTAGAGGGCCGCGGCAATCTCCTCGAGCGCCGCATTGCCGGCCCGCTCGCCGATGCCGTTGATGGTGCACTCCACCTGGCGCGCGCCGGCCTCAATGGCCGCCAGCGAATTGGCCACCGCCAGCCCCAAGTCGTCGTGGCAGTGCGACGAAAGTACCACCCCCTTCTCGTCGATAGCGGGAATGCGCTCGCGCACTTCGCGGAACATGCGGCCGTACTCTTCGGGCGTGGTGTAGCCCACCGTGTCGGGCATGTTGATGGTCGTCGCGCCTGCCTCCACCGCGATACGCACCATGTCCACCAAGAAATCGCGGTCGGAGCGGGTCGAATCCTCGGGCGAAAACTCCACGTCGTCCGCGAGCGAGCGCGCCAGCCGCACCGACTCGCCGGTCTGGTCGAGCGCCTGGGCGCGGTCGATCTTGAGCTTGTACTCGAGGTGCAGATCGCTCGAAGCCAGGAAGACGTGAATTCGCGCCCGCTCGGCAAACTGCAGTGCCCGGGCCGCCATCTCAATGTCTTCCTTCTTGGCGCGGGCCAGCGACGCGATGCGCGGCTTACGCACCGCTTGGGTAATGGTCGCAATGGCTGCGAAGTCGCCCTCCGAGGCCATGGCGAAGCCGGCCTCGATGATGTCCACGCCCAGATCTTCCAGCGCATGGGCCATGGTCAGCTTTTCCTGGGTGGTCATGCTGCAGCCGGGCGATTGCTCGCCGTCGCGGAGGGTGGTGTCAAAGAAAACAACGTGGTTGTTGGTCATGGTTGGCCTATCGGGGAAGCCCCGTCGCTACCAGATACAGTTTCGCTCATCCGAGCCATATAAGGCAAAGTTATAATTGTTGGAGCTATTATTAATTGTGCTTATGCAAAAGTTCTCAACTCTCAGCTTTCAGCCATCACCTTAGTCGTTGGCGATGCATACTTTCGGGCTTCAGAGCCGAACTCTTGACTCTCGCGGGGGCGGTAACTGGCTGAAAGCTGATAGCTGAAGGCTGAAAGCTAGCGTTCTGGAGGAACGCAATGGACCTGACCCAACTCGAAACCTTCCTTGCCGTTGCCGAGGAGCGCAGTTTCTCCCGTGCGGCCGTGCGCCTGCACCGGACCCAGCCCGCGGTGAGCCAGGTGATCCGCAAACTTGAGGAATCGGTGGGCGAGACGCTCTTTGATCGCGCCGCGCGGGACGGTTCGCTCACCGCGGCGGGCGCCCTGCTGCGGGATTATGCCTTGCGGCTGCTGGCTCTGCGCCGCGAAGCAACCAGCGCGCTGGGCGAGCTGCGGAATGTCGAGCGCGGCCATCTGGAGATCGCGGCCAACGAGTACACCTGCATGTACCTGCTTCCGGCCATCGACGCCTTCCGGCACTCGTTCCCGCATATCACGGTGACGGTGCATCGCACGCTGGCGTCGCACGTGCCCGAGGAGCTGGCCCGGCGCAGCTTCGAGCTCGGCGTGATCTCGTTTCAGCCCGATCCCGAGCAGTTCCGCACCATCGCGGTTTATGGCGATAGCCTGGCCTTCATTGTCAGCCCCAGCCATCCGCTGGCGGGGGCGTCACGCGTCTCCATCAACGATCTCGGCAAAGAAACCTTTATAGCTCACAACGTCGCCTCGCCGCTGCGCAGCCGGGTGATCGAGACCTTTGAGCGGTTCCGCACGCCGCTCAATATGGAGATCGAGCTGCCAACTATCGAGGCGATCAAGCTGTTTGTGGCAATGGGCAACGGAGTGGCGCTGGTACCGCACCTGACCGTGGCCCGTGAGCTCGAAACCGGCGCGCTGGTGCGCGTCCCCGTCGACGAGCTGCAAATCGACCGCGTGCTGCGCGTTGTGCATCGCCGCCAGGCCACCGTCTCCTATGCGGCACGCGCCTTTCTGCGCACGCTGCGGCAGTTGGCCCGGCAGCACGGGCCGCCGTTTTACTTCCGGGTGGAGAAGGCGGGGACTGAGGGAATAGGGAATAGGGAATAGGCGCAAAGCAGTTCTGCTCGATCAAAAGTCAAATAGCCCCGAGGTCTGGCTTTCTTGCTCCGTCGCTCCCTATTCCCTATTCCCTGAGTCCCTAGTCCGCCCCCCACCCCGGCCAGTTACAATGCTGAAAGCGGGGGAAGGCCGACTTTGGCAGCCCGTAATCAGACAAGCCCGGTTGCCAGCCGGATGGTTGCGCAGTCGTAAGGATCTGGACCGAATGAAGAAGATTGTTTTCGTCGTATTCCTGTTGGCCGTGTGTGCGGCCGCCGGTCGTGCTCAGGAAAGCCGCCAGGATATCAGCATCAGCGGCAATGCGTTGATTGAGCCATTCATCGCCTCCCAGACAAGCGTGCAGGTGAACTCGAACACCGCCTTTGGGGCTCTGGCGAGCTACCGCTTCATGCTCACGCCGACAACCGCTCTCGAAGCCAACTACGGCGTCACCTACCAGAACTCGATTCATTATTTCGCGAATCCGAACAACAACAACGTGCTGCTCCGTACGCAGGAGATTTCGGGCGCATTCGTCAAGTCGTTCGTGTACAAGAACTGGAATCCGTTCGTCGAGGCGGGTCCGGCGGGCATCATCTTCCTGCCCATCCGCAACTCGGGGACGCAGACCCTCGACGCCAAGCAGCAGACGGCGGTCGGCGCGCTCTACGGGGCGGGATTTGCCTACGAGATCAGCCCCAGCTTCGACATCCGCGCCGAGTACCGCGGCATCGTCACCAAGGTGCCTACGTTCGGCATCAGCGCCTGGAATACCAGCAAGTGGTGGAACATGTTCGAGCCTACGGTCGGCGTAGCGTACCACTTCTAAAGCAGCCGCATCATGGGCGGTGCGTAGAGACGAGTACGGGCTCCGCGGCTCGCACTTTTCTTTTGCCGCGACGATTTTCTCTTCCCTGGCCGGCGATCCGCGGTAAGGAATAGTTATCTCACCCGAACGCGCTCGAGGCACGATGCATTCCGCCGCGTCTGCCCGCTCGGAAAGCCCTGCCGCGCAGTTGGGTAGCATGATCGCCAAGTTCACGCCGGAGATGGCCACCAGGATGCGCCGCATGGGCGCTGCCTGCGCAAACGCCAGCCCGCGGCCAATGAGCAGGCCGCAACAAAACCGTCTACACCGCTGTAGAGGCCAAAGGCAGATGGTGGCTGGAAGGAATGATAGGGCCTGAAATATCTACGATTTACGTTGGTCGGGGCGGAGGGATTCGAACCCCCGACCCTCTGCTCCCAAAGCAGATGCGCTACCAGGCTGCGCTACGCCCCGAACCTGCTTCGATTGTACCCCGGATGGGATTGTCGTTGCGGTCCGCAGCAACCGCATGCGGCGCTGAGCTGGCCGTTGCTCAGCGATGAAGGAGCCATAACACCAGCCAGACGGCGAGCGCGACGGGGACAGCAAAGACCGCTCCCACAACCCCAACCAGAACCAGCAAAAAGAGCCAGTCGCGCCAGGTTTGGCGGCGCGGCTTGCCGAGGTGGCGGCGGAGCAGGCGCAGATTGCGCCAGTTGGCCTTCCAGGCGATGTCGAAGATGTCGCCGAAGAGAGGGATCGAGCCAACGAGTACGCCGATGCCGAGATTGGCAGCCATGCGTATCAGCGCGATGTACGGAAGGCCGCGCACCCATCCAGCCAGCGGGATGACAAGCGAGAGCAGGCCGGCTAGCACGTCGCCGGCGCCAGGAATGAGGCCAATGAGGCCGTCGATGCCGAAGCGGATTTGCGTACCGGGGATGCGGAAGGCTTCGTCGAGAAGGTATTCGAGCGCGTCGAGGGTCTGGTCGCGGAGGAGCCATGCGCCGCGCGCCCAGCGCGCGCTCGGGACGTCCCGCGCGGGCTCGGAACCGGGTGGGGTGGAGGCGGAGTTGGGCATGGCTGCAAGCGACAATCGTGCGCGGCCGCGGCGCGCAGGTGGCGGGCGCGGCAATTCCTTCGATGCTACAATCAATAACGTAGAGACGGCGGCTATAGTTCAGCGGCAGAACGCCTGACTGTGGCTCAGGATGTCGTGGGTTCGATCCCCACTAGCCGCCCCAACGTGCCTTTGCCGCGACTCCCCGACGGCGCGCTCGCGCTCCTTGTGAAAGTCCAATTGTCCAGCCATGGTGAAGTTTACGGCCACGCTAACTCCGCCGCGGAGGCAGGTGTGCCGCGGGCGTGGCGCACTGAGTTTTTGCCGCGGCGCGGATTGCGCAGCGGGCATCTGCAGACCATTGTTGGAAATTTTTGGCCGCGCCCGCCGTTCCATATTCCTGTCGAGGAAGATGCCGTCGAGGTGGATGCGGCGGACTTGAGCCGCGTGCTGTGCCACTGCCATTGGCAGGCGGAAGAGGTTCGGGCGTCGCGGCTGACGCTGGTGCTGCTGCACGGGCTGGAGGGCTCGTCGGACTCGCGCTATATTCGCGGCATCGCAGCGCGGGCGTGGGCGGCGAGCATGAATGTGGTCCGCATGAATATGCGCAACTGCCGCGGGTCTGAGGCGCTCACGCCCACCCTGTACCACTCCGGCCGTTCGGCCGACGTGGGGGCGGTGGTGGAGCACTATACCGCGCAGTTCGGGCTGGAGCGCGTGGCGCTGGTGGGCTACTCCATGGGCGGCAACCTGGTGCTGAAGCTGGCGGGCGAGTGGGGCAGCCGCGCTCCTTTATGCGCGGTGGCAACGGTCTGTCCGGTGATTGACCTTGCGCCCAGCGCCGATGCACTGCATGAGCCGGCGAACCGCGCTTACGAGTGGCATTTTCTGCGCGGGCTGATGCGGCGCATCCGGCGCAAGGCGGAGTTGTTTCCGGAGGTGTACAGGCTGGATGGGCTGGGGCCGGTGCGGTCCATTCGTGAGTTCGACAATAAGATCGTGGCGCCGCACAACGGCTTTCGCAACGCCGACGATTATTACTTCCGGGCCGCCAGCGCGCGCGTGCTCGATCGCATTGCGGTTCCCACGCTGGTGCTGTGCGCCAACGACGATCCGTTTATCCGGCTGCTGCCGGAGACGCGCGCGGCGCTGCTTGCCAACCCGCACATCGAGTTTGTGGAAACCAGCCACGGCGGGCACTGCGCGTTTCTGGGGCGCGGGCCAGGCGACGAGATTCACTGGGCGGAGGCGACGGTGGTGCGCTATCTCGAGGCTGTCGCGGAAGATGCCGGCCGGCGCGCCCAGGCTGCCACTGGCGCGGCTGCAAAGCTACAATAACTGCGGGGGCGAGTAGCTCAATCGGATAGAGCACCGGCCTTCTAAGCCGGGGGTTGTGGGTTCGATTCCCGCCTCGCCTACCACTTAATCCCCACTTCCCTTAGTTTCAAGTACATAGCAGCATTTCATACCCCCTTTTCGGCCTGTAACCCCCGACCGAAAATGTGGGAAACGCAAAAAACGCGAACAAGAAATTCGTTTTCGGGGCAGAGCGTATGTGAGCGAATCCTGCACGCCCACATACGTTCGATCATCCTATGGCGAAAGACGGACAGCCGCGTTCCACCTTACAGAGAACGTGATATTGCTATCGGCCAAAAGCCGAAATGTGCCGCCGGCAAGATCACACGATATTCATTGGCCGTTCCGTAATACTCTTGCGGTCATGAGAAAAGTCGGGCGCGAACCACAGAAACTCGAAACGCTCAACCTGTTCTCAATGCTGCAGTCGGGGGACGGCCGGGCCATATATGATCCGGCAAATCGAGAGTCCTTCATGTCGCAGGTCGATGCCGGGCTGACCCGCGCACCCGATTCCGAGGCGAAGCTGCACGGAATCAGGGTGCAGTGACTGTTCCGGCATGTGATTCTCCTTTGAGAACTGTGGTCTCGCAGGCAATCCTGGTCGGCTACAGGTCTACTATTGAACAGATCGCGAGGCGCAGCAATTACCTCCCAGGTAATTGTTTGATGCGAAGACGTTCTCGCAGAAGTTGCCTTGGCGAGAGGTGGAAGGCAAAGCGACGGCTCCATTAGAGGGAACTGCCGGGGATTGCGAAGGATGTCAATAAGGCCATCATCAGCGAGTATCAATCCCACATCTGGGAGTCTGGAAACGCGCTGAGTTCTGAACTCATCAATCGAGAGTCTAGGGAACTTCTGAAGAACTCCCCCATCCACAACTGAAGCGGGTAGGCCGGGCAGCTTCATAACTCGGCGATTTTCAGAGGCTCCCTAAGTGATTGGGCTCACTCGAACTTCAAAGCAACCTTCAATGTGCGAGCAATCCAAACTGGCCCCAGCGTGTGATCTCCGGCAGGCGGAAGGCGGGGATGGTTATTTCCTCGCGAACCCGCCTTGCGGGCCGGTACTGCGTAAACCGCAGCGGCGCCCCTGGGCAAAGACTCCATCGCTGCGGTGGAGTGCCGGTATTGGCAGAAAATGTGACGGCGCCGGCGCCAGTATTGCTCCCAGTCTTGGCCGGGGGTGCGGAAAACCGCGGCATTGCCAGGGGTACTGGCACATCCCACACGGATGTAATCCCGAATTCCGCTGGTTGTTGGTCGATTCCTCCGACCCAGGCGGCACCCGCTGCCTGCTTCGGATTCGCGTCTGTGGCGGGGTTGCAATCGCCTGCCGTCCACTGAGCTGAAACGAAGGTTAACTGTGGCTGGTTCATCGCCGACCGGCAGGCAATTCCGGAGATTTCGTTGGACCACCAGCCCCAACGCGTGGGCTTGCAGACCCCGATCTCCGGAACCGCGAAGTCACCTTCCGGTAGCGGAATGGCCGACTCGCTCGACTTTCGTGCTTCAACCACCGCGAGGGAAATGCGCAGTGTTACCGGCGAAGCCTTGAACTGGTCGTACGTGCTCCGCCGCATGCGAAAGTTGATTCCCATAAAGGCCCAATTTCCGGGAAGGAAATGCGCCCCGTAGTTTCCCTGCCACGGCAATTCCCAACTTGCTTCGTTTGCGCCTGCGATCTTGACTTTCATTGCTACCGGAACGACCGCATATCCTTGTTGCACTCCCGAAGCGGCGAGTGGAACTGAAATGTCGACAAAGCGCCGGTCGGGATTTTCGTCGGCTCGCGGCTGGGGCAGCACCTTTGCTGGATAAGTGATGGTGACGGGCAGCGGCGATCCTGCCGTGAGGGCCGGATAATACCTCTCGATCAGCGGCCGATCGGGGTCGTAGAATGCCGTGGCGCACATGGCGAGGGTCAGCGCGCCGATGAGCAGCCATCCCGCCTTTGTGTTGCGACGTGCGTACATTACGATCACAACGGCCAGCGAACCGCAGAATATGGCGCCGAGGCCCAGATCCCCGCTGAGAATATCCGGCACGCTGCTGGTTACATCCGAAGGCAAACTGTTGCTAATGACGGCGACGGCGACAATCGTGAGAACGACGCCGAGAATTGTGAGGGTCAGCCGGCCAAATCCCGAGGTGACGGAAGAGAGTGCTGCAAGCGGAAGCACGCCCACTACGGTTAGGAGAAACAGGTTGAAGAACAGCCCCGCCAGGTAGTGGAACGGATAAAAACCCGCTTCGCTAAGAAGCACACATTGTGCAATGAAAAAGGGCAGATAGAGAAAAACCGCAAGATAGAGGAGCTTGGCGGCGAGCAGCCTGGGCCAATGATAAGGCCGCGTGAGCCAGAACTGCGTATTTCCGACGAGCCGTTCGCCGTGTACCGCGCGTGCAATCAGAACCAGCCAGGAGATCGGAATCAGCACCACAAGGCAGCCGGCGAGGAACCCCATCCCGCCTTGCCGGAAAAGCCAGAAGTTCCTGGCAACAGAAAGGCCTTCGCCCGGCGCGCGCCATGTAGCCGGATACACCAGCACGAGCCCGGTCAGCAGCGCGAAAGAGACGAGAATCTCCGGCCAGAAGCGCCGGGCATCTTTCACGAAAATCGCGAGTATTTGCTTCAAGCCTTCACCTCCGCCGCTGCGCGGGCGGTCCGTTCAGACGCACCGGCGCCTCGGCCGCTTTTGGCAATCGCAAGAAAGATTTCGCGCAGCGTCATCGCATCGGCGCGAATGTCGCGCGCGTCCGGAATGAATTCCGCCAGTTCCGCGGCAAGCTCGGTCTCACGGTATTTGCTATGCACGAATCGCACTACCGAATCGACTGTTTCCAATTGCAGCCACGCCGTGGGAACGCCGCTGGGTATCTTTGCCCGCCCGTTCACTGTGACGGTTACCTCTCTGAACCGGGCGGTGAGCGAAGCCATCTCCTCCTGGAAGAGCAGTCGCCCACCCTCCAGAAATCCAACGTGGCTCGAGAATCCTTCGATCTCGGCGAGGTCGTGCGAGGAGAGAAAAACCGTGGTTTCCGGCGCGCGATCCAACAATCCCTCGATCAGTTCATCGCGAACCAGGGGATCCAGCCCGGAAAGCGGCTCGTCCAGCAAAATCAGCCGGGGTCTGTATGCCAGCGAGCTGGCAAATGCCGCCTTCATCCGCATACCCCGCGACAGATGCTTGAGCTTTCGGGCCAGCGGGAGCTCAAATTGCCTGACGAGTTGCGCCTCCAACTCCCGATCCCAGGTGGGATAAAAAGTCCGGTAATAGCGCAGCATTTCGCCCACTCTCATCCAGTCGGGCATCTGCTGATTCTCCGAGACGTATCCGATCTGGCAAAACACGTCTGCGGCCACGCGGCGCGAATCCACTCCCAGAACCTGGGCCGTACCGGCGGTGGGGCAGAATATGTTCATCAGCACTTTGATCAGTGTCGTTTTCCCCGCGCCATTCGGGCCCACCAGCGCGTAAATTGCCCCTTCCGGCACTTCCACACTTACACGATCGAGCGCTACGGTGCGGCCAAATCTCTTAACCAAGGCTTCTGTCCGAATCGCGAGCGTCATTTCTCTCTCCGGCCCCCTTCCTCCCCAGCCTTACCCGTCCTTCCGCCCGCGCTTAACCGGTTCCAATGCGCGGAAAGAGCTTTGATCGCTTCGTCCAGCCCGATACCGAGGTGCTTTGCCTCCACGACCAGCTCCTCAAGTTCCCGCCCCAGAAGTTGCATGCGATCCTGACGGCTGGAATCGGGCGGCCTGGCCACCACCGTTCCAATTCCAGGCCGCGTCTCAAGCAGCCCCTCGCTTATCAGGTGGGTTACAACTTTGTGCGCCGTATTGGGATTGATCTTCAATTCCCGGCTCAGTGTGCGCACAGAGGGAAATGGGTCGCCGGGGCGGAGCAGCTCCGCGATCATCGCCTTCTTCGCGGCATACACAACCTGCTCGAAGAGGGCTGCGCCGGGTTGAAAGCTGACTCGGAATGGTATCACGGCCGTACTATAGCACACAGTACACGGCTTTACAGGAGATCTTTTGTCCGGATTTACACCTCAAGACTCAAAAGTCGACATCGATTTGCGGATTACAACTGACGAAGGTTCAGACCAGACTCTTGTCCGACCGGAGGCGTGCCCGCGCCGGCACGGTGCAGAAACGCGCCGCCGGCACCGCGCCGCGCTCGCGCTCTAAGAGCCGATCGAAAGGCAGACGGCGCGCGACGTGTTCGCCTTCATCGTGGAGCAGGGCAAGAAGGGCTACCAGGCAACGGGCGTCGGTCAGGGCTCGACAAAGATTGCGCCGTCTTCGATCGCGAGGCCAACGCCCGCGGCGAGGGCGGCTTCTTTGAGCGCGGCATCGAGCATGGCTATGGGATCGGGACCGACGTCGAGACGGCGCATGAGGCCATCGCCTTTTTTTGCTCCTACGGTCAGTGTGATCTTGAGGCCGCGGCGCTTGCAGCGCACGGCGGTGCCGTCCTCGAGCTTGGTGTTCATCGGCTTGATGTAGGCGTCCACATAGTGAACACCGATGCCCGACTTATCGTCGGTGAGCGCGGGCAGCTTGTCTTTTGCCGCTGGATTCAGATCGCACACTTTGGCTTTCACGCTGGGCTCCGTTGGTCCTGCAATTCTCTTAATCTGACGTATTCGTCCATGGCTTTGCGGAAAGCGCGAATGTGGTCGGGCGTGCTGCCGCAGCAGGCGCCTACGACATTGGCGCCGGCCTCGAGGAGCGGGACAACGCCCTTGGCCATCTGCTCGGGATCTTCGTCGTAGATGACCTTCATGTTTTCGAGGCGCGGCTTTCCGGCGTTGGGCTGCACCATGACGGGGAGGCTGGTTACGCGCTTGTAGCGCTGGACGGCGGCGCGGGCGCGCTCCATTTCCATGCCGGTGCCGCAATTGAGCGCCACGACGTGCGCGCCGTGTTCCTCCATGAATTCGGCGGCGCGTTCGGGATCGATGCCCATCATGGTGCGAAAGGTGGAGCCATCGAGGGTGACGTCGTAGGCCATGGAGCCGATGATGCAGGGAGCGCCGGCTTTTTTGGCGGCTTCAATGCCGAGCTGGAGCTCTTCGAGCGAGGTCTGGGTTTCCACGATGATGGCGTCGGCTCCGGCCTCGACCAGGGCGGCGGCCTGCTCGTCGAATGCGCTTCGCACCTGGTCGGCGGTGAAGTCGCCGAAGGGCGCCATGAGGCCGCCAAAGGGGCCGATGTCGCCGAGCACGTAGCCGTCGCGATCGCCGAAGGCTTCGCGCGCAATTCTCACGCCGGCTTTGTTGATCTCGGCCACATGGTCGGTTTCGCCATGACGGTTGAGCATGATGCGCGAACCGCCGAAGGTGTTGGTGATGAGGCACTCGGAGCCGGCCTCCACGTAACGGCGCTGGATGGCCAGCACGCGCTCCGGATGAGACAGGTTCCACGCCTCTCCGCAGTTGCCCTGCTGCAAGCCGGCCAGCATCAACTGCGTTCCCATGGCGCCATCTCCGAGGATGGGCCGCTCCAGCATCGCTTTGTGAAAGAGCTTCTTCATGGTTGTTGCCTGCCTTCCTTGAATTCCCGATGGGCCAGCGCGTAGTGAATGGTTTCAAGCACGAGGCCCCACTTGTGACCGCGGCTGGCGGACTCGCAATAGCATCCGGCCGCGGAGGGTGCGCGATTCCACGCGAGAACCGCGTTCAGCCGTTTTCCGTTGAGAGGCTGCTCGCGCGCGATGGCGGACATGAGGCCATCGGCGTCGTCGATATAACGGCACATATAGGTGTGGCCTTCGTCGCTCGGCGCGGGCGAGCACTGCTGCTCGCGAATGGGATAGCCTTCGGCGCGCGGCCCCAGCTTGACGCGATAGTGGAACGCAAGCGGACGACCCATGTTCGTGCAGGTGGTTCCGTCGTAGCGGAAGAGCGCGTCGATTGAGCCGTCGGGCTCGGTGCGCAGCGTAAGGCGTTCGCGCGCCCAGCGCTCGAGCGCTTTTTTGCTGGTCTGGTAGTGCACATCTGGGGCGACGGGCGCGAGTGTCTGCACGGGCTCGCCGGCAGGCCGCGGAGACCGCATGTAAGGCGCGCGCCGGAACTGGCATGGGCCGAAGGAGCATCGCTGGCAAGGAACGAGGCTGCTGAGTTTTTGCAGGCGATCGGTGTGGCGCGTGAGACCGAAGACGGCGAGCTGCGACTTTTTGGGACGGAGCATGCCGGTGTCGAAGACTTCGAGCGGAGATGGGAAGGGCTCGGACCTGGTCTTCTTCAGCAGCTCAAGCAACCGCGGCTGCTCGGCCACGTCCCAGTCGGGATAGCCGGGACTGTAGTGCGGCAGGACGGCCATCTGACGATGCTCGGCCCAGTCGCAGAGCCTGGCTGCGGCGAGCGTGGCGAGGTGCTCGACGACCGCGGAGGCGTAGACCTCGAGGAAGAAATATTCGTCGGGTTTCTCTTCGGCCCAGAGGCGGCGCGCTTCCTCTTCAGCCTCAGGACCCGCGCCCACCGCGACCAGGATGGCGCTGTGCGCTTCGGCATCCCGCAAAGTAGTTTTGAGGCGCGCGCTGGAGAATTGCACACCGTCAAGGAAGACGGAGTTGCCGGCGATTTCGAGCTCGTCGGCCTGGCGCGCGTAGATCCACGGGCTGCCGTTGTTGGCGTACCAGTCGCGGGCCCACGCGGCCAGCTCGCGCGCGCGTCCTTCGAGCACCCATCCGCGCGGAAAGCCGAGCAGGCGCACGTACTCCTCCGGCTGCACGTCGAGCGCGGGCAGCGTGCAGGAGAGCTCGATGGTGTCGCTCAGGGCAGGCATGGGACGGGCTCCACGGGCTTGAACTGGCAGCCCTCGACAAAGAAATCGAAGAAGGCGGGATGAGTTTCGAGGCGGCAATGCTGCACACGCTTCACCAGGGATTCGAGCTCCTGGCGCTTGGCTTTGGAGAGGAGCGCGATGGTGGCGCCTTCAATGGCAGTATTGCCTGCCTGCACGATCTTCGCCGAGGGCAGATTGGGCACGAGACCAATGCGCTTTGCGGCTTCGACATCGATGTGGCGTCCGAAGCCTCCGGCCAGATAAAAGAGGCCGATCTCGTCGAAGTCGATGCCGAAGGTGTGAAAGACCACCTGCAATCCGGCGACGTTGGCGCCTTTGGCCTGGGCCAGCTCGTTCACGTCGCTTTCGAGGAGGTAGACTTCCTTCTCCGTGTCGCGATAGAGGCCGACACGATGGGGACCGTCGTCGAAGCGGCCGAACTGGTTCATGCGGCCGGTGCGCAGCAGTTCGCTGAGAACATCGATCAGACCGGAGCCGCAGATTCCTTCGGGCTGGCCGTCGCCGATGACGCCGAGGTCGAAGGCGCCGTCGGGGCGAATCTTCACCGACTCGACGGCTCCGTCCAAGGCCGGCATGCCGCAGGCGATGGCTCCGCCTTCAAAGGCCGGGCCGGCAGGGCACGAGGCGGCGAGAATCCGGTCCTTGTTGCCGACAATCAGCTCGGTGTTGGTGCCGATGTCCATGATGGCGACGAGGCGCTGCTGATGAGCGAGATCGACGGCGAGCATTGCGGCCGCGGCGTCCGCGCCCACGTGACCGCTGATGATGGGCGCGCCGTATACCCGCGCACGGGGATGGATAGGAAGCAGGCTGTGCTGTCCCGTCTGCACGAGGCTGGTGGTGGCGCGCTTGCCCGCGGCCATCTCGATTTCCGTGATGGATTGATAAGGGCTCTGGCCGATGGAGTACACGCTTTGCCAGAAGAACAGGTCGCGCATGGTGGAGTTGCCGACCACAACCATTTCGTAGATGCTCCTGGGGTCGATGGGAAATTTCTCGATGGCGTGGCTGAGATAGCCGGCCAAGGTGCGCATCAGCAGGCGGCCCGGGTGATCGGTGTCGTAGGCGATGCGCGACATCACTTCGGAGCCGCCGAAGCGCTGCGGGTTTTCGAAGGAAGTATCGGAAATGAGTTCGCCGGTTTCGAGGTCGAGCAGGCGCAGCACCACCGTGGTGGTGCCGAGGTCCATGGCGATACCGTGGATCGGGCCGGTGGAGCGGTCGACTTCGACACCGTCGATAAGGACGCGATCGCCGTCGCGAGTCACGGCGGGATCGAGCGGAAGCGGCCCACCGGCGGCAGGCAGGCCGAGCGCGTGGCGCTCGATGCGCATCTGCCCGCGGCGCATGGTATGGCAACGCACATGGCCTTCGGCGGCGGCGACCATTGCCTGGCACGACAGGCGAAATGGATTCTTCAAGTGCTGCTCGGCCTCGGTGCGCGCCGAAAGCAGATCCATGCCCTCGACGATTTCGACCATGCACTCCTTGCACTTGCCCTGTTTGCGGCAGGAGGTGGGCACGTCCACGCCGAGGGATTCGGCGTGCTCGAAGAGCGACCGGCCGCCGGCCGCCTCTGTCGATTGCCCGTTGATGGTCAGCGTGACGGTCATGGAGAAAGAGTTCCTACCAGCTTTTCGCTTCGATTTCAGCTTTTAACGCATCCGCGACTTCCTGGGCCGAGCCTTCGCGTTCCTGTTCGTCGCTCCACTGCCATGCGGACAGGTAGGCGTCAGTGCCGGCGAGACCCTGCTTCATGGCCTGCGCATCGACCAGCTTCATGAAGCGATCGTCCAATATCACGTTCACGGTATCGAGATCGTCTTCGACCCGAATCTGCGTGGGAATCTCTTTCCAGGAAAGAATCTTGTAGGTTGCCACGGTGAGCACCTGCCGGTTACGCCTGAGCTGCGAGCCGCAAAAACAGATCGACGGCGGCCGATGCGTTGGCTCCGTAACCGTCGGCCCCGATTTCGTCCGCGAACATCTGGCTGATGGGCGCGCCGCCCACCGCCATCTTGATGTGGTCCTGGCCGGCGGCGTGGAAGCCGTCGATCACGGTCTTCATGTACATCATGGTGGTGGTCAGCAGCGCGCTCATGCCGATGATGTTGGGCTTGCATTTTTCCGCCGCCGCCATGAACTTCTCCACGCTCTGATCCACACCGATGTCGTGCACTTCGAAGCCCGCGCCTTCGGCCATCATTCCCACGAGGTTCTTACCGATATCGTGCAGGTCACCGCGCACGGTGCCCATCAACAGAACTCCTTTGGGACGGGCGCCGCCCTCCTTCGAAGTCAAGAGCGGCTTCAGCACCGCCATGCCGGCTTTCATCGCACGGGCAGCAATCAGGACCTCGGGAACATAGAGAATATTGTGCTTGAAGTCCTCGCCGACCACGCTCATGCCGGCGATGAGGCCGTCGGTAAGCACCTCCTGCACGGGGCGGCCCTCGGCAAGCGCCTCTTTCGTCAAGCGCTCCACCTCGGCAGCGTTTCCCTCATATAGATATTGGTTCATCAGGGCGTAGTCGGGCATTTTTCCTTGTCCTTAACGGATGCTCACGGCCGCCGAACGTTTTGCATTGAATTCCTGGAGCGCTTCAAGCATGGCAACGATGTTCTCGCGGGGCATACCGGGGCTGACGCCTCCGCCCACCGAGAGGATGATCCCCTCGCCGCCGGCGCCTTCCAGCACCTCCAGCGTCTCGTCCTTCACCTCTTCGGGAGTGCCGCGCACGCCGATCTCCAGCGGATTCACATTGCCCATGAGACACATGCGGTCGCCGACGCGGCGCTTCACTTCGGTGATGTGCCGCTGCTTGCCCCAGTTGAGGACGTTGAAGCCGGTGTCGGGAAGATGGTCGAGGCATGCGTCCACCTCGGCGTCGTTGTGGTAGAGCTTGACCCAATCTTTGGGGAAGGCGTCGCAGATGCGCTTCAAATAAGGATGCGCGAACTCGAGGTAATGCTCCTCGTTCACGAACCCCACAATATCGTCGAGGATGAAGATGCTCTCCACGGTGTCGCCCATGACCTTCTGCTGCGCCTTGAGCCAATCGATGATGACGCGGGTGCACAGGTCGATGAGCTTGTGGGCGCCCCTGGGGTTCTCCACCAGGTCGATCATGAACTCCGTTGTGCCGCGAACGAAGCCCGCGGTACACAAGGGCCCGCGTGAGGTGACCATGGGCAGAATGTAGCCGGCGTCAAGAATCCGCTGACGCGCCATCTTGATGCGGTGCAGCGTGAGGCCCGCAAAGGCGTCCGCTTCCACTTCGTACTCAGGGAAGTTGTCGATGTCCTCGAGGCGATAGAGGGTGTGATACTCGCTGGGGGTATTGTCCTGCCAGAACTTGATTTTGGCGCCGAGCACCGACGGCTCCGCCGCCATCCCGTACTCCATCCACCACGAAGGGATGAAGATGATGTCGGGAAACTCGCGCATGATTTTCAGGTTCGACTGAAACCAGAGCTCCGGATCGAGGAAATAGTCGAGGTGATTGATGCCCAGATAGCCCGGGATCCAGGGGCTGTCGACAATAAGGGCCATGGGGATCTTATCGATTTTCTCGCGGCGGGCGGCGCGCTTGAACGTCTCCCATTGATGAGGCAGCATGGACACCTCCCGGCGTGGGCTGATCCCATACCGATTAGTACAGAAGTCAAATTAAGTCGGCAATCCTGCCGTTATGCTAAAGCCCTCCAGCCGCTCAATCGCGCTTTAGCGCCAAGTCAAGGTCTATTGGCGGGGTTCGGTTCGACTCAGCAATCATAGAGCAACACTGCGGGATGCACAACACGAAAGGCCTGGCGGCGGCCGCTCCGATGAAAGCCGTCGATACCGCAGAAAGGGGGCGGCCGAGGGGCCATCGGCCTCCAAGGCAAATTAGAATCTGCGCTACTGGCTGAAATGCGATTCAATGGAGTTGGCAGAGGTGTTCAGGGCTGGGTGAGTGCTCGCCCGGTTGGTACCGTCGAGCGGAAGATAGCTCAACCTGAAGGAGAAGAAGCAGATGACGCAAGCTAGCGATGCATGGGTCCGGGAAGTGCTCGACATGACGATCAAGGAAGCGCTCGCGAAACTCTCAGAGGGGCTGACGCCGGCGGAGATGGACGCGGCGGCGTCTCTGGAAAAGAAGATCGATCACTCCGCTTACCGGCTGGATGAAGAGTCGGGAAACCTTCTGGCTTCGAAGGATGAGCACCGCCAGGTTGCGTTTTCCGCGCTGTCGCTGGCGATCAAAGCCATGGTCAACAGCTGGTGCTGATGTGCAACGCCGCGCAGCCGAACTCGTGCACCGGCCGGCCGGGCACGCGCTCCATCATTGATTTTCTTATCAATATTCGGCGGGACGGTTTTTGGCCGGCACGTTGACCGGGGTCGGATATACCGGATTGAATTGCGCGGCCAACTGCGGAGTGGAGTGAATCTCCGCCGCGTTGGCATCCGCGGCTTTGCTTACCTCTACGCCGAAGACATAGCTCGGCCCAAACATGTTGCTTGTAAAGATGACCAGTTTGCGGTCGGGCGAGAAGCGCACGTTAGGCTCGAGACGATAGTTATGGTGCGCCATGTTCACCAGGTGCTCGGCGTGAAAGACGCCGGGCTGCCAGAAATCGGGTGAGTCGATGGCGCCGTTGAGCGGAATCATCTCCGGATGGAAGAGCTCGATCCACTCGCCGTCCGGCGCCTTCGCCACCTGCCCCGGATCGCCGCCATCGCCGGTGAAGAGCGAAGCATCCTGCGTCAGGTTGAAGTGAATGGACCACTCGTTGCGTTCCATGTGATAGGCGGTGCGCTTTCCCGTCTCCAGGTTGTAGCCAGCAAGAAAGAACACCTGCCCCTTGGGATACTGCCAGTCGTACCAGATGGTTTTGCCGTCGAGGCCCCAGAACTCGTGCCCGGCGATCTCCATGGCCATGGTGCGCTTGTGGATGAGGATGTTATGGGTGCCGTCGGTGTGGATGTTCCAGATGCGATCGACCTTCTGCCACGGGCCTTCATGGCAGTACATAAGCAGCGTGGGATCGACCGGCGAAAACAGCAAATGATTAATCCAGTCGGTGGAGTGCAGCAGGATCTTCTGCTTGCCGGTCTTCAGATCGACGGTAAAGAGAACGAGAGGAACGCGGGCGGCCAGGCGGCGTTCCATCATCTGCCCCTTTTTCTCCGGCTGCACCAGAAAGCCAGGCTGGGGCGCGGCGGAGCGGCTGCCCGTGCGAGACTTGGGCGGGGGCAGATTGCGGCCGTACTCCTGCGCCGCGCCGGCCTCGGTTTCGTCGTAGGTGCCGGCGCCCAGCGTCTCGTCGGCGTTGATGGTGACCACGCTCGCGCGCGGAGGCAGCGTGATCAGCTTCGTCACCTGGCCGGAATACATGTCGGCCTTGTAGAGCGTGCTCTGCCTGGTGTCGGTGTCGAATTTGGAGAAGAATACGCTGTTAGTCCTTCTGCCGACGACGATCGCATGGACCGCGCCGCGAAACCACGCCGGCGTTCCGCGCACCGCGCCCGCGGGACGCGGCGGGTTGGGGACGAGCAGCCGCGTCTTCATGGTCGCAAGATCGAGAACATGAATGCCGTCGGGCGCGTTGTACGCCATCAGCCGCCCGTCCGGCGAGTAAGCGTTCACGTTGAAATAGAAACCGGAGGAGCCTGGCTCGTCGGTGAGACGGATGACGCGATGGCCGGTATCCTTATCGACCCAGGATTTGGGCGGCGTTTGCGCGCAAACCGCGGAGGCCAGGATCGTCGCCGCCGCCAACTGGAGAATCCATTTTCCCTGATGAGCCATGGTGTGCATTTCCTGAATAGAACGCGCCGGGACGGAAGGCCGCTTCCCTTTCCCGGCGGCAAGCCCGTCCTGGCGTGGGCGTTGAGTTGAATCGAAGCGAATGCACCGCGGCCCCCGCAGAACATGCAGGGGCCGCAATGCAGCTTAGAAGTTGATCCTTCCGGAGAACTGGAAGTCGCGGCTGCCGGTGTTACCGGTGGCGCTGCCTACCGCTCCGAAGTTGGTGTTGTTCATGCTGGTCTGAATGCCGCCGAACGTTACCTTGTTAGTGATGTTCGTGCAATCGGCGCGGAAAACAAACTTCCACCGCTCCGTGATATCGAAGGTGCGGCTGACGCTGCCATCGAGACCATACGCGCTGGGTTCGCGCAGGCCGTCGTACGACAACGTGCGCGACGCATCGCCAAACATGAACGAATTCGAGTTGCAATACGGCCCGGTGCTGTTCGCGCATGTCACCTTGGTCGTTCCATTCGGAACTCCATCGCCCGGAGTCGTATCGGTGTTGGCGCCGACGAGGTACTTGATGGCGGTGAAGTTTCCGGCAGTGATTCCTTTGCCCCAGCTTCCATTCTGGCGGATGGTCTTTCCCGTGAAGTTGGGGTTCACGTCAGGCATGCAGGTTCCCGCAAAGGGCTGGCTGCTGCTGGTGCAGGCCGAGGAAGTGACCAGCAACGGCGCGCCCGACGAGTACCGGAAGATGCCGGCAAGATTCCATCCCTTGATGATCTGCCGGACCATCGGATTGGCGGAACCGCCGAGGCTGCCCGTACCGAAGGGCAACTGGTAAGTGCCGAAGACTGCCAGGTTCTGCGGCACGCTGGTGGCGCTGACGGAGCGATCGATCCGGTTCTGCAGATAGGCCTTCCCATTGAGAACAGCGCTGGCGGGAATCGGGAAACCATCGCGCTGTGTGCCGGAATCGTCGATCTGTTTCGAATAGGTGTAATTGGCTGTTATGTCCAATCCGCTGGACATGCGCTTGTGCGCCGAGATCTGCAGCGCGTGGTAACTGGCATTGGCGGTAGAGTCGCCCCAGATATCCGAGGTGCCCGAGAACTGCGGCATCCAGGTGAGCATCCGGCCGATGGTCGCCTGCCCCGCGCCCCCGCTGGTGGCAGCCGCCGCCTCAAAGCCCGCGTAGGGAGCGGTAATTGTCGGGATGATCGCCTGGGCCTTCGCCACGTTGGCGGCCGTCGCCGGCGCATTGAGCAACGAACCCAGCGCGTAATACACCGGATTCACCTGGCCTGCGTAGAGGCCGCGCATGTTGCTCGCGCCGTAGATAAAGTGGCTTTCCGATCCCGCATAGTCGATCGAGATCGTGATGTTGCTGCTGATCTCGCGGTCGAAGCCGAAGTTCCAGAAGTTGAATTCCGGAGCGCGCCCCGCAACATAGAAATCGGCATAGGTGGGTGCGCCGCCGGCCTTGAGGTAATTGCCATTGCTGTCCACCGTGTTGCCTACGTTCAATGTCTGGCTGATGGCGCCGGGGGAGACGATTGGAGGTACGGAGTAGCCCGGGCCGCCAAAGGTTGCGTTCTGCGCCACAAAGCTCGAATTGCTGTTCAGGTAGAACGTCGGGCCTGCACCCGGACCTGCGGCATTGGCGGGAAAACTCTCTGAGCTGGTGAAGCCCATCTGCGTCGGTCCCGTGCCCGCACCGCTGGCGCCGCCGGTTCCGCCACCGCGCGAGTAGAGCGTGGCGTAGCCTGCGCGGATCACTGTCTTGTGGTTCAACTCATAGGCTAAGCCGATGTGCGGCCCCCAGTTCTTCCAATAAGATTGGACAGGCGTGCTGCAGTTGCAACTCACCCCGGGACCACCGTGAGTGCCCGCAAACTCCAGCGCGCCCTTGTTGCCGGTCACAGGATTCGTCAGGTTGGGATTGAGGTAAGAGAAGCGGTCGAGCTCCTCGTGATACGGCGAGATGTAATCCCAGCGCAGCCCGAGATTGAGTGTGAGTTTTGGCGTGACCTTCCAATCGTCCTGGAAGTATGGCGAGTAGGTGTGATACCGGCCACCCAGAACCGTGAACGGCTGAAGCGAGATGCTGGTGCTGTCTACCGCGCCCAGCATGAAGCTGGCATAGGAATAACCGCTGCTCGGGCCAAATGCGTAGCCCGAGCCGGCAATTGGGTTGGTGCAGGAGGCATTCTTACCGCCGGGAACAATGCAGGCGGTTTCGTTCGGGCTCCAGTTCAACGTCAGCGATGACGCCGGGCCGTCGTACGCAGATTGGTTGTCTTCGAGGTGCTGCTCCTGGAAGCCAAAGGTCATGGAGTGCTTGCCCTTGACCCAGAGCAGGTTATCGACGGCGGTGTAATTCTCAGCCACGACGGTCGAGGTCTGGCCCGATCCGCCATCGCCCCACTGCTCGGGCGCATTGCTGCCGCTAAACACCGATGTGGGGAATTCCGTGGGAGCTTGGCCATCGGCTGGAACACCGGGGAAGGCGATTCCGGCGGATACCGCCTCGTACTGTTTCACGCCTTCAGTGAGGTTCCGGAGCGGCGGTCCACCAAAGTTGCTCCAGCCAAACCGGAACTGGTTCACCAGGTGCGGCGTGATCGTGTAGCTGTCTTCAAGGTCGGACCAGTGGCCGGCGACGACCGAATAATCGGTTTGCGTGTACGGAATGGGCAACTCGAGGTGAGCAGTGCTCGTGAATGGCCAGGCCACGCGATTGCCGCCGGTAATGATCCACGAAATCCGCTGCTTGTCGGAGATGTTGTAATCGATGCGGCCCGAATACAGCCAGTTGTCGTAGCCGGTCGGGCTGCCGCCCAGATAGTTTCCGCTGATGATACCGGGGCCGGACAGAGTCGGATCAGGCAGCCACTGCTCCATGTACTGGGCGATGGGAGAGATTTCGCCGGCGGGGATCACGTTGGTCGGCGTTCCGCTCGGGTCTCCATAAGGCCCGTTCGTGCCGCCAAAGGTCTGGCCAAACGCGTACCGGCAGGGGCCGGTGGTGCTGTGAGAGGTGCAATCTGCCTGCGTGGTCGGGTCGTAAAGCACGTAGCCCGGTCCCCCGTTTGCGGTGAGCAGCTCGGAGAAGTCCCCCTTGCGCATCAACGTCGTGGGAATGGTGGTCTGCGCTGGATTGGCCGCGCTGCGGGAGTGGAACTTGTCGTACGAGCCGAAGAAAAACAGCTTGTCATGGCCGTTAAAGAGATGGGGAATGCTGATCGGCCCGCCCACGGAGACGGTGAGCTCGTTCTGATGGTCCGCTGGTTTTCCAGCAGGCACTTTCGTGATCTTGCCATTCACCAGCTCTGTCTTCGTATTCTCAATCGCTGTAAATCCCCAGGTATCGAAGGCAGTGTTACGGATAAAGTCCGCCACCGAGCCATGATACCGATTAGTGCCCGACTTGGTGGTGTAGTTCACCATGCCGGCGCCCTGGTACTCGGCCGAGGCGCTGCTGGTAACAACGGTGATCTGGTCCACCGCCTCCGGAGGCACCACGTTGAAGACGGGCCGGTTGTCGCCGATCTGGTTAATCGTGGTCAGAGGAATACCGTCGAGGTAAGCCTCCTCTACGCGGCTCTCCGTGCCGGAAAACAACGACGAGCGTGCGCCCGGTTGTGCCCCGGGAAGAAGGTTCGAGAAGCTGGTCATGTCGCGCTGCTGGTTGTTGATCAGGATCGGCAGCTCGAGAAAGACTTTGCTGTCGATGGTGGCGCCCAGGACCGCGTTTGTGGTCTGCAACTCGGGAGGAGCGGTCGTCACCGTTATATTGGCGCTGGCCGAGCCCACCTTCAGCATCACGTTCAGGCCAAAGGTCTGCATCGCGTTCAGCGTGACGTTCAGTTGCTTGTACTCGCTGAAACCCGTGGCGTTGACTTTGATCGTGTAAACTCCCGGCGTCAACGGCGAAATGACGTACAACCCGCTCGAAGTGGTGGTGCGCGACGTGGTGACCCCGGTCGCGTTGTCGATTGCGGTGACGGTCGCTTTGGCGACAACAGCACCGCTGGGATCGGTGACCGTGCCCTGGATGGCGGCTTCGCCGGCGGTCTGGGCGGCAGCCGGCCATGCCATCCAGTTCAGGCAAACTGCGAGAACCAGCAACACCAGCAGGTTTGCGGTACGGGCGATTGCCGTGCGTAAGCAAGTTCCCGTCGAAAATTTGGCCATGTCTTGCCTCCTGTAAACGAATTCAGTGCAACGCGGCCGCGCCACGCAGACGGATCGCGCCCCGCGACCTGTCCCGGTGCGAAAACGGCCTTTGGTAATTAGCAGCGGGGACGCTAGGTGAGTCGTACCACGGCGAGCACTTTATTTTCTCCGCGATACGTTTGTCAATAGAAAAATCTTTTGCCTTTCGATTCGAATTTCCATTACCATCGCATGTGCACGCAGTCATCCGGCCGCTCTTGAGCCGAAGGAATCTGAGAATGATCTGGATTTCACCACGGAAATGCTCAGCGTGGCTCGCGTGCGCCGTTCTGGCCCTGATCGCGCCCGCAGTTGAGGCGCAGGCGCCGCAACGCGCCCGCGGACCTATCGATTACCCGTCGCTTCCCGGCTGGATCGCCATCCAGCGCGGCATCCACTATGACCGCTATGCTGCAACCGTGCTCGACGTTTTCTCTCCCAGGGATGCCACCGGCGCCATGCCGGGCGTGGTGGTCTTTCATGGCGGCGGCTGGATTCACAGCGGCAAGGAGACCGCCTATAACTCACTCTGCCTTCCGTATCTCGAGCGTGGCTTTGTCGTGGCGAACGTGGAATATCGCGTCGCTTCGCAGGCTACGGCGCCCGCGGCAGTCACAGATGCTCTGGATGCCACGCACTGGTTTTTCAAGCATGCGCGCCACTATCGGGTCGATCCCCGGCGCATCGTCGTCACCGGCGGCTCGGCCGGAGGTCATCTGGCGCTGATGGTGGGCATGACGTCCAAGTCCGCGCACCTTGGGCCGGTGAGCCCCGTGGCAGCTGTGGTGGATGGCTATGGCATCACCGACGCACTCGATCTGCTGAGCGGTCCGCATCGCCAGTCGTGGGCCGGCGACTGGATTCCTTCGGGCCCGGCGCGCGTGGAGCTTGCGCGGAGAGTTTCCCCGCTCAGCTACGTGCGGCGCGATCTGCCGCCCATCTTCCTCGCGCAGGGCGCCGACGACCATACCGTTCCTGTAGAACAATCCATCCGCCTGCACGAAGCGCTCGACCTCGACGGGGTGCCAAACCAACTGGTCATCGTTCCTAACGCGAAGCATGGCTTTGATCGGGAGCAGTGGATTACGGTCGACGAGAAGATTTTTGCATTCCTCAAGAATCACGGCATCGCAGGATCGCGCCGGCCGGAAGCGTTCCCGTCTAACTGAGCAGATGCGGAAATATCGCAGTGGGATCGAATCCGCTACTCGCCCTCGGAATCCCGCTTGACCGAATCGGGGGTCACCACCCGGCAACGCACGTAGTTGTCCGGCGGCACCGCGTAGCCACGCAGCAGCGAGACGCCCAGCTGGATGAGCCTTGGGCTGTACGAGTTTGCCTCATGCGAGATGCTGCCGATCAGGGAACTCTTGCCCGATCTCATCTCCTCGATTGCATCGGGAATGCAATCCTGACCCATCACCGCGATATTGCTCTCGCAGCCGCCTTGCCGCGCGGCATCCAATACCCCCAGGGCGCTGGAATCGGTGGCTGCGGCCACCAGGATGCGCGGCTTGTCAGGCAGCTTCTTCAGAAAGTCGCCGGCCGCCGTCCGGCTCGGAATCCGCGAACCGCGGCCGTCGATCTCCGCAAACTGCTCCGGCGTCAGCCCGCGAAGGAACTGGTGGATAGCGTCGAACGCGCCGGTAATGAGGCTCTGCACGAAAGACCAGGCCTCATGGAATCCAACGCCGAGAACTCAATCCACTCTGCCTTTCCAATGATTCAACGCGTGCTGCGCAAGCAGGTTCCCTGCTTCAACACCGCATTCGAAATTGTACAAGCCGAAATACGTCGAATTCGGATGGGGAACGTCGATCGCGATCACCGGGATGTCGGCGCTTTTGAAGATATGCGCCACCTGCGGCCCCA
>Ga0187812_1000115_pt1 | contig 28056 bp, 24 predicted proteins | sample NC_S_2_FD_130582 | JGI IMG/M metagenome (GOLD analysis project Ga0187812, IMG submission 130582) | Wetland sediment microbial communities from Neuse River Estuary, North Carolina, USA - ASW-S_2 | ecosystem: Environmental > Aquatic > Freshwater > Wetlands > Sediment | place: USA: North Carolina...
AGCCAGCTGCGGAAGTCGGCTGCCCACAGCTCGTGTATCCGGGCGTCGTCCCAGCTCGCGCCGATGTCGGCAGCGATCGCCTGCCAGTACGCGGCGACGCCGGCGCTACCCTGGTCGAGGCCGTCCCGGTGCGCGTGGTAGGCCCGCCAGAATACTTCGCCGTCGCCGTCCGCCCCGGCTAGACCCGCGATCGTCCCCCGGTCGACGGCTGACTGCGACATCGAGATGACCTCGCCGTAGTCGAAGATGACCAGCCGACTGGGCAACGAGATCGGCGCCCGGGTCACCGCACCAGCCCGGCGGCGAGCGACGCGAGCTCGCCGATGTCCGCGGCGGCGAACTTGCCGTCCTGGTTGACCGGCTGGAGGACGACATGGTCCGCGCCCGCGTCCAAATGCTCGCGGAGCCGGGCACTGACCGCCTCGGGACCTTGCGGGACGACCGCGGATATAAGCCGGCCGCTGCCGCCGTCCGCGAGGTCCTCATCCCCGAAGCCGAACCGGCGCAGGTTGGAGGTGTAGTTCGGCAGCCGCAGGTAGTACTTCGCGTACGCCCGTGCCGCGGCGGCCCCTTCGGCGCCCGGTGCCAGCGCGACCGCCAGTTCGGGCACGAGCAGCGGCGCCCCCCCGAGGACCGACCTGGCGAACGCGGTGTGCTCGGGCGGGCTGAAGTACGGGTGCGCCCCTGCGGTGCGGTCCCTGGAGAGCTCGAGCATCTTCGGACCGAGCGCCGCGAGCACCACCGGCGCCGCGGTCGCGGGGAGCTCGTCGAGGAACTGCCGCATCTTCGTCAGTGGCCGCACGTAGGCCTGCCCGGTCGACTCGACCAGCGGCGCGTGGCTGACGCCGAGGCCGAGGACGAACCGGCCGGGGTAGGTGCCGGCCAGCCGGTCCGCCGCTTCGGCCAGGTCGGCGGGGGACCACGTCCAGACGCTCGCGATGCCGGTGGCCGCGACCAGCCGCTCGGTCCCGGCCAGCAGCGGCTCAAGCGCCTGAAGGTTCTCCGCTGCGTTCACGCCGGGGATCCAGATCGAGCCGAAACCCGCGTCCTCGATCGTCCGCGCGAACGCCCCGGGGTCAAGCCCGATCGCGGCCGGCGGCGGCATCCAGATCCCGATTCGCCCGAGCGCCTGCCTCAGTTCGTCAGTTGTGGTCATGATCTTGTTTATAGTCGCTGCCGAATCAGGAGGAGAGGCCGGTCCCTAGGCGCCGATGAGTTCACCGGCGCGGTGACGTCTGTCCTAGCAGAAGCCACAGAAGGGGAGCGACCATGACTCGACCGATCGGGGCGCCGTGCTGGATGGACCTGCTGACGTCCGACACCGCCCGTGCCAGGGAGTTCTACGCCGGAGTGTTCGGCTGGACCGCGGGGGACGCCGCCGAGCAGTTCGGCGGCTACTTCATGTTCTTCGCCGGCGGCGCGCCGGTGGCCGGCTGCATGCCGAAGGTGCCCGGCGTGCAGGGCATGGAAGGTCCCGACACATGGGGGTTTTACCTGTCCTCGCCGGACGCCAAGGGCACCGTCGACAAGGCGCTCGCGCACGGCGGCACGCTCCGCGAGGGGCCGATGGACATCGCCGACCTGGGCGTCGAGGCGGTCCTCAACGACGAGACCGGGGCGCGGATCGGCGTCTGGCAGGCGAAGTCCTTCCCTGGCACCAGCGTGTTCGGCCAGCCGGGGACACCCGCGTACTTCGAGCTGATGTCCCGCCACTACGCGAAGTCCGTCGCGTTTTACCAGGATGTGTTCGGCTGGCAGACTGAGGTCGCCGGCGACACGCCGGAGTTCCGGCTCACCGCGCTGAAGGATGGCGCGGACACGATCGCCGGGATCATGGACGCCGCCGGGTTCCTGCCTCCCGGCCAGGGCGACCAGTGGAACGTCTACGTCCAGGTGGCAGACACCGACGCCGCGCTCGCCACGATCACCGAACTGGGCGGCACGGTCGCCCAGCCAGCCATGGACACGCCGTACGGGCGGCTGGCCGCCGCCACCGACCCGACCGGCGCGCCGTTCAAGCTCGTCGGCTGATCCTGCGCCGCCCGCCCGCCGGTTCACCCCGCAGCTCCCCGGCGGGCGGGCGGCGGCTATTCGGTCGTCACCGCCTGCAGCACGTTGAGCCGCGCCGCGCGCCGGCTTGGGGCGATCGCTGCCACGACGCCGGCGAGCCCGGCGATGACCGCGATCACCAGCAGCTGCGAGACCGGGAAGACCAGGCTCGTGACGCCCTGGGAGCGCATGGAGGCGACGATCGCCCAGCCGAACACGGCGCCGAGCACCAGCCCCTCGATCGCGCCGAACAGCGCTATCACGAGCGCCTCGTACCGCACCATCGTGCGCAGCTGGCCACGGGTGGCGCCGACCGCGCGCAGCAGCCCGAGCTCACGGGTTCGCTCGTAGATCGACAGGGCCAGGGTGTTGGCGATCCCGATCAGCGCGATGATCACGGCGATGGCGAGCAGCCCGTACATGAGGTTGAGCAACCCGTTCACCTGCTGCTCCTGCTGCGCCTTGTACTGGGCCTGGTCCTGGAGCGTGGCATTCGGGTATGCGGCGAGGACGCGCTCCAGGGCGGGCCGCGCCGCGGCGGTGGTCACGCCCGGGGCGAGCTTGACGTAAACGGTGAGGTCGAGTCCCTGCGGGAAGTTGGCCTCCGCCGCGGCCAGCGGCAGCACGTAGTCGCCGCCGGTCATCGCCCGCTGCGTGTAGATGGCCTGCACCGTGTAGGTCTTGGTCCCGGTCGTCGGGTAGGTCACCGCCACCGGGCTGCCGAGCCTCAGGTGCTTGGCGGAGGCGACCTGCGTGGACACCGCGATCCCGGTGGGCGTGACGGAAGCCAGGCTCCCTTGCGTGACGCCGATGTTGAACAGCGGCGCAGCCTTGACCGGGTCGGCGGCGACCATTGGTGTCACCGTGCCGAACACTTTGACGATCTCGCCGCGGATCCCGGCGACGTCGCTGACCTGCGGCAGCGCGGCGAGTGACCGCTCGATGGACGGGCTGAACCCGTCGCCGCCGCCGGTCGCCGCCCCACTGCTGACTACGAAGTCCGCGCGCAGGTCATTGTCGATTATCGAGCCGGTCGACGTCCGTATCGACGCGGCCATGACCGTGAACATCGACACGAGCGCCACGCCGATCATCAGGGCCGCCGCGGTCGAGGAGGTGCGCGCCGGGTTGCGCGTGGCATTCTCCTGCGCCAGCCTGCCGGTGGTGCCCGTGCTCGCCAGCGGCACGCCGAGCGCGCGGCAGACCGGGCGCGCGATGTACGGGCCGAGCCATGCGACGCCGATGAACACCGTAGCGGCGCCGATGCCGACGAGCGGCAGGCTATTACCCGTGTGCCCGAACAGCCCGGTGCCCAGGATCACCACGCCGATAACGGTCAGGGCGACACGCCGGGCGGTGCGCCCCGAGGAAGACCGGCGCGGCTCCGCCGCCACGTCCTGCAGGGCGGCGACCGGAGGGATGGTGGCGGCGCGGCGGGCGGGTGCGATCGCCGACACCACGGTGATCAGGGTTCCGGCGGCTAGCCCGATGAGCACGGTCCGCGTGCTGATCACCAGGCCGCTGGCAGGCAGGTCGATGCCGAACCCCGAGAGGGCCGCCTTGACCCCGGCCGCGAGGCCGATTCCGGCGGCGATGCCGGCCGCGGACGCGATCAGCCCGATGACCACCGACTCGCCGAGGACCTCGGCCAGCACCTGGCCGCGGCTCGCGCCGACGGCGCGGAGCAGGGCGAGCTCACGCAGCCGCTGGGCGACGACGATCGAGAACGTGTTGAAGATGACAAACGCCCCGACAAACAGCGAGATGAACCCGAACGTCAGCATGAGGGTGTTGAAGTAGCTCAGCGACTGGTGGACGGTCTGTTCGCCCTCGGCGGTGACCGACAGGCCGCTGACGACCTCTACGCCCGGGGTGTGGATGGCGTTCTGGATCCGCGTCACCAGCGCGTCCTGCGACACTCCGGACGCGGCCTGCACGTCAATCTCTGTGACCTTGCCGGGCTGGCCGAGCACTCGTTCCGCGGTCGGCAGGTCGAACGCGGCGATGGTCGCGCCGAGCGGGCTGTCCACGCTGCCCCACTTGGCGATGCCGGTGATCGTGTAGACGGCGGGGCTTTCCTGGGTGAGGATGCGCACCTTGTCGCCGACCGTGAAGTGCCCGACATCGGCGGAGTGCTTGTCGATTACTACCTGCCCGGGGCCGCTGGGCGCCCGGCCGCCGGGCAGCAGCCGCAGCGGGTTCAGCGCGGTCACGTTCGTCCACGCCACGCCGAGCAACGGCGGGCCGTTGGACGCCTTCCCGATCGGCTTTCCGTCCTTGCCGATGAGCTGAGCGTAGCCCGTGACGCTGGGCGCGACGGCCTGGACGCCGGGCACTTTGGCGACGGTGCCCGCCAGGCTGGCGTCGACCTCCTGGCGCTGGACGGTGAAGCTGGTGCCGGGGTTGAACGACTGCGAGGCCCGGACCACGGCGGCGGTGCCGGCGTAGATCTGGTTGTACAGGCCGTTGAAGGTGCTGTTCATCGTGTCGGTGAGCACGAACGTCCCGGCGATGAACGCCACGCCGAGCAGCACCGCGAGCGTGGTCAGCGCATACCGCAGGCGGTGGGCGACGACGCCTTTCAGCGAGATGCCCCACATGGCGCGATCACTCCTCGGGCGGGTCGCCGGCCGCGGCGGCCAGCTCGCGGATCACGTCGAGGACCCGGTCCTCGGTCGGCGCCGGCAGCTCGCGGACCACGCGGCCGTCGGCGAGGAACAGCACACGGTCGGCGTACCCGGCGGCCCTCGGGTCGTGGGTGACCATCACGACCGTCTGCCGGTATTCGTCGACCGCCCGGCGGATCTGGGTGAGCAGTTCGCCCGCCGACCGGGAGTCGAGGTTGCCGGTCGGCTCGTCGGCGAAGATCAGGTGCGGACGGGTGACCAGCGCCCGGGCCGTCGCGACCCGCTGCTGCTGGCCGCCGGACAGTTCGGCGGGACGGTGTCCGAGCCGGTCGGCGATGCCGAGCGCGCCTGTCAGCTCCGCGAACCAGGCCGCGTCCGGCTTCCGGCCGCCGAGGGTCAGCGGGAGGATCACGTTCTCCCGCGCGGTTAGCGTCGGCACCAGGTTGTACGCCTGGAACACGAAGCCGATGCGCTCGCGGCGCAGCAGCGTCATGGCCTTGTCGTCGAGCCCGCCAAGCGAAACGTCGCCGAGCAGCACGTGTCCCGAGGTGAGCTGGTCCAGTCCCGCCAGGCAGTGCAGCAGAGTTGACTTGCCGGAGCCTGACGGCCCCATGATCGCCGTGAAGACGCCCCCGGCGAACTCAGCGGAGATGGCGTCGAGCGCGCGCACAGCTGTGGCGCCAGCTCCGTAGATCTTGACCCCGTCGATGATACGCGCAGCGGGCGCTGCCTCCAGGGAGCCCGCCGGCTGGGGGACGTCGGTGATTGTCTGCATGGGAACCCCCTTTGGGGTCATCATGCAGGCGGCCGCTGGCCGCGCCGCGAGGGGCGAAGGTCTAGACCAGGAGAGGCCGTTCTTCCCGAAAAATCAGCTACCCGACGTGATACCGGAGTAGTCGGCGACGACCCGCAGCCCGGAACCTCCCGACGGCGGGTCGTAGGTGGCGAACTGTTCGAGGTAACCGATCCCGGCCTTGGACAGGGACTGGCTGGGGGAGTAGAAGCCGGGGACGGTCAGATGCATGACCTCCCCGGCGGGCGCGGTCAGGGTGAGCTGGGCGGCGTCGGTGTAGAACAGCAGCGCGCCGCCGTCGCTGGTGCGCAACCCGAACACCCCGTTCCCGGACGGCGTATGCGCGTCGGTGACCGCCGACGTCGGGAGCTTGCGCTGCCAGAACGCCTTGTCCATGAGGTCGGCCAGGTTCCCGGGGTTGGGCAGTGCGCCCATGCCGTCCAGCGAGGCGGCGGTGACCTGAGCAATCTGTCCCATCGGGACCGCCAGCGGCATCGCGGTGGTCACGGGAGTCGCGAGGCCGTCGGCGCCGAGCGCTACGGCCGGGGTGGCCGCGCCCGTGACCACATAGGGCTCGACCGTGTTCTTCCACGCCGCGCCGGGCGCGGCCTGAGTGAACAGCAGGTACTCGGCGCCGGTGATCTTGCCTGGGCTGGCGAGGTTGGCGTTGGCGACCTGGACGACGAACCAGCGCGGGTAGGCGGTCTCGCGCGGGATGTAGTACTGCGCGCGCTGCGGTCCGAACGCCGGGTACGGCGCCTCGTTCTCCGCCTGCTGCGTGCGGTAGATCCCCGCGTCGACCGCGTAGCTGCTGCCGGTCTCGATCGTGGCGAGGACCGTGTCGCTGCGCTGCGCGTTCGCCGCGTTGTTCGCGGACGTGTAGCCGGCGAGGACCTGCGTCGCCTGCGCCATGGTCAGCGCCCCCTGCCCGGCTGCCGGGGCGGCCGGCGCCGGCGGCATGGCCCGCGGTGGCGCCGGGGACCGGGTCGCGGTGGCCTGCCCGCCGGAATGCCCGCCGGTGAGCACCAGGGCGGCGCCGACGCTCGCGCCCCCGACCACGACCAGGGCGCCCACCAGCCAGCGCGGCCGGACGCCCCGCCCGCCGCCACCGCCGCGACTGCCGTGACCGCCGCGGCCCCGGCCGCGACGGCGGTGCCGGGGCGGCCAGTCATCGTCGCGCCAGTCCCCGCCGAGCCAGTCCGCGCCGGCCGGCCCGCGCTCCAGCCCAAGTCGCTGCGTGGGCGGCTCGGCCGGCTCCCGGTCCCACCGCGTCGGGGGCTCGGCCGGCCCGCGGTCCCACCGCGTCGGGGGCTCGGCCGGCTCCCGGTCCCACGGCGCGAGAGGCTCGGCCGCCTCCCGGTCCCACCGCGTAGGCGGCTCGGCCGGCTCCCGCTCCCAGGTGATCGGGTAGCCAGACGTGCCGTCAAAGTCGTCCGAACGGAACGTGTCTTCGCCCGCGTACGGGTCGTGGTGTTCGGGCGGCGGCGGCATGCCGTAGTCCCATTGGCTCATCTGGCGCTCCCCGGCTCAGGGCCTCTGGCGGCCCGTCACAAAGTACTACGCAGCGCCCGGTGTCCGGGTTCAGTGCCGGACATGGCCGTGAAAAGCTAGTCATATGGACTACACGCATCTAGGCCGGTCCGGCCTGTCAGTGAGCCGGCTGTGCCTCGGCACGATGAACTTCGGGTCGCTGACCCCCGCCGCCGAGTCGCACGCCATCATGGACTACGCCCTCGAACTCGGCATCAACTTCTTCGACACGGCCAACACCTACGGCCGCGCGCAGTCCCCGCCCGGGCAGGTGGCGAACAACAAGGAGTCGCACGCCGGGTGGACCGAGGAGATCATCGGCGAGTGGTTCGCCCAGGGCGGCGGCCGGCGGGAGCGCACGGTCCTGGCGACCAAGCTGTATGGCGACATGAGCGGCTGGCCGAACGAAGGCAAGCTGTCCGCCCTGAACATCCGCCGCGCCTGCGACGCGTCGCTGCGCCGCCTGCGCACCGATTACATCGACCTGTACCAGATGCACCACGTCGACCTGGGCACCCCGTGGGACGAGATCTGGCAGGCGATGGAGGTGCTCGTCGAGCAGGGCAAGATCCTGTACGTGGGCTCGTCGAACTTCGCCGGCTGGCACATCACGCGGGCCTGCGAGACCGCCACGGCCCGGGACTTCTTCGGGCTGGTCAGCGAGCAGTCGCTGTACAACCTGATCACCCGCGACATCGAGCTGGAGGTGCTGCCCGCCGCCCGGGCGTACGGCGTCGGCGTCATCCCGTGGTCGCCGCTCCAGGGCGGCCTGCTCGGCGGGGTGCTGAAGTCCGAGCGCGAGGGCCGGCGCCGGCTGGCAGGCCGGGCGAAGGAGTACGTCGAGGCGCACAGGGACCGGATCGAGGCGTACGAGGACCTGTGCGACAAGCTGGGCGAGGAGCCCGCGAACGTCGCGCTCGCCTGGCTGCTGCACAGGGACGGGGTGACCGCGCCGATCATCGGCCCGCGGACGCTCGCCCAGCTCGACGGCGCGCAGCGGGCGCTGACCGTGCCGCTCGACGAGGACGTCCTCGGCCGGCTCGACGAGATCTTCCCCGGGTACAAGCCCGCCCCGGAGCACTATGCATGGTAAGCACGCCGTCGTAGCAGCCCTCGACCGCCTGATGAGGTAGCTACTCTTCTTCCTCGTCCGTTTCGCTGACGACGCTGATGCTGTCGTTGGCCAGCAGGAACGAGATGTCCTCCAGGCTCTTGGCGATAGAGAACAGCAGGAATGGCACGGCAGCCTGCGCGTCCCCGCTGAGCATCCCCGCGGCCACGCGGAGCTGCGCGCTGTAATCAGAACCGATGTCTTCCTGGAGCTCGTCCAGCAGGCCCTCGTCGTCTTCCACGTCGGGAATCCTAATGCACAACGTGCCGGGCCCGGCGGGAGGTCGGGCCCGGCACACAAGGGCGAAAGCCCCTAGGAGGCGAAATCGAGCAGCGGCTGGGCGCGGGACGGGTGGCGCAGCTTGGACAGCGACTGCTTCTCCAGCTGCCGGATCCGCTCCCGGGTCAGCCCGAGCGCGCGGCCGATCTCGTCCAGCGTGTGCGGGTTGCCGTCGTACAGCCCGAACCGCATCGCCATGATCGTCGCCTCGCGCGGGGTCAGCGCGTCGAGGGCCGACCTCAGCTGCTCGGCCATCAGCTGACGGTCGACCAGTTCGGAGGCCTCGGGCGCGTCGACGTCCTCGATGAGGTCGCCGATCGAGGTCTCGCCGTCCTCGCCGATCGTGGAGTCGAGCGAGATCGGCTGCCGCGACGTGCGCAGCAGCTCCTCGATCTGGTCCGGGGTCCGGTCGAGCTCGACGGCGAGTTCCTCAGGGGTCGGCTCGCGGCCGAGGCGCTGGTGCATGTCGCGCTCGACGCGCGACAGCTTGGACAGCATCTCGAGCACGTGCACCGGCAGCCTGATGGTCCGTGCGGAGTCGGCGAAACCACGCTGGATGGCCTGCCGGATCCACCACATCGCGTAGGTGGAGAACTTGTAGCCCTTGGTGTAGTCGAACTTCTCGACCGCACGGATCAGGCCCAGGTTCCCTTCCTGCACGACGTCGAGCAGGGACAGCCCCCGGTCGCTGTACTTCTTCGCGACCGAGACGACCAGCCGGAGGTTGGCCTCGAGCATGTGCGACTTGGCCCGGCGGCCGTCTTCGGCGACCAGCTCCAGGTCACGCCGCAGCTCGTCGGACAGCGACGGGTCGGTGTCCAGCTTGTGCTCGGCGAACAGCCCGGCCTCGATCCGCTTGGCCAGGTCCACCTCCTGCTCGGCGGTGAGCAGGCTGGTGCGGCCAATGGACTTGAGGTAGGTGTGCACCGAGTCGCCCATGGCGGGCGTCTGGTCGTCGAGATCGACCGCGTCGGCGAACGCGGCGACGTCCGCCTCGATCGAGGCCATGTCCTCGCCGTCGAACTCCGCGTCAGTGTCGTCACGGTCGGCGGCGGCTTCCGCGGCGGGAGCCTCGGCGCCAGCGACTGACGCCTTCTTTGACCGGCTCTTCTTCGTGGCGGTAGCCTTGGAACCGGTGCCCTTCACCGCAGCGGCCTCCGAGACGACCGCGGTGAGCGAGACGGTAGTCATGGTGTCGGCCCCCTTCTCGGTCTCCTCGTTCGCCAGCCGTACGCCGGCCTCGGTCAGCTCGCGGAGAATGGACCGAGCCTCGGCGGGTGTCAGCCCCGCCTGCTCGAAAGCAGTCCGCAGGTCCGAAAGGGACAGGTGGCCCTGGCTGCGACCGCGCTGGATCAGGTCGTCCACGCGAGTCGAGCTAGCGTCCTCGTCAGTCGCCGGAGTGGCCATGGCGATCCGCGGCATGAGACACCTCCCTCCTTGCGTATACGTGCGCGTGCGTCGCGCCGTTCACTACCAACAACGTCTTACGGTCCCCGATGGATGGCTCAAGCCCGCTCCGTTTTACCGGTGAATGATGCGGGCACTCTTAATTAACGCTTCGCGGCGGAGATTGTTCCCACTCGCGTAACGTTCTCGCCTTCCTGAGGGATGCCAGGTCGGGCTTCCCGCTGGCAAGCACCGGGATGGCCTGCGTCAGCACGACCTCGCTTGGGCAAGCGTAACGCGGCAGTCGCTGCCGCACATGCGTACGTAGCAATTCCAGCGACGGCGGGGCTGCCGGGTCGGCGGGGACCACCACCGCCGTCACCCGCTGCCCCCATTCCGGATCGGCGCGTCCAACCACTACAACCTCCCGAACGCCAGGACAGGACTCAAGCACGGCGGCGACCTCCCCGGGGACCACCTTGTGCCCGCCGGTGTTGATCACGTCGTCCGCTCGCCCCCGGACGACTACCCGCCCGGCACGCACATATCCCAGGTCAGAAGTCACAAATTCGCCGCCGAGGTCCGGTCCGCCGTGGTACCGGTTCATCAGCACGGGCCCGGAGATCCGCAGCAGCCCGTCGTCCCCGGCCTGGACGCTGACCCCGTCCAGCGGCACCCCGTCGTACACGCACCCGCCGCAGGTCTCGCTCATCCCGTAGGTGGTGACCACCCGCACCCCGGCGGCCCGCGCCCGGTCGAGCAGCCCCGCCGGCGCGGCGGCGCCGCCGACGAGCACCGCGGAGAACGCGGCGAGCGCCGCCGCGCCGCCCGGCTCGCCGAGCAGCCTGACCAGCTGAGTCGGCACCACCGACACGTAGGCGCAGCCCGACTCCGACAAGGCGGCGGTGGTGAGCGGCGAAGCAACGGTCCGTTCTGATGATGAAAGCAGGGACCGGACGAGGACCTGCAGCCCTGCGACATGGGTCACCGGCAGGCAGCATAGCCACCGGTCGCCTGGCCGGGCGCCCAGCCGGGCCAGCGACGCCCGGGCCGAGTGGCTCAGCGCCGCGGCGCTCAGCTCGACTCCCTTCGGCTCTCCGGTGGATCCGGAGGTTCCGATGATCACGGCCGTGTCGGGCGCTGTCTTCCTTTCTTCGGAACGTACGGTTGCTTCGCCGTCCTCCGCCACGACGACGTTGGGCTGGAAGGCGTCGACGAGCTGCCGCAGCCGCGGCGCCGGCAGGGTCGCGTCCAGCGGCAGGATCGCCGGGCCGGTGCCGTCGAGGGCCCTGGCGAGCGGCTCGGCGAGCAGGGCCGCGCCGGGGACGCCGTTCACGAGCACCGCATGGAGAGAACGCTTATTCATCGTGATTAAGGTTAGATCCCGGACTTAGGGAGGTTACGAGTGACCGAATGGCAGCGGTCCGGACCGGAACCGGGCAAGGACTACTCCGACATCTGGTACGACACGGCCGGCGGCGTGGCGAAGATCACGATCAACCGGCCCGAGGTGCGGAACGCGTTTCGGCCCACCACCTTGTTCGAGCTGTCGCACGCGTTCAACGTGGCCCGCGACAACCCGGAGATCGGGGTGATCATTCTCACGGGGGCGGGGGAGAAGGCGTTCTGTTCCGGCGGGGACCAGAAGGTCCGCGGCGACGACGGGTACGTGGGGCCGGACGGCGTCGGGCGGCTGAACGTCCTCGACCTCCAGGTGCAGATCCGGCGGCTGCCCAAGCCGGTGATCGCGATGGTGGCCGGCTACGCGATCGGCGGTGGCCACGTGCTGCACGTCTGCTGCGACCTGACGATCGCCGCGGACAACGCGGTGTTCGGGCAGACCGGGCCGAAGGTCGGCTCCTTCGACGGCGGCTACGGCTCCTGGCTGCTTGCGCAGACCGTGGGCCTGAAGAAGGCGCGGGAGATCTGGTACCTGTGCCGCCAGTATTCGGCTGCCGAGGCGCTGGACATGGGGCTGGTGAACGCGGTGGTGCCGCTCGCCGATCTCGAGTCGGAGACGCTCACGTGGTGCGACGAACTGCTGGCCAAGTCGCCGCTCGCGCTGCGGATGCTGAAGGGCGCGCTGAACGCGGTGACCGACGGCGCGGCCGGCATGCAGCAGTTCGCCGGCGACGCGACCCTGCTCTACTACATGAGCGAGGAAGCGCAGGAGGGCCGCGACGCCTACGTGCAGAAGCGGCGCCCTGACTTCGCCAAGTTCCCCCGCCGCCCGTGACCCAACTCCGCGAGTTGCTCGGGACGTTGCGGGCGTTCGCCATCCCGATGCGGACCAGGTTCCGGGGGATCACGGTGCGGGAGGGGGCGCTGATTCAGGGACCGGCCGGGTGGGGGGAGTTCTCGCCGTTCACCGAGTACGGGCCGCGGGAGTCGGCGCGGTGGCTGGCCAGCGCGATCGAGTCGGCGACGGTGCCGTGGCCGGCGCCCGTCAGGGACCGGGTGCCGGTGAACGTGACCGTCCCCGCGGTCGGGCCGGAGCGCGCCGCCGAGATCGTCGCCGCGTCGGGCTGCCTGACGGCGAAGGTGAAGGTGGCCGAGCGGGGACAGGCCGAATCCGAGGACATCGACCGGGTCGCGGCGGTCCGCGACGCTCTCGGCCCCGGCGGGCGGATCCGGGTGGACGCGAACGGCGGCTGGAGCGTGGCGGTGGCGGAGCGGATGCTCCGTGTGCTCGGCAGGTACTCCCTCGAGTACGCCGAACAGCCCTGCGCCACCCTCGCCGAGCTCGCCGAGCTCCGTCGACTTGTCGATATTCCGGTGGCGGCGGACGAGTCGATCCGCAAGGCCGAGGACCCGCTGCGGGTCCGCGCGGCGGGGGCGGCGGACATCGTGATGGTCAAGGTCCAGCCGCTGGGCGGGGTCCGGCCCGCGCTGCGGATCGCCGAGGCGTGCGGCCTGCCGGTCGTGGTGTCCAGCGCGGTCGACTCCTCGGTCGGGCTGGCCGCCGGGGTCGCGCTCGCGGCCGCGCTGCCCGAACTGCCGTACGCGTGCGGGCTCGCCACGATGTCGCTGCTGACCGGCGACGTCACGGCCGATCCGCTGACCGAGAGCGGGGGAGAGCTGCCGGTCAGGCGGCCGGCTGTGGACGCGGCGGAACTCGCGCGGTGGGAGACCGACCCGGCGCCGTGGCGGCAGCGGGCCCTGGCCGCGGCCGAATACCTTGGCGGAGTGCCTGGTGTGGCATGAGTCTGATAACAGCAAGAAGCGTGGGTGCCACAAACAACCCGCGGGAGGCGCGCCTATGAACCCGTCAACCGCTTTCGGCATGGTCTTCACCGACGAGCTGAGCCGGTGCGGGCTGCGCGAGGTGGTCGTCGCGCCGGGATCCCGCTCGACGCCGCTTGCGATGGCGTTCTACGAGCTTGAGCAGGCCGGGCGCGTGCGGCTGCACGTCCGCGTCGACGAGCGGTCCGCGTCGTTCACCGCGCTCGGGCTGGCCAAGGCGAGCCGCCGGCCGGTCGCGGTGCTGTGCACGTCGGGCACGGCGGCGGCGAACTTCCATCCCGCGGTCATCGAGGCCGACGAGTCGGGCGTGCCGCTGCTCGTGCTCACCGCCGACCGTCCGCCGGAGCTGCGCGGCGCCGGCGCCAGCCAGACGATCGACCAGGTCAAGCTGTACGGCGGCGCGGTCCGCTGGTACGCCGAGCCCGGCGTGCCGGAGAAGGTCCCCGGCATGGCCGGCTACTGGCGGTCGCTGGCCTGCCAGGCCTGGGCGCACGCGGCCGGCGCCGCGGGCACGTTCCCCGGGCCGGTGCACGTGAACCTGCCGTTCCGCGACCCGCTCGTGCCCGACGACGACGCCGGCTGGCCCGACTCGCTGGGCGGGCGTTCGGACGGGCGGCCGTGGACCCAGGTCGGCGGCGGTGCCGTGGCCGGGGCGGCGCTCGACGTCCCGTGGGCCGAACGCGGAGTCGTGGTCTGCGGCGACGGGGACTACGACGCGGCGGCGCTCGTGGAACTAGCGGAGCGGGCCGGATGGCCGGTGCTCGCCGAACCGTCGTCCGGCGGGCGGCGCGGGCCGGACGCGCTCACCGGGTACCAGTACCTGCTCGCCGCCCCGGAGTTCATGGCCGCGCACCGCCCGGAGGTGATCATCTCCGCGGGACGCCCTGGCCTGTCCCGCCCGCAGTCGGCGCTGCTTGCCCTGGCTCGTTCGGAGGGCGCGCCGGTCCGGCATGTCGTCGTCGCCCAGGGCCCCGGCCGGTGGGCCGACCCGCAGCGCGCCGCGACCGAGGTCGCGGCGGCCATCCGGCTGACCGGCGCGCCGGGTGGCGCGCCATCGGGGTGGCTCGACGCGTGGCGGCGCGCGGACGAGGCGGCGATGCGCGCGGCGGACGACGTGCTCAACCGGGAAGAGTCGATGACCGAGCCGGCGGTGGCGCGCGAACTGCTCGCCGCGCTGCCGGAGAACGCGCTGCTGTGGGCGGGGAACTCACTGTCCGTTCGGGATATCGATCTGCTTATGCCACCGCGGACCGATGCGCGGGTGATCGCCAGCAGGGGCGCGAGCGGGATTGACGGCACCGCCTCGACGGCCGCGGGGGCGGCGCTGGCGCACGCGGCGGACTTCCCCGGTGCGCAGGCGTTCGCGCTGGTCGGCGACCTGGCGTTCCTGCACGACGCGCCCGGGCTCGCGATCGGGCCGGCGGAGCCGCGGCCGGATTTGTGCCTGGTGGTGGTGAACAATGACGGCGGCGGGATTTTCGAGACCCTGGAGCAGGCGGCGTTTGGCGGGGTGTTCGAGCGGATGTTCGGCACGTCGCACGGGGCTTCCATCGAGCTGCTCGCGGCGGCGTTCGGCGTCCCGTACGCCCTGGTGGAACAGCCGGGCGAGCTCGCCAAGGCGGTTTCGGGAACCGGCCTTCGCGTGGTCGAGGCGCGCACGGACCGCGCCGCCAACGCCGGCCTGCGCGCCCGGATGCGCGCCGCGGCCACGAGCGCCGCGGCGCGGGCCTAGTCGCCTCGCCGCGTGGTTGTCAGTAGCGGCGCCGACCGGGCTCCAGCCCGGTGAGGCGGAGCAGGAGCAACAGCACCCAGGCGCCGATGATCGACCCGATGAGACCGACGGGGTGGAAGCTGTGAATGCTCATTGTGTGGTACTCGAAGAGGTTCTGCAGGAAACCGCCGACGAAGGAGCCGACGATGCCGAGCAGGACAGTGCCGAAGAACCCGAGCGAGTCACGTCCGGGCATGAGCAGGCGCGCGATCGCGCCCACGATGAACCCGACGATCAGCAGCACGATGATGAAGAGAACCATGCCGGTAAGACTCCCCTCGCACAGGCGGTTATGCCTTATCCGTCAGGATACTGGCTCGTTTTTCCTATAAGCCGCTCCGTTCTGCGCGCACACGGAATTTCCATAAACCTGGAATTGAAGCGGCGCTCCCACGACATGTCTGGAAATCGGGTGACAGAGCGGGCTTTTCTGTGACGCCACCATAACCCACCGCCTGCGCGCATTCGCTGTGTAACCGTGCGATTACGTGTCACAGTTGCCGCATGGGACTTGAGCATGACTTTCAGGGTGGCCCGGCGTGAAGCGCGGTGCGCTGAAGCGGAGGACACCGCTGCTCCCGCTGCCCCGGGCGCGCCGTTCCGGGCGCGAGCGCGCGATGCCGCGGCGTGCGGCGGGATTCCGGGGCGCCGTGCAACTGGCCTGCCGTACCCGCGCGGGCCAGGGGGACGCCCGCGCTGCCGCGTGCGAGGCGTGCGGGAAGCCGCTGGGGCTGTACGGCGGCGAGGTCCGCCCCCGGCTGGCCTATGACACCGGCGCCTGCGCGCCCCGGGTTTTGAGCGGGCCAGCCAACGGCGTGCTCCTGTGCGGGAGCGTGGTCCCGCTGTCCGGGTGCCGCGCGCGCGCCTGGGCGATGGACCCGGAGATGGAGGCGCGCGGATTCAGGATCCGCCCCGGCAGCGGCCCTGAGCACGACCCGCAGCGCGTGCCGGTACTGCTGGCCAGCCTGGCCGGGCCGGGGATCACAGCGTGGCTCAGGCCGGATGGCACGTACTCGTACGAGGACCCGCCACTGTGAGCTCATGACGCGTCTTCGGGGTGGCCGCGATGGCCCTGCCGGTTGGCGCGGTCACGGCGGTGCTGCAGGTACTGGCGTTCGGCGGTGTCGTGGGTCAGGGCGATCGCGCTTTCGTAGGCCGCCACGGCTTCCTCGCTACGTCCGAGCAGGTCGAGCAGGTGCGCACGCGTAGCTCTGGCTGGCTGGAAGCGGCCGGCGGGCTTACCGGCTTGTTCCAGCAGGGCGTCGAGCGTGGCGAGTCCGGCGGCGGGGCCGTCGACCTCGGCGGTGACGGCGGCGAGGGCGACACTGCTGCCGAGGGAAGGCGCGACCGCGTGCAGCAAGCGGTGCATGGTCAGCAGCGTCGGCCAGTCCGTCCCGCCGCCCTGTCGCCGGGCGCAGTGCACGGCCTGGATCGCGGCCTCGATCTGGAAGCGCCCCAGCTGTCCTTGCGCGTGCGCGGCCCGCAGGTGCTCGTGTGCCCGGCTGATCAAGTGTGGGTTCCACAGCGAGGGATCCTGGTCAGCGAGCGGGACGAAGCACCCGTTCGCGTCAGCCCGCGCCGGGGCGCGCGCCGCTGAGAGCTGGACCAGGGCGGCGAGCCCGCGGGCTTCCGGATCGGCGGGAACGAGCGTTGCGAGCACTTCGGCGAGGTGCAGTGCCTCCACGGGCAGCTCACGCGCTTGCGGCCCGGTCGTCTCCCAGTCGATGACATAGGCGCCGTAGACCGCCTCAAGGACCGCGGTCATCCGCGCCGCGAGGTCACCCCGGCCGGGAACCTGGAAGGGAATGCGGGCGGCCTTGATGCGCTTCTTCGCCCGGACCAGGCGCGTCGCCATCGTCGACGCCGGCACCGAGAACGCTCGCCCGACCTGCCCGGCGGTGAAGCCGAGCACCGTGTTGAGCATGAGAGGGGTGCGCGCGGCGCGTTCGATCGCCGGGTGTGCGCACACGAGCATCAGCTCAAGCCGCCGGTCAGGGATCGCGTCGATGTCCACGTCATCGAAATGCGCCGGCTCGTCCTGCCCGGCCTGGCCGGAGAGGGCGCGCTGAACATGCGCGGACTTCCAGTGATCGCGCAGGCGGTTGCGGGCGACGGTAAGCAGCCACGCATCCGGGTTTCCCGGCACCCCCTGAGACGGCCACGTCCGCAAGGCTCGCTCGAACGCGTCGGCAAGCGCGTCCTCCGCCGAGGCCAGGTCACTCGCCGAGGCGGCCAGCAGGGCGAGCAGCCGCCCGTAGCTGTCGCGGGCCGCCACGCCCGCGGCAAGGGCCGCCGGCCCAGCCGATTCCGGGCCGGAGCCGGCGGCCCGCCTTCCGCCGCCGGACGTCAGCGCGTCCACCCGCCGTTGACGAAGGCGGTCGCGGTCGGGCGCACCTCGATCACGCCCCACTGCGCGCCCGGACATTTCTCCGCCCAGCCGATGGCCGCGTCAAGGTCGGGCACGTCGAGCACGAACACTCCAGCGAGCGCTTCCTTCGTCTCGGCGAAGGGCCCATCCTGCACCCGCAGGACCCCTTCCCTGCGAGTCACGGTCGTCGTCGCGGCAGTTGGCTGCAGCACGTCGGCCGATAGCAGCACGCCCGCGCTCTCCAGCGCGCGACCGTAGGCACCGAAGGCCTCTTTGGCCTCCGCGATCGCGTCCTCGCTGATCTCCCCCTCGCCGGGCTCCCGATAGTGCATCAGAAGTGCGTAACGCATCGTCATCTCCTCCGATCCCAGTGTCGCGCCAACCGCGACATCTGCACCGAGATGACGATCGAACAACCCCCCGATCGTCACCCAGGAGACAAGACTCACTCGCCCGCGGCCCGTAGCCGGACCTGATGGCCCCGGGACACCAGGGCGGCGACCGAAGGGTAAGCGCGGCCCGGACGGCGTGCCAGCCGCTTACGAGTTACCGATCCGGCGGTCCTGGCACCTGACCGGACGCTACCGTGTGAGACATGCCACCGCAGGGGACAGGACGTTGATCGGGTCGCTGGTGATCGGCGGGCTGCTGCTGGCGGGGATGGTTGCCGCGGCCGGGTACGCGGTGGTCCGGCTGCCCGGCGACGCGCGCGTGCCGCTGCACGCCGGCAGCCCCGAATACAGCCTCTGGCTGTCCAAGCGCGCCGGTCTTTCCGTGTGGCTGGCGGCCGGGGCGGTGGCGTTCGCCGTGCTCGCCTGGGTGTGCCTGAGCCGGGCCGCCGCGAACTGGGCGACGTCGATGCGGGTGACGCTGCTGCCAGCGGTGATGTGCGTGGCGCTGGCCGCCGAGGTGGCCGCGATCATCCTGGCGCGTACATCCGCGGGCGCAGCGGAGCCCACCGCGGTAACGCCGGAGGCAGACCAGAAAACCGGTCCGGGGGACTGACGACAGCGGCGGCGGTGACGGCTACTCCTTATGCCGAAAGGAGCAGCCATGTTCTGGACGTACCTGCGCCGCGAGCTACGGCGGCGCATGCGGCAGGCGATCTTCATCGCGCTGGGCCTGGCGCTTGGGATCGGGCTTGTCATCACGGTCACCTCGGCCGCCACGGGAGTGCAGAACGCGCAGGCCGCGGTGCTGCACTCGCTGTACGGCGTGGGAACCGACCTCACGGTCACCCAGCCGCCGAAGCAGGGGTCGGGCGCCGGGATCTCGTTCGGCTTCAGGCAGCAGATCGAGCAGGCGCGCAGCGGCCAGATCGCTGCCGGTACCAAGATCAACGACAACGAACTGCAGAACACCCAGTACGGAACGCTGACCGCCGCCCAGCTCGCGGCGGTGTCCAGACAGCAGCACGTCACCGCCGCCACGGGCGCGCTGTCGCTGTCCGACGTCACGGTGACCGGGACCGTCCCGGCGCTGCAAGCCGGCGCGGGCAGCTTCAGCTCCAGCTTCACCACCAGCACGTTCACCGTGGACGGCGTTGATGTGGCCCGCGACAGTCCCGGGCCGCTCAGCTCCGCGGCCGTGACCGCGGGCCGGGCCTTCCGCCAGGCGGACGCGACGGCGGACGTCGCGCTGGCCGATTCCGGCTACGCGACCGCGAACAAGCTGGCAACCGGCTCGAAGGTCGACATCGGCGGCACGGACTTCACGATCGTCGGCATCGTCAGCGTGCCGCAGGGCAGCAGCCCGCCTAACCTGTACATCCCGCTGGCGAAGGCGCAGCAGATCGGCGCGACCGGAACGGCCAAGCTGGCCGGCACGGTGAACACGATCTACGTCTCGGCCGACAGCGCGCCGGACATCCCCGCGGTGCAGCGGGAACTCAGCCGGCTGCTGCCGTCGGCGACGGTGACCGACGCCAGCGACCTGGCCAGTCAGGTCACCGGGAGCGTGGACAGCGCCGCCAGCCTGGCCAACAACCTCGGCAAGTGGCTGTCGGTGGCCGTGCTCGTCGGCGCGTTCGGGCTCGCCATCCTGCTGACCATGGCGGCCGTCGCGCGGCGGGTCAGGGAATTCGGCACGCTCAAGGCGCTCGGCTGGCGCGGCAGGCGGATCGTCGGCCAGGTGATGGGTGAGTCGCTGGCCATCGGCGTGGTCGGCGGGATGGCAGGCGTCGGACTCGGCTATCTCGGCGCCGCGATCATCGACAAGCTGGCGCCGCAGCTGTCGGCGATCGTGGGAGCGGGCCCCCCTTCCGTCACCGGATCAGGGGGATCAGGGGCGGCGGCGAAGCTGGCGCAGCAAGTCAGCAACGCCGCCACGCACACGGTGTACGTGACGCTGACCGCGCCGGTGACGCTCAGCGCGATCGGCCTCGCGGTGCTGCTGGCGGTGGCCGGGGGGCTGCTCGCCGGGATGTTCGGCGGCTGGCGGGCGGCGCGGCTGCGCCCGGCGGCCGCGCTGGCGAAGGTGGAGTGAGGCGATGTACCGGCTTTCCGGAGTGACGAAGGAGTACGGCCACGGAGCGGTGCTGGCGCTGCGCGACGTGGACCTGACGATCGCCGACGGCGAGTGGCTGGCGGTCCGCGGGCCGACCGGGCACGGCAAGTCCACGCTGCTCCAGGTCATGGGCGGCCTTGACCGTCCCACCCGGGGAACGGTCGAGTTCGACGGCGAGGACCTGGGGCGGATGTCCGAGGCCGCCGTGACCCGGGTGCGGGCCCGGTCCATCGGGTTCGTGTTCCAGGCCTTCAACCTCATCCCCACGCTGAGCGCGGCGGAGAATGTCGAAACCGCGCTGGTCCCGCTGCACGTCGGCGGCGCGGAGCGACGCCAGCGCGCCGCCGGCGCGCTGGCGTCCGTCGGCCTCGCCGACCGGCTGGGGCACCTGCCCGCGGAGCTGTCGGGCGGCCAGCAGCAGCGGGTGGCGATCGCCAGGGCCATAGTGAAGGAGCCCGCCGTGCTGCTCGCCGACGAGCCGACCGGCAACCTGGACGAGGACACCAGGGACGACATCATCGGCTTGCTTGAAGGCGTGTGGCGGGAGCGGCGCCTGACGATGGTCATGGTCACCCATGACAGCGCGGTCGCGGACCGCGCGCAGCGCACCGGGCTGATGCGGAACGGGCGGCTGACGATCGTCGTACATCCCCGGATGTAGGCGCGCTCCGCCCCGGGACTGACGCGATCGGCTAGCCCCGGAACTACGCTGTGGGCATGTCTGGCAGTGATCGCGTGACCGAGGTGCCGCGGCCGCCGCTGACCTACCGGATCACCCCCCGGGAATGGCTGGCGGTGGACGTGGTGGCCGCGGTGGTCACGATGGCCGTGATGATGTTCGGCCTGCGGGTGCTGCACGCTCCCCGCTTCGCCGTGCCGACGCCGGGCGTGGCGGTCGCCACCACCCTGGCCACCCTTCCGGTCGCGGTCCGGCGGCTGTGGCCGGTTCCGGTGCTCGCGGTGGTGACAGTGGCCGTCGCGTACCTGACGGCCATGGGGCGCGCGCCGCTGACCAGCGACCTGATGCTCGGCATGGCGATCTACATGCCGGCGGTGCGGCTGCCGAGAACTGCCGCGGTGGCCACCCTGCTGGTGGTCGAGGCCACGACCCTCGGCGGCCTGCTCACCGCGGCGGCCACCGCCCACGCCCAGAACGTCATGCTGCACAGCATGCTCGCCGCGGCGGCGATGTGGTTCGTGGGCGTTGGCGTCCGGGAACGCCGCAGGTACGGGGCGGGCGTCGCCGAGCAGGCGGCGCGGCGGCAGCGGGACGAGGCGGAACGGGCCCGGCACGCGCTTCAGGAGGAGCGGCTGCGGATCGCCAGGGAACTGCACGACGTGCTGGCGCACAGTCTCAGCGTCGTCACCGTCCAGGCCGGCGTCGGCCGGCGGGTTGGCGCCGCACAGCCCGCCGAGGCGCTGCGGGCGCTGCACACCGTGGAGGAGGCCAGCCGCGACGCTCTGGACGAACTGCGGCGCGTGCTGTGCCTGCTCCGCAGCGACGACGAGCCTGGCGGGCCGGCCCGGTCCGAACCCGACTTCGCGCCGGCGCCCGGCCTCGCCAACCTGGACAGCCTGGTCGCGCTGGTCCGGAGGGCGGGCACGCCGGTGCGGGTGGACCTGACCGGCGACGTGCCGGCGGTCCCGGCCGCCGCGGGGCTGACCGCGTACCGGATCATCCAGGAGGCGCTGACCAACGTCGTCAGGCACGCGCCGGGAGCGACGGCGACCGTGCGGGTCAGCATTGGGCCCGCCGGGGTGCGGATCCGGGTGACCGACGCCGACCCGGCCGCCGCGGCCGCCGGGCCGGAAGCGCCGGCCATGTCCCCGGCCGCGGCGGGGCACGGGATCGCCGGCATGCGCGAACGGGCCGCGATCTTCGGCGGCACGCTCGACGCCGGGCCGCTTCCCGGCGGCGGCTTCCAGGTCGCGGCTTTCCTGCCGGTCCATGCGCTCGCGGCGGGGCTGGTGGCGTGATGATCGGCGTCGTCGTGGCCGACGACCAGGCCATCGTCCGGGCCGGGTTCCGGCTGCTGATCAACTCAGAACCGGACCTCAGCGTGCTCGGCGAGGCCGCCGACGGCGCGGAGGCGGTCGCGATGGCCCGCAAGACCGCGCCCGACGTCGTGCTGATGGACATCCGGATGCCGGTCATGGACGGCATCGCCGCGACCCGGCTGATCGCGGCCGCCGGGCCGCTGCCGCGGGTGCTGATCCTGACCACATTTGACCTCGACGACTACGTCTTCGCCGCGCTGCGCGCGGGCGCTAGCGGATTCATGCTCAAGGACCGGCCGCCCGAGGAACTGCTCGCGGCGATCCGCGTCGTCGCGGCCGGCGACGCGCTGCTCGCCCCGAACGTGACCCGGCGGCTGATCGAGCATTTCGTTCGCCAGCCGGACCCGCTGCGCGTCGCGCCGAAGGCGCTCGAGGCGCTGACCGTCCGGGAACGCGAGGTGCTCGCGCTGATCGCGGTCGGCCTGTCCAACACCGAGATCGCTGACGAGCTGGTCATGAGCGTGCCGACGGCCAAGACGCACGTGAGCCGCATTCTCGCCAAGCTGGGCGCCCGCGACCGCGCCCAGCTCGTCGTGATCGCCTACCAGTCGGGTCTCGTCAGGGCCTGACGGCCGGCCGGGCACTACATCTGGCGATGTACGCCGAATAGCGTCCGCCAGCATGACGACGTCCGCCGTCGGCGCGAGCAGCATGGGGGCCCATGAGGTTCTTCGCGGCTCTGGCGGCCGGGGTCGTCCGGTTCCGCCTGCTGGTCATCGCGGGCTGGGTCGTCGTGCTCGTCGTGGCGACGGTGGCACTGCCTTCCCTCGGCGGCCAGGTCAACAGCGATCCCAGCCTGTTCCTGTCCGGCAGCGCGCGCAGCGTCGAGGCGGCCTCCCTGGGCGCCCCGCTGCTCGGCGCCCGGACCACGAGCAAGGTCACGATCGTGGCGGCGACGTCGGGCGCCAAGCTGACCAGCGCGGACGTGGCCGCCATCGATCGCGAGGCGCGGCTGGCCAAGCAGGTCTCCGCCGTCCAGTCGGTGCGTTACGTCGCGGTCTCACCAGGCGGCGACGCCGTCCAGCTCACGGCCACGGTCAGCCGCGATGCCAGCGACGTGGCCGGGCTCAAGCCGGTGGTTGCCGCGCTCGAGGCCACATTCCCGCACGCCGCCGCGCCGCCTGGGCTGCAATTCCACCTCGCCGGCCAGGTCGCGGAGAACGCCGCGAATAACACGAGCGCGAACAAGGCCATGAAGCGGATCGGGCTGCTGTCGGTCCTGCTGATCACCGTGCTGCTGCTGATCGTGCTGCGCTCCCCGGTCGCCGCGGTGGTCACGTTCGTCCCGGCCGGGGTGGCGCTGCTGGTCGCGGAGCGGTTCATCGCCGGGCTTGGCGCGCACGGGCTGCAGATCTCCTCGGTGACGCAGACGCTGCTGATCGTGCTGATGCTCGGCGCCGGCACCGACTACGGCCTGTTCCTGGTGTACCGGTTCCGCGAGGAATTGCGGGCGGGCACCGATCAGCGGGAGGCGGTTGTCCGCGCCCTGACCCGGACTGGCGAGTCGATCACCGGATCGGCCGGCACGGTGATCCTGGCGCTGCTCACCTTGCTGCTGGCCGGCTTCGGGCTCTACCACGACCTCGGTGTACCGCTGGCGCTCGGGGTCGCGGTCATGCTGCTCGCCGGGCTGACCCTGCTGCCCGCGCTGCTCGCGGTGTGCGCCGGCGTGATGTTCCCCGGCCGCACCGCCGGCCGGGACGCCGATCCCGGCAAGGCCGGCCTGTGGGGCCGGGTCGCCGCCCGGGCCGTGCGGCGACCGGTCGCGGTGCTCTGCGCGGGCGTGGCGATCTTCGCCGTGCTCGCGATAGCGGCCACCGGATACCGGACCGCGAGCCTGAACCGCTCGGTGACCGCGCCGGCCGGGTCGGACGCGGCAGCCGGCGACGCGATCCTCGCCAGCGACTTCCCGCAGTCCTCGGCCAGTCCGTCCGACCTGATCCTGCGGTATGCCACACCCGTCTGGGACCACTCCGGCGACCTCGCCAAGGCGGCCACGGTGCTGGGCAAGTCGGGCCTGTTCAGCGGCCTGGCCGGGCCGCTCGACCCGAACGGGACAGCGCTTGACCCAGCCAGTTACCCGCAGCTGCACGCCGCTCTCGGCGACCCGCGGCGGCTGCCGCTCACCGAGCCTTCCGCCGCCGCGGCGAAGATCCCGGCGAGCGTCTACAACGCCTACCGCGCGACCGCCCAGTACGTTTCGGCCGACGGGCTGACCGTCCGGTTCGCGGCGGGGCTGCGCGCCGGCCCGCAGCAGAGCACGGCGGCGATGAACGCCACGCCGGCGGTCCGCGCCGCGGTTGACCGGGCCGCCAGCGCGTCCGGGGCGACGGCCAGCGGCGTAGCCGGCCAGGCCGCCGCGCTGTACGACGTCAGCAGCACGGCCAACAACGACATGACGCGGATCATCCCAATCGCGGTGCTCGCGATCGCGATCCTGCTCGGCCTGGTGCTGCGCAGCCTGGTCGCGCCGGTCTACCTCGTGGTGACGATCGCGGCGTCCTACCTGGCCGCGCTCGGGCTGACGACGTTCCTGGTGATCACCCTCGGCGGCCAGGACGGCCTGGTGTTCCTGCTGCCGTTCCTGATGTTCGTCTTCCTGCTGGCGCTCGGCGAGGACTACAACATCCTGATCATGACGCGGATCCGCGAGGAGGCCCGGGCGCTCCCGCTGCGCGAGGCGGTCGTCCGGGCGGTCGGCGCGACCGGGCCGACGGTGACGTCCGCGGGCCTGATCCTGGCGGGCACGTTCGCCGTGTTCGCGGCGGCGGGCGGCGGCGTGATGGGCGGCCAGCTCCAGTCGATCGGCCTCGGCCTCGCGCTCGGAGTGCTGCTCGACACGTTCGGCGTCCGGACGCTCCTCGTCCCGTCCATCGTGGTGCTGCTCGGCCGGTGGAACTGGTGGCCGTCCCGCCTGTCGAAAACCAGTAGCCCGGCGCAGGGTCGGCCTGCGAGAGTGCCGTAGTGCGTCACGACTACTTCGGCCCGAGCGTCGCCGCCAGGTACGACGAGGACGACACGGGCATGTTCGCCCCGCAGGTCGTCGACCCCGCCGCGGATTTCCTCGCCGGCCTAGCCAGCGAAGGCGACGGGAAGGAGCCCAGTGCCCTGGAGCTGGGCATCGGGACCGGCCGGATCGCGCTCCCGCTCAGCCGGCGCGGCGTCCTGGTGCACGGCGTCGACCTGTCCGAGGCGATGGTCGCCCAGCTGCGCGCCAAGCCGGGCGCCGAGCACATCACCACCACGATCGGCGACTTCGCGACGGTCCGGGTGGGGCGGATGTTCCCGCTCGTCTATCTCGTCTACAACACGATCGGGAACCTGATCGCGCAAGACGACCAGGTGGAGTGCTTCCGCACCGCGGCGGCGCACCTGGAGCCGGGCGGGTGCTTCGTGATCGAGGTCGGCGTGCCCGACCTCCGGCGGCTGCCGCCCGGCCAGACCGTGGTGCCGTTCACCGTCGCGCCGGGCAGGCTCGGGTTCGACGAGTACGACCCGGTGAACCAGGGCCTGGTGTCGCACCACTTCTGGGAGAGCGACGGGCGCTGGGAGAACGTGTCGATGCCGTTCCGCTACGTGTGGCCGGCCGAGCTCGACCTGATGGCCCGCCTCGCCGGGATGACCCTGCGCGAACGCTGGGCCGACTTCACCCGCGACCCGTTCACGGCCGACAGCCCCAAGCACGTCTCGGTCTGGCAGAAGCCCGCGTTAGCGCCTCAGGTGTGTCATCTCGCGGGATATTCACCCGGAATGACACATCCAAGGGAGCGAGGCGGGTAAGTCGCGGGCGGCGGCTGCCGGGGCGGGCGTGCGGGAGCGGGCGGCGTCGCCGGCGGTGCGGTCCATGTACAGCGCCTCGGCCGCGGCGGCGGCCGCGATCAGCGCGAGCAGGCAGAACGCCACCCTGTACGCCGTCAGGCCCGTCCCGATGACACCGCCGATCCGCAGCGCCACCGTCGCGATCGCGATCGCCAGGCCCGCGCCGAGTTGCATGCTCGTGGCGGCCAGCGTGTTCGCGTCCCGCATCAGCTCGGCGGGCATGTCGGCGAGGCCGACCGTGCTGTACACGGTGAAACCGACCGACCGGGTGACGCCGCTGATCAGCGTGAGCAGCGCGATGGCCGCGACTGGCGTGGACGCGGTGGTGAACCCGAGCGCCGCGACGACCACCGCGGTCGCGGCCGCCGCGGCGAGCAGCACCGAGCGGAACCCGAACCGGTTGATCAGCGGTGTGGTCGCGGGCTTGATCCCCACGTTGCCGGCGAAGACGAACGCGACCACCGCGCCCGACTTCACCGGGGACCAGCCGAACTGCGTCTGGAACAGCAGCGGCAGCAGGAATGGCATCGCACCGCAGACGAACCAGTACGCGATGACCCCGGACTGCGCCACGCGGAACGTGGGCACGGCAAGCGTCCGCAGGTTGAGCAGCGGAAACCGCGTACGCCGCAGGTGCCAGACCGCGCCGGCGAGCAGCACGGCCGATCCCGCGAGGAACACGGCCGTCATGGCCACCGGCGGCGACGGCAGCGACACCAGGTGCGCGCCGTACGTCAGCCCGCCGAGCCCGAGGCACGTCAGCACCACTCCGGCCCAGTCGAGCGGCGGGGGAGCGGCGCTCGGGTCCGGGCCGTCCGTCACCAGCCGCCACGCCACGCTGAACGCGACCACCCCGAGCGGCACGTTGATCAGGAACAGCCAGTGCCAGGACGCGTACGTGGTGATCAGGCCGCCGGCCAGCGGGGCGATCACCGGGGCGAGCAGCCCCGGCCACACCACGTAGGACGTGACCCGCAGCAGGTCCTGTTTCGCCGCCCGAGACACCACCATCGTCCGGCCGACCGGCACCATCATGGCGCCGCCCGCGCCCTGCAGCACCCGCATCCCGACGAGCATTCCGAGGTTCACGCTCGCGGCGCAGCCGATCGAGGCGAGGGTGAACACGGTGATCGCGGTCAGGAAGATCACCCGGTTGCCCAGCCGGCGGGTCAGCCAGCCGGACAGCGGGATCAGCACCGCGAGCGTCAGCAGGTAGGCGGTGACGACGAGCCCGATCTCCGTGGCCGGGGCGTGCAGCGACCGGCCGATCTGCGGCGACGCGGTCGTGACGATCGTGCCGTCGAGCATCTCCATGAAATAGCAGCCGGCGACGAGCAGGGCGGTGCTGCGGTGCCGCGCGTCGATCACGAGCGCGCCCCCCGCCGGTTGCGCAGCGGGTGCGCGAGGAAGCCGAGGCTGATCCAGCCGCCGAGCAGCAGCAGCCAGAAGCTGACCACGCGGTAGGCGAGCACGGCCGCCAGTGCCGCCGAGGCGTGCAGCCCCGAGGCGGTCAGCGCCGCGGTCATCGTCAGCTCGACGAGCGCGAACCCGCCCGGCGTCAGCCCGCTCGACGCGACCGTCTGCCCCGCGCTGTAGACGAGCAGCAGGTCGTCCCAGGGCACCGGCTGCCCCATCGCGCGGATGCACAGGGCCAGCGCCGCGCAGTCGAACGCCCAGTTCGCGACCGCGAGCCCGAACACCCGCGCGTAGCCAGGCAGCGACAGCCGCGTGCTGGACACCTCGTCGATGAAGCCGTCCACCCCGGCCCCGCCGTCCGATGGCTTGCCGAACACCCGTCTGCTCAGCGCCGCCAGCCATGCCAGCACCGACCGCAGCACGGCGCGCACCCGGTCGAACCGCAGCGCGAGCAGCACCCCGACGGCGGGCAGCACGTACAGCGCCGCGCCGGCGAACCCGGCGGCCGACGCCGCCGGCACGTTGCCCGCGATCGCCCCGGCGAGCAGCAGCAGTGCGAGCCCGGACGTCGAGAAGATCCACGACACCGTCATCGACCAGCTCGTCGTCGCCGCGTCCAGCCCCGCGCGGCGAAACTGCCGGAAGGAGTAGACGACGTCGAGTTCGGCCCCGGCGAACGGGACGGAAAGCCCGAGCGCGTGCGCCGCGTACGTGATCGCCATCACCGTGCGCAGCCGGATCCGGTGCCCGTTGGCCCGCAGCAGCAGCGTCCGGCACAGCCCGAACGCGGTCAGCGACACCGCCTCGGCCGCCAGCGCGAGCAGCAGCCAGCCCAGGCTGGCGGTGGCGAGCACGTGCAGCGACCGCGCCAGCGTGTGCCGGGCGAGCACCACGATGACGACGACAGCCCCGATGGCGAGGAACGCGAGGAGGGGGCGGCGAAACCGGCCCGTTCGGGAAAGGAGGGAAGAGGAACCGTCACCGACCTTTGCCTTGTCGCGAACCTCTTCCAGCACTTCTCTATTATCGCGGCAGTGGTGATCGGCTTGGCGAACATACGAACCGTGACACCGGATGGGGCGGCCGACGGCGGGCGACACC
>Ga0187812_1000117_pt1 | contig 27615 bp, 19 predicted proteins | sample NC_S_2_FD_130582 | JGI IMG/M metagenome (GOLD analysis project Ga0187812, IMG submission 130582) | Wetland sediment microbial communities from Neuse River Estuary, North Carolina, USA - ASW-S_2 | ecosystem: Environmental > Aquatic > Freshwater > Wetlands > Sediment | place: USA: North Carolina...
CGGCGGGGGGATCTGGTAGAAGGTCGTGAGCACGTGCTCGATGTATCCGACCACGGAATGTTCCGGGGGATCGCCTGACGCGTAGCTGCGCAGAGTCACCAGGAAGGGCACGCGCCCCCGCTCGTCGCTGGCGAAATGGTGCATCAGCACGTTGGCGGCCGTGGTCTTGCCACCGCCCGGGTCGCCGAGTAGCACGGACCTGTCAAGCTGTCCGGCCAGTTCATAAATGTCGAAGGCGGACTGGGCAACCGGGCGGCCAAGGGTCGTCCATCCGGGCGGCGGGTCCTCGGTGATGATCGTCGGGACGTATATGTCCGCGATCGGTACCCGGCGTCGGCGGTCGAAGTCCGGGGGTTCCAGTTTCCCGTGACGGGTGATCACGTGACTGCGGTAACCGGACAGGAAACTATCCTCGGTCCGCGGGGCCGGCCGGGTCGTCAGCGCGGCGGTGTGCCGCTCGATCGCGTTGAGGACATTGATCATGCGGGTGGAATAGGCGTCGCTGCGGATCTGGGCAAGCAACGGAGGGTCGTCGGCTTCAAGCCGGGCCACGAGGGCGGAGATCTGGTCATCGTAATAACCCGCGAGCACGTCGGCGACCGGGGCCGCGTCGGCCGCGTTCGCTATGAGGGTCACGAAGAGCACCCGCCGGGCCGCGCTCGCGTCGGTCTCGGGAGCGTCGGTCAGCCGGGCCGCCAGCAGTTCCTGCAGAGCCGCCTGGAACTCAACGCCTTCGAGGACCTCGGCGAGCCTCAGCGCCAGATCTTCGGACAAGTCGGGTAGGTCGGGCAGCGTCCTGGTAAAGGAGTAGGTCTCAAGCCAGCGAGCGGCCGACACGTCATCTGCCCGGCGACGGCCGCGCAGCCCGCTGGGCATTATGCTAATCCTCCGCCCGGCCAGTGCGATCGCATTGACTAGCGCCCCGTCGACGACGTCCTCGATATTGATCAGCATGATTCCGCCGCCAGCCGCACATATGGACCAGGCATCCGCTCCGCCTCCAGCGAAAAACACTGATATTAGCTTATATTCGGCCCGCCCTGGAATCCTCCCCGGTGAGGCCGGACAGGGCTTCAACGACAGACGCTCGCACGAATTTTGGATTGATGTCGCGCCGGCCGTTGTTCTCGGATGCGAAGTAGATCAGGGGCTCTGTAAGGTCCGTCTGGCTGCCTACGTAGACTTCGATGTCGGCATCGTCAGGATCCAGCAGTCGCAGCACACGCCGGTTATAACGATCCCGGCGCTCTTCTTCCGGACGGACGGTCACTGGGAGAATACGCTGACTGTCGATTTCGGCAAGAGCTGCTGAGGCCTCGGTGAGCGCGACCGAGCATTTCTGGCGAAACTGGGGAACTGAAAGGGACGTCACATATTCCTTCTCGTGCACGACACCATTGCGCCAATGGACAAGGTTCGAGAGTTTTTCGTTGACCTTGGCTTTCTTCAGGGCCTGTCCTATCTTGGTGAAAAGGTCCTTTCCCGGTTCTTGGTCGCTAGCGACGAAAGTCATGGGAAGCTTGGTGAAGAGGACATGGAGATGCCCGAAGGAAAGCCTTTCAGGCCCCGGGTACGAGGTCATTGCGGAGCTGACGACCTGCTCGAACACCGCTTTCCACTGATCGCCACATTCGAGATAAGCCCAGGCGAACACGGTGTACCGCAAAATGCCCTCGATGCGATTGACGCCGGCGAGAAACGCCTCGCGTACGGCAGCGGCCGAGTCAGCGAGTTCCAGTCGGCGGGCGGCGTTGTCGCAGTCGCGTAGCGCCTCGCGGATCGAGAAACGCACCGGCCTGGCGACCGCGAACCCGAGCAGGGCGAGCAGTCGCTGGGCAAGTCCCCTGCTGTCGATCGCGCGCAGATCATCGCGGCTCGCACCGCGACGCACAAGCTCACGGAGCAAGCTCGGCCTGCCGAGCTCGATGAGAAGCTGTTCAAGTTCCCGCTGGCTGGCCAGGAACCCGGCAAGCCGCTGCCGTGCGGAGCCACTGTGCTCTTCAGTGATCAGCTCGTCAAGCTCCTCAGGCTCCAGCACTGATTCGAACAGGTCGGCAAGCCCGTCGTAGAGGGACAGTGCGCCATCCGCGGCGAGGGAAAGGACCTTCTCCGCATCGACGCCGACCTCGGGGGCAGCCGCCGGGATGGGCTGCAGCACCAGCAGGTAGGTCTGCTGGTCGGCCGGGGCGGCTCTCGGCGGCCGGATCGTATCCAGCCGCACAGCGTGCACGAGCCGCAGCGCGGCGGGACCGATAAGCCGGAGGAAGCGCTTCAGTTCGGTGGGGTCGCTGGCCAGCCAGAAGACGCCGATGCTGCCATCAGGAGTGACCACCCGCCGCGCTTCGCGGGCTTGCTGGACCAAATCATCTTCATAGCGCCTGGTCCGCTCTACCCGGGGCAACCGGGGCCGGAATACAGGCTCGCCGGTGACGTCCGGGACCACCGCGGCCAGAACGGACTGGTAATGTCCGGCCACCGTGTCGTAGTCGATGTTGTCATAGTAGGGCGGATCCCATATCACGGCCGACACCGCGGCGTCACCGAGCGGGATGGCGTTCGCGTTCGCCCTGATCGCCCGGGCCGGGCGTGCTGTCGAAGAACTCTCTCGCAGCAAGCCGAGCAGGTGGCTGAGGCGAGCCTGCCAGAAACGCTCGAGCCAGAATCCGCCCACCTCGGTGAACAGTCCCCCAAGCCGCAGTGGGCCAGCGGAGGTAGACGGGTGCGGCTTGTCGATGGATGAGTGAATGCAGGTGTTGACGAAGTCGGCCTGACCGCTGATCAGGAGGGCGACGGCGATGCGAACGGCCGTTCGCTGTGCGCCGGTAAGCATGGTGCGCTTGGCGAGCAGCGCGGATTCGGCATTCATGGACTCGGCTAGCGCAGCGAAATAAGCGCGCTGCCGCGGCAAGAACGCGTCACGCGCTCTTATAGGCTCACCCCGGATATCATGAAATATGGGCTGGCTGCCAGGAAGGATTACGCGATTGCCCAGGCGCCGGGAAGAAGCAGCCAGCGAATCGTATGACGCCGCTTCAACCCGATGGACATAAGCATCTGGCGAATCAATTTCACTCAGCACGCCCGTGTTCCGCATCCGGATAGCGACAGGAACCGAGCGGAGAGAAATCAGGTCATGCCCCCGGAAGTGGAAGCGATTGCGACAATTGGGACAGGTGCAGAATCCTTTGGTAAAGGTTCCCCTGAGATCTGGAAACTCTGTGTGCAGGAGGCCGAAACACGGGGATCCGCTGTCGCTAGTAATGCCTGGATCAGGAATTATATTGAGTGCGACCTTGTCTGAAAGCCTGGCATTGGAGACCATAGGTACCGGAGTCCCGCAGAACGGGCAATCGGTAAATCGTACCCATACCCTGATATCCACGTCCTCCTCGAACAATTCTTTCAGCCGTTCTTTAGCACCACGCCATACCGCATCGGCGAAGCCCCCCACCTCAGCTACATAACCTTGCCAGGAGCCCGTGATTCCGCGTCCGTCCGCCGCGCCCATGGATACCGCGAAATCGTAAAGTACCTTGCCAATCAGATGCGGAATATTTGAGAATTCAAGAGACAGCGCATCGAATCCTAGACGTGCCGCCATGGCCCCATTGGTGCCTACACCAGCACACAGGTCGAGCAGCGCCTCGCTTCTATTTCCCCTGCGTGAGCCCGCGTTTTCTGCTTTGCGGGCGGCGACGGCCGCGGCGAGCGCGGTGTCGTCGCCGACTGCTACCAAGGCCAGCTTTTCCGCGTCCCGGAGCCAATCAGGTGATGTGGTGAAGGCGACAGCGGCCCGGGCGGCGCGCTCCCCGCGCATGGCGAACCAGGGATGAAAGCTAACGGCTTCCCTGTAATCATCGCCCAGATCGAATCTGAGAGGTTCGCCTTCGCCTTCCACCACCTTTATTACCTCTCGATTGCCTTGCGCTTAACTAAATTTTACCGCCCGATATTAAGTTCATATTGTACTCTCACCTGGCCCTTCGGCGGAAGATCATTTATTAGGCTCGCCCTGATCTTTGGCGGGCCGGGGCGAGCGGCGAGGTGAGACATGACGCAATGCCATCGCGGGCCTTCGCGTTGGTAAGCCCGTCCGTCACCTGCCGCTGTGAGTCCGGTCCGGGTAGCTGCCAGGAAGCGCTGGCCGGCGAAGTGGCCTGGAAACGAGCGGGCCCAGACCTTGCGAGGCCTGTATCGCCGGCAGCGGTCTTGCCCGTGACAGTGGGAATAGTGGGAGCAGAGGGAGCAGAGCCGCTGAAATCACGGTGCGGCCAGATCTCGGCCCGGTCACCTAGGGTGTCCATGAGCGTGCTGGCCAAGGCGCCAGGGAGCCGCGGGACGCGCCATGATTGACGCGCGAACCGCAGTCGGCTGGCTTGTCGCCGGCGAAAAACTCTGCGGGCTGATGACAAGGCTCCAGTAATCACTTAATCTGACAGAGAAGGACATGCCTTACCCATTACGGGGGAGGAGGCGGCCCAGTGGACTCTGGAGCTTGGCCCATCGTTAGCGCATCAGAGCTGAGCCGGATCCCCGATCTACGGGGCACCGGGCTAGGGGAGCTTGCTAGCCGCGCCGCTGCGGGTGAAAAAGCTGTGACTGGAGTAGTCTCACGAACTGTAGGTAGCCAGAAAAGGATTTCAGCCGTTCCGGCTATGATGTTCAATTCCGCTATATGAGACGACCGAATGCCGGTTTCTATAAGTCAGTATGTACTGAAGGTAGCAAGCCGGTGTGACCTTGCCTGTAACCACTGCTATGTGTACGAACACGCTGACCAGAGCTGGCGGGCCAAGCCCAGGTTCATAACCGAGGCAATCGCGCGCCAGGCGGCGCGGCGGATAAGAGAGCATGCCGAGGCCCATCGGCTCAGCACGGTCCACGTCGTGCTACACGGCGGTGAGCCGCTCCTGCTCGGCCGCGACAGGCTGCGGGGGATTCTCAGCACGCTGCGGTCGTCGATCGATCCAGTGGCCCGGCTGGATCTGCGCATCCATACCAACGGCGTACTGCTCGACGAGGGACTATGCGCGCTGTTCGCCGACTACACCGTTCAGGTGGGAGTGTCGCTGGACGGCGATCGCGCGGCCAACGACCTCCACCGGCTGTTCGCCGACGGGCGGAGTAGCTATCCTCAGGTCCGGCGGGCCCTGTCCCTGCTCAGGCGACCGGAGTACAGGCACCTGTACGCGGGCATCCTGTGCACGGTCGACCTGCGGAATGATTCGACCGCCGTCTACGACGCGCTCTGGGCTGAGGCGCCGCCGCGCGTCGACCTGCTGCTGCCGCACGCCACCTGGGAACATCCGCCGTACCGCCCGGCGGATGCCGATACGTCCTACGCGGCCTGGCTCGGCCAGATTCATGCCCGATGGCTGGCCGACGGCCGCCCGTTTCCGATCCGGTTCTTCGACTCGCTGCTCGAGGCCTGGGAGGGGCGCCCAAGCGGTAGCGAGGCCGCGGGCCTCGACCCGGTGGACCTGCTGGTCATCGAGACCAACGGCAGCTGGGAACAAGCGGATTCGCTCAAGACGGCCTTTGATGGGGCACCGGAAACCGGGATGGACATCTTCTCGCACTCGGTCGACGAGGCCGCGGCATTCACCGGCGTGGTCAGCCGTCAAGGCGGCCTCGCGTCGCTGTGCCAGACGTGCCGTGCGTGCCCGGTCGTGCGGGCCTGCGGGGGCGGCCTGTACGCGCATCGTTACAGTATCGAAAATAGTTTCAATAATCCTTCAGTTTACTGTGCTGACCTCAAGGAACTAATTCCCGCGATCGTCGCTCGGGCGCCGGGCGTCCCGGTGCTGTCAGGGCCGCGAGACGATCCCCTGGACTTGCCGGATAGGCATGCCCTGCCCGATGGCGGCTTCGAGTTGCTCTCCGCCGGCGCGGGCGACACGCTCACGATGGCCGCGCTCGCCGAATCCAGCTGGTCGGTAACGCGTGCCCTGGTCGCCGCCGTCGGATCCGGGGCGGGCGACGGCGGCCACGAGCTGACCCGGGCGGCGGCCCAGGGCTGGAGTCTTCTCGCTCAACTGGATGACGAGCATCCCCAGGCGGTACGCGAAGTCCTGACCTATCCATATGTGCGGGCGTGGGCGGTGCGCTGCCTAGACCCGCCGCGGGATGCGGACGCCGATCTGGACCGCGCTCACTTGGCCGGACTGGCCGCGGCGGCGGCGCTGCGCGCCGGCGTGGAGGCCGAATGTATCCTGCCGGTTCGCGATGGATATGTGCATCTTCCGGGAGTGGGTGCCCTCGCCCCCGGGGCCGCCCCGGATCGCACGTGCGCGATCCGGATTTCCGCGGCGGGCCTTGCTCTCCGCGATGGTGTGGGCGGCTGGCAGCCGGTCCGCCGTTTCACCGCGGGGGATATGTCGTTCACGGTGGACGACGTCGACCCATTCCGGGACTGCCAGGCCTGGGTGCCGACCGGACGGCTGTCCGCGCGGGACTGGCAGGCCTGGGAGCGGACGCTGACCACCGCCAGCCGGCGGCTCGTGGCCGAACTCCCGGCTTATGCCAGCGTCATCGCCGCAGGCCTGCGATCCGTCGTCCCGATGCGCCCCGCCTTGGCGGGGCTCTTCCAGAGCGGGACGTCCAAGCACGCGTTCGGGGCGGTCGCGCTGGCCCTCCCGGACAGCATCGACATGCTTGGCGAACTGCTCGTGCACGAAATGCAGCACGTAAAGCTAACCGCCCTGTGCGACCTGGTGGACCTCTTTGACCCGGCCGATTCCACCAGGTACCAGGTCCCCTGGCGGCCCGATGCCCGTCCCGTGGACGGCGTGCTGAACGGCACGTACGCGTACCTGGCTGTCGGCGAGCTGTGGCGTTCGCGGGCCAGGGAAAGGGCAAGCAGTCAGGCGCATGATCGCTTCCTCGAGTGCCGGTCCCGGGTCGAGCACGGGATCGGGATCCTCCTGAACGTGACAACCCTGACGCCGGCGGGGGTGCGCTTCGTCCAGGGCATGGACTCGGCGGTGAAGGCGTGGGTCGGTGACACCTGAGGCCACGCCAGGCCCGCGGCCGGGCGCTCTGATAAGTCGCGAGCAGCTCGCCGAGGATCTCCGGTCCCTTGGCCTGCGACGCGGTGCGGATCTCCTCGTCCACTGTTCACTCCGGCGGATCGGCCCAATCGATGGCGGCGCGGAAACCCTGCTGGACGCGCTCCTCGATGTCGCGGGCCCGAAAGCAACCCTGGTGGTGCCCGCTCAGACCACGCTGAACTCTCTTACGTCGAGAGATTTCCATGCCGCTGTCGCGGGCCTCGACGAGGACGAGCGCGCCCGGTTCGTCGCCGCCATGCCTGGATTCGATCCGGCGCGGACGCCGTCGCACGGGATGGGCGCCTTCGCGGAGTACCTGCGGACGCGCCCGTCGGCCGTGCGCAGCCGCCATCCGCAGGCGTCGTTCGCCGCCCTCGGTCCGGGGGCGAGGGCCTGCATGTCCGTCCATGACCTCGACTGTCATCTGGGCGACCGATCGCCGCTGGGCTGGCTGTACGCCGCCGGCGCCACCGTCTTGCTGCTGGGCGTCGGGTACTCCGCGTGTACCGCGTTTCACCTGGCCGAATACCGTCTGCCCTGGGTGCCTCCCGTCCAGGTGTATCAGTGCTTCACCGACGAAGAGGGCACGCCGGTCATGCGCGAGTTCACCGCTCCTGCTCTGGATGACAGCGACTTCGTGCGGCTCGGCGCGGCGCTGGAGGCCATTACCCCCGCTGTCCAACGTCAGGGGCGCGTCGGCTCTGGCACCGGCCGGGTGGTGCCGTTGCGCTCGGCGGTGGATTTCGGCGTTAGCTGGCTGACCATTCACCGTCGGCGGTCATATCCCGGGCAATCGTTATGGCACTTTCCATATTCGCGGGCCTGTGCCTACCATGGTCCCAGTACCGATGGGGCGGGAAGGGGAGCGCAATTATAGTCAACGGCGTGATTCCCCAGGTCCGGGAATCGCGACGCGGCATGCCGTGGTGGCCCGGTGAATTAATGCGCTCCGGCCCGTAAGGGACCGGGCGTGAAGAGCGGCCACGGGAATCCAGGCGAGGCTGTGGGGTATGACAGGCACCAGCGAGATGAATAACTACCTGCCCGAGCCGCCGCTGGGCATCTTCACCATCGAAGTCGCCGCGCCGGGCGGCAGCAGCGTCGGCTGGCGTCCGTTTTCCGCGCAGGAGCTGCCGCTTGCCGAATACGCCCGGCAGATCGTCGAGCGATTCGATTTCAAGGCGGAGGTCATCGAGCTCATCGCAGATCGCGACCCGGATACCAGCAGGCCCGGCATCATTTTGATCGATCCGCGGTTCATAACCATCCCTGGTGGACGAGCGGCGCTTGAGGCAGCAGTGGCGGGACTGCCCAAATGGATAGTGCCGCTGCTCATTGTGGACAAGCCGGACGACTCCCAGACGGCGGATCTGGCCGGCCAGGTCAGCGATATGCTCATGACGGTCGGCGCCGTGCGCGCCAGATCGGCTTTGCGGGGTGCTCGCGGGGTAAGTTCATTGCGGGCCTTTTCGCTCCTGGTGCGCGAGCTGGTGTTCGAAGCCGAAGTCCAATATATACGGCACCGGAGTAGGCAGCGGTACGATACACCGGTACTATCACGTCCGCCGAGCAGTCGATCAGCCTCGCCATTGCCATCGCGGCCCGACCGCTTCGCTTCCTCACCAGACCGCTTGGGGGAGACGCCAGATGCCCGATGAAGGCGAGCGCCCGTCGTCGCGTATGGGCCAGATCGTCACGTTCTACTCGTTCAAGGGCGGGACCGGGCGCACGATGGCGCTCGCGAATGTGGCTTGGATTCTCGCCGCTAATGGGAAACGGGTGCTGATCGCGGACTGGGACCTGGAGTCACCCGGCCTGCACCGGTTCTTCCAGCCGTTCATGGATGCCCGGGAGAATGACCGGCCCGGCATCGTAGACTTCGTCCGCCGGTACGCTTGGGCGATGGCGGAAGCCGAGATCGATCCCGAGGCACTTCACCGGGCCGAGTCGTCGAAAAAGGCCGCCCTCCCTGCCATCAGCGCGATGCTCGATGAGCACATCGGCCGGCTGGACGGTTATGTCATACCGCTGAGCTGGCAGTTCCCGGACGGCGGCGCCCTGCATTTTCTTTCGCCCGGCAAGCAGAACAATGGCGACTACGAGGCCACGCTGACCTCCCTGGACTGGGACAACTTTTACGAGAATCTCTACGGCGATCATTTCTTGACCGCCTTGCGCACCTTTCTGAAGAGCAGATACGACTACGTCCTGATCGACAGCAGGACCGGTCACGGCGATGTGGCCGACATCTGCACCGTGCATCTCCCCGACATGGTGATCGACTGCTTTACCCTGACCAACCAGGGAATAGAGGGTGCCGCCATGATCGCCGAGGACATCAAGGAGCATTCGAACGGCGAGATCACCATATTGCCAGTACCGATGCGGATCGACCATGCGCAGAAAGAGAAGGTGGACGCGGGGCTCGAGTTCGCGGCCGGCAAGTTCGCGGGATTGCCGGCCGGTATGTCAGACGAGGAGCGGCGCGGTTACTGGGCTACGGTGGAGGTGCCGTACCGGCCGTCGTACGCCTATGAGGAGACCCTCGCCACCTTCTATGACCGGCCCGGTTCCGAAAGCGGCCTGCTCCCTTACTACGAACGGATCGTGGCCCTTATCACCGACAGCGAGATCACCACGCTGCCGCCTCGCGAGGAATGGCTGCGCCTGCGTACCAGGCTGCTGTTCTCCCGTACCCAGTCGTCCAACCTTCCCGAGGTCGTCCTCGAGTTCAGCGCGGAAGACCAGTTGTGGGCCGAGTGGGTCGCGGGGGTGCTGGCGAACGCCGAGATCACTGTGCACTGGGTCGACGAGATGACAGCCAGCCCGGACGACCCCGAGGAACCTGAGACTGCGATGCAGAGGGTTGCGATCGTGTCGGAGTCGTACGCCGCGAGGATGGACGAGTCCCCGCCCGGACGGCAGCCTGACCTAGTCATCTCCGTATCCGAGGCGCGCGTGCCACCCGCCCTCGCGGACGTGCCCGTCGTGTTCCTGGCCGGCGAGCCAGCGAACCTGGCGGCGGACACGCTGATCGACCGGCTCAACGGGCGCCGGCCGGCCGAACTCGAGTCGGCGATTAGCACGCTCCGTTATCCGGGTGGTGACCGCGCTCAGGTCCAGAACATCCCGACCCGCAATCCCAACTTCACCGGTCGCGACAAGGACCTGCGCGAACTGCGCGACGAACTGCGCAAGCGCCGCGTGGCGGTCTTCCAGCCGCTGACCATCCATGGCCTCGGCGGGGTCGGCAAGACCCAGGTCGCGCTGGAGTACGCGCATCGCTTCCGGGCCGATTACGACATTATCTGGTGGATGGACTGCGGTCAGCCCCAGTACATCGACGCTTCGCTGGCTGACCTGGGCCAGCAGCTACGAGAACAACTCCGGGTGTCCGTGCCAGAAGAGGGCGGCGTGACCGAGGTTTGTCAGCAGGTATTGCGGACGCTGAGCGAGGGCCTGCCCGACAAACGCTGGCTGCTCATTTACGACAATGCGGAAGACGTCGAGCAAATCACCCCGCTTCTGCCGGCCGGCGGCGGCCACGTCCTGATCACGTCTCAGAATGATCAGTGGCAGGACATCGGCACCTCCCTGGAAGTGGACAAGTTCCTGCCCGAGGAAAGCGTCAGCCACCTGCGCCGAAGGCTGCACGGCATCACCGAGGCGGACGCGGGCAGGATCGCCGGCGTCCTGCAGGACATACCGCTTGCCGTCGCGGCCGCCGGCGCTCTGCTCGCTGTCACGGGCATGTCCACCGGCGAATACCTGGAGCGGCTGGAACATCAACTGACGCAGACCTATCCCGCTGGTCACCCGCTGAAAGCCTATCCGCCGGCGGTGGCGAAGGCCTGGAACCTCTCCCTGGACGAACTGGAGAGGAGATCCGCCGCCGCCGCCCGGCTGCTCGGCATTTGCTCGGTCATGGCGCCCCAGGTCAGCCAGGACCTGATCAACGGCCAGGCCATGGCGGAAACGCTGCGGGCCCTGGATCCCACCATCTCCGAGCAGGGTATGATCGCCAGGCTCACCCGGCTGATCGACCTGCTCGCGCTGATCAAGGTCGACAACAACAACCGGCAGATCCAGGTCCACCGGGTCGTCCAGGCCGTCGTCAGCGACCGGATGTCGGATGAGGAGAAGGCGGCGGCCCGGCGCTCCGTGCATCGGATGGTGGTCGACGCCAAGCCGGAAGGCGACGTCGACGATCCGCAGACCTGGCGGCGCTACCGGGCCATCTGGCCGCACCTCACCCCGTCGGGAGCCATGTGGTCTGCGGATACATGGGTCCGCCAGCTGCTCATCGAGCGCGTGCGCTACCTGCGCCAGCGTGACGACCTTGAGCGCGGCAAGCGGCGAGCGGAGGAGATTCAGCGCGCCTGGCGGAGCATGCTGTCCGGGATCCCCGATCCGGAGCTGCCCGGTTCGGAGCGGATGGTGACGGGCAAGCCCGATCCGGAGACGACCGAGTCGCTGCGGCGCCAGCTGCTCCGTCTCCAATTCAACCTGGCCAACATCCTGCGTGACCTCGCGGAATTCGACGAGGCCAGGAAGGTGGACGAGGAGGTGCTTGAGGGACAGCTGGAACTGCTTGGTCCTGAGCACCTGCATACCCTGCAAACCCGCAGCAGCCTCGCCGCCGACATGCGAGCTCTCGGGGACTACCAAGCCGCGCTCGATCTTGACAAGGTGACCTACGAGTCAGCGCGCGAGGTATTCGGTGAAGAATTCCGCGGCACGCTGAACGCGGCCCACAACCTGGCCCTCTCGTACCTGCTGATGGGGAGGTTCCGGCAGGCCCTGGCCCAGGATCGGCTCACCCTCGAGCGACGGACCTCGGTCCTCGGGCCCACCAACCCGAGGACTCTCAACTCCGGGTCCGCCGTCGCGCGTGACCTTCTGGAGGCGGGCCGCTACAAGGAAGCCGTCACCCGGATGGAGGCGGTCTGGCGCGACTGCGCGGAAACTCTCGGGGACAACGACCGGACCACGCTGAACGCACGGCTGTTGCTCGGCGTGGCCCTGCGCTGCGTCGGCAATTCTGAGGCGGCCACTGGCCATATCGAATGGGCTAGGGTCGGCCTTACCCGGGGTTTCGGCCGGGACAGTACCGACGCTCTGGCAGCCCGCCTGAGCCGGGCGCTGAACCTGCTGGCGATAGGACACTATCGGGAGGCCAGGATGGCTGCGGAGGAAGTCCTCGTGGTCTACGAGGAGCGCGTGGGAGACTCGCATCCGCACTCGCTCATCTGCCGGCTGGACATCGCCACCTCCCTGTGCCTCGATGAGGAATTCGTCAACGCGAGGACCGAGGCCGAGACCGCCGAAAGCGGGCTGCGGGCTCGGCTCGGCGACGATCACCCGTATACGCTCGCCGCGGGAATGGTCCTAGCTGCCGTGCTGGCTCGCCAGGGCCAGCTGGCCAGCGCCAGGGACCTGGAGGAACGGGTCGTCACGCAGCGGGAACGAGTGCTCGGGGACGCTCATCCAGACACCCTGCGGTCTCGCGCCAACCTGCTGCTGACCGAGAACGAGCTTGGAATCGAGGGCGCGGCAGGGAAGCGCCAAGAGGTCCTCGCGAAACTGGGCGAGGTGATCGGGCACGGGCACCCGGACGTGAGCACCGCCCTGCGCCCGGGCCGCCTGCTCTGCGATATCGACCCGCCACCGTACTGATCGCGGCGGTGCGGTCCGCCGCCCGACTCGAGCCGGGCTCCGCTACGGCACTAGCTCCTGCGGCCGTTCCGCGTTCGCCTTCCTCGCCACCCAGGCCAGGATCTTCGGGAGGATCTTGACCGTGCCGAAATGGGCTTTCCCGTCCTCTATCTCAACCTCGGCACCGTTGATCTGCTGCGCCAGCCAGTACGTATGACCGACCGGTGAGAAGACGTCGTCTTTGCCGCCCCAGAGCTTTACGGGCACCGCTATCTTAGCCGGTTCGAATCCCCATCGGCTTCTCAGCGCGATTACGTCGTCTACCCATCCGTCTACGCGATTATCACTCAACGCGCCGACGTGAATTTCGGCAATTATCCGGCGGAGTGCGATGTCGTCGACGACTTCCTTGTCATGGTCGTCCATTTCCGACCAGAGTGCCTTCAGCAGGCCTTCGGAGCCTTTGCTGACGCGCTCGGCTTGCTCTATGAGCATGGCTCTCAAGGCATCATGGTCCGCGTTGGCATAGTCGTAGGCCCGGCGGTTGGATTCTGTCATCCCGGCATTCCAGTCCAAGCCGTCCGCATCATAAGGTGCCAAGCTGCCTAGGGCGGCCGCACTGATCACTCGGTCCGGCAGTAGTGCGGCGCATGCGAGAGCATGTGGGGCGCCCCCAGATCTTCCCACCACACTAAAGCGGTCAATCCCGAAATAATCTGCAATTGTCCTGACATTCTTGGCAGCGGTCGCGACGGTGCGTCCGGGATCGCGGTCCGAGCCGGGGTAACCAGGCCGGTCGTAGCTGATCAGGCGAATCCCGAGTCGGTAGAGGACAATCCCGCGCGGGCGTGGGCCATTACGCCCACCAGGTGTTCCGTGCAGCAGGAACACGGGCTTTCCCTCTGGGTCACCTAGGCTCTCTACAGACAGCACACGCCCGTCAGGATCGCGGACCTGCTGTGTCACGCTAGCCTCCTGTGCCCGCCTGGCTCACGCTAGGCTTCCCCTTGCGGCCGCGCCACCCGGCGATTTTGTTCAGGTCTTTGTTTAGAAATGCTTAAGTCTATCCCCACAGAAACATAAATGGCAATTGCCGCGAGAACCGGATTTCCGGCATTCCCGGCTAAGCTGGCGAGACTGACACAGTCTCGCCCAAAGGAGCTGGAAGCATCGCCGCCTTCCCGTGGCTGTCCTGGCTTTGTAAGGTTACGTTAAGCCTTGGCCCAGCGTAAAGATCTCTGACCCCGCCTCCTTAACGGGGTCGTTAACAATCCATAACAAACCTGGCGATCAGGACCGCTCCGCGCGAAGCTTACAGGCTCGGCTCCCGCCTGCGCCCCTTCCTCACCATGAGTTGACGCTCACATCGGGCGTCTGGTTTACATGTGCGGTCGCCCATGTCAAGTCAGGCCGCCCAGTGAGACACCCCACTTGGCTTGACACTCACCCGCCATCCGGCCGCGGTGTTTGACCTAGGGGGAATCTGTCGCCGGTGCCCGATGAAGGCGGTTGGCTACGTTTCCGCGGAAACGTTGCGCATCGCCTGGAGGGCGCCACTTCGCCGTCGCAGGGCGCCAGTCGCGTTCCAGCGGAGTGCGCCCGCCAGGTCGCGGGCGTGGTCGGCAAGCGAATAGTCGGGCTGGATGTCGATGTCATGGAGCGCCAGGTCCAGGTCAAGCCCGTGTTTCTCAAGTACTATCGAGAAGTCGCGCCGCATCGGGCCGAGCTGGTCATATCCGAAGGAACGATAGATACGGGGAAACTGGGACCGGTACAGGCGGACGCGTTCATGGAGGCCGGAAGAATGTGACAGGGGATTTTTCGGGCGCTGGCGCACGTAACCGGGCAGGATGTCGGCGAAGGCGTGACGCAAAATCCATTTGTCCTGGCCGTCACGAAGCTTCAGCTCGATGGGCAGGCGCATAGCGAGGCGCACGACGGCCAGATCAAGGAACGGGACGCGTGCTTCCACGCTCTGTCCCATGCTCGTGCGGTCGACGCGCTGCAGCTCGGTCCGCCCGAGATTGTGGAGCTTGTGCTGGAACAGGCGCTGTCGCGCGGCGGGGTCGGGGTGCCGGTACATCTCGTAGCCGGCGAACAGTTCATCAGAGCCGTCCCCGCAGAGGACCACCTTGACGCCGCGGCTGCGCACCCGGGCGAAGAGCAGCCGGGAGATGACGGCGTTGATGACATCGCCGTACTCGGTTAGCTCGGACACCCGGATGGCTTCCCGGATATCGCGCAGCCGGATGTCGCCAGGCGCCAGCTCGATGACCTCGTGGGCGATCCCGAGGTCGCGCGTCACGCGGCGGGCGTAGGAGACGTCGTCGCTGCCGGGAGTCCCGATCGTGAACGCCACGCAGTCTGGATGCATCTCGTGCACGTGCAGGAGCGTCAGCGTGCTGTCGAGGCCTCCGGAGAAGATGACACCGACGGTGAGATCAGTGTCGAGCCGGACCCGGATGCTGTCTTCCAGCGCGGCCCGCACTTGCCGTGCGGCCTCGCCGACGTCGGTGACGGGCTCATCGCCATTTCCCATGCTGAGCAGGTCGACGTACGCGCAGACGGCTGGATCCTGGACGGAACTCCCCCATCCGTGGTGGCCCGGAGGGATTTCGCGGACGCGCCCTCCCGCGGGGACGAGCGCCTTCAGTTCCGATGCAACGTACAGGTGGCCGCCGTGGCGAGACCAGTAGAGCGGTTTCACCCCGACCGGGTCACGCGCCAGATATACCCGGTCAGCGGCCTTGTCGACCACGGCGAAGGCGAACTCGCCGCGCAGGCGGTGCACCGCGCGGTCCCCCCACTCGAGGAAGGCTTCCAGGACCACTTCGGTGTCACTGTCACTGCGCAGCACGTGGCCGAGGGCGGCAAGCTCCGACCGCAGTGACCGAAAGTTGTAAACCTCGCCGTTGTAGCAGGCCGCCCACCGGCCGTCGGCTGAGCTCCACGGCTGTATGGCTCGTTCGCGGTCGACTATTCTCAGCCGCTGGGTGCCAAGCCGGTGCCGGTCAGCGCAAAGCGTCTCCCGCACTTCTCCGCGCACGGCGATGGCATCCAGCATCGAGTCGAACAGCATCGGGCTGGGGTTCGGCCCGATGATGAGAGCGATACCGCACATGTCGAGAAAGGCCCTTCCCTGTCGGCGCTATCGGACGCGCAACTCGGCGTCATAAGTGGCCTGCAGTTCTTCGCACGCGAGCGGGTTGACGCACACGTGCCACGCATGGCCCTCGTCGATGACATTGAGCTGGCCTGACTCTTGGCGTTCGAGAAGAAGCCGGGCGAGCCGGTTATCTTGGTCGAACCGGCGGAACCAGAGCGTTTCCAGATCGCATGCGTAACCAACACAGTGCGAGCTCGGCAGCACGGCGGGGTAGCCGAGGGAGCGGAGGTGATGCTGGTGCTGTTCGCTGCGCACCATGCTGGTCACCCACAGGCGTGGAGTTCGCGCTGGCAGCGCGGCGGCGAGTTCGCGAGCGATCTGGTTGATGACGGCGACAACCGCGGGCCGCGAACGCGTGAAGCGCAATCCGGCCACCCGGGGCCGGATGCCGGGAAGCGCCTGGTGCTGCACCCAGTCAAGGACGCGGCCGGGCAGCCCGGCGGGCTGAGTGCGGAACTGGAACTGCAGCATCTGGGCCGACTTGAGCGGCTTGAGGTCCACCAGCTCGGTCGAACGCAGCACGTCCGCGTCGGAGACGAACGGAGCCGTCCCCTTCCACCACACCGAATCGATCAAGCTAAGCAGGCAAATCCTGACGAAGGTCCACAGGTCGCTCGCGGAACTGCGCGCACCGGGCTGGTAGGCGCGCATCTCACGGGTCAGCCGGGCTGCGATGACATCCGCGCCGCCATCAAGGCGAGAGAACACAGCGGTGAATTCCGGCTGCCCCAGGCGTTTGGCCACAAATCCCTCGGCGGCCAGCGGATTGGATGGCCGTCGGCGTCTGCTCGCTTCCGTGACCAGATCGTCAACCGCTAGCCGGTAGCCGAAAAGCTGAGAATCCGGCAAAGCGGAGAAAATTCCGGTGGCGCCTAGTGCACGCTTTTCCCCCACATGCTCGCTCAACGCGTTTCCCCCTACCATCCGCGCAGCAGAGAGATGATATATCGTCCGCGCACGACGTGAAACCCTGGGCAGGCTTTAGCTTTTTGGCCGATATAGGCATAATGCCGGAGTTAAAGAGGCTGTGGCGGAGCCGGGAAGCCGGCGTCGGTGCCCGGGTTTCGGCTTTGGGCTTGGCGCGGTGCCTGAGCGCGGGCCCGGTAACTGCGGGGGCGCGCGGAACTCGGGGGGCTGGAAAGCACGCGCCGTTTGCCATGATCGCGAATACTTTTTTCTTGACGTAAAAAAAGCGTGCTATGCGCACGTAAATCCTTCGCCGAGAAACAACCTTACGTGATCACGGAGTTCAGGGCCCGGGGTGGACCGCGCTCGCGTGGATCGCCGCGCGGCGTGTGCGGGTGGATACTCGCACTGGAGGCTGCTAGCCGTTGGGGGGCGTTTTGGCTGCCGAGGATTTCGATGACGGAAGAACCGATGTTCCCGGTGGGGTAGCGGGCGCGGTCGAGCGGGTGCTCGTGGTGGGCGCGGGGATCGCGGGGCTGGCGGTCGCCAACGCGCTGACGCACGCCGGAGTCGAGTGTGTCGTGCTCGAGGGGAGGGACCGGGCCGACGGCCGGCTCCACACCGTCGACTTGGGCGGCTCGCCCGTCGACCTGGGCGGGTCATGGATTCACATGCCGGACGGGAACCCGCTGAGCGCGATCGCGCGACTGGCGGGTGTGTCATGCGCGAGCGCGGACCCGGTGCCTGAGATGGCCGGGTTCGACTGCGCCGAAGGGCGCCGCCTGACGGAGGTAGAGGCCGCGGACCTGGTCGGCCTCTACCTCGGGGGGTTCCCTCAGGCGGCGGAAGGGCTGCTCGCCGATCTCGGGGCGGCCGCATCCATGGACGGGGCGATCGAAGCGTTCGTGGCGGCGGCGGGCCTGGCTCCCGGCCCGGCGCGCCGGGCACGGCAGATGCTGTACGCGGGCATCGAGGCCGAATCAGCCGGCCCGGCAGGGCAGCAGTCCCTGCGGTGGATGTGGAACGAACTGGAATACGGCGGGACTCCACGCCTTCGGCTGCGGGCCGGTCCTGGTCTTCTTCATTTTCCACAGCGCGGCCGAGCGCCTGGCGGGCGCCGATGCGGGCGTCTCGGTTCGCTGGGCGCTTGGCATGCTCGGCGAGGCGATCGGCCGCCCGTGTCCGGAGCCGGCCGCGGTTGCCGTCACCTCGTGGGCGAGCGACCCATGGACGCGGGGCGCGTACACGCACATCCCGCCGGGGGCCAGCCCAGCTGACGCCGACCTGCTCGGCGAACCGATCGGCGGGCGCCTCCTGTTCGCGGGCGAGCACACGCAGAGCGCGCGCCTCGCCTACGCTGACGGCGCGCTGACCAGCGGGATCCGCGAGGCCAAGCGGCTGCTTGGCACGCCCGCCGTGCGGATCACGGTGAATCACGCGGTGCAGGGAGACTGACATACCCGCGAAGGTGGGTTACCGGTTTCATCCTCAAGGGCTGATGACGCGGGCCTGCCGGGCGGGCACACTGACCCGGACTCAGCAAACAGCAGACGGAGGGTACCTTCCGTGGGCCAGGCCGGGAGCCGGAAAGGGGGAAGCCCATGACCGAGGCATCGATGGGCCAAGATCCGCTGCGGGCCGGGAGTCCGCTGAGAACGCCCCGGGCGGCCGCAGTCGCGGGGATCATCTTTTCCGTACTCATGATCACCGCGCTGACGCTGCTCAGGCTCTCGGCCCCGGCCACTCCCGCCGCCGCCGGGACGTGGCTGACCGATTCCGGGCGCAGAGCCGCGGTGGCCGTCGGACTGAACCTCGTCCCGTTCGCCGGGATCGCCTTCTTGTGGTTCATCGGGGTGCTGCGGGACCGGATCGGCGAACGCGAAGATCGCTTCTTCGCCACTGTGTTCCTTGGCAGCGGCCTGCTGTTCGTCGGCATGCTGTTCGTGGCCGCGGCCGTGGCCGGCGCCAACGTCGCGAGCGCGACGTCATCCGGACTGCCAGGATCGGGCACCTTGGCGCTGAGCCACAACATCACCACGGGCCTGCTGAACGTCTACTCCATGCGGATGGCGGCAGTGTTCACCCTTACCACGGTGACCATCGCGCGCCGCACCCAGATCGTGGCGCGATGGCTCACGCTCGCCGGGCTGGCTTGCGCACTGGTGCTGCTGGTCGGGATAGGGATCTCCCCCTGGGTGGAGTTGCTGTTCCCGCTCTGGATCCTGGCGCTGAGCCTGGATATCCTCTCGGCCGACTTCCGGGCCTCACCGGCTCAGCCCCGCAACCGGGAAGACATCATCCATCCGGGATGATTTCACCGCGGCGCCGCCAACTCATCATCGAATATGGCCACCGAACAGAGACCGGCGTCTGGGCCCGCGACTGAACGGGCTCCCGCTGCCGAGCGGGGCGAGCACTGGTGGCCGGTCGCCACAGCCATCGTCGTCGCCGCCGGCCTGCACGTGGCGCTGCCAGCCCGCTATCGGGTCCAGCCCGCCTGGCTGGTCCCGGCCGTACTGCTCGCGCTGGTCGCGGTGCTCATCATCGGGGACCCGGGCCGCATCGACCGGCAGAAAGCCTGGCTGCGGATCGTCACCAGCGGCGTCATCGCGCTCATCACCCTGGCCAACCTGGTCGCCGCCGTCCGGCTCGTCGTGGAAATCCTGACCAACAACAAGCTTTTCGCCAATCACCCGGGCGGCCTGCTTGCCGCCGGTGCCGTGATCTGGGCGACGAACGTGATCGCCTTCGCGCTCTGGTACTGGGACCTCGACCGCGGCGGCGCCGCCGCCCGGGCACATCATCCTTACGAGAACCCGGCGTTCGTCTTCCCGGAGATGCAGCATACGGACTACGTGTCGGCCACCTGGGTGCCGCGGTTCGTCGACTACCTTTCGCTGGCCTTCTGGACCGCAACCGCGATCAGCCCCACGGACATCTCGGCGGTCAAGCCATGGGCCAAGCTGCTCATGATGATGGAGGCATCCGGCTCGATTGTCCTGGCCGCGCTCGTAATCGCCCGCGCGATAAACGTCCTCTAGCGGCTGCTCGATGCCGGAGCGTCACGCGGGACTGTCAGCCCCCGTAGGGGTCGGCGGGGACGGCGCTGGCCCAGGTGACGTTCAGGTACACGGTCGTGTCGACCACGGTGCCGTTGCCGTGCGGGTCCTGGGGAGTGACGATGTCAGAGCCCGGCGGGTAGGTGACCGTCGATTCGAGGACGGCCCCGGTAGCGGGGCTCTCGTAGGTGGCGTAGCTGATCCCGTCCGGCTTGCCGCCGGGGAGCCCGCTGTTGTCAGTGCGGCTGATCTCCACAGCTGGCCGCCCGGTGCTGTCGCGCGCCGCGGGATTGACCGTCACCCCCGGCACGGTCGCGAGCACCTTGTACAGCGCCGAGCGCAGGGCCGGGCGGACGAGCGGGTTCCAGAGGAGGTCGCTCGCCTGCTGGAACACCATGTCATCCTGGCTCTCCGCCACCGGGCGCGGGACGGGCGTGGCGCCGCTGGTCTTCCTGACCGGGCCCGGGGCCGGACCTGTCTGCTTTTCCCACAGGCTGATGAGGGCGGCGCGCAGCGCGGCCGGGCTGGTGCGCATGGCCGCGAACTGTGCGGCGGTCGGCGAGTAGCGCGGGGTGTACCCCTTGCCGGACGGTGTGCCGTCGCTGCCGTCCTGGTAAGACCACATGTTCCCGGTGAGGCTGTCGATGACTGAGGTGTCCTGCACATCGGTCCCCTCCGTGCTCATCACCGCGTAACGGCCCTGGGCCTGCTGCTGGCTGGCCGCGACGGAACTGAGGTGGTACAGAACGCGCTGGTCCGCTGTCAGCCTGATCACCGGCCCGCCGGACGCGCCGGTCCCGCCCGGCGCCGGGGCTGAGTGTCCCGGGACCATAGCGATCACGCCGGCCGCGGTGCCAAGCGCCGCGCCCGTAGCCGCGAGGGACACCACCCGGCGGCGCCGGTCCCGGTAGCGCTGGCGGGCCACCACCCCGGTCGCGATGGACGCGGGCGGGCGCACGTGGTCGGTGCAGCGGTGCAGCAGGTCACGGACGATGTCTTCATCAGTGGCGGTCATTGTGGGTCCTTTCACAGCATGCTGTCAGTGGTCACGAATATGGCGGCGAGGCCGGGGAAATCACGCAAGTGCGCGATGGCGCGCGAGGCCGTGCTCTTGACGGTCCCGGCGGAGATGCCGAGCAGCCTGGCCACCTCGGCCTCGCTGCGGTCGTCGAAGTAGCGCAGCACGAGGACCGTGCGCTGCTGGACGGTGAGGCTGTCGAGCGCCGCGCGCAGCGAGGGCCACAGCTCGATGGAGTGATGCGGATCCGCGGACCGCGGGTCGCTCTTCTCCCCGGTCTCGAAAAGCCGTAGCTCCTGCGGCCGCCGTGCTCGTGCCCGCGTCTGGTCGACGACGATGTTGTACATGACCCGGCGGCAGAACGCCTTGGGGTTATCCACCCGGGACCAGCGCGCCGCGAGCCGTTGCAGCGTTTCCTGGTAGACGTCTTCGGCGGTATGCGGGTCGGGCGTGAGCAGTGTCGCGATCCGCAGCAATTCAGCTCCGGACCCGGCGGCGAACTCCTCGAAGGCTCGCGTTTGCCGTTTATCCATGCAACCTCCTATTGTCCGCGATCACCGCTAAGACGACAGCTTCGCGAATCAGGTTGCCTGGCCTAGCGCCCAACTCGTACCGGCGCGGGTAGTCTCGCCGCTTTCCCGCCGCCCCGGTAACTGTCGCCCATCATCCAGAACGGAGCGTGGCGTCTCGTGCCGGTCCGGTGACAGAGTCCCAGCGTCGCGCCGGCTGGTGAGCAGAATTGTCCGGGACCTGTCCGAACTGATGATAATGAAGAGCAAGATCAGCGCCACGGGAATGGTTGTGCCGACCGTCAGTGGCGTGGAAAGAATGGGGTGCTCGGGCACCGGCGCCGCGGATTTTGGCTCCAGACTTACGCGAACGAAAAGCGCAATGAAGAGATACGCTACCAAAATCGCGAACACGGTATTCCACCAGCGGGCCACGGCGTCTCGGGGATGCCGGGAAATACGCGGAAACCATATCGGTACTCTGCGACGTTGCCGGGCAATATCTTCAATGGCGCCGATAACGCCGCTGACCTCCGGTCCGGGATCGGTCGTGGCCAGCGTGCATCTGCTCTCGGCAAGGCGCAGGCTCAGTACCTCCGCTTCAGTTTTCCGGTACGCCTTCAGCGTGAAGTACGAGAGCCGATCGCCAAGATCCGGCAGATCCGTCTCGACATCATCCAGCCTGATGTTGTCGGCCTCGAGCTCGATTCTTACGCCGGGGAGGCTTTGGACTTCATCGACAATCCGCCGCAGGTCATCTCTATAGAGCAGAAGGCATCCGAGGTTCTCCTGCCGCACCGTCTCTAACCCTCCTGATGCGATGTGTGCCTGATGGCGGCGGTGATCTCGTCTGCGACCTCGCCCGGGTGGTCGAGCGGCAGGAATGTCCGCCCCTCTGGGACTGTGGTGAGGGTGGCGTGCGGGAACGTCTCGATCAGCTGCCGTCCCAGGTCGGTGCGGAAGAACGGGTCTGCCTCGCCCCAGAGGATCCGCACGGGCCCGGTGAACCGGCCGAACCGGGTGGCGGCGTCGAGGAGAACGCGCGGGTGGACGCCCTTCGCGAACTTGGCGATGTCACGGCGGATGGCCTTGTCTGATAGGGGTTGCACCCAGTCGCGGGTCAGCGCGCGGTCCAGGGGGCCGCTGGTGAGCGGGCCGTAGGCGAGCGGGCCGTGCCGCATCCTTGCTGACCGGAGCCCTGGGGCCAGGCACGCGACCAGGCCGGGATGGCGCAGTGCGCTGAAGAGCGGCGCGAATGCCCGGGGAGGGAAGGTGCCGAGCGCGTCGCAGTCGGTCAGGACCGCGGCGCCGATCCGGCTGGTGTCGGTACCGAGCATGACCTGGCAGATCGCCCCGCCGGTGTCATTGCCGACGATCGTCACGTCACTGAGGCCGAGGGCCGCCACGAAATCCAGCACGAGCCTGGCGATGCCCTGTGGCGAGAGGTCGGCGTCAGCGTTCATCGGCTGCTGATGCGACCCGAGCGGGAGTGTCGGCGCGTAGCTGCGGACGCCTTCGGCCGCCAGACGGGTCGCCACGGGTTCCCAGAGCCGGGCATCGACGAGGATCCCGTGCACGAACACGACCGGCGGGGTGGAAGTTGCCGCAGGACCCGCGGTGCGGTAGGCGAGCCTGCCTTGCGGCAAGTCGGCGATCGAGGAGCCAGCGGGACCGTGATCTGTTGCCATGAAAGAAACATACAATCAGTACGTATGTATGTCTAGAGCAATATGGTACGGTCGGCCGGCAAGGGGGAGAATCGGAGAATGTCATCGCAGGCTTCTGCCGCACCGCGGGTACGGCGCACTCAGGCCGACCGCTCCGCCGCGACCCGTGACGCGCTGGTGACGGCGGCGCGTCGGCTGTTCGCGGCGCAGGGCTTCGCTGAGGTGCCGACCGATGCGATCGTCGCGGCGGCGGGAGTAACGCGCGGGGCGCTGTACCACCAGTTCGCGGACAAGACGGCGCTGTTCGACGCGGTCATGGGAGCGGTTGAGGCCGACATCGCCAGGCGGCTGGCCGGCTCGGTGGCCGCCGCCGGGATATCCGATCCGGTCGATGCCCTGCGGCACGCTGTGCGGACGTGGCTGGAGATCTGCGTCGAGCCGGAGATCCATCGCATCGCCCTTCTCGACGGGCCGTCGGTCCTCGGCTGGACTCGCTGGCGCGAAGTCTGCAAGCAGCACGTGTTCGGACTGGTCCAGGCTCTCTTCACGCAGGGGATCGAGGCGGGCCGCATCCGCGCGCAGCCAGCGCGGCCACTCACGCACGCGCTCATGGGAGCCGGGGACGAAGCAGCCCTCTATGTCGCGGAAGCGACAGACCCCGCGCTGGCACGAGCGGAGATGATCAAGGTTCTCGACCAGCTCATCGCAGGCGTGACGGCCTGACACTGCGGATCAGGAAAAGGTGAGAACGGTCTTGATGTCATCGGGCCTGCGGGTATAGGCGTCGGCCCATTGGCTGAGCGGCACGCGGCGGGTGATCAGGCCGGCCAGCCAGTCATGATCGGCCTGGGCGAGGGCCGCGGCGCCAAGCTCGTAGTGGCGCCGGTTCGCGTTGACGGAGCCGAAGAGGACGTTGTTGTTCAGGACCATGTTTCGGTTGAGCAGCCCGGGATCGACCATGGACTCGGATCCGGCCGCGGAGACTCCGGTGAGGCAGACGATCCGGTGCCGGACATGATGCCTGGCCGCCTCGAACAGCATCTGAACGTGGCCGGTGCACTCGATGACGATGTCCGCGTCGGCGGCCGCCTCGCTCAGCTCACCGGTGTGCACGTAGGTTCCGCCCAGCCAGCGGACCATCTCGGGCTTGCGGCCCTCGGTAACGAGATCGAGCACGTAGGTGTCATAACCGCGCTGCACTGACATCAGGGCGGCCAGCAACCCGATCGGCCCGGCGCCGGTGACGAGCACCGTCCGGGGCGCCCAGGTGGACCTGCGGCCGATCTTCTCGACGTGATCCCAGGCCTTGGCGACCACGGTGGCCGGTTCCAGCAGCACGCCGAGGGTGCCCAGGCCCGGGTCCACCGCGACCAGGTACTCGGGGCGGATGCGGTACCGCTCGGAGGCGTACCCGTGGCGGCCCATGATGCCGCGCTCGGTGTACCGCCCGTTGAGGCACATGTCCCAGTCGCCGGCCGCGCACGCCGGGCAGGGCACCGGGTCGGGCCGGCGCACGATGCCGACCACGAGATCCCCAGCGGCGAACCCGGTTCCGGGCGGGGCTTCGGCCACCCGGCCCAGCGATTCGTGCCCGATGATGAGCCGGTCCCCAGGCGGCGGCGCTTCTCCGTAGTCGCCGTTGATAATCTCCAGGTCGGTTCCGCAGATGCCGACCACCTGCGTCTGGACCAGGATGCTCCCGTCTTCGGCAGGCGGCTCCGGCATCTCACTGAGGGCGACGGAGCCTTGCTTCCCGGGGATGACCGTTATCGCGCGCACGGGCCCTCCACATCGACGGAGGCCGGCGGCTGGTGACTCATTCCGCACCCTCGAGAAAGCTCCAGGCAGGCGGAAACTGTCCGATGTCAAGGCTGCGGCAGACCTTCCTGGCGGCCATGCCCACGGCTTCGGTGAAGGTGGGGAACGCGAACTGCATCTCGGCAAGCTGCTCGACCTTCATTCCCGCGCTCATCGCGGTCGCGACGACCTGGACGGTCTCGGCGGAGTACTCGCCGAGCACGTGAGCGCCGAGGATGGCGTGGCTGCTCCGGTCGGCAATGAGCTTGCAGAAGCCGTCGGGCTGCCCGTCGGCTACCGGCCTGATCAGGTCGTCATATCGGGCCGTCCCCACGGCGATATCGTGCTCCAGGGCCGCCTGGCTCTCGGTCATGCCGACCGAGCCGTACTCGGGATCGGTGAAGCTCCCGCTGGGCACCGCCTCGTAGGCCATCTGCCGGGTGGGACCGCGAACCGCGTTCAGTGCTGCTATGCGGCCTTCGAGGCGCGCGGTCTGCACCAGTTTGGAACGCCCGTTGACGTCTCCCGCGGCGAAGATGTGCTCCACATTCGTGCGCAGCCAGTCATCGACGGGAATAGCCTGCGCGCCGCCCTTGACTCCCGCGGCGTCAAGATCAAGCTCCGCGAGGCTCGCGGGCCAGCCGACAGCGGCGAAGACGGCGGCGGCGCTCGCGCACTCGACCGGGCCACCGCGGGTGAACTGGATCGCGACCTTCTCGCCGCTGCGTTCCAGGCTGCGGACCCTCGCGCCGGTACACACCCGCATGCCCTTCGCCTCGAACGCCGCACGCAGGGCCGCGGACACGGTGGTGTCGGCGCCGGGAACGATACGCGGTCCCGCCTCGAAAAGCAGCACCCGCACTCCGAAGTCGGCGAAGATCGAGGCGATCTGGCAGCCGGTGTCCGCCCCGCCGATGACCGCGACGTCCGGCGGCAGGGCCTGCAGGGACCGGATGTCAGCGTAGCTCAGGGCGAGTTCGCCGCCCGGGACTGGCAGACGGGCGGGGTGGCCGCCGACCGCGATGATGACGCGGTCGCCGTGCCAGCTGCGGCCATCGGTGGCCCGCACGGTATGCGGGTCGGCGAACCGCACAGGGCCGAGGTACTCCACCAGATCGATCCCGTAGCGGCGCATCTGACCGGCCACGTCTTTCTTGTCGTGGGCGTAGCGGGCGACCCCGGCGCTGTTGGCCAGGACTGCGTCGAGGTCGGGGACCGGCTGGGCGCCTTCGAGGCCGAAGCGCTCCCACGACCACCAGTCCCGGGCCAGCCGGGCGGCGCGCGCGAGCGTGCGGACCGGAGCGGGCCCGCGGTTCAGGCTGGTTCCGCCCACCTGATCGGCTTCCAGCAGCGTAACTTCTGCGCCCAGTTCCCGGGCCTGCAGCGCGGCGGCGGCACCCGCTGGCCCGCCACCCACCACCAGCAGCCTCACGGCGCTGCCTCCGCGGCACACGCCAGTGCACGGTCCGGTCTGGGCCAGTACGGCCTGTCATGCCTGACGGTCACCGAGACGTCGATCCAGCCCGTTCGCTCGGATTGCGGCACAACGTCCCTCCCGCGCGTGTTCAGGGCCGCTTCCATCGGTGTTCTGCCACGCTCACCATCCACTCCGCGCCCCGCCGCGACATCACCCGGCGCGGGTGACGCTGGCTCGCGGACAGTGGAGCGACGCCTGCCATGCCAGCGCCCCGTGCGGGGTTCAGGGGCCATGTTTGGACGGACCGGGCAGCCGCAGGCCGAGCTGTCCAGCATGTCGATGCCGCTACTGCAGGATCCCGGCGAGATGCCGGTGGCCAACCATCGAAGAGAGCCTGGAGAGGGCCGCTCCGGGGCGTAGCGGCCCGCATGGTGGCCCTCGCCTACAACCTGAGTTGGGCCACCATTTGACCCGAGCTGACGCCGCGGGGGCTGACCGGTAGCTTCTCTCTTCGTGAGAGCTGAACGTGCGCACGAACGATGGCCCGGCCGGGCCGGAAGCGGAAGAACCCCGAGATGATGCTGACCGTACTGAGAACAGCATTCCTTGCCTACGTGCGCGTGCTCCTGTGCCTGCAGGGCATGTACCTGGGGTTCTGGGCGTGGGTCTTGTGGCCGGGCCGGGAGCCTCACACTCAGTTCTGGGCGCCGCTCGGCCTCGCGCTGCTCTTCACCTTCCTTGGCCTGGCGGGGATCGTGGCCGCGCTTCTGCTCCGGCGGGGCCGACGCTGGGCGGCGATTGCCGCGATCCTCATTGAGGCCCTGTGGGCGGCGGTGGCCGCTGCGCTCGGCTACAAGACCCTCAAGGACTGGCCACTCGATTGGCAGTTGTTGTGGCAGGTGACTGCGGGGGCCGCGCTGTTCCTTGTCACGGTTGCCGGGCTGCTGCTTCGCCCGGTCCGCGCCTACGCCGGGCTCGTTCGCCGCTGATCGCCCGCGGTGGTGGTTCTGTAGGTGAGTTTTGAATCCAGTTATCGGTGAGTTGTGGATCCAGTTGTTGATCTTGGGGGTCTTTTTGTCGTTGAGAGCTGTCCTGTCGCCGATAAATCGGCCTTGTCTCACTGAATCCGGCCCGTTATTACCCTGGTCTCAGTTAATTGGGCCCGCTCGGGCCAGGAAGAGACGATCTCGGCGGCCAGCCAGTGCCCGATTAGTTCGGCCTCATCCTCGGCTGACGTGCAGAAGCCGGGTGGGTGCTTGTTGGCGCCGCGGGCGAGCAGGGACCATGATCATTTGCTCGTGAGGAATGACCGCAGTGCGGCCGTGTCGGGAGGGCCGTGTCGCGGCAGTTAGTCGGCTTGCAGGACGAAGAA
>Ga0187812_1000118_pt1 | contig 27598 bp, 17 predicted proteins | sample NC_S_2_FD_130582 | JGI IMG/M metagenome (GOLD analysis project Ga0187812, IMG submission 130582) | Wetland sediment microbial communities from Neuse River Estuary, North Carolina, USA - ASW-S_2 | ecosystem: Environmental > Aquatic > Freshwater > Wetlands > Sediment | place: USA: North Carolina...
ATGCTTAGCAGATCACCGTCTCCGGTTGCGACCCAAACGTCTAACTTTGGGTTATTAACTTTTACGCCGGTTGCGATTGCGGGCGCCCTTCCGTGGATTCCATGAATGCCGTATGTATCCATGTAATAAGGAAACCGCGATGAGCAGCCGATACCCGATACCCATACAACATTTTCTTTTTTAAATCCAAGCTCAGGCGAAGTTCTTTGCACCTGCGCTAAGATTGAGTAATCGCCGCAGCCGGGACACCATCTAACATCCTGCGATGAAGTGAAATCTTTCGCGGTGTATTTAGTTTTTTCCTGAGAATTTTCTTTAGTCTGATTGTCTATCATTGTGTTAGTCCTCCTAAGACTGTTTCTATCTTCTTTTCTATTTCAGAAGATTTAAATGGAAGCCCTTGTATTTTAGTGAACGGATCTATATCGACAAGGTATTCGCTTTTTAAGAACTTTGCGAGCTGTCCCATATTCAGTTCAGCACAAATAATATGTTTGTAATTTCTCAATACTTCGCCTGTGTTCTTCGGGAAAGGATTTAAATATTTAAAATGAGCCTGCGCTACTTTGCCTCCGTTCTTTCTTACGCGCGTAACAGCTTCTGTAATTGAGCCGAAAGTTCCTCCCCATCCGATTACAAGTACATCCGCATCAGCATCGCCGAGAACTTCGAGTGCGGGAATATCATTTTCAATATTTTTTACTTTCTGCGCCCGCAGCCGTACCATAAATTCATGGTTCTCAGGATCATAGCTTACATTGCCGGTGATATTCGCTTTTTCAAGTCCGCCAATCCGATGCTCTAAGCCGGGCGTACCTGGAATTGCCCACGGTCTTGTTAAATTTTCATCGCGCATGTAAGGCGCAAAACCTTCTTTCTCCGTTCTGAATTTTACTTCTATTTCGGGAATAGAATCAGGATCGGGAATTTTCCACGGCTCCGACCCGTTTGCAATATATCCATCGGATAAATAAAGAACAGGTACCATATATTTTGTTGCAAGACGTGTAGCTTCTAAAGCCATGTTAAAGCATTCGGCGGGTGTTGATGGCGCAATTACAACAACCGGCGCCTCGCCGTTTCTTCCGTTGATCGCTTGCTGCAAATCCGATTGTTCCGTCTTAGTAGGAAGCCCTGTGCTTGGTCCGCCGCGCTGCACATCAATAATAATTATCGGCAGCTCGGTCATTACTGCTAATCCAATAGCTTCTGTTTTTAACGCAACACCGGGACCGCTGGTTGTTGTTATTGCGAGCGCGCCGGTGAATGCAGCTCCTATCGCAGAAGTAACTGCCGCAATTTCATCTTCAGCCTGAAATGTCCTTACACCAAAGTTTTTGTGCTTGCTTAACTCGTGCAGAATATCTGATGCCGGAGTAATCGGGTAAGAGCCAAGGAACAACGGCAATCCTGATTTAACCGATGCCGTAACAAAACCTATTGCTAAAGCTTCGTTGCCGGAAATATTGCGGTAAATTCCTTTCGGCAGTTTTGCAGGTTCAACTTGATAACGCGTAGTAAATAATTCCGTGTTCTCACCAAAATAATATCCTGCCGTTAAAGCTTTTTCATTCGCCGCAGCGAGCAATGGAGCTTCTTTAAATTTATCTTTGATCCATTTTAATGTCGGCTCTATCGGTCGGCTGTAAAGCCAGTACATCATTCCAAGAGCAAAAAAGTTTTTACATCTTGAAATTTCTTTTGCAGATAAGCCGCTTTCTTCCAGTGCTTTGCTTGTCTGCTGGCTTAAAGGAACCTGCACAACATTAAACCCGTCAAGCGAGCCGTCTTCTAGCGGATTTACTTCATAACCTGCAAGCTTAAGATTTCTTGCATCAAAAGAATTAATATTAATTATTATCGTCGCGTTGTGTTTTAAATCTTTTACGTTCACTTTTAATGCGGCTGGGTTCATAGCAACCAAGATATCCGGCGAGTCGCCCGGCGTTTGAATATCGCTGCTGCTGAAGTGCAGTTGAAATCCGCTGACGCCGTAAGTGGTTCCAACAGGCGCGCGGATTTCCGCCGGGTAATCCGGTAAAGTGCTAAGATCATTTCCTACTAATGCGGTTGTATTGGTAAACTGCATTCCTGTTAGCTGCATACCATCGCCGGAGTCACCCGCAAACCGCACCGTTACATCGGAGAGTTCAAGAACATCTTTTCCAACTTTCATAGTTCTTCTTTAACCTTTATTGTTTGATATTTTATTACCTAAGATTTTTCCGCAATCTTGAAGTGTAAAAATTCCAACTAAGAATTTTTCGTGATTAAAATAAAACTAAAGAAAATCTTATGCAATCAATAAGCGGGTATATTTTATTTAGAAGTGATAAAAGGAACAGGTGCGTTTAGCACCTGTTCCGTATAGAGGTATTTTAATGAGCGAAAATTAATTTACTTCCCATGTGCTTCCTGTGAACAATACTTTTTCAAGATCGCCCTCGCCCTTTTTGTTTTTTACAGAAGCAATTTGTTCTTCAACATCTCCGTCATAAGTTGATTTTGATATTTGTCTAAACACTCCGATAGGCGTCGGCATTGCAGGATCGTCTGTAAGATGAGCCAACAATGTAGCGAGCATAGGACTTTCATCATTCTCATCATGAACTAATACATCTTCAACTCTATGCTTGCCTTCTCCTATTTCAACCACCTTAGGTTTTGCGCCGTCCATAATTATACCTTTATCCTTGTTGGCGCCGAACAGCATAGGCTTGCCGTGTTCAAGAACTAAAACGTTATCGTCTTTAGTTTTCTTATCTGTAAGTATGTCAAAAGCGCCGTCATTAAATATGCTGCAGTTCTGAAATATTTCTACGAACGCAAGCCCCTTATGGTCGGCGGCTCTCTTAATCATTTCATGAAGATGCTTTGTATCTCTATCGAGTGAGCGGGCAACGAACGTCGCATTTGAACCAAGTGCTAAAGCTACGGGGTTAAAAGGATAATCAACACTTCCGTATGGAGATGTTTTTGTAATCTTACCTTTTTCAGATGTAGGTGAATATTGTCCTTTTGTTAATCCGTAAATTCTATTGTTGAACAGAAGAACCTTAAGGTCGATATTTTTTCTGCACGCGTGAATAAAATGATTTCCTCCGATACTTAATAAATCACCATCGCCTGCCGCGACCCAAACGGAAAGATCCGGTCGGCTTACTTTTACTCCTGTGGCAATTGCAGGCGCTCTTCCGTGAATGCTGTGGAAACCGTAGGTATTCATATAATATGGGAATCTTGAAGAACATCCGATGCCGGAGATCCAAACAATATTTTCTTTTTTTATTCCGACTAAATCCGGAAATGATCTTTGCACCTGCGCCAGTATTGAATAATCTCCGCAGCCCGGACACCATCTTACATCTTGATCGGTAGCAAAATCTTTTGCGGTAAGTTTTATTTCTTTTACTTCAATCATTTGATCAGCCATTATTCTTTTCCTCCAAGGATTGCTATTATTTTATTTTCTATATCAGATACACGGAACGGTAATCCTCTTACTATATTTAATTGTTTGACAGGTATCAGGAATTCACTTCTAATTATTTTCGAAAGCTGCCCAAGGTTGATTTCAGGAATTAAAACGTTCTTGAATCCCTTCAAAACATACTCCGCATTTTTAGGAAGCGGGTTAATATATCTCAGGTGTGCCTGCGAAACATTATAGCCTGCTTCACGAACTTTTATTACAGCTTCTTTAATCGCGCCGAAAGTTCCTCCCCATCCTAACACAAGTAGGTCGCCTTCCATATCGCCGTCAACTGTAAGATCAGGAATATCATTAACCATGTTCTTTACTTTTTGCGCTCTTAGATTAATCATCAAATCATGATTATCCGGATCGTAGCTTACGGTTCCGGTTGTGTTAGCTTTTTCCAGACCGCCGATTCTGTGTTCTAATCCAGGAGTTCCCGGTTTAACCCATGGGCGTGAAAGATTTCCATCTCTTAAATAAGGAGCAAATCCTTCTTTTTCAGTTCTAAACTTTACGGGAATATCTGGCAGTTCGTTAACATGAGGAATCTTCCACGGCTCCGAACCATTAGCAAGATAACCATCGGTTAATAAAATAACGGGAGTCATATATTTTATTGCTAAACGCGAGGCTTCGATTGCCATATTAAAACAGTCGCTTGGCGTAGAAGCTGCAAGTACTGCAACAGGCGCTTCACCGTTTCTGCCGTAAACAGCTTGAAGAAGATCAGCCTGCTCTGTTTTAGTCGGTAAGCCAGTGCTCGGTCCGCCGCGCTGAACATCAACAATAACTAACGGAAGTTCAGTCATCAATGCTAAACCAATCGCTTCGGTTTTTAATGCCAGACCGGGACCGCTTGTAGTAGTAATTGCAAGATTGCCTGCAAACGCAGCGCCGATAGCTGACGTTATACCGGCTATCTCATCTTCTGCTTGAAGAGTCTTAACTCCAAAATTTTTATAGTTGCTTAAGTATTGTAAAATCTCCGATGCCGGAGTTATAGGATATGAGCCAAGGAATAAAGGTAACTTACTTTTTACCGAAGCCGCGAGAAATCCCAGCGCAGTTGCTTCGTTACCGGAAATACTTCTGTAAATTCCTTTAGGAAGTTTTGCGGGCTCAACATTATAGCGCGTGTTGAACAACTCTGTATTCTCTCCATAATTATACCCTGCCGTCAAAGCGTTAGTATTTGCCTCAATAAACTCCGGCTTCTTAGCAAATTTCTTTTGAATCCAATTCATTGTTTGATCAACCGGTCTATCAAATAACCAGTACATTAAACCAAGAGCAAAAAAGTTTTTGCAGCGTGCAATTTCTTTCGGTGAAAGTTTAGTACCTTGTAAAGCTTTAGCCGTAAGCGAACCAATAGGCACCGGATAAACTTCATACCCTTCAAGACTATTATCTTCCAGAGGATTAGTTTCGTATTTAGCAAGCTGAAGATTCTTTCTATCAAATGAATCCGTGTTGGCAATAATCATTGCGCCCGGTTTTAACTCGCTAATATTCTTTTTAATTGCGGCTGGATTCATAGCGACAAGGATATCCGGTCTATCGCCCGGCGTATGTATATCATTGCTGCTAAAGTGAAGCTGGAATCCGCTAACACCATAAACAGTTCCTATAGGCGCTCTAATTTCCGCCGGATAATCGGGCAATGTGCTTAAGTCATTTCCCATTAAAGCGGTGGTATCGCTAAATTGGCTGCCGGTAAGCTGCATTCCGTCGCCGGAGTCGCCTGCAAAACGAACAGTAACCTCAGATAAATTCTGGACTTCTTTTTCTTTGGGCATAGTTGATCTCTTTAAAATTGATAATTAAAACTGTCAACATTTATCCATATACCGTGCCATTTGTAAATTATTTCTATTCATTTGTGAAAAGATAGTTTTTGATAAAGTAATGCCCTTTCCCGCTTAAATATAATCTTGAATTTTGCTTAAAAACTTATTTCACAATTCACGCATTTATTATGAAGCAAGTATTAGCTGTCCCTTTGCTGTTGAATTTCTCCATGCAATACGCCGTTAGCTTCTCATAATCGGGAAAAAGCTTTTTATGAATGAGGAATAATGGGTAAAAACGAATTTATAGTTCACTTAAAAAAATTAGACTAAACTATAAATAGTTCTCAAAGAATGGTCATACTTAAAATCGCCGGTTTTTTATTGAGGAAGGAAACAGTCGCGGTAAAATTCATCCTTTTCCAGGTGCGAAGACCTATAGATCACATAAAAATTGCCATCTTCTAAGTGCAGAGGGGGCTGGTTTATGTCTGAACCATGCCTATCTGCATGTAGAGAGGGGTGGTTTAGAAACAAAACGCCTTCTTCTAAGTGCTAAAAGAGAGCTTTTATACATAAATCATTCTATTTCGCAAGAAATAACGATTAGTTCAACTCTAATTTCAAATAATTTTGAACTTATATAATGAATTCTATATAATTAGGCTTGAGTTCATAATCTCAAGACTTATTACTCGATTTTAATTTTCCGGTTTCTTATTATATAGATAAAACCGACAACAACCATAATTGCTCCCCACCAGATATCAGGATGAGTGCTGCTTAAAATTTTTTGTGTTGGTTCGGGATGATATAAATTATATATCCCGGTAATAAAAATTATCGTGCCCATTATAGATAAGATAAGACCTACAAAATACCATATCGGTTTCATGTTTGCTCCTTGATCACCAGAAATAAATATTTAATGCAACGAGGACTATCAAAGAAAGAACGGCATAAAATTCGGGACGCTTGAAAAAGCTGATATCCTTGTCGATATTTTCTTTAGTTAATCCCTTGACAAGTCCGACAAGTTCTTCTTTCGGTTTTTTCTTTGTAAAAAGACTTATGACTATAGTAACGACAAAACATATTAACCAAGCCCACCATGCTCTCCAGAAATTAACAGCCATATCGCTTGAAGTATTTGAAAGTGTAAGAATGCTCTTATCAATCCAGTTAAACTTATCAGCAAGATAAAGGAAAAAAGAAGAAGACATACCGGTAATCAATCCCCAGAACGCGCCGTTAGGTGTAATCCATACTATGAACATTCCCAGAAGCATTGTAGCAAACAGCGGTGCATTGACCCATGAGAATATTGCCTGCATGTAATCCATTATACTCGGAAAGCTCATTGCCCAGTAAGCGGTGCCGAGGCTGATAACAATTCCTACAATTGTTGCCGCGCGTCCCATCCAAAGCAGATGTGTATCCGAAGCTTTTTTATTTATTATAGATTTATAAATGTCGTAAGTCCAAACAGTATTAAATGCGCTGATGTTCCCTGCCTGCCCAGCCATAAAGCCTGCAAGCAAAGCTGTAACGCCTAGCCCGACCAAACCTTTGGGATAATATCTTGCAATAAGCAGAGGCAAAGCGGAATCATAATTAATATGACCGTTATCGCTGATTAAATGAAAGCCGCTTTTAGGATCACCGGCAAGAACAAGAGCAATTAGTCCGGCGAGAATAACGATAAAAGGCAAAGCCATCTTAAAGAATGAAGCAAGTATAGGGGTCATCCGGGCAGACCGTAAATCTTTTGCGGAGAATGCGCGCTGCACTACAAGAAAGTCCGTGGTCCAATATCCAAAAGATAAGACAAAACCCAAACCGAGGACAATTCCTCCCCATGAAATTAGCATTCCGTTCTGAGAAGGATTGCCTGAGGTTGACCACAATGTATTAAACGACGGGGGTATGCGCGCAAAGATTTCTTTAAGGCTTCCTATCTCAACAATACCTAAAATAGAAACGAGGAATAAGCCGAACCATATTAAGAAGAATTGAATTATTTCTGTAAAGATCGCGGACATCAATCCGCTTAACGTAACATAAGCGGCAACAGTAACTGCTGCAGCCCACATGCTTACATGCCAGCCCCATCCAAGAAAAGTGTGAAGCACTAAAGCCATCGCGTAAAGATTTATTCCCGAGACGAGCAGTGTCATTACGGCGAATGCAATCCCGTTTAGTACTCTTGTCTTCTCATCAAAGCGGAGCTTAAGGTATCCGGGCACAGATTTTATTTTGCTGCTGTAATAAAACGGCATCATATAAACGCCGAGGAAAAGCATTGCAGGTATTGCGCCGATCCAATAGAAATGCGCGACGTACATACCGTATTTAAAAGTATTCCCGGTCATTCCGAGAATTTCTAAAGCGCCAAGGTTTGCAGAAAGGAACGCAAGCCCCGCTACCCATGAGCTATTCTTTCTACCGGCGAGGAAAAAGTCTTCCTCGCTTGTAGTAAATTTCTTTAGATAGAACCCAAGACCGATAACGAAACCGAAATAGATTGCTATGATAAGCCAATCAACAAAAGACAACCCGATTGCATGCATTGTTGTTAATCCTCTAAAAAACTTTTGGCAAAACTTAGTTGTAATAAGTTTTTTAATCAAGAAGAATTAAAAAATATTTTTTGATGGGAGAAGTCTTTAGCAGGTAAAAAATTTATGAAGAGTGTAAAACAGATTTATTAAATGAGCATTGCTAATTTACTTTATCAGCTATATGAAGAGCAGCTACACAGTAGATTAGTATTTTGAAATATTGTAAAGTTATATCTTATTATTACTTCAACTTTCCGGCACTCTATTATTTATAAAGTTATTTTTCATAAGGTAAATTAATTATGACCAATGCCGGGTTAGAATTAATTTAATACGTGCGCTTAAAACTTTTGAGCACACTTAAGTTCAATGTACCGCAAATGAAACGACAGCCAGGAGGATAAAAAAAGCATAAAGAATAACCCAGCCTAACGTAACAAAGATCATGAACAGAACAATATTGTAGGACGAAATAAAGTCCTTTAGTTTATACCAAATCATTTTTGACCCCGACGTGGATTTATTAATAATTAATTAAGAAGAACTGTGATATAAAAAACAATATGCGTACCACGTTTCAAAATTGAGTTTTTGATAAGATTTCCAAGGTAATAAAAACTATGTTTTGCAATGATGGGAAGCGGATAAACCTTTTTCTACATTATATGAGAATTATTACCAATAATTTCATCTTTATAAAAGTTATGATTAAGTTTCATATAAATTTTAATACGAGTCTATTTTTAGACTTCATTTACTTCCAACTGGAATGGAGTTATATATGAAAAAGCTGTTACTATCTTTTACGGTTTCATTTATTTTTTTAATAAACATATCCTTCGCGGCAATCCAGGCGCGTTTCGTGCACGACCCGGATATTTATAAAGATAAAATTGTCTTTAGTTATGAAGGGGATTTGTGGATTGTCAGTTCTTCTGGAGGCACCGCGTCAAGATTAACTTCTTTTCCCGGTGATGAATTTGCCCCGAAGTTTTCCCCGGATGGAAAAGAGATAGCCTTTACAGGAAGTTATGACGGCTCTTATAATGTTTATGTAATGCCCGTTGAAGGCGGGAAGCCTGAGAGAATTACATATAATCCCGGCGGAGCGCAAACAATCTGCTGGACACCGGACGGAAAGAGAGTTGTTTTCAGGTCATACTTTGAAAATTTTATTATGCGCGACCCTAATCTTTACTTTGTTAATAAAGACGGCTCTGCTCCGGACCGCTTCCCTCTTGACCGCGGAGTGAGATGCAGTTTTTCATCTGACGGATCTAAAATTCTATACGTAAGAAAAGGTCTCGAAGAATATAATTGGAAGCGATATAAAGGAGGATGGTACACCGACATCTGGATGTATGATTTCAAAGAAAATAAATTTACTCCTATTTCAGATTATGTAGGAAAGAATGCTTATCCTATGTGGATTGGAAATTATATGTACTTTGTTTCAGACCGTGGCAACGGCATCGCAAATATATTCAAGGAAAATCTCGACACCAAAGAAATCACTCAAGTTACAAATTATGATGATGTTGATGTAATGTATCCTTCAAACGACAAAGATCAAATAGTCTATTTGCATGACGGAAACATTTATGTCCTTGATACTAAGACAGATCAATCAAAAGAAATAGATGTTGAAGTTTCATCGGATCAGTGGACCTTAAGAGACCGCGTAATTAACCCGAAAGACTATATTCATTCTACAAACATTTCAAATGACGGAAAGACAGTTGCACTTGAAGCCCGCGGAGATATATTTACAATACCGACGGGCAGCGGAAATACTTTGAATCTGAGCAACACACCCGGTACAAGAGAAATGTATCCTCAAATTTCTCCGGATGGTAAATGGGTCGCTTTCTTTTCAGATAAGACAGGAGAATACGAACTTTACATTCAAAGTATAAATGGAGGACAGTGGAAGCAGCTTACTACTTCGTTAGATAGAACAGATTATCATTTGCTTTGGTCACCGGACGGTAAGAAAATTTTATTCGGCAACAAGCAGTTCGCAATTTACTACATTGATGTAGACACAAAGGAACTTGTAAAGATTGATTCATCGAATCAAATGAAGAACGATGAATTCTACTGGGAAATAAGTGATTATAATTGGTCGCCGGACAGCAAGTGGATTTGCTACAGCTTTGTTCAATACAACCGCAACAGCGAAGTCTTTCTTTACAGCTTAGAGCAGCATAAAAGATTTGCGGTAACAGACGACTTCTTTGATAATATTAATCCTACATTCGATGCTAACGGGAAATATTTATATTATTTATCCAGCAGAAACTTTGATGTACAAATGGACTTTTATGAAGATGACCATGTAATAGATAAACCCCAGCAGGTAATGGCTGTGCAGCTTCAAGCGGGAGAGAAGCCTCCATTTGATGAAGACGCTATGAAAGAAGAGCCGAAAGAACACAAGAACTTTAGAATTGATATAACAGGAATAAAAGATAGAACCTATCCGCTTCCGGTTGAATCTGGAAATTATTTTTATCTCAAAGCGGGTAACGGAAAAGTTGCATGGTGTTCGGTTCCAAAATTTACGGAGGACGAATACGGAGAGATATTTAAACCGGGTGGAGAAACAAAGTGGAACCTTCACATATTTGATATGAAAGATAAAAAAGAAATTACACTGGATGATAAAGTTAAAGACTACACCATTTCTACCAACGGCGAAGAATTATTGACTCAAAGGAATGAAGATATTTTTACCACATCAATGAATGATGCTTATAAATCTAAAAGTGCCGGAGAGAAATTAAAGCTTGACGGGATGAAATATACGGTTGATGATCAAAAGGAATGGGCACAAATATTTGACGATACGTGGAGATGGTACCGGGACTTTTTCTTTGACCCTAATATGTTCAATCTCAATTGGAAAGCTATCGGCGATAAATACAGAGCGGATATTCCATACTTAACTTCGAGAGCGGATTTAAACTGGCTGATGCTTCAGCTTGTCGGCGAGCTTAGCGTTTCGCATACTTATATTTCAGGAGGGGACATGGGACCAGAGACCACGCCGAAATCTACGGTGTATACGGGCTGGCTCGGCTGCGATTTTGTTAAGGATGGAAATTCTTCGTTCTATAAATTTGGGAAAATATATGGTCCGACTGAATATAATTTAGATTTAGAGTCGCCTTTAGTCCGCCCGGATATTGATGTTAAAGAGGGCGATTATTTAATAGCAATAAACGGCAATGAGATTAAAGTTCCGGATGATTACTTCAAATATTTGCAGGTTACCAAAGGCGAAAAGGTTTCGGTAACGGTAAACAACAAACCTTCACCGGATGGTGCGAGAACTTATGAAGTAGAGCCGATAAAAAATAGTCCGCAGCTAAGATACTACGCATGGCTTACACATAACATTCACAAAGTGCTGAAAGAAACAAACGGAGAGGTTGGCTATATGCACATCAATGCAATGAATGCGCCCGGAGTTGGTGAGTTCGATAAATTCTGGCGGGCATTCAGATATAAGAAAGGATTAATTATCGACATGAGGAGAAACTCCGGTGGATGGACTGAATATTTTCTGATCGATAAGCTTGCAAGAAAGATGGCGGCATATAATGTACTTCATCATATGGTTCCGTTTAGGTATCCGGGGAGCACTTCGACCGCGCAATATGTAGCAGTCTCCAATGAATACAACGGCTCAGACGGCGAAGCTTTCATCGAAGATTTTAGAGCTAACCATTTAGGTAAAGTTGTCGGGACAAGGTCGTGGGGCGGATTAACCGGCATATTAAATACTCAGACGACAATTGATAACGGAAAAGTTGAGCAGTCAAACAATGGATTTTTCGGAGAAGAAGGAAAATGGTGGATAGAAAATCACGGTGCGGACCCCGATATTGACGTTGATAATGATCCGGCGTCTGTAATGGCAGGAAAAGATCCGCAGCTTGATACAGCTATCAAAACGGTGATGCAGGAAATTAAAGAGCATCCTTTTACTTTTCCTAAACAGCCTCCTTATCCTGATAAGAAGAAATAATTATTATGAAAGCGCCCCTTTGACGGGGCGTTTTTTTTTGAATGAACATTAGTCATATAATTTTTAATCTCGTCTAATTTCAGTAATTTCACGGCGATAATTTTTTTATCTGTGCATTATAAATTTATATTAAGGTCTTGTACTAATGAACGATAATTACCTTGAAAAATATTTAGCTGTAAAAGAGTCGGGGATTCATGGGAAGGGATTATTCTCTACAATAGAAATTTCCGCGGGAGACAATATTCTTGCAATAAAAGGAGAAGTGATTTCGGAAGAAGAGTGTATAAAGCGCGAAAGTGACGGCAATGTTTATATATTTTGGAATGAAGACAGCTACATTGATACTTCAATGACTACAGATATTAAATATATAAACCACAACTGCGACTTTAATTGCGATGTAATTGACAATGATGAGAGCGGACTTATCTTAATCGCATACCGCGATATTAAAGCCGGAGAAGAACTCACAATTGATTACGGCTATGAAGAAATCTATGAACACTGCCAATGTAAAAGCTGCGCCGAAGTGTAATGTATTCTTCATCTCTAATTAAGAGTTAATAATATTTTTATAAGATAAAGACTTTTCAAACAAATATTACTTCCTTTAACCTACAACTAATTACCATTCATAATCGTGGTATAAGAGCATATTAAGCGAAATACCTGAGTGTAATAACTGTAGTTCTAATTAACCCGGCAGTTTGAATCAATTCAAATCTATAAGTTAAACTAATAGAAATATATGGATTAGATATTAGCTTAATACGGTTATACCGGCAGCAGAGTGTATTCAGAGCGCATTCAAAGCGCATTCAGAATGTATTCATATCTCAATAATATCCACTTATTCATTTGGTAAAAGAAATCAATAACGGGATTTTAAAAAAATATGCAAATGTTACTTCCCTGCACTTGTGTTTATTAGATATGGATATGATATATTTCCTTTTTGCCCCCACTTGCGCTTAAATACAATAATATTTTTTCTATTTAAATATTTTTAAGTAAATTTTATTATTACTCTTGCAAAGGTAAGCAGTACATATCTATAAAAAGTTTTTTTGTCAGGTTAGAATTATTCAGATCTTTTTAGTCAGCTTTTGTTTTAAAATATATAGGAATAGCGACAATGATAAAAACATGAAAGTTACCGGGAAAGTATAACTGGAATACAATTAATAAAAAACAATCAGCATAATAATACGGTCTCTTAATGAAAATAATAAAAAATAGCGGTACCTTCGCAATTACAATCACCTTCTTCATACTGTTAATACTGTTCTTTAATCTTGTCCTGAATATGCATCCGCTTCTTGATTTCTTTAAAAACATGGAAGGCAAAAGATATTACTGGACAATTCCTTTATCTGTATGTATTGTCTTCAGCCTCTGGCTATTCAACAAGAGCATGAGGAAAAAAATTGTTAATGAAAGGGTAGAGATTTTTACCGCAACTATAAGAACCATCCAGGACATCCTTCAAAATTCCGCATCATCAATGCAGCTATTAGTTCTGGATATGAAAGACGAGGATGTGCACGAAGAAATAATTATTAAAGCTGAAAAAAATATAGAAGAGTTGAAAGCAGTAATAAAAACTTTAGCAGACGTTGATCCGCAGACTATACAATTAAAAGAACTGAATCAGAATCTTTCAATTATAAAAATGAATGAAAACTAGCTATAGAAAAATATTTAATTAATAAAACGATGTAATATTTTTTTTACCTATCCCATAATACTTCACAAATAATTCACTTATGTTTTATCGTTTGTAAGAAACGTCTACAAAGGTGCAAGTAACTCATCACGATTATCTATACAATTCTAATCGAAATAACACTGCTGCAGTGTAAGACCAATCTTATAATTCTTTCAATTTACATTTTGTTTTTTTGTAAAAAGGATGAAACCCCAATGATAAGAACTATGCCATGTTAAAGTTTATAGTTTATTGAACAAAATTTATCAATAATCAATTCTAAAGTTTAATCTGAAACTTTTATTTGCTAAATGTAAAGTGATATTAATATTTAGTTAACAGCCAAATAATACTAAGATAATATTGAACAGATAATTTGCACACCAGAAATTACGCACACCGTAATAGTCATTTGCTCCTCTAATGACTAAGAAATAAAAAATAAGTTCTAACATTTTCAGAATTTAAAATATTGGGATGAATTATGTCATCATTTTTTACAATTGTTTTTATTTGTCTGTTTTGTTTTTTCAATAATGAAATTGTTGCGGGAACGCTAAAAGGACATATAAAAAATAATAAAGATAATACACCTATACCTGGAGCCAATATTATATTAGTTGGAACAAAGTATGGTGTCAGTGCGGATTTAAAGGGCGCTTATGAAATAAAAAATATTCCTGCAGGAACATATAAGATAAAAGCAGAAGCCGTAGGTTTTAAAAGTGAAATTAAGACCGTAGACATAAATGAAAAATCCTCTCCAGAAAAATTAGATTTTTCTTTAAGTGAAACAACCGTAATGCTTTCTGAAGTAGTAATAAGGGCACGGGCAAACCGTGAATTAGAAACTTCAGCACGACAAACAGAAAAAGAAGCAGGAAATGTAGTAAATGTAATATCGGCGCAAGCGATACAGCAATCTACCGATAGGACTGCAGCAGATGTTCTACAACGAGTCTCAGGAATGTCTTTAGTCAGAGACAACGAGGGCGAAGGGAGATACGTTGTGATGCGCGGTCTTGCACAGCGCTATAACAATACTCTTGTAGATGGTATAAAAATTCCAAGTCCAGAATCTAAAGACCGATTTGTTCCTATGGATATTTTTCCATCTTCTCTTTTTGAAAGAATCGAAGTATCAAAATCACTGACACCTGAAACAGCAGGCGATGCTATCGGCGGATCAACAGATCTAATGCTGCGTGAAGCCCCGGAAAAATTAACTTTCTCTTTCAGCGCTGCTACAGGAACAAGCGCAAGCTTAGTAAATAGTTCATTAAGTACATTTAATAAAAATAGTGTTAATGATCTTGACCCGGAACGTTTGCACGGAACCGTTAGTGCTTCCGATCCTACAACTCAACTAAAAGCAAGATATAACCCGACAAGTTCAGATTTTACAATAAATAATTTAAAATTTACAAACAAGCCTTCGCCCCCGGATGGTTTGTTTTCGGGTCTAATAGGTAACCGTTTTTTTGATGGAATGGTCGGGCTAATGGCTGCGGGCAGTTATCAAAACACAGATGATAGGATTCCAACAGACTTTTATACAGTGTCTGCAAATATAAATAAGATTGATGCAGGAGGACACCTGATACCATACGCATCAACCTATGATAATCAGGTATATTATACCAACAAGATAAGAAGCGGAGCAGTAGTAAAAGCCGATTTCATTGCAAGTGAAGAACAAGGACTAAATGCTACTTACATGTATGTTCACCAGGAAGAAGACCAGGTTCGACACGCTCTTCAAGTTCAAATTGATGGATCACGCGGCGCAGCTGATTTAACATATACTCATAGATCTGCTCTTCGAACTCAGGATATTTCCAGCATTTCTTTAAACGGTGATAATTTTACCAAGTCCCATGTTGAACTTCATTGGACTCTTAATTATACTGATGCTATACAAGATCGTCCAGATGAAGCGGAATACACTATATTTCAAAACTACGATGTTCACGGAAACTTGCAGCCATTCCAGGGACTTGCTAATATAACACATTCATGGAGAAAGAATGACGATAATCAGTACCTGGGAAAGGTGGATGCAGTCTTTCATATAACTTCAGATGGAATGCATACATTGCAGGCAGGCATAGTGATACAAAAACTTAGCCGCGCAAATTATGAAGATGATTATAAATTAAACCCTGCTATAATTAACGGACATACACAGCCTTTTACTTCTATAGACAGCGCTCAAGTAACAGTATTTGGTTACGGAACAACTTCGGGAACCTCTGTATACGGCTATCAAAATTATAAAGCCAGCGAATTATTATATGCTTCATATTTCCAATACGCAGCTAATCTTGGACATCTTCAAATACTTGGCGGCTTGAGATGGGAACAAGCTCAGGATATATATTTTACTTTGGCTTCACCTTCGCTCGCTGATCATCAAGCAAATGTTAAAATGGTCAACTTCCTACCAGGGATACATTTTAGATACGAGTTTAACCCAGATCAATTAGTGCGACTTTCCGTAACACAAAGCATGAGCCGTCCGAGTTATTTTGATTTAGTGCCAGCTGTTGACCGCTCGGATCAGAGTCAGTCTCAAGGAAATTCGAATCTGCGTCCTGCTACATCATTTAATGTCGATCTAAGGTACGAATATTACCCAAACCCAAGTGATGTTTATTCTCTCGGCGTTTACTATAAGAAGATACAAAATCCGATAGAGGATCAGTTTCAATCAGTTGGAGTCGTGCTGGTTACTTCTAAAACTAACGGCGACCCAGCGACTGTCTATGGAATTGAAGCAGTGCTTTCTAAACATTTAGATAATTTCGGCATTACAGCAAACTATAGTTATGTTTACTCCAAAATTACAAGCATAAAGCAAGTAACTACCGAAGATATAAATGGAGACCTGACCCAAACCTTCTACCAGCAAGAGCGACCTCTTGAATCACAGTCGCCGCAGATTGCAAATATTATTCTTAGCTATGAAAACAAAGCCTGGGGCACAGATTTAAATCTTTCTTATAATTATACAGGCAGACGTTTAATAGCTGTTGCCAGATTAGATGGTTACGATACCTATCAGGAAGGCACAGGTGAATTTGATTTTTCAGCTGAACAGCAAATTACTTTTAACATTTTGCTAAACATAAAATTAATTAATCTATTTAACACGCCAATTGTTACCGATGTAGCTTCAGGAAATTACGTTAAGCACGACCCGATTGTTATACTGCGTAATTTTAATAAGCTAAGAGGTTCAATAGGTGTTAGTTATAAATTATAAATAATAATAAAAATCTAAGGAGGTTCTATGTTCAAGTACTTAACATTCTTTTTACTCTTTGTAACGACAGGAATTGGTTTGTCCAATACACTACCGGATACGCTTTCGGGTTCTGTTAAAGGAACAACACTGGCTAATCATAGCTACGTTGTTAAAGACACCCTAATTATTAATGCCGGGGATACGCTTCAAGTAAGTCCCGGTGATACACTTTTAATGAAAAACGATCCCGTTACCGGCGCAGCGTGCTGGATTCATGTTCTTGGAACTTTCATTTGTGAAGGTACCGCTACCAATCGCAATGTGATTACAACTGCAAATGTTGATTCTTCTAAACATCCTGGAATGTGGGGTGGAATTGTTGGAGATTCATGTAAATATATTAGCGTTAAATTTACAGACGTTTCGTGGGCAGGAGGGGCTGACGCTACAGGTCACGCATATCGCACATTCGATGTTTATTCAGACTATGCAAACACAACAAATGTTGTATTTACTGATAACCATGTTACCGGTACAGTTGATGATTGCATAGGTGTTACAGGTGGGAATGCAAGTTTTCTCCGTAATGTTGTAAAATGGAGCGGTGCTCCCGATGGCGATGCTTTCAATATGAAAGGCGGCGTAGTTGGAGAGATTGCATATAATGTGGTTTGGGCACAAGGCGGCAACTGTGTAAAGATAAATTCCGATCCTACTCTGCCACGGCTAACTAATATGTGTGTACACAATAACACTTTTGTTGCCGGAGGATGGCGCCGCATAACTGAGCTTGGTTATGCTATTCTAGTTGACGCAAGCGGGCGTGCAGAAATTTACAATAATATAATGGGCGATATGTATTCCGAGCTGGAAATAACAAACGTTGCAGATACAAACAGAACTGTATACCAGAACAATCTATTCTTCTATTCTGTTGATAGTTTGAAGGGGCAATCACGTTATTATCCTTCTGACGGTGTCGGCAAACCTGCATCAAATGATATTATGGATGTAAAAGCAAGCGATCTTTTTATCAGTTATCAACCTTATTTTTATAATGATTGGTTATCTCTCGATGTAAAGAATGACTATCATTTACTGCCGACTGCTGTGGCTCTTGGTAAAGGAATCACTCCTCCGCTGCCAACACCAACAAACCACTGGGGTAATCCTTATTTTGGAAACGGTACAACTACTCTACCAGGTGATGCTAATATAGGCGCACTTGGAGTTGGTACTGTTTCAGGAGTAAGCGATCAAAATCCAGGTATTATAAAGAAATTCACCTTAGGGCAGAATTATCCTAACCCATTTAATCCGACCACAAATATTATATATACTTTAAAGGAATCGGGTCTAACAAGTTTGCAAATATTTAACGTTCTTGGACAATTAGTTATGACTGTTGACCAAGGCTTCAGACAAGCAGGACAAACATATAGCTTCAATGTTAAGATGGACAATCTTTCAAGCGGTATTTATTTTTATACACTGCGCGAAGGAAATAACCTGCTTACTAAAAAAATGGTATTACTTAAGTAATTTTTTTAACTTATGTCTCGATGGATTTATTTATGAATCCATCGAGTTTTTCTAATTAAACGGAGGCTTCATGAAATCAATAAATAAAATAATTTCATTGTTTGTTATTAGTATAATATTTCTATCAACAGCAATTCCTGTCCATGCACAGGAGCAAATAAAAATTGCACTATGGGGAGACTCAAGAGAAAATCTAGATACTGCAACTTCCGACATAGCCCATATTTTATTATATGAAATTACAGACTGGAATTTTCAAGTTCATACAGGAGATTTTACACATGATGGAAGTAATGAATCGTGGCAGCGAACTCTGCGTTATCCGGGGATAGACAGCATTTTTGTTAAAGGAAAGTTCTATTTGTGTACAAGTAATCATGATTATAAAAATGAAGAGTCAAAAGCAAATTGGGATAATTTCACATCAGGAGTTTTGCCTATAAATTCTGCCGACAGCACCACACATTTTTATGCCGTGCATAAAGGGAACGTAGATATTATCTTTTTAGACGGCTATTTTACTAAACCCGCCGTAATGCAAAAATGGCTGAATAATTATCTTTCCAAAAGAAACCCCGACGATTGGCTGATTGCCGTTTGGCACAACCCTGCCTATGGTGACTTAACATATAAGCCAAGCTATCTAAAAACATGCCGGGTATGGATAGACAGCTTATATAATCATAGATGTAGTTTTATTTTTAACGGTCACGCTCATGTTTATGTAAGAACAAAGCCGCTCGACCCAGATGAAAAAGTCGATAGTAAAAACGGAATAGTAACTATAATCAATGGAACCGGAGGTGCAAGCTGGAAGGCGCCAGTTAAACCGAACCCTCACATTGCATATACGCCTAAAATAAAATCCTTCCCTACGATTACATTTTTAACTTTTGAAGGAAACAAAGCTCACCTCGAAACCGTAGACTGCAGACCCGGAAAGAATCTAAAAGTAATCGACCGGTGCGACTATGAAAAATAAATCTAAACTAAACGGAGAAAAAATGAAGCGGGTTAACTTCTATTTTATCTTTATCGTTTTAAACTTATTGTTTATTCAACCTTCATATTTGTTTTCACAATCTTCCGGTTACCGGATTATAGATAAAATAAAAATTGGAGGCGAAGCTGATTGGGATTATCTCTCGATTTATAAACCGGAGCATCAGCTGTTTGTTTCGCATGATACCGAGGTCGATGTAATTGATCTTTCAAACAATACTTTGGCTGGAAAGATTACCGGGTTAAAAGGCGTACACGGGATTGCCTTTGCACCTGAGTATGGCAAGGGGTTTATAAGCGACGGCAAGCAAAATTCAGTTGTAATTTTTAATTTGAAAAACCTCAAGGTGATTAAAAAAATTCAAACGATCGGCAAAGATCCGGATGCGATTCTCTATGATGCTTACACTAAAAGAATTTTTGCCTTTAACGGGCACAGCACTACTGCAACGGCAATTGATGCGAAGACAAACAAATTAGTTGGTGAAGTTCAATTAAGCGGCTCGCCTGAATTCGGAGTGTCCGATTTTAAGGGACGTATATTTGTCAACATTGAAAAGAAGAATGAAATAAATGTAATTAATCCTAAGACATTAAAAGTTACTAATACTTGGTTAATTCCTCCATGTGAAAGCCCGTCAGCGATGGCAATTGACAGAGAGAATAACAGATTGTTCATTGGCGCTAGAAATCAGATTTTTGCGGTAGTGGATGCGAATTCAGGAAAGGTAATAGCTCACTTCCCTATCGGTCCGGGTGTAGATGCTTGTAGTTATGATCCGCAGGCACATCTGATCTTTTGTTCTAATAAAGATGCGACGATGAGTATCTTTAAACAAAATTCCCATAATCATTATTCTTTTGTTGAAAATTTGAAAACCGGTCCGAAGGCTAAAACGATGGCTCTTGATGAGGTTACACACAAAATATATACTTCTACAATAATTGATTCTCCAGGGAAAGGTCAAGTTTTTGGAGTAATAGTGTTTGGGAAAAAATAAATGTGATTAGAAAAATTGCGGCAATTTATAGGTTCAGAAAAAAATAGAATTGTTTTTATTGCTGACCATATACAAAACCAACAAGTATACCGGTTCAACAAGAAGATGACAGTCTTATTTATTCGCTGCTTTACTTAGATAATTTTTTTGCTGCGATAAAATCCCGGATTACTTTGATCTTCTAATGATTTTGAGTGCTAATAAGAAGTTAATTTTTCTTTGACTTAATATAAGCTTTTTATTGTTAGAAGATTTTTTTTATTCATTAAATGAAGACATGCAGATGTAAATATTTGAAGCATGTACATTTTGATAGAATCTAAATTCATAACCTTTTCAAAAAAATAATGGCAGAAAAATAAGTTCTTATAACGAACGTTGTTCGTTTAAAGTTACAGAAGTGAAATGCTAGCTTAACAAATCCGAATTAATGCTTTCGGCAACCATAGCCGGTTTAATATCGATCAAATAAGTACCGTTAAGACAATCAAGTCCTCTAACAATAATAACATTACCTTCAACTCTTTCAATCTTTGTTACCGCAACGCCAACCGGATTTGGTCTATGCGGAGTTCTTAGAGCAAACACGCCTGCGTATTCGCCGGTTCTCCTTGAATTCTGCCGCAGGCTGTCTCTGTTTACTTTCTCAAACCAGTATAAAATCAATATCTCATGTCCTTCGCTTAAACCCAACATTCCATCAATGTATTCCTGGTTTAAAATCAAACGGCATTCGGGACCATTAGGCTGTATATTCCGCGGACATTCTTCAATAGAATGATACGGCGTTTCAATTAGACCAATAAATTTTAATTCAGCTTTCATTTTATTTTTCTCTTCAATTTATTCTTTTACAATATTGCCAAAGATAATTCCAAAACCAAATCTATTTTGTTTTATGCTCCGGATACAGCTTAGCAGTTAGAATGATTAATAATTAATTCCGCGGGAACTACGGCTGCATAACTTTGCCTATCATGCATAATTGAAAGTTTATGCTTATTTTTAATTTATCAAAATGAATAAAATTGAGATGAAAGATTCAATCCTAATAATTGATGATGAAAACGACCTGAGAAACCTTCTCATAAAGCTTCTGAAGCTGGAAGATTATAATACATTCGACGCAGAGACAGGCGAAACGGCATTAAATTTATTGATGAAAGAAGATATTTCCGTTGTTATTTCAGATGTTAAACTACCCGATATAAATGGAATTGATCTAATACCAAAAGTAAAAGAGTGTAATGCCTTCTGCGAGGTTATCGTATTGACGGCTTATGGAACGATTGAAGACGGAGTCCGTGCTATCAAAGAGGGCGCATTTGATTATATTACCAAGGGAGATGAAGACAATAAAATAATTCCGCTAGTCCACCGGGCGGTTGAGAAAGTTCATCTAAAAAAAAGGATTGATATCCTGGAAAAAAGCGTGAGTGAAAAGTTTAACTTCGACGCGATTACAGGCAGTTCAATTCTAATTAAGAATGCCAAAGAAATAGCTTCAAAAGTTACAGCTACAGATACACCGGTTTTGCTTTTGGGAGAAACCGGAACCGGCAAGGAATTATTTGCGCAGGCTATTCATTACACAGGCAGCAGGAAAAATAAACCTTTTGTCGCGGTTAACTGCAGCGCGATCGCAAAAGACATTCTTGAATCCGAAATGTTCGGATATAAAGCCGGCGCTTTTACAGGCGCGGTAAAAAACAAGAAAGGACTTTTCGAGGAAGCGAATACCGGTACACTTTTTTTAGACGAAATAGGTGATCTCGACCTTCAATTACAAGCGAAGTTTTTACGTGTGCTTGAATCAAATGAATTTATAAAACCTGGCGATACAAAGTCCACTAAAGTTGATGTTAGAATTATCGCGGCGACAAATAAAAATCTCGACGATGAAATTGAAAAAGGAAAATTCCGTTCAGATTTATTTTACCGGATAAGCGTTATGAAAATTGAACTGCCATCTTTAAGAGAAAGAAAAGAGGATTTGGAATCTTTGGTTGAATCTTTTGTCCACATGTTCAGCAAGAAAATGAATAAAAACATAAAGAATATTTCTCCATCTTTTTTTGAAACTATTAAGCGCTACAATTTCCCGGGAAATATAAGAGAGCTGCGGAATGTTATCGAACGGGCAATAATCTTATCGGAAGGCGGCGTATTAACAGAAAATACATTACCAAGAGAATTTTTCTATGAAGATATTAATTCTCAAAGCGACATTATCAGGCTCGAAGAAATAGAAAAAAAACACATCATCAAAATCCTAAACCAGGCTGGAGGCAACAAGACTAAGGCGGCTGAAATGCTTGGAATAGGGCTTACAACCTTGTATAGGAAACTTCAAACATACGGGATAGAGTAAATAAAATATTTCGTCGGCTGGCTTTAGTTTGAACTTTAAAATTTATTCAGCGGCATTCACAATAAAATAAATTCCAAGTAAAAGCATTTTGGCAAGAGTTTCGTCTTCAATAGAAATGTCGCGGACTATTACAAAGCAACCGGATTTTACAAATGAAGTAATTGCATTGAACGACATTAGTGTTTTATGCCGTTCATTTATTTCACTATCATGAAAGAATTCCCATTCGTTTTTCCATGAAGCTTTACGTCTCCAAAATATTCTTTCATTGCCTGAGACGATAAGTTCATTTTGATTTTTCATGCTGAGGTTTAACGTCGCAGCAACATCAGGATTCGCCGCTTCTCTAATTAAAAGATACTTTTTAAAAAATCCCTTTTTATTAAGATAAAACTTCTTGCCGCAAACTTCACCATAAGCAAAAGAATCAATGCTGTTTTCCCAGTTAAGCGAGCCGATAATTTTGTTGTAGCTTGTAAGAATGTAACTTCTCTTTTGCGAATAATCTTCAGACCATTTTAACAAAGCATACCTGGATGAGATAGTCTCCATTTCCGATTGCTCATTTAATATTTTTTCATACCAAAACATTTTTGTATTAAGATTATGTTTCTTTTTCCAAGTGTAGGCATACAATCGAAATGCCAACAATGTATAACTTGCCCAATTATTAAAATTTATTTTTTTGCAAACTTTTAATACACAAAGAAAGGTTTTATGAAAATATTACCATACCGTTTTGAAAACAATCTTGCCAATATGAAAGGTTTTAATTCTAAAGGGGCTTGTCATCATTACTTTTCAAATGTTCGGCAATTATAAGACTTAGGTCTACAACAAATATGATTATAACCATGCTGTCCATAATTGTTACCAAGGGACTGTTTTTTAAATACTGCTCGCTTCCCCAAAAAATAAAAGCAATGCCAAGCAATATTCCCTTTGTCTTTTCTTTCAGTTTCTTATTGGTACTTAACTGAAAGCAGAAATACGACAACCCGATAAATATTAATGGCAAAGCACCAGCCTTTTGATGAAAAGCTGTAAATCTAAATTTGTTTATGACATCCGAAAATACTAGCGCTACAATGCCGGTTAATGCGGAAATAAAAAATAGTTTACTTAATGCCCTAAACGTCTTTGCCATGTAATTACCCGATAGTTATATAGATAAGTATATGCTAATTTTTTTATTCAATTTAAATGCCAATATAAAAAATCAAATCGTTTTTTGTTCGGGCAAATTTCTTATAAGAAATACATGATACTTTGCCGTTTTGAAAACTTCCATACCATTTTGGCATTATAATTCATCCGCATTTGTTTCTCTTTTACATAAAAAATGATAATAGGTTTAAAACAATACTACTAACGTCAATTTCGATTGCTGGCATACCAATTGGATATTGTCATTATAAAAAAAGGAAAATTTATGTTAGTATTTTATTTATCGGTGCTCTGCGCAGTTTTGTTTTTCATTTGTTTCAAATCAATTAACTTTTTTGATAAGCTTAGTTAAGGAGCAGCCATGATTGTACTATTAATCGTCAGCGCTATTGTCTTTATGTACCTTCTTTACGTTTTAATAAAACCGGAAAAATTTTAAGGAATAAAAATGACGACAGAAATATTAGGAATAGTTGTTATTCTTCTTTTAATGATCTCGCTTTCTTATCCTTTAGGTAAGTATATAAGTAAAGTGTTCAAAGGTGAAAAGGTCTGGACTGACTTCTTTGCGCCGCTTGAAAATTTTATATATAAAATTTGCGGTATTGATCCGAATAAGGAAATGGACTGGAAAGAAAATATGAAAGCCATGTTAGTGCTGAACGTATTTTTTTTCATCTGGGCATTTGTAATTTTCTTAATACAAGGTATTATACCTTTCTGGAATCCCGCAGGAATCAGCGGGATGGAGCCTACACTTGCCTTTAATACAGCAATAAGCTTTATATCAAATACGAACATCCAGCATTATTCCGGGGAGACTGGACTTTCTTATTTCTCCCAGCTGCTTGTGGTTTGTTATATGCAGTTTGTTAGCGCGGCAACTGGTATCGCGGCTCTTGCGTTGATTTATAAAGGGCTTTCCCAGAAGAAGGCGACCGATCTTGGCAATTTTTATTCACTTTTTCTAAAAACAAATACAAGAATACTTCTTCCTTTAGCCATAGTTGTTGCCGTTATCTTATTACTTAATGGAACACCGGCAACTTTCCAAGGTCCGCAAACACTTAAAACGATCCAGGGAGATACAGTTACTGTAGCGCTTGGACCTGCCGCGCCGGTTGTCGCAATAAAACAACTCGGCACAAACGGCGGAGGATTCTTCGGACCAAACTCAGCGCATCCATTTGAAAACCCAAACTATTTAACAAACATCGTAGAATGTGTTGATATATTACTTATCCCTATGGCTCTTGTTTTTACTTTCGGATTTTATCTAAATAAGAAAAGATTAGCTGCAGTTTTTTTCATAGTTATGGGAGTAATTTATATCGGCTTTACAGCGTTTGCGGTTAAGTCTGAAGTTAGCGGCAACCCGCTTATTTCCAAAATGGGTATTAGTCAACCAACCGGAAGCATGGAAGGCAAAGAAGTAAGATTTGGTCCCGCGGCTTCTTCGTACTGGGGTGTAACGACTACTGTAACATCAAATGGTTCATCGAACTCGGATCACGACAGTTTTGCTCCACTTGTAGGCGGGGTCTTGATGTTGGATATGATGATAAACTCTATTTACGGCGGTGTGGGCGTAGGTTTTATAAATTTCTTTATGTTCCTAATTATTGCGGTGTTTATTGCAGGATTGATGGTTGGCAGAACGCCAGAATTCCTTGGTAAAAAGATTGAGGCTAAAGAAGTGAAGATCGCAGCACTTGTAATACTTTTACATCCTTTCCTAATTTTGTTAGGTACGGCGATATCATCTCATATCGCGGCGATTAATCCTAATATTGGCTGGCTGACCAATCCTTCCTTCCACGGGTTCTCCGAAATGCTTTATGAATTTTCTTCTGCTTCGGCAAACAACGGCTCTGAGTTTACCGGCTTGATGGCGAACGTTCCGTTCTGGAATATAATGGACGGCGTAATAATGCTGCTCGGAAGATTCCTGCCGATTGTAGGACCGGTTGCAATAGCCGGTTTACTAGCAGAGAAAAAATATATTCCGGAGTCCGAAGGCACTTTAAGAATGGACAGCTTTGCATTTGGAATAGTTCTTTTCTCTGTAATTCTTGTTGTCTCAGCTCTTTCCTTCTTCCCTGCATTAGCTGTTGGTCCGATTGCAGAATATTTTTCAATATAAAAGGCTTACAAAAAGATGAAAAGAAAACGCGATATAAAATTATTTGAACCGGCTCTTGTTAAACAAGCTGTTAAACAATCATTCGTTAAGTTGAATCCGATGTACATGATGAAGAACCCTGTAATGTTCACTGTTGAAATTGGAACAGCGATAATGACCGTTATGACAATTATTTCAATCTCCAACGCCGCGGCAACACATGAAAGCTTCGGGTACAATTTTACGATAACCGTACTTTTATTTTTTACAATTCTATTCGCAAATTTTGCCGAAGCCATCGCAGAGGAAAGAGGCAAAGCTCAGGCTGAATCACTTAGGAAAACACGTGAAGATACTCCCGCGAAAAAATTAAAAGAAGACGGCACCATTGAAAATGTAAGCTCTGCTTCGTTAAAGAAAGGCGACATTTATATTGCAGAAGCAGGTGATATGATAGCGGCAGACGGAGAAATAATTGAAGGGCTTGCATCGATTGATGAGTCCGCGATTACCGGAGAATCCGCACCCGTAATAAGAGAAGCCGGTACGGATAAATCCGGCGTTGTAGGAGGTACAAAAGTATTGTCCGATAAAATTACGGTGCAAGTCTCTGCCGATCCTGGCGAAACTTTTTTAGATAAAATGATCGCATTGGTTGAAGGTGCTAACCGCCAAAAGACTCCGAATGAAATCGCATTGTCAATTCTACTCGCAGGTTTCACACTAGTTTTTCTACTTGTTGTAGTAACATTAGCCCCGTTTGCAGAATATTCTAAAACAATAATTAGTGTAGCAGCACTGATATCTTTATTCGTCTGCTTAATTCCAACAACAATAGGCGGACTTCTTTCAGCCATCGGAATTGCGGGAATGGACAGGGCGCTAAGAGCAAATGTAATTGCAAAGTCCGGCAAGGCTGTAGAAACAGCGGGCGACATTGACGTTGTTCTTCTAGATAAGACCGGGACAATTACAATCGGGAATAGAAAAGCGACAAACTTTTTCCCGGTTAACGGATACAGCAAAGAAGAATTTATAAAGAGCACTGTTTTAAGTTCGCTCGCAGACCATACGCCTGAAGGTAAATCAATTGTAGAACTTGCAGAGAAATTGAGTCCGCAAATATTCCCCTTAAAACATGATAACGCATCGTTTATAAATTTCTCCGCTGAAACAAGAATGAGCGGCGTAAATTTGAAAGACGGGACCGAGATTAGGAAAGGCGCCTGGGACGCAATTAAAAATTGGACTGATAACGATGAGCATATTGTTGAAGAAATTTATTCTAAGGTCAAAGAAATAGCCGGCAACGGCGGCACTCCATTAGCCGTCGGTATTAATAAAAAAGCGATTGGAGTTGTACAGCTTGAAGATATTATTAAGCCGGGAATACATGAAAGATTTGAAAGGCTGCGTAAGATGGGCGTTAAAACGGTAATGGTTACAGGCGACAATCCTTTGACGGCAAAGTTTATCGCAAACCAGGCAGGCGTTGACGACTTTATCGCAGAAGCCAGACCGGAAGACAAGCTTAGATATATTATCGAAGAACAAAAAGGCGGGAAGCTTGTGGCGA
>Ga0187812_1000119_pt1 | contig 27596 bp, 19 predicted proteins | sample NC_S_2_FD_130582 | JGI IMG/M metagenome (GOLD analysis project Ga0187812, IMG submission 130582) | Wetland sediment microbial communities from Neuse River Estuary, North Carolina, USA - ASW-S_2 | ecosystem: Environmental > Aquatic > Freshwater > Wetlands > Sediment | place: USA: North Carolina...
GCATCATTTCCTAATTTGTATGTTTGCCGCGCAAATTCAATATCTAGCTTTGCAAAACTTTTAACCCTATTCCAAATTTCTTTTTTATTCCATCCAATCGTTAACGAATCTCTTGCTGTAACAATTCCCACGCTATTCACCGGGAATATTTCAGTAACCTTATAAAATGAATAGTAATGATTTGCTAATCTATCATCGGTCGGGATGAAAAGATAAAACTCCGGGTGCGGTGCAATCTTCTGCCATTTTACATTTCTAATATAGTGCTTGCTAAGCCACTTATATTTTTCTTCACGTAAACCAAATATTTCATGTTGATAAATTTGTTTCTTCTTACCGTTTTTATATTTAACAAAAAATGCTATTGCTACACCCTGCTGTATATCAAAAACGTTTTCATCCTTACTTCCATCCGGTGCTTTTTCTTTCTTTAAGTTATTTCCGTGTAAATCGAGAATATAAATCTCATCAAAACTATTCATCAAAGATTGGCGCATTCCTCTAAATGTCGGGTTATCGAGATAGCTGTGGTTTGTAATAAAACCAAGAACACCCTCACCGGCTTCGTCAATTTTCCATTGTGAGAAGCGAATAAATTTTACATAATCGTCTTGTAACCATTTAGAATTCTTTTCACCAAGAGGTTTTCCGTCAACTTGATAATATTCTTTAATTACATCGGAAATCCATGGACCGGTATTTGAAGAATGTCCCGAATAAGGTGGGTTGCCAAGCACTACAAGTATTGGAACTTGTTTTTTAACTTTTCCAGCTTCGTGGCTTTCGTGAGAGAGTGATGACATTCCTGGAAATTTGGATTCATCAAGTTCTTTCATTTCAAGGGTATTGGTTAAATAATATTTTACACGCTCATCGTCTTCCATTCTGTAGCCGAGTTCTTCCAAAAGAAATGACATTTTCATATGCCCGATTGCATAAGGAGCCATCATCAATTCAAACGAATAGTAGTTTTGTAGAATTTGATCTTTAAGAAATGTTTTAACTGCGCCCTTGCCGTATTTGCCTTCAAATTCTTCAACGGCGGTTTCAATTGCTTTTGCAAGAAAGCCGAGTGTTCCTCCGGCTGGATCAAGTAAAGTTACGTTCTTTGAAGCAAGTCCGTCTGAAATATTAAATTTATCTTTAAGTATTTGATGAAGCGATCGAACGATAAAAGATACGACTGGTTCAGGAGTATAATAAACACCACGTTTTTCTCTTGTCTTGGGATCGTAAACCGAAAGGAAAGTCTCGTAAAAATGCAGTACCGGATCGCTTCCTTTGCCTTCGTGATAATATTGATCAAGTATCTTCTTGGCGTCTGCAACGTTAAGAACTTCAGCAATATCGTCAATAATAACTTCCATCTGCGGAGGTAATTCTTCCAAAGAAATAAATTTGAAAACTTCCCGGAGAATACCGATAGATTTAGGAATGAATGAATAAGCAAGTTTTCTATTAAAATCTTTTTCTGCACGGAGACGTGCGGCAAACAAACCGTAAGTAATTGTTTGAGAATAAAGATCAGCAAATTCACTTTCATTTATGCCGGCAATTAAAAACTCTTTAAACGCATCATAAAAACCGTGGATTGATTTAGTGCCGAGCTTTAATTCTTCTGTTACAATTTCATCTTTCAGAAACTTTGTTCTTTTTGCAAGTTCAACTGCAAGAGTCTTAGCTGTGTAAGTCTTGGGAAGTGAAAAGTCCAAAAATCTTTCGAGCAGTTCAAATAATTTATCCTCGTTTTCAAGTGTCGGAACTGTAGAAAGTTTTTTAATAACAAAAGGTCGTGCAATTGATATCTTTTCTACTCGTTCGCCGTTTCTGTATAAACGAAACTCAGTAAAGTTTGTTAAAATGACATTCGGGAAAGTTGATAAATACCTTTCGAGTTGTTCGCTGTCTTCAATTCTGTCGAGGTCAACTCCCAAATCTTTTGCCTCAATGTAACCGATTATTTTTTGTCTGCCGTCCCAAATTCTAAAATCGGGATTACCGGCTTCTGTTTTTTTGGGGAGGATAGTTACATCAATTTTCTTTTTCCGTTCAGATTCAGAAAATACAGTAATAAAATCAGCAAAATGTTTATAATAAGATTCCTCTCTTGCATCACCTTTTTGATAGGTCTTGAATAAATTTGCTAAGTATTTTTTTATCATAATTTACAATATAATGAACAATATTTAATTTTTGTGCTTATAATTTTCTGAACGGATTAACCATTAATTATTTTGCCTATCGCTTGCAAACACACCAACCAAAACCGGACATTATTATTCCTTCTTACTAATTACTTCTTCCTGGATTATTCTTTGGTGTGTGTCGTTGTGCTTATAATTTCTTCCCGCCATAACTTGCGCCCTGTCCGCTTGAAGAAAATTTCTTCCTTCTTCGTCTTTCCTATTTCCCGCTGCATGTTCCAAAAAGTTTCCCTAAATAATTATCTTTTTGTTTTCTTCACCTCGCCTACTGCGTAGCCGGTGATGAAAAATTATTTTTCAATAATTCAACATGTTACAATTTAATTATACTTTTTATTTTATCCAATTCTTATAATAAAATTATTCAACCCTGTATAACGGCTGCCTTCCCGCTTTTTACTTGATTTCCAATTCATAATTCATAATTCAAAATTAAAAATTCATCCATTCTTTTTTGCCGCTTCGTTAACTTCTCCTCTCCAGCCCGCATTATTTATAGTATTCAAATACAGAGTTTATTTGGAATATAATATGCTTGTTATCGGAAGTTAGTATAGGCATGGTAATATCTCTATCACCGGGAAGGTTTATAAATATAGAATTTTTTAATCCTGATTTCATATCATACAAAAAAATTGTTGAATAATCTTGTCCCCGGCATGCTATTTTCTTACCGTCTTTTGATAAATGCGCATCGTACATTTGCGGTAAGAATTCATTATTCACAGTCTTTAAGTCTAGTAAAGTAGTGCCTCCTTGACCAGATAAAATGATAGTATCACTGCCCGTTACTTCGTAATAAAGAGGTGCGTCCCTGGATAAAATAGTATCTGTAGAATCTGCAAGATTGTATAACCTTAAGTTGACATGATTGTTCATATAGTTGAACTCATCATATAATATTTTATTTTCATCGCTTGGAAAGCTTACCAAACGGAAATAAGTTTTACCTGAGGTTTCGCGTAGACATTTAATATTATTTCCGTCTTGATCAATTAAAAATAGTCCTTCTTCAGAGATCAAAACTATCTTATCCCCTAAAGGTGAAATTGACCACGAGAAAATATTACCTGATCCATATCGAAAATTTACAAAAGCAAATCCGCTGCCATCTGTATTCATCACGCATTTATCATTATTATCATAACTGATGCAAATTTTTGTTCCGCTGCTGTTAAACTTCAGATCGGAAATATAATTCTCAGCCGTTAATATCACGTGATTATTAGTGCCGTCGTAATTCATTGAATGTACTGTTTTATTATCTATATAGATTATAATCCCTTTTGTTTGCGAATAAACAAAGTTGCTGCCGTTTGCTAATAGTCTTAAGTTAGCGCCATCTGTATCAACAGTATATATTTTACTCTCTAAATCAAACACGACATTATTATCACCTTTTGGACCAACAATATTGCAAGAGTAAAATGTCAATAATAATGTTGGTACAAACAATAATATTTTTCTCATTTTATATTTTCACCCGGATGTTTATATATACTCACATATTAAACAGTATACAATTCTAATGTTTAATTTATAGAAAAGTTATGTCATTTAGAAAAAGAAAACATCACCCCATCATACATATTTCTTTAATAAATCTTTATTCAAATCCATTTCTCTTTGTTCGATGCATCGCGCAATATTCCCACCTTCACCCATTCAAAATTCAAAATTCATAATTCATAATTAAAAATCCCTCCCCTCGTCACTTTGTCACTTTGTTACTTTGTTACTTTGTTACTTTGTCACTTTGTCACTTTGTTACTTTGTTAATTTGTTAATTTGTTACTTTGTTACTTTGTCACTCTTCACCTTTCCCCCTTTTTCCCTCCTCCAATCAGTTCATCTCCCATTCAAAATTCATAATTCAAAATTCAAAATTTCTCCTCATTTCACTTTGTTACTTTGTTACTTTGTTACTTTGTTACTTTGTCACTTTGTTACTTTGTCACTCCCCTTTTTCCGTCTTACAAATTAATTATTTATTTTTCATATATATTTATTGAAACAATTTTGTTTAACAAATGGGACAGTCCCTATGGCAAGATTAAAAGGCGGCATCTTTGGAGAAATCACCGGTAAATTAGACAAGCTCGTTGTTCGTCATGTAAAAGGTCGCACCGTTGTTTCCCTTCGCCCTAAAAATTATAGAAAGTCAAAAAGCAAGAAAGCGAAAAACGTTCGTAATAAATTTGCGGTTGCGGTGGAGTTCTCCAGGTACATAAATTCAATCCCGGAATTAAAAAGCATTTGGCTCTCAGCTTTCAGAAAATGTTATTCTGTTTTTAATCTGATAGAAAAGTATAACATCAAGCTTGTTGAAAATGACGCGCCTTCGCTGAGAAATATTATTACGCCAGCCTTGATTACCCTTCCCTCTAAAATTGTTCAAAATTTATCATGTCCTTACCCATTTGAAGATTTTACTTTCAACAGCAAAACTATATCCGCTGTTCCGTCAAAAGATTTTATATTGGAAAATATAAGCGGCGTATCCGCTACAATAGTTTTTGTGTTTTGCTTTCACACTCCCATGGAAAAAGAGAATAAATATTTTATTATGGACCACATTATTTATCCATTAAATACTTCCGGTACTTCCGCTGCCGAAATGAGTATATCGTTAAGCCCTTCCGTAAAAAAGAACTCAGCTTTATATAATAAAGTAAGAATATATTCGGCGGCATTTATTAAACATAACAATAAGTACGGTTACAAATTCTCCCAGACTTTTTCAAAAGAATATGACCTAACAGTGTAATTATTTTTAAGTACCATTTCATGAATTCCCTCATAGCAGCCTGCCCGCCGGAGTTCCGATTTATCTGAACGAAGGCATATTAAAAATTCACACTATGTTACTTTGTCACTCTTCACCTTTTAACCTTTTCACCTCTTAACCTTTTTTCCTCACTTTCTTTGTACGCATCTCAAATCTTCATAAATCGCAAATCGTTGATCCATATTCTTAAATCGTTTTTTTTGGTCTTCAAATTTTATTCGTCATTTGTCACTCGACATTCGCCATTCCTTTTAGTTCACATAATAAATTATGTGCTACAAAATTTCCTTCTCTGTTACTTTGTCACTCTTCACCTTTGCCCCCTTTTTCCTCTTCACATCAACTGATCCCTAATTCAAAATTCATAATTCAAAATTAAAAATTTCTCCCCATGTCACTTTGTTACTCTTCACCTTTTGACCTTTTCTCCTTTCCTTAAAATTTTGATTTTATCAAATAAATTCTTTACATTTATAAATACTTAACTGGCTGTTTTTCAATAAATTACCTGCCGGTAAATACCATAGAAAATCCCTTCTGAAAACCCTCTGAATACCCTGTGAAAACCCTCTCAAAGCCCTGTGAAGTCAGTTTAACCCCAATGTGCCCATACTGTGATAATATCATTCACATACCAATCCCATATCACTACCATTATTCTAATAGTAGGAAATTAGAAATCAAATAAATAAATTACAGCAGCTATAATAAATGGTTCTTTGCGTGCATTGCGCCTGCTCCGCGTTCTCTGCGTGAAGCTGGCTTAATTATGAATTGATATTACATTATAATAGTGCACTTAACTATATTAAATAACACTATTATAGCTATATTTTAATCATACGTAAAAGAATAGCTAAAACATCATAACTTACATCAATAATATGAGTCGTTTTCTGTAATGAAAAAGAAATATTGGTCTCTCGGCATACTCGTTTTATTCTGTTTTATCTATACTAGTGAAGTGCTGCCGGCAAATAAAATAGCAGGTACTGCAAAGCTTCCCGGCTTCACAGAAAGTCCTTATCTTAATGAGCAAATTCTACCTTTCAGCATGGAGCCGAACATAAATGTAGAAATAAACGCTCCTTCCGTCAGACGCTTCGATCCTAACAAAAAGATAATGCTTATCTTTTATGCTGCGCCTAACTTTAACTCAATCGCCGAAACTATTGGAAAACAAATGCAGACTGGAGTTGATTGGCATTATAATATACAGCATATCGGGGCACAGACAAGGTTCCTCAGAAATATGCTTACAGACGAAAATATTGTTGTTGCTTATGTTGCTACGGGAGAAGAAAGCTGGCCCTGGTGGAAAACCCGTCACCCTAACCCCGACGAAATTATAAAGCACGTGGTCGATACCGTTTTAAGCGTCTTTAAGGATTATAAAGTAGAAGTCGCTCTATCAGGTCACAGCGGCGGCGGAAGTTTCGTTCTCGGCTATATAAATGCGGTACAAGAAATACCAAATTATGTTAAAAGACTTTGTTTCTTAGACAGCGATTACGACTATGATAACATCCTTCATGGAAATAAGATAATCAATTGGCTTAAAGCGGCTGATGATCATTACCTCAGCGTGCTCGCCTTCGATGATAGGAACGTTAAGTGGGACGGCAAAACCACTGAACCTCCCAACACCGGTACATTTTATAAGAGTAACCTAATGGAAGAAAAACTATCGACTGCGTTTGCTTTCAAAGAGGAACAAGACTCCCTCTTTATAACGTATTCCGCTCTGGACCAAAGAATAGAATTCCTTTTAAAGCTTAACCCGCAAAACTTAATGTGGCACACTGTCCAGGTTGAAGATAACGGCTTTATCCAAACTATGCTCTCCGGTACTGTATATGAAGGCAAAGATTATGTATATTGGGGACCGAGAGCATACAGCCGGTATATTCAGCCATAAAACTAAATGACCTCCGTTAAACAATAAAGAATTATTTTTGTGTAAATTATATCCCGTTAAAATGATAAAGGAATGAATTTGAAAAATCATTATGATGTAATTATAATCGGAAGCGGTCCCGGCGGTGAAGGCGCCGCGATGAAGTGTACTAAAGAAGGTCTTCATGTTGCTATGTGCGATTACTTCTCTATGGTTGGCGGTAGCTGTACGCATAGAAGCACTATTCCCAGCAAGGCTCTGCGCCATGCAAGCCAGATCCTTTATGAAAGCAACAGCCTTGACGAGGCTAATTTCCAGACTCTGTTAAAGAAAGCTGAATCGGTTATCCGTGATCAATTTAATCTTAGAAAAAGTTTTTATGAAAGAAACTTGGTCGATATAATTGACGGCAGAGCTTCTTTCATTGATCCACACTCAGTCTCGGTTAAGCTTTCCAACGGAGCTGAAGAAATTTATACCGCGGATTATTTCGTCATTGCTACCGGCTCACGTCCTTATCATCCTGACAATGTTGACTTTGACCATCCGAGAATTTTAGACAGTGATACAATATTAAACTTAAAAGATAATCCCCGCTCTATTACAATATATGGCGCCGGTGTCATTGGCTGTGAGTATGCGTCTATATTCCGTGGACTTAGAATAAAGGTTAATCTAATAAACACACGCGATAAGCTTCTCGCTTTTCTTGACGATGAAATCATCGACGCGCTTGGCTACCATCTCCGCGAAAATGGGGTTATACTTCGCCATAATGAAGAGTATGACAAAGTTGAAGCGGATAATTCTGGCGTTACTGTTTATCTTAAGTCTAATAAGGAAATCCGCACTGACCACTTGCTTTGGGCGCAGGGAAGAACAGGCAACTCGGATAACATGGGGCTGGAGAATCTCGGCATAAAGACAAATACTCAAGGCTCAATCGTTGTAAATGAAGTCAATCAAACTCCCCTGCCGCATATATATGCCGTCGGCGATATTGTCGGTTTCCCGAATCTTGCCAGCGCTTCTTATGACCAGGGCAGGTTTGCCGCTACCCACATCGTATTCGGCAAGTGCGATCACCAGCTTGTGGAGTTCATACCAACCGGCATCTATACTATTCCTGAGATCAGTTCTGTCGGCTATACCGAAGAGCAGCTTACTAAAGAAAAAATTCCTTACGAAGTCGGTCATTCATTCTTCAAGCATCTTGCCCGCGCGCAAATAACCGGCAGAACTACCGGCATGTTAAAGATATTATTCCATAGAGAAACATTAAAGATACTCGGAGTCCATTGCTTCGGACACGGCGCCGCGGAGATTATTCATATCGGTCAGGCTATTATGTCCCAGAAAGGCGATGGCAATTCATTGATGTTCTTTATCAATACTACTTTTAATTATCCCACTATGGCTGAGGCATACCGCGTAGCCGCGCTTAATGGAATAAACAGAGTTAATCAGCTAAAGACAAAAGAAGACCGTAGTTCTTCGCCAACGGAGTAATGATATTATTTTCCTTACGCTTGCACTTGAACTTATACTTAAGCTGATCAAGCTAAATGCTCTGCCGCAATCTCAAATACTTCGTTAAAGCTTTTGTTTACTTCTTTCTCAATCTTAGCATCATTTGGAAACGGAGTTACATGGCTGTATTCAAAAGGAAAGTCCATTACTTTAACGTCAATCGGTATTTCTCTAAAATCTCCTTTAAGTATATTCAGCACTTCTATCGGAGGGATTACGCTGTCTTTTCTTAAAGCAACTGCGGCGATATTATCTTTAAGCTGCATAAGCCTTGCCTCTCTAAACTTCTTATTCTTCTGGTAGCACAGCATAGCCTTAAAATATTTCCCCGCGAAGTGATCATCGTTAAAATAATGTGAAAGCCTTTCGTCAATTTTAAACTCATTCTCAAGATGCTCTATGAAAAAAGAGTAGAGTGCAATGTTGGCGTCACTGTCAAGAATATATTTCGATACCGGGTACATTCTGTCTATCGTTGGTCCGCCGCAGAATATAAACAGCTTTGAGTCGTTAAATAAATTCCCGTGGTTGGTCATTAACAATATTTCCGAAAGAAATGATCCTATCGAATAAGCAAAGAAATTTATCCCGGCATTCTTATCAATAAAATTATTCTTACCATCTCTAATTTCATATATAAGCTGAACAATATCATAATAGGTTTGCAGCCCCGACCAGAAGAATCTCTGCGGCGTCATTTGTATCCTTGCGCTAATAGCGGCGTTGGCAAATGAAGAATCTACTATCGTCGGGAAGTGCTTCTTTCTTTCCGATGAAACAATCTGCATCAGTTTGGGCTTGCTCCATTCGACAGGCACACGGCTCATGTGGAATGCGATAGGAAAAAGTATTACTGCTTTACCTGTCAGCTCAACTAACTTCTTTGCCCACGGAAGGTACTTATCCCAATGCTTTTCATTTAATCCATGGAAAAGAATAATAGCGTCTTCAGCTTTCCCTTCTCCCTTTCTTTTGAAGATAGAATAACGGAATTCTTTATTGCCGGTTATATTGCAGTCGGCAACCTTCAAGCTCTCATGGCAATTCTGGAAATATATTTTATTATCAACACCATGATGCTCTTGGAATTCTTTACCGTGTTTCTTACAGATATATTTCTCTGCGCCCGGCAGTATATCGCTGTTATCAGAAGAAAAATCTTGGTTGTAGATATTAATATCGCTGCCCGGAATGCTTATAACATCATCTTGCAGATTGTATATCCCTTTTAACGAAATGAAAGTTTCCCTGTAATCCATAAAGTTCTTTCTTGTAAAGATGTTCTAACTTTCCCATTTGATTAATGAATTTCCTACATCGCGATCTCCCCGCCGCTTTGCTTTAGCAGGCGACTTTTACGCAAACGTTCTCATCCGCTTAAGTTCGATTTATCAGAACCAATGCGGATTAAAATCACCATCACTAAAAAAGCAAAGATTTGTGTCATCTTCAAGATTGAAGCGTAAAAAGATTTAATGAATGTAACCGGCTTTATCTACTCTAATCTCTTTCTAAATCTTAATGCGCTTGCGAATAGAATAGCTACGCCGATTGACAGAAGAATAGCAAATTCAGGCAGCAGCTCTGAGAATGATGCTCCCTTTAATATTACGGCGCGGAGTATTACAATATAATACCTCACGGGGACAAGATAAGAAATGTATTGAAGTATCTTCGGCATGTTCTCTATCGGGAAAGCAAAGCCTGATAAGTACAGCATCGGCATCATTATCCCGAATTGCGCTACCATCATTGCCTGCTGCTGCGTCTTGGAAATAGTGGAAATGAATAATCCGATACCGAGAGTCGAAAGCACAAATATGAAAGATGATGCCAATAGGAATATAAAGCTCCCTCTTATTCCAATCCCGAACCAGAAGACCATAACGCCTAAAACAATAAGCGCGTCTACAAAGCCTAATATTACAAAGGGTATCATCTTCCCGATTATTAATTGGGAAGGCTTAATAGGTGTAACAATCAGCTGTTCAAGAGTTCCTACCTCTCGCTCTTTTACAATTGCCATTGACATAAGTATCGTAGTTATGATCGCCAGAATTAATCCGGTAATGCTCGGCACCATGAACACTCTTGTCTTTAATTCCGGGTTATACCAAACACGCACTTCCGGTGTAAGGCTTCCGGCGGCGGATAATTTCATACCTTTCCTGTCAGCCGCGTTGATTAGTATATTCTTTGCGTAACTTGTCGCAATACCCTGTATATACCCGAACGCAATTGATGCTTTGTTGCCGTCCGAGCCGTCAAATATAGCCTGCACCGGAGCAGGCTGCATTCTATTTATATCCTTTTCAAAATCCTTCGGAATTACAAGCGCCCAAAGAACTTTCCCGTCATTGATATCCTTATTTACCTGGCTGTAGTTATCAACGTAATCGTCAATTTCAAAATAACCCGACCGCTCAAACTTCTGTACAAACTCCCTGCTCGCGGGAGATTTGTCCTGATCATATATTGCCGTATGAACCGTGTTGACATCCATGTTCGCGGCATATCCTAAAACAATAAGCTGGAATACAGGCGCGATAAAAACGATCCCGAACAATCTCGGATCCCTCTTTAGTTGAAGGAATTCTTTTATTATAATGCTTAATATTATTTTCATAATTGTCCTGTCGTTAAAATTAGATCATCACTTTATTATGCGGTTCGGGAACGTTTATTTATTACAGCCGAAAGAACTAGAAGCACTAAAGAAAATATCGCAAGGTAAACTAATTGCTGCCAGAAGGCTTGTATTCCGACTCCTTTTAATAATATCCCGCGGAGTATTATCATAAAGAATTTTGCGGGAGTAACATTCGTTATTACCTGTACAACCGGGGGCATACTTTCTATAGGGAAAACAAATCCCGATAAAAGCATCGATGGAAGCATGGATACAAGTGTGGCAATCTGGAACGCAACCTGCTGTGTATTTGCAATGCTCGATACTATTATCCCCAGGTTAAGTGATGCAAATAAGAACAACAGCATTGAAAAAAATAATAGTATAATGCTTCCTTTAATTGTAATGCCGAATAGAATGTATCCGGCGACTAATATGAAGGAAGCTATAATCAGAGCGATAACAACATAAGGCAGCGTTTTGCCTATTAGCATTTCAAGCGATGTCAGCGGTGACACGTTAAGCTGCTCTATCGTTCCTCTTTCCTTCTCACGCACTATTGAAAGTGAAATAGAAACCACCGCTGTTATAATTAATATCATAACAATTAAACCCGGCACAAGAAAGAAAGAAGAAATAAGCTCAGGGTTAAACCAGAATGCGGGATGAATATCGATGGGTATATATGTCTTTCTTCCCGCTACAGCAAGTACTTTACTCTGTACCTCCTGCGAGTATGATGCGAACGCGGCGGTAACGTAGCCGTTTATCAAGGAAGCAGTGTTTGCGTCAACTCCATCTATCAGTACCTGTACCGGCACATTCTGTTTCGAATATAATTCTACCGACATGTCACGAGGAAATACAATAACGCATTGCGCTTCCTTTGTATCAAGAATATCCTTTATTTTACCTTCATCGTTTATGTAACCAACAAGGTCAAAATAATCCGAGCTTGTAAGAGAGTTAATTAAGTTTCTGCTGTCGATAGATTTATCCTGATCGTAAACTACCATTTTAATATGATGTACATCGAAGTTAATTGCATAACCAAAAAGTACAAGCAGGATTACCGGGAAAATAAAAAGCACATAGAGCATCCTTTTGTCTCTTTTAAGCTGTCTAACTTCTTTTTTAGCTACCGCTTTAATTCTTGTCAGCATCTTACTTCCCGTCCTTTTCAAGCAGATATATAAAAACATCCTCAAGCGTCGGTACGATTTTATCTATTCGTTTTATCTTGATCGAATTGTCAGTGGTTAATACTTTCTCAATTACTCTTCTGCCTTCATTTTCATCTTTAACATTAACATGAATGTAATTGCCGAATATCGTAGTCTCATCGATACGTTTTTCCTTAGTCAAAAGATCAAGGGATTCGATAATGTTTTCACACTCAACTTCTAATATTGTATTCTTAAGGTATTTTGTTTTAAGTTCCTTTGAACTTCCGTTTGCAATAATGTTGCCCGCATTTATCAAAGTAATAGTATTACAGAATTCCGCTTCGTCAAGGTAATGCGTAGTAACAAATACAGTAACTCCTTTATGAGATAATTCGTTAATCAGGTCCCAAAAATTTCTTCTCGATATGGGATCAACTCCACCCGTCGGTTCATCAAGAAAAACTATTTTAGGCTCATGAATGACCGCGATGGCAAGAGCAAGCCTTTGCTTAATTCCGCCAGGCAAAGATGCGGTTAATAATTTCTCCTTCCCTTCAAGGTAAGCAACTTTTAATACCCAGCTTTTTCTTTCTTTCAACTTGGTGTTATAAAGTCCGTAAACACTTCCGAAGAAATTTATATTCTCTTCTACCGTTAGATCGTTGTATAGAGAAAACTTTTGCGACATATAGCCAATCTGCGTTTTAACCTTATCCGGATTATTCATAACACTGTATCCGCCTACCATAGCGTCACCGGAAGAAGGCTCAAGTATTCCGCAAAGCATCTTAATCGCGGTAGATTTCCCGGCGCCGTTAGCTCCAAGGAACCCGAATATTTCTCCTTGCTTTACATTAAACGAAATCCCGTTAACAGCGGTAAAACTGCCGAACTTTTTTGTTAGGTTATTTACTTCGATTGAATTCATAAAATTTAATTGTTACTTTTTTAATTGTTCTTATAACAGTCTGCCCAGCAGCAGTTATACAATTTTTGTTTATCTTTAATAAATTTTCTTACCGACTGATTTATCTAACAGCACCTTTGCCAGTTCATAATCAACAAGAGAATTATTATAATTAGTCTTAGCAGCTAATAGTGAAACTTCAGCATCTATTAGATCCGTGCTGGAAGCAGTTTGTGTATTATACTTTTCTTGAGTGCTTCTATAATTTTCTTCAGCTTGCGTAACTCCTAATTTACTGACATGTACTTTGTCATAAGCTCTTTTATATGTTAGATAATCTTGATATACTTCAATACTGACAGCATCTTTTAATTGCGCTAAAGAAGTTTCGGTCTGTATTTTATTCTGTTCGGCTATCGTAGTTTGAGAACTGTTGTAACCCCAATTCCAGAGCGTCCAGCTTAGGGTAACTCCGACATCCCATGTATCTTTAAAAACGTCTATTGCCGGAACGTATCTCTGGTTAGGTTTGTTATACATATAATCCCCGGTAAGATAAATCGAAGGATACCAAAGAGATTCTGCTGCCTTAAGCTGTTCTTCGCTAGCCGCCAATCTAAACTGAATAGATTTAAGCTCATAACGGTCTGAGTTGGCTTCCTTTAAAAGATTTTGATAATTTAGTTCAGCCGGCTCAATATTAATTTCTTTACTATCAATCAAAGTTGAGTCTTCTAACGATAGCCCTATAGCCTGGTTAAATGCAGCTCTTGCAATATCAAGCTGATTATCAGCATCTATTTTTTGCAGTTTGGTATTCGAATATTGAACTTCCAATTTAAGCAAATCGTTTTTAGTCGCTAATCCGTTTGCTAAAAAGTTTTTTGTATCATCAAGATGCTGTTTCATCTGCGATAGATTTTCATTAAGTACGCTTGCGTTTAGCTGAGCTTTATAATAATTCCAAAACGCGTTTTGAATTTTCCACGCAACATCGTTCATATCTTTTGCGAGATCCGATTTGGATGCATCATAATTAGATGAAGCCGCGCTTTTTAACGACATCAGTCTGAAGCCTGTAAATAAAGGCTGCTGTAACGTAAGCTTCATATTATAATTATCTAAAAATACAGGCGATACAACAAATGTTTTATTTAATCCCACGAGATTGAGCGTTACTTCAAATGGCGGAACATTACTTAACCTTGTATAGTTCGCGGTAAATGAAAGCTGCGGCAGAAGCTGCGAATTAGCTGCCGTAATCTGAGCTTCAGAGGAAATTAATTTTGCACGCGAAATCATTAAATCTTTGCTGTTCTTAATCCCTATCTCTAAGCTTTGCTGTAAAGTAAGCTTTTTCTCCTGTGCAAAAATGCTTGCCGATAATATTAAAAATATTGCTAAAATCTTTTTCATACTGTTCCTTTGTGTTTCAAATTATAATTATTTCTTTGGCAATATTATCCAGTCAGTGTTCTTTTTCTTCGGATATTAAATGAATAAAAACGTTTTCTAAAGATGTTGGAATAATTCTGTGGTCAATTATTTGAATATCAGCACCAGCTAATATTTTTTCTATAACCGGGAATTCGGTTTCATAATTATTAACCGCTACGTCAATTCTGTCTCCAAACATTTGGACTTCAAATCCGCCATTTTCTTTAAGCTCTTTATAAGCCGCTAAAATAGGGCTGCAAACGACTTCTATTATTTGCCGGTTGAGAGAAGCTTTGATATTTTTTGGAGTATCGCAGCTTATTATTTTACCTTCATTAAGAAGCGCAACACGATTGCATCTTTCAGCTTCATCAAGATATGGTGTGGACATAAATATTGTTACCCCGTCTTTCTGAAGATTTGAAAGTATCTTCCAGAAATCTCTTCGTGAAACGGGGTCAACCCCGGTTGTAGGTTCGTCGAGAAAAATTATTTTAGGCTTATGGATAAGTGTGCACGCAAGTGCGAGTTTTTGTTTCATCCCGCCGGACAAATTATCTGCCAGCCTATTTCTAAAAGGAGTAAGCCTTGTGAATTCCAGAAGCTCATTTCGTCTGTTATGATAATCTTTTACTCCGTGCAGGTCTGCAAAAAATTCTATATTCTCATCAATCGTTAAATCACCATACAAGCTGAATTTTTGAGAAAGGTATCCAATTTGTTTTTGAATTTTTATTTTATCTTTGGACAAATTAAAACCAAACAATTCAGCGGAGCCGTCGGAAGGTGTAAGTAATCCGCAAAGAAGCCTTATTGTCGTAGTTTTTCCTGCCCCATCAGGCCCAACAAGCCCGAACATCTCACCTGGCTTTACGTCAAATGAAATTCCTTTAAGCGCTTCAACATTGCCAAAGCTCTTTCTAATATTTTTTATATTGATTACCATTTCCATATTATTAAAAATCTTATTTACTAAAAACGTATTTGACAATAAGAGTTTGTTTTGATTTGCATCTACTTTAATTCGATTACTGCATCTGCCGGCATTCCGTCTTTCAACTGGTAAGAAGGATTTGCGATATGGACTTTAACAGCATATACGAGCTTCGTTCTTTCATCTTTTGTTTGAATGTTCTTAGGAGTGAACTCAGCTTCAGGTGAAATATAAATTACCTTCCCGGTAAATTTCTTACCCGGATATGAATCAACGCTTACATCAGCTTCCTTACCGTATTTTACTTTGCCAAGCTCCGTTTCAGAAACATAAATTATAAGATCAACGTAACGCTGATCTGAAAGCATCAGCAATGAAGACAATGGGGCAACGCTTTCACCGGCTTCAACAAATTTCTTAACAACGAACCCGTTAATTGGAGCCGTTACATACGAATCGCTAATATTTTTCTTTAACAAATCTACAGCCGCTTTTTGTCTATCGAGATTTGCCTGCGCTTGCCTAATGTCTTCCGGTCGATAAAGATTTTTCATCTTCTTTAAATTCTCTTTTGCGGAATTAAATTGAGCCGCGGCAATTTCATATTTCCCGATAACATTATCATATTGCTGTTGTGTAATTGTTTCTGTCTGATATAATTTTTCATTTCTTTCTTTATCATCTTTAGCAAGATTATAATTTGTTTCAGATTGCTTAAGCGCATCGCTTGCCTGCATAATATCTTCTGAACGTGCGCCTTCTTTCATAAGTTTTAATTGTGCGTCGGCTTGTTCTTCAGCCGCCAAAGCCTGCTGAAGCTGTATCGCAAGATTGTCGTGGTCGATTACAATCAGGGTATCGCCAGCTTTAATAAGGTCTCCTTCTTCAAAGTTCAACTTCTGTATTTGTCCGGTTACTTTTGCGCTAACTGTAACGTTGGTTGCTTCAATAGTTCCCGAAGCTTCAATTGTGTTTTTATTATTTCCATTACCGCACCCGAAAAACCAGCCGGCAAGGAAGACGAATATTATTAACATCGCTTTATTCATTAATTTGCTCCATTCTTAAGTTTTATAAAAATCTTTTTGCCTTTGGAAGTTAATATTCCATTCATTAAAATTTCAATTGTCTCATCGAGCGCCTCTTTTAACGTGAAGTGATTTTGAACGACGAATGATGGGTTTACAACTGCTCTTACCGCCGCCACAAACAGCGTATTAATTATTTGAGGTTTTTTTTTCGTAAGGTTACCCTCTCTCTGTCCTTGACTAATTATATCCGTAAGGAATGCAGTCATTTTTTTAGTCCTAAACTCATCTATCTCTTTCCAGATATCAGGCACATAATGATGTATATCCATTGACACTTTATCATCTACCTTCATTATTATACTTCCAACAGTTTCAAACACCCTGAATAATTTCTCAACTGCGTCCCCTTTCGTTTTAACAGCTTTATCAACCAGTTTTGAATTATTTACAAAAAATCTGTACGAGACCTCTCTGACAAGGTCCTCTTTTGAGGAAAAGTTTCTATAAATAGTTTTTTTGCTCATCCGCATTTCTGCTGCAATTTCATCCATGGTAGTCTTATAAAAACCGCCTTCAAAGAATTTTTTAGATGCAAAGCTTATTATTTTTTCTTTTTCTTCATTCATATAAATACATTGGAAACTTTATTTGTATTTCTCGTTTCCAAACTTAATGCATGGAAACTATTTTGTCAAGAGAGAGTTTCCATGGCATAATATATTTTGTTAAAAATTGCTTATTAACACACAAGATGAAAAGCGGGAAAGTATTTTTTAACGCAGAGTTGATTAACTCATATCGTCAACAATTTCAGCTAATGGTTTTCCTTTATATTTATTGAACCAATGTTCAAGAAGGCTAAAAGAAACAGAAACTCTAGTTGGGAAACGAAATGTTTTATCGGAAAAAGATTTTATTATTTCAGCTCTGGAAAACCAGCGTACTTCTTCAAGCTCATTATCACGCGGAGAAATAATTTTATTTTTAGCTACAGCGTGAAAACCCAGCATTAAAGCACTCGGGAAGGACCATGGCTGTGAAGAATGATATTGTATTTTGTCAACAATAACGCCGGTCTCTTCATTTACTTCTCTTTTAACTGCTTGTTCAAGACTTTCGCCAGGTTCAACGAAACCTGCAATGGTCGAATATTGTCCCTTAGACCAGTGTTTCTGCCGCGCTAAAAGGCATTCATCACCTTTACTTACTAAAACAATAATAGCAGGATCGGTTCGCGGGAAATATTCTGCTTTGCATGAATTATTTGTACAAATTATTTTATGACCGGCATCTACGATTTCAGTCTTTGTACTGCAAACGCCGCAAAACTTATTTCTTGAATGCCAATATGAAAGAGCCCTTGCATAAGATAATATTGAAGCTTTGTCCGGATTTATCAATGACATGATTTTTCTGAATTCAATTAGTTCCCCATACGTTAGCAATAGTTCATTATCTATTTTATCTGCGCAGGAAAAATCAGCGGCAAAATAAAATAGCTCATCTATTTCACCGAGGAAAAAAATCACATAAGAAGAAGGATAAAATTTTTCCAATTCAGTTGAAGTTAAGAAAACAGGCTGTGGATCATCACCTTTCATAAATAGGTTTTTCATATTTGAAACTGGAATTATTAGAGATGACGAACTTTTTAATTTTTCTCCGATCCAATTCTTGTTAGTTCTAAATTCGGAAAAACGATTTAAGTTTTCGGTCGATAAAAAGTTTACGTGATTTTGTTTTTTCTTAATCATCAATTTGAAGTGTTGGCAGGTTTAACATTAATTACTTTAATCCCAATGAATTTTCCCTTCTTGTTAAAATCAAAGGCAAATTTGGCATAACCTATTATTGCGCAAGCGTGGCAGCCGTTTTGGAGTTTATAAATGAAGACGAATCTTTGTCCGCCGCTAGGCAAATGACTGTAATATGGATAATCTGTTCCATATCTATCACCGGGCCAGATGCTTACGCCGGGATATTTTTTTTGAATCATTTTATATTGTTTATTCTTTTTTATCTCTTTGGTTGGCATCAAATTATAGTCGTCGACATCTATCATATTCGGAGAACCGTTAACGAGAAAGCAAACCTGATTTTCATTTGCGCGGAATGGAAAATTAGAATAAGCTACGTCAACCTTGCCAAATTTCTTGAAGTCCCTTAGAAATCCTTGATCGCCTGTCAGCTTCGCAAATTCGACAGCATTGTTACTTGCTCCAGATTCTTTCATTTGCTCAACAAAGCATTTTCCAAAATCAGGATATTTACCGCCTGAACAAACTTCTCTAATATGCTGCATTATGCTCATTCCGGGCGCCCATATTGCTGTTGAATCAATATTAAATTTTTGCTTTGATCCGTTTTGTCCAAAAATGAAAATCGAATAGAATGGGAAAAGCATTACCAATATAAATTTTATTTTCATATTTACTTTTAAGATAAAATATTTATGACTGTACAAAGTTTCTTTATAAAAATAATGAGAATTGTTAGACTAATACAAATGGCAATTAAAGCAGGATTTAGTGATGTGATATTTTTCAGATTGTTTATCTTATTAAAATGATAAAGCAGCTTTTATTATTTTGTAAAACAACAGTTTAATATCTCACAAAAAAAATTAAAATATATTCCGAAATTAAATATTCTATACTGAAGTTAGCTGGTCTAATTATTGACCAAACTTTGTTGGATTATTTTTATTAGCTATTAAAAGGAAGCCAGTTATGATATTTAGAAAACAGTTTAGCATTTATATTTTGGGTATTTTTCTGTTTATAATTTCATCTGCAAAACTTATTTCACAAACTTTAGACAACCGAATAGACAGTTTAATTTCTAAGATGACGCTGTCTGAAAAGATTTTACAGCTTCATCAAGAAGGAGGATTTAATACTGCTGATAACACCCGCCTCGGCATTCCTGGTTTAATAATGTCAGATGGTCCACACGGCGTAAGAAACGGCATGGCAACAAGTTTTCCTGTAGGAATAGGAATGGCTTCTACCTGGGATAGAAATTTAATCTATGAAGTTGGAGTAGCTATGGGAGAAGAATTTCGCGGCAAAGGCATCCATCAAATGCTTGGACCTGCAATGGATATTTGCCGGGACCCAAGATATGGTCGAAGTCCTGAAAGCGGCGGAGAAGACTCTTATCTCTGCGCGCAAATAACATCTAACTTGATTAAAGGCGCGCAAAGCACTGGCTGCATTGCAACAGCGAAACATTATAACGTTAACGGCAAGGAAAATAACCGCACCAATAATAATATTATTATCAGTCAAAGAAATTTAATGGAGGAATACGGATTAAATTTTAGAACTGCTGTACAGGAAGGCGGAGTTCTTTCCGTAATGAACGCATACAATTTAATCAACTGGCAAAAGTGTGCGGAAAATCCAAATCTTTTAACAAATATATTACGATATGCATGGGGTTACCCATTTTATGTAGTATCAGATTGGGGGTCGATCTGGAATACCGCAAATGCGGTTAATGCAGGATGCGATATTGACATGGGAGATACTCAATATCAGGATAACCTTTTGAATGCCGTAAATAATAATCAAGTTAGTATTAACACAATAAATAACGCTGTGAAAGCAGTATTAAGGACAAAAATACTTTCCGGTCTGTTAGACTATTATTTACCGGGAAACGGTAACGACGTTAACAGCGCGGCTCATCAACAGCTTTGCCTGCAAGCCGGGAGGGAAAGTTTAGTTTTGCTGAAGAACCAGGACAATATACTTCCCATAGATAAGAACACGATAAAAACAATAGCTGTAATAGGACCAAGCGCAAACATTTGCCAAACCGATGCATCAGGCAGCAGTTGGGTAACGCCGTTTTATTCTATTTCGCCTGTAGCGGGAATTATTAATAAAATCGGATCTTCAAAAGTTGTATATTCAAAAGGGTGCGACATAAACAGCAATGATACATCAGGGTTTGCCGCGGCATTATTAACAGCTCAAAATGCCGATTATGTTATTTACGTTGGCGGACTCGACGGTACGCAGGAAGGCGAAGGTTTTGATAGAGTAGGCGGATCATTCGTGCTTCCCGGTCAACAGGAAAAATTAATTAACAGGCTTAGCTCTGTGAACAAAAACCTTATTTGTGTAATAGAGAGCGGCGGCATTTGCGGGCTTCATGATTGTATACAAAATATTAAAGGCTTGATATATGGATTTTATCCTGGGCAGGAAGGAGGTAACGCAATAGCAGATGTTGTCTTCGGCGATTACAATCCCGGAGGGAAATTACCCGTTACGATGCCGCAGTCAGATTCTCAGCTTCCTCCGTACACATTAAGTTATGAAAATGAATACGGCGCCGGATACAGATGGTTTGACCAAATGGGATATAAACCGGAATTTGCTTTCGGTTACGGACTAAGCTACACAACTTTCAAGTACAGTAATTTTGCTGTGCCTTCTGCAGTTCCTTTGGGACAAAATATTCTTGTCAGTGTTGATGTGACAAATACCGGCGCGAAAACCGGCGATGAAGTTGTTGAATTATATATATCCCATCAGATACAAAATTTATGGATGCCGGTAAAACAATTAAAAGGTTTTCAGAGAGTAACTCTTCAACCAGGGGAAACAAAAACCGTAACTCTTACATTAACAAATGATGAGCTTTATTATTATGACGAGGGTTCGAGCTCATACAAAGTTGATCCCGGCACTTACACAATTAGGGTCGGCAGTTCATCCGATAATTTGCCGGATTCGGCAAATGTAATCTTAACACCGGCAGCATTAAAGCCTGATCTAATAGTAACAAATATAAAATGGTTTCCACGTTTTCCTGTTAAAGGGGACAAAGTTGTTTTCTTAGCGACTGTGAAAAATCAAGGAACGGCGCCGAGTCCATTAAACACAACACATCTTGTAGTATTCAAAATAAAAGGAACAGAGGTAAGCCGTTCAATGGAATTTAAAGGATCGATACCTGTTGGCGGTATGGCGTTAGTATGCGCTAATACCGGACCCGACACCACAAAAAATACTTGGAGTGCAGGTCAATTGGGTAATTATGAAGTTGAGGCTTTAGTTAACGGTGATAATTCTATCGATGAACTTTCTACAACAAATAATATATGTATAGACACGGTTACTGTAATCGCTAAGCCGGAAATAAATATTGCAGTTGGTAAAACAGCAACATCATCTTCAGTCGAGTCGGCAAGCTATCCTCCTTCCAATGCTGTCGACGGAAATAGTTCAACCAGATGGTCTTCGCAGTTCAGCGATCCGCAATGGTTAATGGTAGATTTAGGCTCAGTATATAATATTGACAAAGTAGTCATTAGCTGGGAAGCAGCTTACGCCTCAGAATATGATATATTAATTTCTAAAGATAATTTGAACTGGCAGGTGGCGCAGCATATTACAAATGGAACGGGAGGCTTGAGCAACATTCCCATTTCTTCCGAAGCGAGATATATAAAAATGCTTGGCATCCAAAGAGCAACTCAATGGGGATATTCTATATATGAATTTGAAGTTTATCCGCTTGATACGACCGATACAAATGAAGTTCAGCAAAGCCTTACTGTGCCTGCTAAATATTCTCTTGAAAATAGTTACCCAAACCCATTTAATCCGACGACAACTATTAAATATCATATAGCTAAGTCAGGCAATGTAAAGATAGAAGTTTTTAATATTAACGGACAGTTAATAAGGACGCTCATAGATTCTTATCATACCCCCGGAGATTATTTTATTATGTGGGACGGTAGAAATGCCGCGGGCAATATTGTGTCAAGCGGAACGTATTTTTACAGGATGACCGCCGGCGAATTTACACAAACAAAGAAGATGGTCTTTCTGAAATGACATTGAGCCAGCAGCTTTTATGCTGGCTTAGCACTACATACTGATTAAAGCGGCTCTACTGCGGCTCTGATATAAGGGCAGAGGGCTTTCACAGGGGATTCAGAGGGTTTTCACAGGGTTTTCAGAGCGTAAGATGGGTATATCTGACGCTGAAGAAATTAGAGATGCTAAAATAAATAAACGGATTTAAAGAGCTAATCCTTCTAATTTTATTTCTAAGATATTATATAACCCATTGTGTGAATTAGATTGTAAGCCGTTCCTCCAAATGGCGGACAGGTGAAACGGCTATATTAATGCATGTTATCACATTAACCCACGGATTAATCCGTGGGTTAATGAAACTTCAAAGTCGATTTTAGAAACAGTTTCAACAGTTTTTATTATATTGTTTTTAATTCACACAACAGGTTTATATAATATAATGTTAATCTAATATAATAAAACACCTAATATAAAACAACAACCCGATTTGCATCGCGGCTATTGTATTTGTTTTCACAGCTAATTAAATGCAGATCACCTCAGTAACACAGTAGTCTTTAATTTGTCAAAGAATCGCCGCCAATGCGGATAAAGTAAATTGCTTCATTTATTTTAATCATAATTGTGATTCAATTTAGAATCAGCCTCGAATTTTTGAGGCGGAAAATCAGTGCCGATAATTTTGTCCCACAAAGGTGAGCTTACGCCGTAACCTTTATCGGGATCCTGAAAATGATGGCGGATATGATGCTTCTTCAACGCAAGCCAAAATTTATTATGAATATTAAAATGATGGACTGCATAATGCGTCATATCATAAAAAAGATAGCCGATAAGAAACCCGACAAAAAAGGGCGCCACTAATGCCGACCCAAATACTAAAGAGAATAAATAATAAAACAGCGCCGCAAGGGGCACGCTTACGGAAGGCGGCATAACAAGTCTTCTTGAATCCATCGGGTAATCATGGTGGACACCGTGAAAGATAAAATGTATCTTTTTACCGAAATCAGATTTTGCATTATAATGAAAGATAAAGCGATGAAGAGAATACTCGGTAATCGTCCAAACAAAAATTCCGAATACAACAAGAGTCGAGATAGTTATCAGCCTAAACTCCGCTACAAATATTGAGCGGTATGTGAAGTACAAAATAACCGGTACAAAAATAACTAATGGTGTAGCAGGATGAACACGTGAAAAGAATTCCATAAAATCACTTTTGAACATCCTTACAGTTTCGTCTTTATTAGACACAAAATGCTTAGTCATATTAATTCCTCATCTTATTTTCTAGGTGAGAGAAATTTAAGGATTTTTGAAAAAAGAAAAAATTATTAAGGTCGTGTTTTGATGATATGCATCACTTTGCCGAAAACTGTTATTAAGAATTTAAAATCTTGTATTATTATTTAGAGTAAATGAATGAATCATTTATTTTATTTTTTTATAACACCAATTCCAGGAAGTTCATTTAAAATAATCTTGCCGTTTTCAATTTTTACTCCATCAAATAAATCGTTCTTAATTAATTGAGCGCCGTCAAGATCAGCCCAATCTGCCATTGGAGAAAGCTGAGCAGCTGCTGAAATTGCACATGAAGTCTCAGTCATGCAGCCAATCATTATTTTCATATTTAATGCTTTCGCAAGATTGATCATTTTTTGAGCTTCTCTCATGCCGGTAGATTTCATAAGCTTAATATTTATCCCGGAATAAACATCTTTTGCTTTAATAATGTCGTCAAGTCTTCTGACAGCCTCATCGGCAATAATGGGAAGCGGGCTTCTTTCAGTCAGCCAGGCATTATCATTTATCTTTTCTTTCGGACAGGGCTGCTCAATCAGCAAAACATTTTTTTCTCTAAGCCAATAAATCATTTCTAATGCGCGCTCTTTATCTTTCCAGCCCTGGTTAGCATCTACAAAAATAGGAGTATCAGTTTCACTTCTAACTGCTTCAATATTTTCTTTATCATTATCGGTCCCAGCCTTTATTTTAAGAAATTTAAATCCCGCAGCTTCCCTAACCTTCTGTCGCATTATTTCAGGCTTGTCAATACCTATAGTAAAAGAGGAATAAGGCGTTAAGCTTTTATTATATCCCCAGATTTTGAACCAAGGTTTGCCGAGCATTTTGCCGATCAAATCGTGTAAGGCAATATCGACCGATGCTTTTGCCGCATTATTCCCGGGCGCGCTTCTATCAACATCGTTTAAGATAGTTTCAATCTCAAAAGGGTCTTCATATTTTTTTAAATTAACTCTTGAAAGAAAATTCATAACCGTATCATGCGATTCACCGAGATACGGAGGCATAGAAGCTTCGCCATAACCTACAACGCCATCGTGTTCAATTTCTGTAAGAACTATTGGCGTACTTGTTCTTGAGTTAGAGGAAACAGTAAATGTATGTTTTAGCTCAAGTGTGTAAGGATAATATTTTAACTGCATTAAGATAACCTTTCAATAATATCTCAAAGTGAGTTCCAATTTAAAATGCTGACTTTAATTGAGACAAACATTTTTACTAACTAATGTATAATTTAATCTCGCACTTAGTTAATAACTTGGTATAATTTTAGATATTTACAACGAACGTTTTAACTAATTATTGCCAGGATAAATTTAATTAGAAATTTTATATATTGTAAATAAGATTACTACAATTTTAATCAGCATAATTGATTTTATTCCAATTGGTCGAACAGCTTAAAAATTTTTACGAATTTTATGGAGAACCTTAAAGTGCTTGAGAAAATTAAAGATGCCTGCGAAAGATTTCCAGAAAAAAATTCTTTTTTCATAAAAGACAAATTTTATACCTATAATGATTTTGCAAAAGTGGTTTCAAATATACGTTCCTTCCTGGATTCAAATTATAAACGAACAGAGAAGCTTGCCGGCTTTCTGATTTATGATGACCTTGAAACCTACAGCTCTGTTTTCGGAATACTCTTTGCAGGTATGGGTTACGTTCCGATAAATCCCGAGAATCCTATAGAAAGGAATATCTCTATTATTAAACAAGCGGGACTAAAAATAATTTTTACCAGCACAGAAAATGAAGAACTCAAACGCTATTCAGAATCTGAAGGAATAGCGCTTGTAAATATTAAGGAATTGACTGAGGCAAAGATTGATCTTTCAATCGATTCTATTAACGAAGAGGAAACTGCATACATACTTTTTACTTCAGGCAGTACCGGCATTCCTAAAGGCGTTCCGCTGTCAAGAAAAAATCTTTATTCTTTCGTCGATGCATTTTTTAAATTAGGATACGAGATAGACGAGAACGATAGGTTCCTTCAAATGTTTGATATGACTTTTGATCTATCCATTATGTCTTATGTTGTACCGCTTTGCTTAGGAGCTTGTGTTTATACGGTTCCTGCGGGAGGAATAAAATACACAATTGTTTACAGTCTACTTGAAGAGCAAAGAATTACTTTTGCTTTAATGGTCCCGTCAATGCTTACATACCTCAGACCTTATTTCAGCGAAATTAAATTAATGGAAATGAAATATTCATTATTCTGCGGCGAGGCATTATATGCGGATATAGTAAATGAATGGGCGTCCTGTGTTCCCAACGCTTTGATACAGAATGTTTACGGTCCAACTGAAGCAACAATTTTCTGTTCTACCTATACAATTCCAAGAAACGCGTCAAACGTGAAAAGCTTTAACGGATCGGTAAGCATCGGGCAGGCGATGCACAATATGCAGCTTGCGGTGTTTGATGAGAACAACCAATTAGTTAAGAGCGGCGAAAAAGGAGAACTTTGCCTTGCCGGGAAACAGTTAACTTCCGGCTACATAAATAATCCGCAAAAGAATAAAGAAGTATTTTTCATACATTCTTCAGGCGGCGTTGATACAAGATTTTATCGAACCGGCGATCTTGCTTTTGCCGATAGCGAAGGTGATTTTCTTTACTGCGGAAGAATTGATTTTCAAATTAAGATCCAAGGATTCAGAGTTGAGCTTGGCGAAATAGAACAGCATGTCCGCCAGCATACTAACGCAAGCAATGTAGTAGCTCTTGCTTATGAAAAAAATCCCGGGGTAATTCAAATTCATCTTTTTGTTGAAAGTTATAATGGCGATACAAATAAAATAATTGAGAACCTCAAAACAAAAGTTCCAAGCTATATGATCCCGTCGGGTGTAAGCTCTATTCCCTATTTCCCGTTAAATGTTAACGGCAAGGTTGATAGGAAAGCTCTTCTTAATATATTAAATCAGGCTGGTGAGTAAAATGGAAAACTTAACTTTCAAGCAAGCTGCCGAAGAAGATATTGATTTCGTAATCGAAGCAATAATTGAGGCTGATAAGGCTGGTTCAAAAGTAATCAGCATGTGCAATGTTTTTGAATTAAGCGAAGAGGAATATAAAAAGATTTTGAAAGACGTTCTCGCGATGGATGTTGAAGATTACGACTTTTATTTGTCCGGTTTTTTAATTTGTAAATCAGGCGATGAATATGTTGGAGCAGCCGGGTCATGGCTGGAAGGAGCAGAAGGAATTGCAAGCGGCACAATCAAAACTTCTATTTTATTTCCATACCTAATGGAAGAAAACATTGAATCGATAAAAAAAAACCTGCTGACGATAAAAGAAATTGGTTTGAAAAGAGACTTCGGCGCAATGCAGCTTGAATATGTATATGTACGCGAGAAGTACAGAGGATGCGGAATCTTCTATCAAATAGCCGCAAGGATAATAAAAAGAAATTTACGCAAGTATTCGTTTACTAAAGTTCAGTCCGAGCTGGTAAAAAATAATTATAAATCTTTTTCCGCTTTTTCTAAATTCGGTTTTAAGCTAGCAGATGAAAAAGGTACAGCAAATCCTGAGATATTGAAATTCTTTTCTGATTCTACGAGAATACTAATGGAATTAGACAAAGAGAACATAGAGAAAATTAAAAATTTTTAAGTGCTGGAGTATATATGATCCAAGGTCTTTCAATTAGACAAGCAACAAACGGCGATATTGATTTTGTAATTGAAGCAATAATTGAATCCGAAAAGAGCGGCTCTCAAATGGTTTCCTCTTGCAATGTATTTGGTATTGGTCTTGAAAGGTTCAAAGCGATCTTGAAAGATGTGCTGGCACAGAACCATCGAGATTATGATTATTTTCTTTCCGGTTTTGTGGTAGCGGAAGTTAATGGTGAATATGCCGGCGCGCTCGGCTCATGGATCGAAGCCGCTGACGGAACTCC
>Ga0187812_1000120_pt1 | contig 27327 bp, 22 predicted proteins | sample NC_S_2_FD_130582 | JGI IMG/M metagenome (GOLD analysis project Ga0187812, IMG submission 130582) | Wetland sediment microbial communities from Neuse River Estuary, North Carolina, USA - ASW-S_2 | ecosystem: Environmental > Aquatic > Freshwater > Wetlands > Sediment | place: USA: North Carolina...
GCCACGGCACCCGCCCGAAGTGCAGCTCCGACTGCACCACCGAGTAGAACAGCCAGGTCCTGATGATCTCGAACGCCTGCACCCGCATCGACATCGGCGCGAGCGCCGGGTCCGAGCCGCCGGGCCGCCACGCCCAGCCGTCGTTGACCTGCGGCGTCAGCGAGGACGTCATCCAGGTGTCCATCACGTCCGGGTCGCCCTGGAAGTCGGCGGCACCGCAGGACGGGCACGACGTCACCGGCGGCTTGTCCGCCAGCGGGTCCACCGGCAGGTCCTCGAGCCGGGCCAGCACCGGCGCGCCGCACGCCGCGCAGAACCAGACGGGGAACGGCACCCCGTAGTGCCGCTGCCTGGTGATGTTCCAGTCCCACTTGAGCCCGTCGATCCAGTCCTCGAGCCGCCGCCGCATGTAGGACGGGATCCACTCGATCTCGGCGGCCCGGGCGCGGAACCGGTCCGCGTTCTCCCGCACCGCGATGAACCACTGCGGCCTGATCTGGAACTCCACCGGCGTCTGGCACCGCTCGTGCACCCCGACCACCTGCTTGACCGGGTCGCTGCCGCGCAGGTGCCCGGCGGCGTCGAGCGCTGCGGTGATCGCGGACCTCGCCTGAGTGAGCTGGAGCCCCGCGTACGGGCCCGCCAGCTCGCCGAGGCGCCCGTCGGCGGTCACCGCCATCCGCAGCGGCAGCCCGTCCCGCCGCCACTTGAGCACGTCCTCGGCGTCGCCGAACGTGCACACCATCATCAGCCCGGTCCCGAATTCCGGGTCCACCGACTCGTCCGTCCGCACCGGCACCCGGTAGCCGAACAGCGGCACCGTCGCCTCGGTGCCCGCGATGTCCGCGTACCGGGGATCGGCGGGGTGGCAGTACAGCGCGACGCACGCGGGCAGCAGTTCGGGCCGGGTAGTGGCTATAACCCCTGCCCCGGGGAACTCGATCCGGTGCAGCTTGCTCGTCCGCTCCAGGTCCTCCACGTCGGCCTGGGCGAGCGCGGTGCGGTCCTCCGGGCACCACAGGATCGGGTCGCTGGCCCGGCGCAGGTACCCGGCCGCGTGCAGCCGCACGAAGCTGGTCTGCGCGGTCCGCTGGCATCGCTCGCCGATGGTCGAGTACCGCAGCGACCAGTCCACGGACAGGCCGAGCCGCCGCCACAGGTCCTCGTACCGCGCCGCGGTGCGCTGGGTCTCGGCCAGGCACAGCGCGACGAACTCGGCGCGCGGCATGTCCGCGGCGCGCACGCCGTAGGCCTGCTCGACGTACCGTTCGGTCGGCAGCCCGTTGTCGTCGAACCCGATCGGGTAGAACACCCGCTCGCCGCGCATCCGCCGGTAGCGGACGATGAAATCAGGCTGCGAGTAGCTCATCGCGTGCCCGACGTGCAGGTGCGCCGCCGAGACGTACGGCGGCGGCGTGTCGACGCTGAATACCGGCCCGCTGCCGCCCGCGTCGTACCTGTAGACGTCGCGCTCGTCCCATAGCGCTCGCGCCGCCGCCTCTATCGCCTGGTGGTCGTACTCGCTAGCCTCCATGCCGGCTCAGGCTAGCCGCGCCTCCCAATGGTGCGAAATGAATAATCATCCCGAACGTAAGCGGCTGACTCCGGCAGCCGCTTCTTGCTGTTATCAGGATGGTAACGCCTCTGGCGGGAAGGTGTACGTGCCGTCGGGGCCCGCGGCAAGCGGGCGGGCGGCGAGCACCGCGTCGGTGTTGAGCGGACCGTAGATATGCGGGAACGGGAGGCCGGCGCCCGGCACCTCCTCGAAGCGGACCGGGGCGCGCACCCGTTCCGGGTCGATGACCAGCAGCACGAGGTCGCCGGGGACGCCGCGGTAGAACCGGTTCGCCACGTCCGCCACCTGGGCGGCCTGCGAGGCGTGGATGAAGCCTTCCTCGGCCAGGGTCCGGCCGATCGTCGAGGTGGTGTACTCGCCGTCGCGCCGCGCGCGCTCCCAGTCCGCGCGGGTGGCGATGTGGTAGATGAACTTCACTGAACCCCCGGGCGCGGCATTACGTCTTTTGTACGGACAGAGGTTAGCCTTTGTCCGCTGCGCTTCACTGATTCATCGCCCCGGCCGGTGCATGATGGAACAAGCCGGGGGAAGGAAACTGCACTGTCATGGGTTCGCCACGGCCTGATGTTCCCGAACGGCTCGACGTTCTCGTCCAGCCGGATGGCAAGATCATCACAATCAGCGACCTGCACCTCCCGCCGGAACGCACCACCGTGTCGGGACGGTGCTGCGAAGTCCTCGCCGAGCGGCTGGCGGCGGAGACCGCGCCGCTGACCGTGGTGCTCGCCGGGGACATCGTCTAGATGCTGGCCTTCCCCGGGGCGATGGCTCGCGACATCCTCGAGGCGCACGACGACCTGTGCCGGGCCCTGGCCGCGGTGACCGAGCGCGGCGGCCAGGTCATCTACACGGTCGGCAACCACGACGGCGACCTGGCGTGGGACCTGAAGGCGGCGGACGCGGTGCGCGACGTCACCGGCGCCCGGTTGTGCCTCGCCGCCGACCTGCGGCTGCCGGATGGCGAGCGGATCCGGGTCGAGCACGGTCACCAGATCGACCCGTACAACTGCTTCCACGACCCGCGCAACCCGCTCGACACGCCGCTCGGACACCACATCGTCCGCGAGGTCATCCCGAAGATCGAGTGGCTGGGCCGCGACTGGCTCAACGGCGCGCACGAGATGGCCGACCCGGCGGACTTCCCGTCGTTCCTGGCGTCCCGGCTGGTGTACCGCAAGCTGGCCCGCCACCTGTGGTGGCTGGTCCTGCTGCCGGTCGTCCTGTTCGCCCTGGTGCTGCCCGAGATGGGGCGGGTCAAGAACCGGTACCCGGACACCGCCGCCTGGCTGCACGACGTCGAGATCCTCGGCTACGGCGCGCTCGTGGACATCGCGATCATCGCGCTGATCCTGGCTATCGTGTCCCGCCGGGCCTGGACCTCGATCAGCGCCCTGGCGCTGGCCGAACGAGGTTACGGGCAGAACAGCGCGGCAAGGCAGCGCGCCGACGACCTGATCGCCGACGGGTACGCGGGGTTCATTTCCGGGCACACCCACCACCCGGAACTGCACGCCCACGGCGCCGGCTTCTACGCCAACGCGGGGTCGTGCACCTCGGTGGTCGAGGCGATCGACACCATGCGCGGCGTGCCGCCGGTGTACCTGCGCACCCAGCAGCTGTCCTGGCTGGAGATCACCGCCGACGGGGACCGGCCCTGTCACGCCACGCTGCAGTCCGCCCGGGTCGAACTGCCCGGCGCGACCCGGTTCGAGCGGTTCATGGCCAGGGCCCGCAACCCGCACGCGTCGGCCCCCTGCTCCGTCGCCTCCTGGCCGCAGGGCCCCGACTGGCCCGCGGACCGCAAGCACCTGCGCGACCGCAGGCACCTGCGCAAGCACATGCCCGTCCGGCCGTAGACTTCGTGCGTGAGCATTGCGCCCGCCGTCGAGATCACCGGCATGGTCAAGCGGTACGGGGCCCTGACCGCCGTCGACGGGCTGACGCTCACCGCGCGCCGTGGTGAGGTCACCGCCATCCTCGGCCCGAACGGCGCTGGCAAGACCACCACGATCGAGGTCTGCGAAGGGTACCGGGCCGCCGACGCGGGCACCGTCCGGGTGCTCGGGCTCGACCCGGCCAGGGACGGCACCGCGCTGCTGCCCCGGATCGGAGTCATGCTCCAGTCGGGCGGCATCCCGCCCGCCGTCCCCGTCGGGGAGTACCTCAGGCTGCTCAGCCGGTTTCATATGAAACCACAGGACCCGGCGTGGCTCCTTGACATCACCGGCCTCACCGGGTCCGCGCGCACCCCGTACAAGCGCCTGTCCGGCGGTCAGCAGCAGCGCCTGTCGCTGGCCGCGGCCCTGATCGGCCGCCCCGAGCTGGTCTTCCTCGACGAGCCCACGGCCGGCATGGACCCGCAGGCCAGGCACGCGACCTGGGACCTCATCACGCAGCTGCGGGCCGACGGGGTCAGCGTGATCCTCACCACGCACTTCATGGAGGAGGCCGAACGGCTGTCCGACCACGTGGTGATCATCGACGCGGGCCGCACCGTCGCGGACGGCACCCCCGCCACACTCACCGGCTCGGCCGGCCAGCTGCGGTTCCGCGCCGAGCCCGGGCTCGACACCGACAGCCTGCTGTCGGCGCTGCCGGCCGGGAGCGCCGCCAAGGAGTCCCCCGCCGGGCACTACCTGATCGAGGTGCCCGGCGGCACCGTCGAGCCCGCGCTGCTCGCCGCCGTCACCGCCTGGTGCGCCGAGCGCGCCGTGCTGCCGAGCAGCCTGCGGATCGAGTCGCGCACCCTGGAGGACGTGTTCCTCGAGCTGACCGGGCGGGAGCTGAGACAATGACGTTCGCGCCCGCGCCGGGCGCCGCACCCATGTCCCGGATGGTCGCCGCCCAGGCCGCGCTCGAGACAAGGACCCTGCTGCGCAACGGCGAGCAGCTCACGCTGACGCTGATCATCCCGCTGCTGCTGCTCGCCGCGTTCAGCCTGGAACCGCTGGTCAGCTTCGGCGGCGGCTACACGAGGATCGACTTCCTGACCCCCGGCGTGATAGCGCTCGCCGTGATGTCCACGGCCTTCACCAGCCAGGCGATCGCCACCGGCTTCGAGCGCAGGTACGGGGTGCTGAAACGACTCGGCGCCACGCCGCTGTCCCGGACGGGGCTGATCGCCGCCAAGACCACCACGGTGATCGCGGTCGAACTGGGCCAGACCGTGATCATCCTGCTCGTCGCGCTCGGCCTCGGCTGGTCGCCCAACGCGGCCGGTGCCGCGATCGTCGTCGTGCCGCTGCTCGTGCTGCTCGGCACCGCCGCGTTCAGCGGCTTCGCGCTGCTGCTGGCCGGCACGCTGCGCGCGGAGGCGACCCTGGCGGCGGCGAACCTCATCTACGTGGTCTTGCTCGGCGTCGGCGGCGTGGTGTTCCCGCTCACCAAGTTCCCGGCCGGCGCCCGGTCGTTCCTCGAACTGCTGCCCACCGGCGCGCTGTCGACCGGGCTGCGCGACGTGCTCGCGAACGCCGCCGTCTTCCCGGTGCGAGATGTCGTGACGCTCGCCGTGTGGGCCGTCGCCGGGATCGCGCTGGCCGCCCGCTTCTTCCGGTGGGAGTAAGCGCTCTCCTCGTCCTGGCGGCCGCCGTCTCGGTCCAGGCCGGCGCCGGGTTCGCGAACCGGCTGTTCACCCAGGTACCGCCCGCGGCGGTGACGAGCCTGCGGCTGTGGGCCGCCGCGCTGATCATGCTCGCGGTCGGCGGCCGCGGCGCCGCCCGCGTCGTGGCCGGCCTCGCCAAGCGCAGGGCGTGGCGGGACGGAGCCGCCGCGGTCTCGTTCGGGATAGCCCTGGCCACCATGAACTTCGCGATCTACCAGTCGTTCGCGCGGATACCGCTCGGCATCGCGGTCACGATCGAGTTCCTCGGGCCGCTGGTGGTCGCGGTGGCGGGCGCCCGGCGGCGGGCCAGCCTGGCGTGGGCGGCGCTCGCCGCCACCGGCGTGCTGCTGCTCGCGAGGGGCTCGAGCGGGCACCTGAACCTGACCGGGGTGGTGTTCGCGCTGGTCTCCGCGGCCGGCTGGGCGGGGTACATCCTGCTCAGCCGGGCCACCGGGCAGCGCTTTTCCGGGTCGGCGGGGCTGGTGATCGCGATGTGCGTGGCGGCGCTGCTGGTGACCGGGCCGGGGGCCGCTGCGGGGGCGCCGCGAATGTTCCGTCCGTCCGTGCTGGCCGCCGGCGCCGGGATCGGGCTGCTGTCGTCGGTGATCCCCTACTGGCTCGAGTTCGAGGCGCTGCGCCGGGTGCCCGCCCGGGTGTTCGGGGTGTGGATGAGCACGCAGCCGGCGGTGGCGGCGCTGATCGGGCTGGCCATGCTCGGGCAGCGGCTGAGCGCGGCGGAGTGGGCCGGGATCTGCTGCGTGGTGGTGGCCAGCGGCGGTGCGGCCCACGGACCGGCCCATGGAGCCGCGCGAGGCGGGACGCCAGCGGCGGGCCAGGCGTTACCATGGGGCGCGTGTCTTCCTGGCTTGCGCGCGTGACCGCCCCGGTGCTGCGGCCGACGCAATATTCGGTGCGCGGGTTCGCGCTGGCCGCGGTGATCGCCAACGCGGTCATCATCTGCACCGGTGAGGCGGTGCGGCTGTCGTCGTCGGGACTCGGCTGCCCCGACTGGCCGCAGTGCACCAAGGCCAGCGTTGTCGCCGCGCACAGCACCGGGCAGACCAGCCTGAACACCGCGATCGAGTTCAGCAACCGGCTGCTGAACTTCCCGCTCGTCGCGATCGCGGCGCTGGCCTTTATCGCGTGCTGGCAGTACCGCCCGGGCGGGCAGCGCCGGCGCGACCTGGTCTGGCTGTCGGCCGCGCTGCCGCTCGGCATCGTCGCCCAGGCGATCGTCGGCGGGATCGTGGTGCTCACCAAGCTCAACCCGGCCATGGTCGCGATCCACTTCCTGCTGTCCTCGGGGATCCTTGCGGCTGCGGTCACGCTGTACGTGCGGGCCGGCGAGGGCGCCGGGTCGGCCAGGGGGCTGGTCCGGACGGACCTGCGCGTGCTCACCGCGCTGCTGGCCGGCGTGACCGCGCTGATGCTGGCGGCGGGCACCGTCGTCACCGGCACCGGGCCGCTGGCGGGCACCACGATCGACTCCCATGGGCACCGGACGACCGTGCCGCGGTTCCACTTCACCCTCGAGAACGTCACCCAGCTGCACGCCGACATCGGCTGGTTCATCGGCGCGCTCGCGGTCGCGGTGGTGATCGGGCTGCGGTTCTCCGCAGCGCCGCGGCAGGCGGTGCGCTTCGGCTGGCTGGTGCTGATCGGCCTCGGCGTCCAGGGCGTCATCGGGTACGCGCAGTACTTCAACCACCTGCCGGCCGGCCTGGTCTGGGTGCACGTGTCGACGTCGGTGCTGCTGTGGATCTGTGTGCTGCGGCTGTACCTGTCCACCCGCGAGCGCGTGCCGCTGCCCGCCGAGCCGGCCGCGGCGGCGGCCGCGGCACCCGCGTCGGCACCCGCCACCTGATATCGGATATCCGGAACGTACCCGGCTTACTCCGCGGCGGGTTCGACGCCCTCAGCTGGGTGATCCGTACTTCGGTGACGCGGGACCCAGCAGCCTCGACGAGCCCGGCCGCCATCTTCCCGAAACCTCAGCCCACTCCGTATCCGCCGCGGCGCGCCGCCGCCACGAGCTCGGCGTCTGATGGCGTCTGCTGTCCCACGCTCTATAGTGCCCGCACGCGGCCGCCGGGTTAGCCCGCCCGCGGGTCAATCGGGGTGAGCGTCCCGGTTCCCGCTTCGATGGCCGCGGCGGCGTCCAGGCAGATGTCCTCGCGGAACCGCGGCCCGATGATCTGCACGGCCTGCGGCAGGCCGCCGTCGCACCCGACCGGGACGGTGACCGCGGGCAGGCCGAGCAGGTTGGCCGCCACGGTTATCCGGAGGGCCGCCGGCCACCCGGCCAGCCACTGCGGGTCGAGGTCCGCGCCGACCTCGAACGGCTGCCGGGCGCAGACCGGGGCGAGGATCAGCGGCGCCCGCCGCATCCAGGCGTGCCAGGCGCGGGCGATCGCGGCGCGTTCCATCATCGGGTCGAACGCGGTCTTGCCCGCGGCCGCCGTCCACGCGGGCTCGAAGAGCGACCAGAACCGGGCGAAGTCCCCCGGCGCGACCGTTTCCACCGGCGGCTGCTGCTCGGCCGCACGGCCCCAGGCGGACATGATCTGGTGGTAGATCTCGCCGGCCCGCTCCAGCACGGGCGGCTGACCGTTGTCGACGGCGTAGCCCGCGGCCGCGAGCACGTCCGCGGCCCGGCGCACCGCGCCGGCCACCGCCGGGTCGACGGTGGAGCCGGGATCGGTGACCACCCAGACTCCCACTGGCGGCGGAATGGGGGGACCCGCCAGCGGCACGGGCGCGTACCACGGGTCGCCGCCGGGCCGGCCGCACATGTGCGCGAACGCCAGCCGCAGGTCCGCCACCTGCCGTGCGATCGGCCCCTGGACGGCAAGCACCTGGAACGCGAACGGCGCGGGCCGCGGCGGCTCATCCCCGCCCTGCGGAACGCGGCCGAGCGACGGTTTCAGCGCCGCGACCCCGCAGCAGGCAGCGGGCCAGCGGAGCGACCCGGCGCCGTCGTTGCCCATCCCCAGCGGCACCATGCCGGACGCCACGGCGGCGGCGTCGCCGCCGCTGGAGCCCCCGGGCGTGTGCCGGGCCGACCACGGGTTGCGGGTGGCGCCGCGCAGGTCGCTTGCCGTGTGCCAGCGCATCCCGAACTCCGGCATGTTCGTCCGCCCCAGCGGGATCGCTCCGGCGGCACGAAGCTCCCCGATGTGCGGCGCGTCCCGCCGGGCGACCGCGTCCCGCAGCGCCGCGATGCCCTGCGTCGTCGCCGACCCGGCCACGTCGATGTTCTCCTTGACCGTCATCGGGACACCGCACAGCGGTCCGGCCGCCGCACCCCGCCACAGTGCCGCGTCGGTCTCGTCCGCGGCCCGCAGCGCCTCCTCCTCCAGCACGACCGTGACCGCGTTCAGCGCCGGGTTGACCTGCCCGATCCGGTCCAGGTGCGCCAGGACGACCTCGCGGGCCGAGACCTCCCGCGCTCGCACCAGCCGCGCCAGCTCCCGGGCACTCGCCGCCCACAGTTCTGTCACCGGTTGACCCTCCATGTCGATCCGGTCAGGAGTCCACGGGAAATCTAGTCCGGGAAAACCGGAAGAAACAGTCTTGTCTTCCGCGCCGACGTCAGCCGCCCGTGCACGAACGGTGCCCGCGTCTAGCGACAGGGCGGCTTATGCCGCCCGGGTAGTGGGGGGTGAGTGGCTGTGCAGGACCTGCCCGTTGGGCCCGTGGGCGGTCGTGGTGCCGTCGGGATGGACGATCAGCTGCCAGCCCCAGCGGTGGATGCAGATGTCGTAGTGGAACTGACACAGCAACACGCACTTGTCGACTGAGGTCTCGCCGCCGTCTTTCTTGTGGTGCCGGTGGTGCACGTCGCACCAGGCGGCGGGCTGACCGCAGCGCGGCCAGGCGCAGGATCTGTCTCTGAGCAGGACGGCGCGGCGGATGTGGCCGGGGATCGTGTCGGAGTAGCCGATGTCCAGCGGCAGGCTCGGGGTACTGAACGGGGGTTCGAGCAGCCCGGTGCGCAGCGCCGAGGCGATGCCGTCAGGGCCGGACACGAAGTCGATGGCGAGCCAGGCGATGGCGTACCGCAGCGCGTGCGCGGCAGCGGGGGTGAGCTCCCGCGTCTTGCCATCGTGGTCGCTGTCATCGTCGTCGCCATGACCGGTCGCGGCCAGGGCGATGGCGATGATCTCGTCGATGACGGTCATGTCCGCGTGCCCGGTGACCACCGGAACGGTCAGCGCGTCGCACGCGGCCGCCTCAGCGTCCCGGCCTGCCAGATAGCCGCAGTCGCCGCCGATCCACGCCTGCTCGATCGCCGAGGCGCCGGGCATCTCCCGCAACTGCGACAGCGGGATGTGCACCGTTTATAGCATCAAGATCTCGTACGAATTTCGCATGACAACTCGCTCGGCCAGGAAGGGGCGCGCCCGATTAGGCGTCGGCCGCCAGTATCTGCCTGAGGTGGCCGAGCGCGGTGGCCAGTTCGGCGAAGCTCGTGCTCAGCGGCGACAGGCCGACGCGCAGGCCTTCGGGCGGCCGGAAGTCGGGGATGATGCCGCGCCGCCACAGCTCGGCGACGGCATCCCTCATCAGCCGGTGGTCCAGGGTGACGTGGCCGCCGCGGACCGCCGGGTCGCGAGGAGAGGCGACGGTGACGCCAAGCGGGGCGAGGATCTCATCGGCGACCCGGATGGCGTACTCGGTCAGCGTCACCGACTTGGCGCGGATGGCGGGCATGCCAGCCTTCTCGATGAGGTCCACCATGTCCTGGATCGGTGCCATCCCGAGGATCGGCGGCGTGCCGCTGATGAAGCGCCGGATGCCCGGTGCCGGGACGTAGCCGGGTCCCATCGCGAACGGGTCGGCGTGCCCCATCCATCCGCTGATCGGCTGGGTGAGCTCGCCGTGCAGCCGGCGGGCGACGTATCCGTACGCGGGGGCACCAGGGCCGCCGTTCAGGAACTTGTAGCTGCAGCCGACCGCCAGGTCGGCGTCGCTGGCGTCGAGCGCGACCTCGATCGCGCCCGCCGCGTGGCACAGGTCCCACAGCACCAGGGCGCCGGACCGGTGGGCGGCGGCGGTAATGCCGGGCATGTCGGCGATGTAGGCCGACTTGTAGGCGACGTGGCTGAGCAGCACCAGCGCGGTGCGCGCCGACAACAGCGCCTCGACCTCAGTCAGTCGCACGCCCGTGGCCGGGTCGGGGTCGATCCAGCGGATCACGCGGCCCGTCTCGCGGGCGACCGCCTCGACGATGTAGCGGTCGGTCGGGAAGTTCTCGGTGTCGGCGATGATCTCGGTCCGTGCGGGACGGGCGCTGAGCGCGGCCCGGGTGAGCTTGTAGAGCATGACCGTGGTGGAGTCGCCGATCATGACCTGCCCGGCGGCGGCGCCCAGGACGGCTCGGCCGAGCTGATCGCCCAGCGCGAGCGGGCGCTCCATCCAGGACTCGTCCCAGGCGCGGATGAGGCGCTCGCCCCACTCACGGTCAACCAGGCTGGCGAGGCGCTTCCTGGTGGCCTTCAGCGGGCGGCCCAGCGAGTTGCCGTCGAGGTAGGCGACGACCCCCTCGGGCAGGATGAACTCGTCGCGGTAGGCCGCCAGCGAGTCGCCCGCGTCGAGCATCGCCGCCAGCTCAGCCAGCTCGCGTGGCAGGGCATCAGCGTCGGAAGGCAAATAAGGTCTCCCGGGAGTCATGGTGGAATTATCCTCTGAGCCATGCCGTGGACAGCCCCTGAGGCCACCCGCCAGAGCGCCCCCTACATCGCGGACGAGCGGCAGATGCTCGAGGCCTGGCTGGACTTTCACCGCCAGACACTGCTCGGCAAGTGCGCCGGGCTGACCGCGGAACAGCTGCGGCTGTGCGCCGCCCCGCCGTCGAGCCTGTCGCTGCTCGGTCTGGTCCGGCACATGACCGACGTGGAGCGGGGCTGGTTCCGCCGCCGCGTCGGGGGTGCGGACATTCCGTTCCTGTACTCGAGCGAGGCCGACCCCGACGGGGACTTCGACAACGTCGCCGAGGCCGACGCCGAAAACGACCTCGCGGCGTACCGGCGCGAGATCGAGCTCGCCCGGGAGGCGACCGCGGGCCACGGGCTTGACGAGACGTTCCGTCACGAGCTGCGCGACGCGGACGTCAGCGTGCGCTGGGCGTACGTGCACATGGTCGAGGAGTACGCCAGGCACAACGGGCACGCCGACCTGCTCCGCGAGCGGATCGACGGCGAGACGGGGCTGTGACCGGAGTCACGGCGCGTACGTTCGGGATGATCGCGGCGGCCGCCGTGGTGCTGTGCGGGTGCGGCACGCGGGCCTTCGGCACCGGCGCGGCGGCGACGGCCAGTCCCAGCCCCAGCCCCAGCGCGCCGGCGTTTCCGACGACGATGAACCCGGACGGGACGGTCCCGTGGGTGAGCACGCCCGCGGTCGATCCGTACCTCACCCCCGCCCCGGCGCCGCCGCCCGCGGTGGGGCCCACGTGCACCGCGCGACAGCTGCGGGGCGTGCTGCCGGCCTGGGTCAGCGGCGAGGCATCGAACGACGGCGGCATGGACCCGCTGGCCGCGGCCTCGCTGCACGGCTGGGTCAACCTGACGAACGTCTCAAGCCGCCCGTGCACGCTGAACGGCGTGCCCGTCGTCACCCTGCTGTCGCACGGGGTGCCGGTGCGGGTGAGCTACGCCCGGTTCGGGACCGACAAGGCGGTGAAAGTGGGGCTGCCCGCGCATGGCGCGGCGAACTTCAGGATCGACTGGGGCGCCCCGTACTGCCCTAGCGGGGTCGGGCTGGTCCCCGGGCCGCCGGACCGGGGGCCGTTCAGCCTGCGCGCCGAACTCGACGGGCTGAAGCTCGACATCGCCGTGGACAGCACCGCGTCTCCCGCGTGCGACCTCACCGAGGAGGAGCCGGGCGCGATAACGTCCAGCGTGATCACCAGCCCCGTCGCACCCGGCGCGGTGACGCCGGGGCCGCCCGCGCCCAAGCCCTCGCCGTTGCGGCCGCTGCGCGCCACGGCCAGCGGCTACCCCGCCAGGATCGCGCCCGGCCAGCTGCTGAAGTTCGTGATCACGCTGGCGAACCCGGCCGGAGCCGCGGTCAAGCTGACCGTGCCGACGCCGCCTGGCTACGCCGTCGGCGCCTACTGCGCGCGCACCCCGAGCACGCCCGGCTACCAGTTCACCCGGCTGTACGCGCTGAACACCGCGCCGCGGCCGGTCGTCCCGGCGCACGGGGCGGTGCGGTTCGCGATGCAGCTGGCGATCCCGACGCTGACCTGCCCGACCGCGCGGCTGACGATCAGCTGGCAGCCTGACTACGGCATGGCGGGACCGAGCGCCAGCTTCGCCGTCGCGGTGCGCGGCTAGCCCTCAATCGCGGCTTTAACCCGTGGCCAATCCCCCGCGCGCATCAGGAGCCGGTGAAAGCCGCGGTCGTGCCGGCGATCCCGTGGGAGGACGTGTGGTACAACCCGTAATGTGGACGTTTACGCGGACCCGCCGCGGCCGCACGGCCCGCTGCCGTTGCCGCTGAGCGGGTTCCGCGTCCTCGACCTCACCCGGTTCCTGGCCGGCCCCTACTGCACGATGGTGCTCGCTGACCTGGGCGCCGACGTGATCAAGCTGGAGCAGCCGGGAACCGGGGACGAGTCGCGGACGTACGGGCCGTTCGTCAACGGGGAAAGCTACACGTTCATCCAGGCGAACCGGGGCAAGCGCAGCGTCGCGCTCGACGTGAAGGACCCGCGCGGCGGCGGGCTGGCGCGCCGCCTCGCGGACACCGCCGACCTCGTCATCGAGAACTTCCGCCCCGGCGTCGCCGACCGGCTCGGGCTCGGCTACGCCGAGCTCAGCCGGTCCCGGCCTGACCTGCTGTACTGCTCGATCAGCGGCTTCGGCCAGACCGGCCCGTACGCCGGCCGCCCCGGGTTCGACATCATGGCCCAGGGGGCCACCGGGCTGATGCGGATGACCGGCGAGCCCGGCGGCCGCCCTGCCAAAGCGGGGATCGCGGTCAACGACCTGGCCGCCGGGATGACCGCGGTGTACTCGGTCCTCGCCGCGCAGCTCGTCCGGGCCGCGACCGGTATCGGGCAGCGCATTGACATCGCGCTGACCGACGCGCTCCTCGCGGGGACGGTGTGGGAGGCCGGGATGTGGTTCGGAGACGGGACGCTCGCCGCGCCGAACGGCAGCCGGCATCGGCTGTCCGCCCCCTACCAGGCGTTCCGGACGGCGGACGGGTACGTGACGATCGGCGCGAGCAGCGATCACCTCTGGCGGCGCGCCGTCGGCGCGCTCGGCTGCCCGCGCTGGCTCGACGACCCGCGCTTCGCGTCCGTGGCGGAGCGGCTGGCGCACGTCGATGAGCTCGAGGCCGAGGTCGAGAAGGTGACCGTGACCCGCACCACGGCGGAGTGGCTCGCCGTGCTCGACGCCGCGGGGGTGCCCGCCGGGCCGGTGCTCCGCTACGACGAGACCCTGGATGATCCTCAGGTGCGGGCGCGCGAGATGATCGTGGAGATGGAGCACCCGATCATGGGCACGGTCAGGACGCTTGGCCAGCCCGCGAAGTTCAGCCGGTCCAGGACCGGGTCCGCCCGCCCGGCGCCCTGGCTGGGCCAGCACACCCGCTCGGTACTCGCTGAACTCGGCCTTGACGCCGCCGAGATCGACGGGCTGGCCGCGGCGGGCGTCGCCTACGACGCGCACCCGGAGCGGTCGCGGCGATGACGGAGGCGATGACCGCGGCGAGCGAGGCGAGCGAGCCGGGCGAGCCGCTGCTGATCGGCCGGGACGGCCCGGCTGCGACCCTGACGATCAGCCGGCCCGCCCGGCTGAACGCGGTGACCTTCGCCATGTTCGCGCGGCTGCCCGCGCTGCTCGCCGAGGCGGCGGCGCTGCCTGGCGTCCGCGCCCTGGTGCTGCGCGGGGCCGGCACCCGGTCGTTCTCCGCGGGCGCGGACATCGCCGAGTTCGCCGCCGTCCGGTCCACCCCCGAGCAGGCGGCCGCCTACGACGCCGCCGTGCTAGCCGCCGAGGAAGCCCTCGCCTCGTTTCCGATGCCCACGGTCGCCGCGGTGCACGGCTACTGCTACGGCGGCGGCTGCGGCCTCGCCCTCGCCTGCGATTTCCGGTTCGCCGCGGCAGGGGCCCGGTTCGCGATCACTCCCGCCAAGCTGGGCCTGGTCTACCCGCTGCGCTCCACCAAGCGCCTGGTGGACCTCGTCGGCCCGTCCCGGGCGAAGATCATCCTCATGGCGGGGTCGGACTACGACGCGGCGCAGGCACGGTCGTTCGGCCTGGTGGATGAGGTATTCGGTGACGCGGACGCGCTCGACGCCGGCGTCCGCGACTTCACCGCGCTGCTGGCCTCCCGCTCGGCGGTGACCCAGCGCGCCGTCAAGGAGACCGTCGCCCGCATCCTCGACGGCGTCTCTTCCGACGACGAGACCCACGCGGCGCTGCGCGCCACCGCACTCGCCAGCCCCGACTACGCCGAGGGCGTCCGCGCCTTCCTGGAGCGTCGCCCGCCGCGGTTCGGCTGAGGCCGCTGCCCTGCTCTTCTGCTCTGCCCTGTCGCATCTTGTCTGCTCTGTCGCATCTTGCTGTTATCAGTTGTTACCTGGGAGCGTCCATGCGGTGACCGTGTTCGGAATCGCCGGGAAAAATTGATTCTTGCGGCAACGTCGGCCGGGTGGGATTATCCAAGACAAATCGATGGACGCTCGGCCAGGTATTTGTCATGTACCAAGTTCACATACCAGCGCACGGATTGCCAAGGTGGGTGATCGCCGTGAGATTCCGGCTCAAGTCAATGCGGACGGCCGGCCTCGGGGTCGCGGTGGTGGTGGCCGCCGCGGCGTGTAGCAGCGGCGGAAGCAGTTCGGCCGCCAACCCGAGCGCCAGCACCGGGTCCTTCAAGGTCTCCGCCCCCAAGGCGGGCGGCCAGATCACCGTCCTGGAGGGGCAGGGGTACTCCGGCTTGTGGCCGTACGGCCTCGACCCGGCGACCAACGTCGACGCCATTCCCAACCAGGACTTCATGGAAGCGATCTACGGCCAGCTCTTCGAGCTCGGCCCGGGCGGGACGATCGAGCCCGACCTCGCCACCAGCTACAGCTTCAGCCCCGACGCCAAGACCGTCACGATCACGCTCCGCCAGGGCGTGAAGTTCAGCGACGGAACCCCCTTCAACGCGCAGGCCGTGCTCTACAACTGGAACCGGGACATGGGGCCGCTCGCCGTGAAGGCGGGCATCTCGCTGCCGTGGCTCGTGGCCAGGACGAACCCGAAGAACCCCACCTCACCGCCGGTTGCCGGGGCGATCCAGGCGACCGGCCCGTACACGCTCGTGGTCCACCAGGCCGTACCGAACGCCGCGTTCATCAACCAGCTGTTCGACTCGATCGCCACCTGGATCGCCTCGCCGACCGCCATCCAGAAGGAGGGCGAGACGCAGTTCGCCAAGTTCCCGGTCGGCGCCGGGCCGTTCATGGTCGTGTCCGACGACTACAGCAACGAGCTCGTGGTCACGAAGAACCCGGACTACTGGCAGGCGGGCCGCCCCTACCTGGACCAGATCACGTTCAAGGTGGTCGGCAACGATGAGTCGGCGATCGAGGCGATGCTGTCCGGCGGGGCTCAGGTCTACGAGGGGCTGGGCACCTACCAGCTGATCGGCCAGGCCGAGCAGCACTTCCAGGTGGTGGACATGCAGGGGACGTCGCCCTACGACCTCCAGCTGAACACCACGATCCCGCCGTTCAACAACCCCAAGGCGCGGCAGGCGATCTACGCGGCGACCAACTTCGCGCCGATCCTGCAGCACATCTTCGGCAACAGGTACCCCGTGGTGGAGGGCTTCACCGGGCCGGGCGGCATCTGCTACCAGCAGTACACCCCGGGATACCAGGGGTATGACCCGACGCTGGCCAAGCAGCTCGTCCAGCAGTCCGGCCTGGGTAACGTGACGATCAACCTCGGCACGATCGCCAACCCCGTCGCCATCGAGACCACCGAGGCGCTGCGCACCGAATGGGCGCAGGTCGGCATCCACGCCACCATCGCCAACTACAACCTGAACTCTCTCGTCGCGGCCTTCGAGAAGAACGGGGGGAAGTGGTGGCAGTCCATGGTCCAGACCGCGGGCGCCTTCGACCCCGCGAGCGGCGTCGGCGTCGGCTTCCGGTTCTCGTCCACCTCCCCGTTCAGCGGGGTGCACGACCCGAACCTGGACAAGCTGCTGGCCGAGGCGGCCGGCTACACGGACCTCGCCACCCGGTGCAAGTACTACGACCAGGCGGCGGACTACATCGCCAAGAACTACTACGGGCCGTTCTACTTCTCGCTCAACCCGACCAACGTCTCCGCCAAGGGCATCGGCGGTCCCGGCCTGACCACCGCGCTGCCGGCGGTCGCGGTCGGGCCGACCATCCCGTGGGAGTTCATCTGGTACAACCCGCCCTCGTAGCGTTCAGCGCTACCGTGTGGGCAGGTCGTCGCGCCAGGAGTGGCGGGGCTCGTAGCCGAGCAGGTCCCTGGCGCGGTCGATCGCCAGCAGCGTGCCGAACTCGCCGGGGTCGCGGATCAGCGGCACGCCGGGGAAGACCTCGGCGAGCAGGTCGCGGGACGGGCGGTTCATGACGGTGTCGGCGGCGGCGATGATCACGTTGTCGCTGCCGGTGACGTCCGCCTCGAGGCCGAGGCGGCAGGCGGCGGCCACGTCCCGCACGTCCACGTAGCCCCACAGGTTCCACTTGCGCAGCTGGGGATCGGGCCAGAACGCCGGGAACTTCTGGTACTCGTCCGGGTCCATGATGTTGGAGATCCGCAGCCCGGTGAACGGGATCTGCGACCACCGTGCGATCTGTGCCGCGATCGTCTCGCTCGCGACCTTCGACAGCGCGTAGGTCGTCGTCGGGAACGGATAGTGGTCCTCGTCGGCCGGCGCGTACTTGGGCGCGCCGCCTGCCGCGCCGGGGAACTGCTGCGGCCCGCCGCCGAATGGCAGTCCGAGCGTCGTCTCGCTCGACGCCCACACCACCCTGCTCAGCCCGAGCGCCGCCGCCGCGTGGAACACGTTGAAGTTCATCGTGATGTTCGCGTTGAACGTGACCGCCGGAGCGGCCATGCCGGTCGCCGGGATGTTCGCGAGGTGGACGACCGCGTCGGTGCCGCGCAGCACCTCGGTCGCCTGGCCGTAGTCGGTCAGGTCCGCGCGGAGCACGGTCCCGCGCGGCTCACCGGGGCCGACCACGACGTCGGTCGCGACCACGTCGTAACCATGCTCGCGCAGCTCGCGTACCGCGGCGCGGCCCGCCTTGCCTGTCGCTCCGGTCACGCAGACCCGCCGTGCCGCCGTCGCCATGTTCCGCCGCCCTTCGTCAGTCTGTCCCCCAGGAGCCCTGTCCCGGGAAGCCTGTATCCGAGTAGCAGAGCATATTGTCTTGGTGCATGACGGATCATGATGGCGGTGGTCCTTACCTCGATCTGGATCGCGCCGCGTGGCGTGGCTTGCGCGCCAGCACTCCGATGTCGCTGACCGCCGATGAGCTGGACGAGCTGCGCGGACACGCCGATCCGATCGAGCTCTCCGAGGTCGAGGAGATCTACCTGCCGCTGAGCAGGCTGTTGCGCCTCTACTACGAGGCGAGCGCGGGGCTGCGGGAGACGGTGGGCGCGTTCCTCGGCGAGGAGATGCCACCGGCGCCGTTCATCATCGCCATCGCGGGGAGCGTCGCCGTCGGCAAGTCCACCACGGCCCGGGTACTCAGGACGCTCATCTCCCGCTGGCCGCAGCAGCCGCACACCGAGCTGGTGACGACCGACAACTTCCTCTACCCCAACGCGGTGCTCGAGGAGCGCGGCCTGATGAGCCGCAAGGGCTTCCCCGAGTCCTACGACCGCCGGGAGCTGCTGCGCTTCGTGCAGCGGGTGCGGGCTGGCGCGCCCGAGGTCACCGCGCCGGTCTACTCGCACGTGGCCTACGACATCCTGCCCGGGCGGCGTCAGTCCGTGCGGCGGCCGGATGTCCTCATCCTCGAAGGCATCAACGTGCTGCAGCCGGCCCCGGCCGACGCCCTCGCGGTCGCCGACTTCCTCGACTTCTCCATCTATGTCGACGCGCGGGCGGAGCACATCGAGCAGTGGTTCCTCGCCCGGCTGCGCGCGCTGCGGGAAACCGCGTTCACGGACCCGCAGTCGCCGTTCCGCCAGCTCACCGAGGTCAGCCTCGCGGAGGTCGACGCGTTCGGCGGCCAGGTCTGGAAGACGATCAACGAAGTCAACCTCGTGGAGAACATCCAGCCCACCCGGGCCAGGGCCACCCTGGTCCTGCACAAGGACGCCGACCACGCGGTCACCCGAGTCCGGCTGCGGCGGTTCTGAACCGATGCGGACGCGAGCTGTCCCGCGGCGCGCCGCAATTCCATGATCGCGAAAACTCCGCATCGTATAAGTGCACGAACTCTTCGTGATCATGGAGACCGAGCCGCGCGGACAAGCTCGAGGGCAGACAGCCGGGGCCAGATGTGCCCGTGATGCGAACGTGGCGAGGCGCCGCTGCTCCGCGACCGCGCTTCTTGCTGTTATCAGCAGCAGGGCGGGGGGTGGGAGTCACCACGCGTGCGTTCGGAATGAATTCAGTGGAGGCGGTGGCCGGGGGCGAAGGCGGAGGCGCCGGGGGGTGCCCAGGGGGCGTGCGGGGGTTCCGCGTGACGGCGGGAGAAGGAGCGGCGGGCGACGTGCATCAGGGCGAGCAGGTCGTACTGGCGCGCGGCGAACGTGCTTTGGTCGATGACGCCCCGGTCCGCCTTGGCGCGCAGCAGGGCGAGCTCGGTCGCGGCGAGCTGATAGTCCCCCATCGCGGCCGCCGCGGGCAGGCCGCCGGAGACGCGGGCCCAGTTGCGCGCCCGGCGGCGGGCGCGCAGCGAGCCGAGCATGGCGATGTCGCCATCGGTGACGAGGCCCGTCGGCGCGTAGGCGGGCAGGTAGTGCCGGATCTCGCCGACCAGGCGGCGGCGGTCCGCGACAAGCACCACGATGATCCCGGCGAGCACGCAGCACGTGATCGCGTACCCGATCAGCACCCCGGCCGTGCCGTAGACGGACAGGCCGTTCCAGGTGCCGTGCAGCAGCATGGCGGCCAGCCAGCCGACCGCGACCGCCCAGTAGCCGCCGCGGCGGTAGTGCGACGCCGCATACGCGACGCCGAGGCCGGTCATCGAGGTGAAGATCGGGTGCAGCAGCGGCGACAGCACCCCGCGCAGCACGAACGTGTAGCCGAGCAGCGCGAAGCCGCCCTGCTGCGGGGTGATCAGCGCGTTGATGTAGTAGCCGACGTTCTCGACCATCGCGAAGCCGAGGCCCACCATCCCCGCGTAGAGCACGCCGTCGGTCGGGCCGTCGATCTCGTCCCTGCGCCGCCACAGCAGCCCGACAAGGAAAAGGCCCTTGAGCGTCTCCTCCACCACCGGCGCGCCGAACGTCGCCGACACGTACTGCCCCGTGCTCGCGCCGAGCTCAGGCTGGGTGACGAACTCGAGCCCCGCGGTGTTGACCACCAGCGCCGCCAGCGCCGCGATGCCGGCGCCCCAGCCGAACGCGAAGGTCAGCGTGCCGCGCGGCTCGGGTTCCAGCCGGTCGACCCACAGCAGCAGCGCGACGAGCAGCGGCACCGGCAGCAGGGCCAGCGGCAGCGCCACGACGAACGGCACCACGCCGTGCCCGGCCGCGAACGACTCGCTCGCGTCGATGCTGAGCGCGATGATCCCGCAGGCGGTCGTGATCACGATGCCCGCGATGAACGCGACGCTGGTCCGGCCGGGGACCCGTCCCTCGATCACCGCGCGGGGATCGAACACGGGAACCGGCGGCGTCGGGTCGGTCATGTGCGGAAGCTTACTGTGCCCGCCGCCGTCAGACGGTGGTCGCTACCCTGCCGAATGGTCTAGACCTTATATCGATTGTGGTCTAGACCTAATGCGGATGAATGTTCTGGAAACGGTCTGCCCCGCACGGTTTCCGCTGACCTTGTAGGGATAGGCTTCATACCGTGATAGCGGGGTAGCCACGCGGGGATTAACCCTTGAAGGGATTCGCGAAAAATATGGCGAGCAACGACACCTTTGACTGGTCAGCCACCGACGAGCGTGCCGTCGACCTGGTGCGGGTGCTGGCGATGGACGCGACGCAGAAGGCGGGCTCGGGGCACCCGGGGACGGCGATGAGCCTCGCCCCCGCGGCCTACCTGCTCTACCAGCGCCTGCTGCGGCACGACCCGGCCGATCCGATGTGGCCGGGCCGGGACCGGTTCGTGCTCTCCTGCGGCCACTCCTCGCTCACGCTCTACATCCAGCTGTACCTGTCGGGCTACGGGCTCACCCTCGACGACCTCAAGGCGTACCGGACGTGGGGCAGCATCACGCCCGGTCACCCGGAGCACGGGCTGACCCCGGGGGTGGAGACGACGACAGGGCCGCTCGGGCAGGGCCTCGGCAACGCGGTCGGCATGGCGATGGCCAGCCGCCGCGAGCGCGGCCTGTACGACCCCGACGCCGCGCCCGGCACGTCGCCGTTCGACCACTACATCTACTCGTTCGCCTCCGACGGCGACATCGAGGAGGGCATCAGCCACGAGGCCTCGTCGCTGGCGGCCCACCAGCGCCTCGGCAACCTGATCGTGCTGTACGACGACAACAGGATCTCCATCGAGGACGACACGAACGTCGCCAAGTCCGAGGACGTCGGCGCCCGGTACGCCGCTTACGGGTGGCACGTGCAGCACGTCGACTGGTTCCTGCCGAACGGCACCTACCAGGAGAACGCCGAAGCGCTGTACGCCGCGTTCCTCGCCGCCAGGGAGCACGCCGCGGCGCCGTCGCTCATCGTGCTCCGCTCGATCATCGGCTGGCCCGCCCCGAACAAGAAGGGCACCGGCGCCGCGCACGGCGCCGCGCTCGGCGAGCCCGAGGTGGCGGCCACCAAGGAGATCCTGCACTTCGACCCGGCCGTGAACTTCCCCGTCGAGGAAGAGGCGGTGCAGCACGCCCGCCAGGTCGCCGAGCGCGGCAAGGCGCTGCACGCCGAGTGGGACGAGGGCTTCGCCGCCTGGGCGAAGGCGAACCCCGAGCGCAAGGCGCTCTACGACCGGATCTCGAAGCGGGAGCTGCCCGAGGGCTGGGCCGAGGCCATCCCCTCCTTCCCCGCCGACCAGAAGGGCACCGGCACCCGCCGCGCGTCCGGCCAGATCCTCACCGCGCTCGCGCCCGTGCTGCCCGAACTGTGGGGCGGCTCGGCCGACCTGGCCGAGTCCAACAACACCACGATGGAGGGCGAGCCCTCGTTCGTCCCGCTCGACCACCAGACGAAGATGTGGCCGGGCAACCCCTACGGGCGGACGCTGCACTTCGGCATCCGCGAGCACGGCATGGGGGCGATCCTGAACGGCATCGCGCTGCACGGCGGCACCCGGCCGTACGGCGGGACGTTCCTGGTGTTCAGCGACTACATGCGGCCGTCGGTCCGGCTCGCCGCGCTGATGAAGCAGCCGGTCACCTACGTGTGGACGCACGACTCGATCGGCCTGGGCGAGGACGGCCCGACCCACCAGCCGGTCGAGCACCTGTGGTCGCTGCGGAACATCATGGGCCTGGACGTGGTGCGCCCCGCCGACGCGAACGAGACCGCGGTGGTGTGGCGAACCATCATCGAGCACACCGACCGGCCCGCCGGCCTGTGCCTGACGCGGCAGAACGTGCCGGTCTTCGACCGGGAGAAGTTCGGCTCGGCCGAGGGCGCGGCGCGCGGCGGGTACGTACTGGCCGACGGCGGCCAGGACGAGGGTAAGGGTGACGGTGACGGCCAGCCGGACGTGATCCTCGTCGGCACCGGGAGCGAGGTGCAGATCGCGGTGCACGCCCGGGAGCTGCTCGCCGCCGACGGCATTGCCGCGCGGGTCGTCTCGATGCCCTGCCTGGAATGGTTTCACGAGCAGGACGCTTCCTACCAAGAGGAGGTGCTCCCGGCGGCGGTGCGGGCCCGGGTGTCGGTCGAGGCCGGCATCACCCCTCCCTGGAAGATGATCGTGGGCGACGCGGGCGAGAGCGTCGGCGTCGACCACTTCGGCGCGTCGGCCTCGTACATGAGGCTGTACGAGGAGTTCGGGCTCACGGCGGAGCACGTGGCCGAGGCGGCGAAGAGGAGCCTGTCCAGGACCGGGGCCTCAGCCGCCTAAGCGGCCTCACCGGCTGAAGAGGCTTAAGCGATACCGGCTTTAGCGACACGGAAGGAACGCGGCCATGAGTGACGTGCTCAAGGAGCTGACCGAGGCGGGTGTATCGGTGTGGCTGGACGACATCAGCCGTGACCGGCTGCGCACCGGCAACCTCGAGACGCTCATCAGGGACTACCAGGTGCGGGGCGTGACGTCGAACCCGACGATCTTCGCCCACGCGCTGAGCAAGGGCGAGGCCTACGACGACCAGCTCAGGGACCTGAAGGTCCGGGGCGTCTCCGTGGAGGAGTCGTCGCGGATGATCACCACCTACGACATCCGCTGGGCGTGCGACGTGCTCCGCCCGGTGTACGACGCGACGCGCGGCCTGGACGGCCGGGTGTCGATCGAGGTCGACCCGCGGCTGGCGAAGGACACCGCCGCGACCATCGCCGAGGCCAAGCAGCTGTGGTGGCTGGTCGACCGGCCCAACCTGTTCATCAAGATCCCGGCGACCGCTGAGGGCATCCCCGCGATCACCGAGACGCTGTCGCAGGGCATCAGCGTCAACGTCACGCTGATCTTCGCGCTCGAGCGGTACGCCGAGGTCATCGACGCCTACATGGCCGGCCTCGAGCAGGCGGCGGCGAACGGGCACGACATCACCAAGATCGCGTCGGTCGCCTCGTTCTTCGTCAGCCGGGTGGACACCGAGGTGGACAAGCGGCTGGACAAGATCGGCACACCGGAAGCGGCCGCGCTGAGGGGCAAGGCCGCGCTCGCGAACGCCCGGCTGGCCTACGAGCTGTACGAGCAGAAGCTGGCCACGCCGCGCTGGGAGGCGCTCACCGCCAAGGGCGCGCACGTGCAGCGGCCGCTGTGGGCCTCCACCTCCACCAAGGACCCGGCCTTCCCTGACACGCTCTACGTCGTCGAGCTGGTGGTCAAGGACACCGTGAACACGATGCCCGAGGCCACGCTGCGCGCCACCGCCGACCACGGCGTGCTGCGGGGCGACACCGTGCACGGCACCTACGACCAGTCCCGGCAGGTCTTCGCGGACCTGGAGAAGCTCGGCATTCCCTACGACGACGTGGTGCAGGTCCTCGAGGAGGAGGGCGTGTCCAAGTTCGCCGTCTCCTGGAACGAGCTGCTCGAGTCGATCCGCACCGAACTCGGCAACAAGTAGCGACAAGCAGACGGCAACGGAGGTTCCGACATGACCATGCCTGACGCCGGCACCAGGGGCCCGGCGCCGGCGAACCCGGGGGTGATCGCGACCGCGGATGAGCCGGTCAACCCGCTGCGCGATCCGCGCGACCGCCGGATCCCCCGGGTGGCGGGCCCGTGTGTCATGGTGATGTTCGGGGTCACCGGTGACCTCGCCAGGAAGAAGCTGATGCCGGCTCTCTACGACCTGGCGAACCGCGGCCTGCTGCCCCCGGGATTCTCCCTCGTGGGCTTCGCCCGCAGGGACTGGGAGGACGAGGACTTCGCCCAGATCACCTACGAGGCGGTCAAGGAGCACGCGCGGACCCCGTTCAGGGAAACCGTGTGGCAGCAGCTGGCGGAGGGCATGCGGTTCGTCCCTGGCGAGTTCGACGACGACGCGGCCTTCGACAAGCTGGCCGAGACGGTGCAGGAGCTGGACCGTGACCGCGGCACCGGCGGGAACTACGCGTTCTACCTGTCGATACCGCCGCGGTTCTTCCCCATGGTGGTGGAGCAGCTCAAGCGCTCCGGACTGTCCGACCCGAGCGCCGTGGGCGCAGAATGGGCCGGCACGGCCAGGCCGCCGTGGCGGCGGGTGGTGATCGAGAAGCCGTTCGGCCACGACCTGAAGAGCGCCAGGAAGCTGAACGACATCGTCGATGCCGTGTTCCCGCCGGAGTCGGTCTTCCGCATCGACCACTACCTGGGCAAGGAGACCGTCCAGAACATCCTGGCGCTGCGCTTCGCCAACGAGATGTACGAGCCGATCTGGAACCGCGGCTACGTCGACCACGTCCAGATCACGATGTCGGAGGACATCGGCATCGGCGGCCGGGCGGGGTACTACGACGGGATCGGCGCCGCCAGGGACGTCATCCAGAACCACCTGCTCCAGCTGCTCGCGCTGACGGCGATGGAGGAGCCGGTGTCGTTCGCCGCGGACTCGCTGCGGCAGGAGAAGGAGAAGGTGCTGTCCGCGGTCCGGCTGCCCGTCGACCTGGCCGCCGGGACCGCCAGGGGCCAGTACGCGGCCGGCTGGCAGGGTGGCCGGCAGGTGCTCGGCTACCTGGAGGAGGACGGCATCCCGCCGGACTCGCGCACCGAGACCTACGCCGCCGTCCGGCTCATGCTGGACACGCGGCGGTGGGCCGGGGTGCCGTTCTACCTGCGCACAGGCAAGCGGCTCACCCGCCGGATGACGGAGATCGCGCTGATGTTCCAGCGCGCGCCGCACCTGCCGTTCGCCGCCACCGACACCAAGGAACTCGGCCAGAACGCCCTGGTCATCCGCGTCCAGCCGGACGAGGGTGTCACGGTGCGGTTCGGCTCGAAGGTACCGGGCGGCGCGATGGAGGTGCGCGACGTCAACATGGACTTCGCCTACGGCCAGTCTTTCACCGAGTCTTCGCCCGAGGCCTACGAGCGGCTGATCCTCGACGTTCTCATCGGCGACCCGCCGCTGTTCCCCCGCCAGGAAGAGGTCGAGCTCTCCTGGCGCATCCTCGACCCGATCGAGCAGTTCTGGGCCGAGAACACCAAGCCGGAACAGTACGTGTCGGGATCACCGGGCCCTGCGTCCGCCGACGCGATGATGGCGCGCGACGGCCGCGCCTGGCGGCGGCTGTAGCGAGAAGAGGGCATCGATGACGATCGACCTGACCGACACGACCACCGGCGCGATCAGCAACGCCCTGACCGAGGCGCGTCGGCGCCTCGGCGGCATGACGATGGGCATGGTGCTCACGCTGATCATCGTGACCGACGAGGAGGGACAGTACGACGCCATCCGCGCGGCTAACGAGGCCGCGCGCGAGCACCCGTGCCGCATCCTCGCCATGATCACCCGCCGGCCCAAGGCGGACTCCCGGCTCGACGCCGAGATCCGGGTCGGCGAGGCGTCGCCCGGGGAGACGATCGTGCTGCGCATGTACGGCCCCCTCGGGCAGCACGCGGACTCGGTGGCGGCACCGTTGCTGGTCCCCGACGTCCCGGTGGTCACCTGGTGGCCGGATAGGGCACCGGAGGTCCCGGCCGCGCACCCGCTGGGCGTGCTCGCCCAGCGGCGGGTGACCGACTCGGCGGCCGCGGACATGCCGCAGGCGGTGCTCGCCGACCTGGCCCGCGCCTACAGGCCCGGCGACACCGACTTCGGCTGGACCCGCGCGACGGCGTGGCGCTCGCTGCTCGCCGCCACGCTCGACCAGCCGCACCCGAAGCTGGAGGCCGGCGAGGTCCAGGCGGAGCAGGAGAACCCCACGGCGGACCTGATCGCCTCCTGGCTCAACCTCAAGCTGGACATCCCGATGCGGCGCACCGTCTCGGGCGGCCCCGGCATCACCCGGGTCTCGTTCGACACCTCCGACGGCGACATCACGATCAGCAGGCTGGATGGCCGCACGGCGACGCTGTCCTGGCCGGGACGGCCGGACCGGATGGTCGCGCTGCACCGCAGGGAGACCGCCGAGCTGCTGGCCGAGGAGCTGCGCAGGCTCGACCCGGACGAGGTGTACGCCGAGACGCTGCGCCGCCTGGACACCCGCGGCATCGAGACCGCCCCGGTCGTGGACCCGGAGGCGGACGAGCGCGTGATTTCGTGAGCGCGCCACCGGAGGTCCTCGTCCATCGCGACGGCTCGCTGCTCGCCAAGGCGGCCGCCGCGCGCTGCGTCACCCGCCTGGTCGACGCGGTCGCCGCCGCCGGGCACGCCCACCTGGTGCTGACCGGGGGCGGCATCGGCACCGCCGTGCTCGCCGAGCTCGCCGCCGCCCCTGCGCGGGACGCGGTGGACTGGCGGCGCGTCGACTTCTGGTGGGGCGACGAGCGGTTCGTGCCTGCCGGCGACCCGGACAGGAACGAGACGGGGGCACGCAGCGCGCTGCTCGACCGCATCGACGCCGACCCGGCGCGGGTGCACCCGATGCCCGGCCCGGACGGCCCGGACGGCGACGACCCCGAGGCCGCCGCGGACCGGTACGCCCGCGAGCTCGCGGCCGCCACCCGGCCCGAGGACCACGCCCTAGTTCCGTCTTTCGACGTGCTCATGCTCGGCATCGGCCCGGAGGGGCACGTTGCCTCGCTGTTCCCCGGGATGCCTGCGGTCTACGACAACCGCCCTGTCGTCGCGGTGCGCGGCTCCCCCAAGCCGCCGCCGATCCGGCTGTCGTTCACCTTCGGCTCGATCCAGGCGGCCCGCGAGGTCTGGATCCTCGCCTCCGGCGAGGAGAAGGCCAGCGCCGTCGCGCTCGCGCTGTCCGGGCCCGGCCCGGTCCAGCTGCCCGCGGCCGGCGCCCGGGGCCGGCAGCGGACGCTGTTCCTCATCGATGAGGCCGCCGCGGCTAAGCTCCCGCCCGACCTGGGCCGCCCCGGGGCGCACTGACAGCTACGGGTGATGGCAGGGCAGCAGGAGCGAAGACGCGGTGCTGCAGCTGTCCGTACCGCCCGCTTCGCTTGTCTCGCCGATGTGGCTCGCGACGAGGGCGAAGGTGAGCATTCCGGCGGTGACGAAGGTCCACACGGACACGAACATCCACGTGAGCGCCTTCGTGGAGAGCCTTTTCCGCAGCCGCCGCAGCGGGCGGCGCGCGGGCATGTCCTCACCCGAGGTCAGCCGGTTGAAGAAGCGCAGGAGCGACACCAGCGCGGGGGCGGTCTTGGCGAGCTCGTCGGCGATCCGGGTCAGGATCTGCTGCTCACGCGCGCTCAGGCTCAGGGATGCCTCCTTCGTCAGGCCACGCCCGCTTGGTCAGGCCGC
>Ga0187812_1000121_pt1 | contig 27317 bp, 31 predicted proteins | sample NC_S_2_FD_130582 | JGI IMG/M metagenome (GOLD analysis project Ga0187812, IMG submission 130582) | Wetland sediment microbial communities from Neuse River Estuary, North Carolina, USA - ASW-S_2 | ecosystem: Environmental > Aquatic > Freshwater > Wetlands > Sediment | place: USA: North Carolina...
AAACAGATATCTCTCACGCCCTACTGGTACCTAATTCAGCTTGAGAATCTCGGTCGTCGGTGCCAGCGTTGGCTCAGCAGTGGGCTAGCCCGCAATCCGCGCCACCCGCGCCCGCGGTGACGCTGTAATCGAACTTGTCGCCGCCGGCGGTCTGAATCGCAAGCGAATGGACGCTGCCCTGAACTGGCGGGAACATGGATCCAGGGCCGAAGGCCAGCGTCATTCTGCACTCTAGACCGATGAAGAAGGCGGCGCAGACATCGTTGGACGTCACGAACGAACTGTTGACTGGCGAGCCGTCGAAGTACACGTTCGTCACGCTTGTGTTCAGGCGCCCTATGTTCTGCATGACGAAGAGCAGGTTCCCCGTCGTCCCGTTAACCTGGAAGTAGTAGAACAAGAGGGCAATCTCGGGCGTGCTGACAGCGGCAGCGGTCCCCTGCCCATCCTGCGTAGGCTGGGATGAGGGCTTCGGTAGTGCGCAGCAGGCGACTCGAGCGAACTGCAGTGGGACAAGCACGCCCCCTAGGATTATAGCAGTGGTCGCGACCATGATGGCGATTGATCTTTGTTTCATCCCGATGACAGCAGTCCAAACGTCGCTTCGCGGCCTTTAACCCTTTGAGCTTTAGCTAGCGGTTGAGCAGATAGACGGGCGGATGGCCGTCTTGGCTCGCGAAACAGATATCTCCCAGACCGCGCTGGCACCCAATTCGCAGTGAAAATCGCGGTCGTTGGCGCCGGCGTGGCTGGCGCATACCTGCTCAACAGAATCCCGAGCGAGCACCAAGCCGAGGCGTTCGAGATGCGGACCGAGGAGAATTGGTACACAGTCTGCGCCTGGGGGACCAGCCAGCCATACATCAGGGACCTTGTGAAGAAGGCGGGCTTCAACTTCGACGATTACGTGCTCCACAAGGGGAAGAAGATGATAGTCCAACTGGGGGACGAGGAGCTGGAGATACCGTTGAAGGGGCTGGTCACCTACGACAAGCATCAACTAACCCATGACATGATCAAGGGGAAGAAGGTCCATTGGGGTGCGCAGATCAAGGAACAGAACGGGCATTTCGAAGGGTTCGACACAGTGGTCGACGCGACTGGGCTCCACAGGTCATTGCTTCCCAAGATTCAGAACGACATCGTCATTCCCTCACTCGAATACCAGGTCAAGTCGAAGGAGCTGCCCTACGACGATTTCGTGATAAGGCCGTACGAGGGGATAACGGGGTACTGGTGGTACTTCCCGCTGGGAGACGGCATGGCCCACGTCGGCGCAGGCGACCTCCGAGGAAGGTACAGAGGAGAGCTGGACGAGTTCGTGAAGAAGTACCACTGCGAAGTGGTGAGGAGGATCGGGAGGCCCGTCAGGGTGACCCCGCCCAAGCTGTGCGAACCGTTCTTCGACGGCAAGGTCGTAGGCGTGGGGGAGAGCATAGGAACGGTCTACCCGATGCTGGGAGAGGGAATAATCCCCAGCATGCAGTGCGTCAACCTGTTCGTAGACCACCTCGGGGACAAGGAGGGCTACAGGAAGGCCGTGCTGGAGCAGTTCGCCGTGTACGCCAAGGTTTTCGACTTCGTCAAGGCGAAGATAGACGGCAAGTTCAGCATGATTAGGATGTGGCCGACCCTTCTCGGGATCTACAGGTACATGCACAGCAACGAGACGAGGTACGGCTTACAGGTCCGCATGTCGGACTTCTACAAGATTGCGACGAGGCTCTAGTTGAACGAAGACGAGGTCAGGACCCACTCGGCGCTTCACGTCTTGAAGGGCGCAGTGCACAGCGTCTTGGGGGCGAAGTGGACCTCGTCCACGTACGTTTCAGGCAAGCACGGAAGGCTGACCGTGAAGTTCGAGCGGGCGCCAACGGCGGATGAATTGGACAGGATAGGCAAGGCCGCGAACCGGAAGGTGACCGAGGGAGCAGAGATACTGGAATTCGAGATGGACAGGGAGGAGGCGGAGAACCACTTCGGCGACGCGATTTACGACCTGTTTCCCGTGCCATCGAACGTGACCAGGCTCAAGCTGGTGAGGATTCCTGATTGGAACGTTAACTGCTGCGTAGAAAGGCACGTGGAGAGCACCTCGTTTGTGGGGCCTATGAAACTAGGCAGACCGAGGTTCAGGAACTCCCGAAAGGAGCTCGAGATGGAGTTCGACCTCGCCTAATGGCAGCTCAGAACATGTAATATTCCTCCTTCTTCCGGCTCGAGGATGGGCCCGTAGCGCAGATCTTCGATTGAGCGGAGTATGGACAGCGCGGCAGCCTCCTATCCATGGGAAGAGAGCTGTAGGTCGTGCGTTCAAATCGCACCGGGCCCGCTCAAACCGCTGTTAGTACCCCCTCTCAAACTCATTAAGGGGCACCCAATGCCGCAACCGAAAATGAAAGCGGCCGTCCGCAGAAGATACGGGTCGCCCGATGTTATTCAGCTCGAAGAGGTGGAGAAGCCCACTCCAAACGACAACCAAGTACTAGTGCAGGTCCAGGCTGCCTCCATCAACAAGAGCGACTGGTTCGACCTGGGGACGTCTCTCATGATTCGTCTAATTGGAGGAGGAGGGGTTCGGAAGCCGAAAAACGTGAAGCTCGGGTCCGACTTGGCAGGAGTAGTCGAGGCGGTCGGCAAGAACGTCAAGTTGTTCCAGCCAGGTGACGAGGTGTTCGGGGATGCGTCCGGGAGTCTTGCCGAATTCGTGTGCGCCCGCGAGGATCGACTGGCACTGAAACCCGCCAACGTGACATTTGAGGAAGCGGCAGCGGTCGGCATCGCGGCAATCACCGCATTGCAGGGGCTTCGTGACAAGGGCCAGATCAAGCCCGGACAGAGGGTGTTGATTGAGGGCGCGTCTGGCGGCGTGGGTACGTTCGCGGTGCAGATTGCCAAGTCGTACGGGGCCGAGGTCACGGCTGTGTGCAGCACGACAAACTTGGAGAGAGCGCGCATAATGGGAGCTGACCACGTCATTGACTACACCCAAGAGGATTTCACCAAGAATGGGCAGAATTATGATCTGATACTTGCGGTCAACGGATTCCGTTCGACCCTGAACTACAGGCGTGCACTGAGTCCAAAGGGGATGTATGTCATGGTCGGAAGTTCCAAACCTCTGACTGGTATGCTTCAGACGATTCTACTGAGCCCGCTGATTTCAAGGAAGGAAGGCAAGAGGTTTGGGTTCATGGGGATAGCGAAGCTTGACCAGAAGGACCTGGTGTACTTGAAAGAGCTTCTTGAAGCCGGAAGAGTCAAGCCGATGATCGACAAGCGATATCCGCTCAGTGAGACGGCTTAAGCCTTCCGGTATCTGGGGGAAGGGCACGCCCGCGGAAAGGTCGTAGTCTCGATGAATCCTGAAGCGTGAGGCTGCAGCCGAGTCGCTGAAGGCCCTTGCCAGTAGACTCTAAAGCGACGGACCCCAATGAAGCGGCGCGGGCTTGTCGGGCCAAGGCTTGTTTTGCGGCGCCTTAACGAAGGTGTACAGCGGTTCAAAGGGAAAAAGGGCTCTCGATGGAGTGGACCTCGATATCCCCTCCAAGGGCGTCTTTTCCCTGATTGGGATGAACGGAGCCGGCAAGACGACGCTCGTACGGATTCTGGCCACGCAGCTTGAGCCCACATCGGGCAAGGCGGCCATCAACGGCATTGACGTGGTGAAAGATGCGAAGAAGCTGAGGAACATCATCGCCTGCGTGCCGCAGGAAGCAAGGACGTCGCCATGGATGACCCCGAAACAGACAGTCCTCAGCTACCTGATGTGGAGAGGGCTCTCCTATGCCGAGGCAAGCAAGAAGGCGGTCGAAGCGCTGGTCAGGGTGGGACTGGAGAAACAGGTGGACGTCCTCAACAGGAGGCTTTCCGGCGGGACGAAGAGGAAGGTGCTCGTCGCGACTGTGCTCTCCTCCGATGCAGAGGTCATCTTCCTCGACGAGCCCACCACCGGACTTGACCCGATCTCCCGTCGTGACCTCTGGAACCTGCTCACTGACCTTGCCAAGGACAAATTCCTGATACTCACGACCCACTACCTGGAAGAGGCCGAGAGGCTTGCCAACGAAATCGGGATCCTACACCTGGGCAGGTTGATTGGTTTGGGGACTCTGGACCAGCTCAGGGCGACCATCAAGTACCAATACAGCCTGATGCTCAGCTCGTCTCCCGAAATGCCTAGGGTCAGGGACGGCGTTGTCACCGTCGGAGCGTCGGGGCAGACGCAGATCTTGACCGACGAGGACGAGGCTCATCACATATCGAGACTGCTGCTGGATAGCGGGACGAAGTTCTCCCTGAGCAGAGTCTCGCTGGAAGACATTTTCTTTCATCTGGTCCACGGCGCGAACGAGGAATCTCCACAGCCATGAAGTCTCGGGTGTCGAACGTGCTGGCCGGCGTGCTCATGAATTCGATTTACGAGATGAAGAACTACCCGATCGTGGTCGTGAACACGGTGCTGGCGCCCTTCTCGTTTCTCATAGTGATCACGTTCGTGAGCAGGGGCCAGCTGATAGGCGAGGCCATCGAAGGCGGTCTGATAATGAGCATGTTCCAGGCAGGAATGTCGCTGCAGGGCGACCTCTCGCACTACAAGAACGACTTCAAGCTGCAGGACATGATAGTGAGCACGCCGACCACTTCAGGAGCCTACGTCACAGGCATGGCCGTGGGCGAGCTCATCTACTCCCTTCCGGCGCTGGCCGTCCTGGTTGTTCTCGCTGCCATTGACATCCACCCGGGCGTCTTGGGTTCCCTGGAGCTTTTCGTGGTGCTTCTCCTGATGTTCTTGACTTCTGTGACGCTTGGTTTCATCCTGTCCACGTTCTCAAGCGACATCGTCCAGAGCTTCGCATTCTCCAGACTGATATCGACGCTCTTCTCCACACTTCCGCCTGTCTATTACCCGATCACCTACATTCCCCTTCCATATCGCTACTTTGCCTACTTGTCTCCGACGACGTACGCAGCGGAGATAGCTCAAGGAGCCAGTGGACTGATTGACCTCTCTGCCACTCCGGCCGTTACCGCTTGGATAGTACTGGTTGCTGTGAGCCTCGCCCTCTTACTAATCTCGGCGAAGAAAGCCCGATGGAGAGAGGTTTGATGTCGTACACGACCGCGTTTTCCAGCCCATCTTCACAGTGCTGATTCCTCTCTGTTTCTAGTGGCCCGCCGGGAGCCCGTCGCCCCTTACATCACATACTCCTTTCCTCGCCCCATGGAGAATCTCCACTGCGTGGCAGGTTCCCGCCCTGCCTGGGTAAGGTCCCGCCGTCACCTCGTAGCCTGGTGGCGCTGGCGATTCGTACCCGGTCTCCACCTCGACAGCCTTGCCGCCGCTCCACAGGAACCTTGGGTGGTCTATGGACTGCTCCAGGGTCATATGGTAGTCGACGATGTTGGTTACAAAGAGTGTATGCTGGACCGGCCTGTATTCACCCCCGCTTGTTCCGAGGGTCAGCTTAGGCCCGTCACCCCTATCGAGGATAAGACTCGAGAGAGTGTGAAGTGGCCGCTTCCTAGGCTCCACTTTGTTCGGACCCGCTAGCACGAAACCCGCGCCTCTGCTGTTCAGCATTATCCCGCAGTCTTCCACGAAGACGCGAGAGCCGAAGTGATGGAAGAGGCTCTGGGCCACCGAGACGATGTTCCCCTCCTTGTCGACCACGGAGAAAGTTGTCGTGTCCCTCTCGCGCAGACTCCGTTGCCTGGGCGGTCTCGAGCCATTGCCGAGTCGCATGAAGCTCTGGAAGTCAAAACGCCCGAACCTCGGGTCACCAATCATTTCGTCACGCCTTCCATACGCAAATTGAGCGGCCTCCAAAGTCAGCCGCATCCGCTCCGCGGAGAGTGGCCTAGCATTCGCCAGTTTCGTTTTTGAGAGGAATTCGAGCATCAGGAGAGAGGTGGCGCCCATGCTGTTAGGAGGGGCTTCGTATACAGTCGCGCCGTTGTAGTCGAGTTTCAGTGGCTCGGCCCACTCCGGCTTGAAGTCGCTGAAATCGCTCTTCCTAGTCTCGACGCCCAATTCGGTAAGTCTCTCAGCGATCTTCTCCGCGGGCCAACCCTTGTAGAATGCCTTCGCACCGTCTTTCGAGACTCCTTCGATTACCCTGCCGAGTTTCTCCTGCTTGAGCCATTCGCCGGGTGAAGGAGCCCGAGCATTTGGAGCAAAGACCCTCTTTGCAGCGTCCGACAGCCCGCTCAGGTTCGCCGCTATGGACCTACAGAGGCTATCTCCAACTGGGAAGCCCTTCTTGGCATAGCCTGCAGCCGGGGCGAGGAGCCTTTGGAGTGGTTGTGAGCCGAACGTCTTGTGAAGCTCGGCCATCCCCGCTATTGTGCCGGGAATCATCGCAGAGTACGGCCCCACAACTGGGACGTCGCGCTTCCGGTTCGATTTCAGGAGGTCGACGGTCAACCCTGACGGTGCCCACCCGCTCGAGTTCAGGCAGCGTATCTTTCGCCTCTTAGCATCATAAACCATTGCAAAGCAATCGCCGCCCAGTCCGCCCGCTGGATGGTAGGTGACCGCCATGACGAAACTCGTTGCGACCGCGGCGTCGAAGGCGTTGCCGCCATGCTTCAGGACATCTGCCCCTGCAGAAGAGGCGAGCGGATGCTCGCTGGCCACGACCCCGTGCTCGAAGTAGGCGACTCTGCTAAGAGACATGGACGTGCCCGAGGGCTGGAACGCCCAATCTATTTATACGACAGCACGCCCCTATACAACTTCAAGGTGATAACCTCGCAGGTCAGTCGGCTGCAGGGGCGTGGGACCGCATGAGTCAGGCGGAACTGGATTCAGTGCTGGGAACGGTCGAGAACCCGATCAGACGCAAGATCATAGCCAAGTTGGTCCAGGAGCCCAACTACCAGTTGCAGCTCTCCAAGGAGCTCGGCTACAGTCAGCAGCTTGTCGCCAAGCATCTGGTCAACATGGAAGAGTCGGGGCTGGTGGGAACCCTTCTGGAGGACAGCCCCAGGGGACCCCAGAGGAAGGAGTACCTTCTGAAGAAGAGCCTCTCGGTAACCATCGATGTGACACCCAATCTGTTCAGGGCCAGAGTTTTTTCATTCGGGGCAGTACCAGGGATGGAGGATTCCGAGGCGGGCAAGGTCATCTCAAAGGTCAACGAGATTCTCCGCTACCCGGACGAAGTCTCGAAAATCAGACCGCTTGCAGAAATAGTCAGAGAGGTCGACAAGAAGCTCAAGGAGATGGAGGAACAGAGGGCTGTTCTTCTTTACCTTCGGAACTTCGCGCTCGTTGAGGCCGCAAAGGCGACGACGTCCCTGGGGACAGTGGGTAAGGGCAAGGTGCTCAGGTACCTGATGAAGGAGCAGAGAGATGGAATAGGAGACATCTCGTCATCGCTCGGACTGAGGCAGCAGGTCGTGGGCGATATCCTCGAAGAGATAGAGAAAGAGCTCTCACGATAGCCGGGAAACAAAAAACGGGACGGAGGAGTGTTTGCTCCTCTACATCCCTAGATCTGGGAAACTAGCTGGAGGAACGCCGAGTTGGCCTTGTAGGGTCCTGATACGGGTCGCGTATTCGACCATGCGCGCGTTGTCGTGCTGGACTTTGGCAATCCTGTAACCCTTCCAGGCCTTCCTGAGGGCTCCCCATACTTGTCCTGTCGTGAAGTCTGCCATGTTCCTATCAAGCGGTTCGGACCCTACTTCACGAGCGAAGTCGAAATTAGTTGATATTGTAATCAATGCAAGATGCATCGTGATATTGGCTCAGACGAGCGACCTTAGCAGCAGCCAGACGTTGCTTGGGTGTTCGGAGAGTCTTCGTTTCGAGTAAGCCATCCAGCTCGCGCCATAGGGCAGGTACTCGGAGACCTTGTACCCAGATTTCACCAGCTCCACTTTCAGGTCGTCCCTTATTCCTTTGAGAAACTGGAACTCGAAGTTCACGTGCTTCGATTCGGCGAGCCGCTTGGCGTACTCGATGAGCTTCGAGTCGTGTGTGCCCACTGCGAAATTATTTCCTCTTTCGAACAGAAGATTGAGCAGCGACGCGTAACTCCTCGAGACCTCCTTCCTCGTCGGAAAGATGATTCCTTCTGGCTCTCTGTACGCTCCCTTGACGAGGCGTACGGTTGCCCCTCGGTCAAGCAGATGCTTGGCGTCCGACTCGCTCCTCCTCAGGTAGGCCTGGATTGCGATTCCAATCCTCTTGTGCCGCGTCAACGCTGTCTCGAAGATGTCCAACGTCTGAGAGGTCACAGCCGAAGATTCCATGTCCACCCAGAGGAACTGGTCGAGCCTTTCCGCGTTGGAAGCCAAGAGCTCAAGCCGTCTTGGAGCCCAGTCATCCTCTCCGCCGAGACCGAGTTGTGTGAGCTTGACGGAGGCGCACCCTCTCACTCCGTTCCAGGCGAGCGCATTCTGCAGCGTAACGTACTCCTGAGCATGGGCGTCGGCTGTGGCTGGGTCCTTGATGTCTTCGCCGAGATAGTTGCCCATTGCACCCATCCCGTTTGCGTTAGAACGCTTCGCTTCGATGATAAGCGAATCTTGGTTCTGCCCCGCTATCCAACGCTTAGCGACCTTGTAGAGTAGAGATTCGCCTGCGCACACGTTCAGCTCGAGTGCAATCAGCACAAGATATTAACGATGTCCAATGGAGCGCAAAGCGAATGAGCGAAGCAGGAGTCCATGGGGCGAGGATAAAGCGGGTGGGAAAGGAGACTGCGAAGGCGGGCCTGCGCGGGGTCATACTCGTGCCTGGGCCGAATCTCCGTTACCTGACCGGCGTCAGCTCCTTTCTAATGGAAAGGCCGTTCATGCTCATGGTCCCGACCACCGGAACCCCGCAGCTCGTTGTCCCGGCCCTTGAGGCAGGGCCGTATAGGAATGCGGATGTGCGGCTGGAGATTCACGACTGGACCGACTCGGCTGGGCCATCTCAGGCCATTACTGAGGCCGTGAGGAAACTGGACTCAGGAGGTAGCTGGGGAGTTGAAGGGAAGGTACCCTTCCTCTTCTTGAATAGGCTGCAGAAGCACGCGCGACTGAAACTGAGGGACGCGGAGCCCATCCTCCAGGGAGTCAGGGAGACGAAAGACCCAACCGAGGTGAAGGCCCTGAAGAGATCAGCGAGAATCCTGAGCGACGCCTACAAGCGGTTTCCAGACGTCGTTGCTCCTGGTATCACTGAAGCAGAGCTGGCCCGCAAAGTAACAGACCTGATCTACTCGGAGGGCGCCACCAAGGTGGACGACGTCCTTGTTCAATCCGGGCCCCACTCGGCTGTTCCTCATTCCCAGCCCACATCAAGGAAGGTAGCCAAGGGAGAGAGCTTGGTGATAGATATCGGGTCGACCTTCGACGGCTACTATGCCGACATCACGAGGACGTTCTGTCTAGGGAGGTCAAAGGAGGTCGAGCAGGTCTACGACGAGGTCCTCTCGGCCCAGCAGAAGGCGATAGCCGCCGCGGGGGCGGGCGTCCAAGTGGGAGCTGTCGACGCAGCCGCGAGGCAGCATCTTGCCAGGGCGGGGCTCGGGAAGTACTTCACACACAGGACCGGACACGGACTAGGTCTGGAGGTGCACGAGGCGCCCTACATCGTCGATGGTGGTAAGGAGAGACTCGGGGGGAACATGTTCTTCACTGTTGAGCCGGGTGCATACCTGCCGGGTAAGCTCGGGGTCCGAATAGAGGACGACGTGACGATCGAAGGAAAGAAAGCGGTGGCAATCACCGACCCGCCGAAGGAATTCGGCTGGTGGCAGTAGGACTATTTCGACTTCGAGAACTGGGACACCATGGTGTTGGTGTCCTGGATGTGCTTGATCTTCTCGACGCTTTCCATGACCACGTTGTAGACCTTCTGGTCGCTCGGAACGACGGCTTCCCGCTCCGTTTCTAGGACAGCCAGCAGGTCCCACTCGCCCGGCACCACGTGCACTTCCTGCACGTCCTTCAGCTTCAGCAGGTCGTCCATGACCTGCTTTTCATGGCCCGGTTCGACCTTCAGGAGGACAAACGCTTTCTGAAAACGAGGCAACTACCCAGCGAGACCCATGACTACTTTTTAACTCTTGTAACCGAATTCCTACGGGGTTGAAGAACCAAGAGGTCGCAGGGCTTCTCGACAGGCTCGGCGACCTTGTTGAGGCCAACGGGGAGGACAGGTTCAAGGTGATCGCATACCATAGGGCTGCCACCAGCATCAGGAACCTGGAGGACGACATCGAGGAACTCTGGAAGGGTGGAAAGCTCGAGGAAATCAAGTACGTCGGATCGGGCATAGCGAAGAAGATCGACGAGTACATGAAGACGGGAGGGCTCAGACTCTTGAAGGACCTCGAGAAGAAAGTGCCGCCCGGAGTCCCGCTCCTGATGAAGGTCCAGGGCGTCGGACCCAGGACTGCCTACAAGCTCTCGCACGATTTCGGCATAACAAGCGTGGAGGAGCTCAAGAAGGCGCTCGATTCGGGAAAGCTGGACGACGATTTCGGACTCGCGATGAGGAAGTCGTTCGCCACAGGGATCGAGAAGCTCTCATCCTTCGAGAAGAGAATGCTGCTGCCAGAGGCCGAGGGAGCCTACCAGAAGCTGGCGAGCTACTTCGGTGCGCTGGGAATCAAGGTGGAGATGGCTGGCAGCCTGAGAAGGGGCAAGAGCACGATAGGGGACCTCGACCTCCTGTCCACGGACAAGAGAGCCACCACGGCGCTGGCCGGCTGCCCTGGCGCCGCCCAGGTTCTGGAGAGCGGACCCAAGCGGGCCAGCGTGAAGCTGGACGACGGGGCCCAGGTCGACGTGAGGGTGTTCGACGATGCAGAGCTCGGAGCCGCGATGCTCTACTTCACTGGTTCGAAAGACCACAACATCGCGATGCGAAACCTGGCGATAGAGCGCGGCTGGAAACTGAACGAGTACGGGCTATTCGACAACAAGACAGGCAAGAGGCTGGCCGGTGCGACAGAACAGGACGTCTTCAAGAAGCTCGGGCTGGAATTCATACCGCCCGAGCTCCGCGAGAACAGAGGAGAGCTGGAAGCCGCGCGGAGGGGGAAGCTGCCGAATCTGGTCACCCTGAACGACCTGAAGGGCGACCTGCAGATGCACACGACCTGGAGCGATGGCAAAGAAGAGTTGGAGGCGATGGCGAGGGCGGCCAAGGAGAGGGGGTACGAATACATCGCCGTGACCGACCACTCCGTTTCCGTGAGGGTCGCGAACGGGCTCACCGAGGAGAGGTTCAGAAAGCAGTGGAGGGAAATGGACAGGCTGAATGACGAGCTCGCGCCGTTCCGAATAATCAGGGCCGTCGAGCTTGAGATAAAGTCCGACGGGTCCCTCGATTTTGAAAAGAAGTTCCTCGACGAGTTCGAGCTTGTCGGTGCGTCCCTCCATCAGAACTTCAGACAGGACGCAGAGAAGTTGACGGTGCGGGCGCTATCGGCGCTCTCCAGCCCGTCGGTAGACTTCCTGTGCCACCCTACGAACAGGCTGTTGGGGAGGAGGGAAGGCAACCCGATCGACCTAGAGAAGGTAATCGTGGCCGCGAAGGACAACGGGAAGATGCTGGAGATAGACGGCGAGCCCGCAAGGCTGGACTTGGACGAGGTCTGGGCAAAGAGGGCGATGGAGGCGGGGGTCCCGATCGTAGTGGACTCCGACGCGCACTCCACCGGAGAGCTGGACAACGTTGGCTACGGCGTGACCGTCGCGCGGCGGGCGTGGTTGGAAAGCAAGCATGTGATGAACACGAAGAGTCTCCGTTCCTTGCTGAACCAGGTATCGTGAGTCGAGTCCAGCTTAATACCGAAGGAGCAGGAAGCGGCCAGCGCGGGGGTAGCTAAGCTTGGCTAACAGCGAGGGACTTAAGCAGATAAGTCGTGAGAAATCCCTTCCCTCAGGGGTTCGTGGGTTCGAATCCCACCCCCCGCACTGGTTTACCCATTGCGGTTGGGGGCGTCTAGTCCCTCGGGATGTCTTCTAGGCCCATCAAGTGGCCACCGAATCCTACGGCCCAGAGCAAAGCAGGGTAGGCTACCATTCGCTCCATCCCTCCCGGCCCCAGACCCAAGTAGATGCTACCAACATAAAGGAACAGTGCCGAAATAGTAACTGCCCCAAGAATGATCGACAGGTATGAGAACGGAGGTTTCTGAAGCCAGAATGTGATTATTGCGGAGAGTCCGCCAAACAGGAACACGATTAGGGAGAAGATATCATGCACACTGCCAGTCGTTTCGGGGAAGAAGCCCACCCCCAGCGCTCCGATGCCAGTGAGAGCTAGAAGGCCCGTCGCGGGTTTCCAAGCAAATGATTTTTGAAGGTAGTAAGCCGAGACGATGACCAAAAGGCCGAGGAGGATTGTCGAGATATTGAAAATGTCGGAACTTGGCTGGAGGATGGTGCAACTTCCGCTACTGCAATTCGCTCCCAAGTCGCTTATGTGGTTAGCCGAATCGCTGTACCCAGGGTAGTAGATTTCCGCGAGAATTATGCCGATGACAGACTGCACGGCTCCGATGAAGAGCGCAAGGCCCGCCTTCGTCGCGTGGGTGAGCGCCAACACCCGATTCCATCAGTGCCTTGCTAAAAAAGCTGAGCCTCGGGCACCTTGTTGCAAAGCATCTGGAATCGTTGTTTCGAAAGCCGGCGAGTGACAAGCCGTGGTGCAGATTCCCGTCCCGTCTCGGCTGAACCTTGAAGGTTCGTTGATGTTCTATTTCCGCGCCGGTGGGAGAATCATCAGGCCCTCCCGTGGGTCTCCGATAGCTCGGTAGTCGTTCTTCGCATACATAATGCCGACCAACGCAGACGTGATTCCGTCGAGCTCGTCTCCAGTGAGCGGGGATTCTTTCTTCCAACGCACGCCGTATCGCCTCAGTGCGCGAGCGAGCTTCTCTGTCCCCTCCTGCTTCCTGGGCATCCCGAGAACGTCCTGGATTGCGCCTGGGAAGCTCTCTATCACTCCGAGACTCTCCTTCTCGAAGACAGACCTGAGCCTCATTCCCCTGGCAGTGAGCATCCTCATCGGCCCGAGGGAAATCGGGAAGAACTTGATCTTCATGCGAAGCAGCTCCCTGTCGCACTCCCTGAAATGAGGAGGGCCTTTCACTTCGAGGCTTGCCCTTCCCAGCGGAAGGAAGAGGGGCGCGTCGATGCTGACGACCCGCGGGCGCGCGGCAATCGTCTTGGACACGATTTCATCGTCTGTATGTAGAACTTCGGTGCGGCACGCCATCGTGCTCTCCATAACACAGAAGCCTGTGTCCCTGCGCTCGCTTCCGGCCAGGTCGAGACCGACAACCCGCAACCCTTCGTCTTGGCTGCTCCTGCGAGCGCATATGAGAGCTTTTATTGCCGAACCTGAACGTCTGGTCTCGTGAATCTCCTACAGGATGCGAAGGTGATTGAACCCGAGATCGTAAAGACGCGCAGGGCGCTCCACCAAAGGCCTGAGCTGTCCTACCGCGAAGTGAAGACAGCGAAGCTGGTCGCGAAGCGCCTGAAGGCGCTCGGAATCAAGACCACGGAGGGAGTCGGAGGTACGGGCGTCGTCGGAATCCTGAAGGGAGCGAAGAAGGGGAAGGTCGTCGGCCTCAGGGCGGACATGGACGCTCTACCCGTGACCGAGATGTCAGACGTTCCGTTCAAGTCACAGGTCAACGGAGTCATGCATGCGTGCGGGCACGACACCCACGTCGCGATGCTGCTCGGCGCTGCGAAGATTCTCGCCAAACACCGTGGCGAACTCAACGGCACGGTGAAGTTCCTCTTCCAGCCGGCGGAAGAGCACGGAGGGAAGGGTGGAGCCAAGCCCATGATCGAGGCGGGCGCGATGAAGAACCCCAAGGTCGACTACGTCTTCGGCCTGCACATCTCCAACAGGTGCAACTCCGGGGAGTTCGGCCTCAGGCCAGGCCCGTTGATGGCCGCGCCTGACGGATTCAAAATCAAGATTCTCGGAAAGGGTGGTCATGGGTCTGCGCCCCATGAAACGGTGGACCCCATCTACGTTGCATCGCAGGTGATTGGCGGATTGCAGGGCGTTTCATCGAGGATGATAGACCCGGTGCAACCGTTCGTGATATCCGTCTGCAGCGTTCACGGAGGGACCAAGGACAACATTATCCCCGACGAATGCGTCCTGGAAGGCACCATTCGGACCCTGGACAGCGGCGTGAGAGCGATTGCCAAGCGCAAAGTCGAGGAGGTCGCGACGGGTGTGTGCAGGACATTCGGCGCACGCTGCGAGGTCGAGTTCATCCAAGACGCCTACCCAATCACCTACAACGACCCCAAGGCCACTGAGAGGGTAATCAAGGTCCTGAAGACTATCCCCGGCAACAAGGTGAAGATAGTAGAGCCGGTTCTGGGCGGAGAGGACTTCTCGAGGTTCATGGAGGTGGCTCCGGGCGCGTTCTACTTCCTGGGCACAAAGAACCCGAAGAAGGGATGCGTGTACCCCAACCACAGCTCTAGGTTCAAGGTCGACGAGGACGTCCTGAAGGTCGGCGCGGCTTCGCTCGCGGCTGTGGCGATGGAGTTCACGAAGCCGAAGGGCAGCTGAGGCTGACCCGAGTGCTCGCGACGAAGGTCGGCGAGCGAGTCTACCTCCTCGACACGATGGCGCTGGGCCAGGCAGGCACCGTCGGAGCCTTCCTAATCAAGGGCCCGAAGGTGACACTGGTCGACTGCGGGTACGCGACTTCTTACCAGACGGTCCTGGACGGGATGAAGGAGGTGGGGGTGACGCCCACCGAAGTAAGGTACCTGATCCCGACTCACGTGCACCTCGACCACGCAGGCGCCGCGGGCCGGCTGCTGAAGGAGATGCCCAACGTAGAGGTGATAAGCCAGGAAAAGGGGACGCCCCACCTCGTAGACCCAGAGAGACTGATCGACAGCTCGACCCGAGTCTTCGGGAAGGATATCATGGCTATGTACGGGCTACCCGAGCCGATACCCGCCGATAGAGTGACGTCCTTCGGAGAGGAGATGAGCCTCGACTTGGGAGGAGGGATGAGCGCGACGCTGATTCACACGCCCGGGCACGCGCCGCACCAGCTCTCGATGATGATTGAGAACCCCAAGATGCTTCTGACCGCAGACGCGGTGGGAATCACGTATCCTGGGATGAAGACCGTGATACCCACAACGCCTCCACCCAGCTTCGACCCGAACCTCCTTGTCGCGACGGTCGGAGAGCTCGAACAGACCGACCCGAAGGCCCTGCTGGTGCCGCACTTCGGTGCGAGGAGGGACGTGGACTTCGTCTTCGAAGACACCAACGCCAAGGTCAGGGAGTGGGTGAGGGCGGTGGAAGGGATGAAAAACGCGAAGAAGGGTCTCGACGAGATCACTGAGGAGATGTGCGCGAGGGTCGCGGCCGCGGAGTCTGTGGAGTCGCTCCCGATATACGCCCAGATTTCGGTCAGGACGTCGGTGATGGGCATCCTGCACTATCTCGAAAGGAACGCTTGAATAGCGAGAGCAGGTCGATAGAGACGACTTGCCTCTTGTCTATGCCTGCATCGCTCCCCACGGCGGGGAGATAATCCCTGCACTCGCGGGGCGGCAGCTCAGGAAGTTCGCGCCGACCAGAGTAGGAATGAGGAAGGTGGCCGCACAGATGGCGAAAGCGAGGCCCGACACGATCGTGATAGCGAGCCCCCACAACCTTCGTCTTCACGGGCACATCGGCGTCGTCCTCTCCGAGAACACGTCAGGTAGGGTCGCCGAAGGGGGGAATTCCATATCGCTGAAGGCGAAGTGCGACACGGAGCTCGCGTGGAAGATCCTCGGTGAATCGGAGAAGAGGAGCCTTCCAGTCATCGGGGCGAACTACGGCACGTTCGAAGGCCCGCTCTCCGACCTCGCGATGGATTGGGGTACGCTGATCCCCGTATGGTTCTTCCTCAAGGAGGGAAATCTTCGAAGCAAGCTGGTGGTCGTGACGCCCTCGAGAGAGATCCCGCTTCGCGAGAACTTCGAATTCGGGCGAGTGGTCGCCAGGGTTGCTGAGAAGACCAGAAAGAGGGTCGCTTTCGTCGCGAGCTCCGACCAGGCCCACGCTCACAAGAAGGACGGCCCGTACGGTTTCAGCGGAAAGGCTTCCGTCTACGACGGGCGGGTGGTGGATGCAGTAAGGGGAGGTCGACTGAAATCGATAATGCGCTTCCCCCGCTCGCTCATTGATGCAGCGAAGCCAGACAGTCTGTGGCAGATGACCATGCTTGCCGGCGTGCTGGACGAGATTCCGATGAAGGGGGAGTTGTTCTCCTACCAGGTGCCCACCTACTTCGGCATGCTCTGCGCAGGTTACGAGCGGCACAGGTAGGACTGGAAGAATAGCGATATCGGTGCGGAAGGCGCTGCTCGAAGACGCCCGCGGAATCGCAAGGGTCCAGGTTGACACATGGCGGAGCACCTACCGCGGAATCGTGCCCGACAGCTATCTGGACGAGTTGGACTACGAGCGTTCCCAGAAGAACTGGGAAGGCGCGATTTCGGACCCCGACCATCGAACAACTCTGTTCGTGGCAGAAGACGAAGTTGGCATCGTGGGCTTCGCTGCCTGTGGGGGCGTTCGGGACAAGAAGTGGGGCTATTCAGGCGAGCTCTACGCAATATATCTGAATCAGAAAATGCAGGGGATGGGTTCCGGGAAACGGTTGGCGCTCGCCGTAGCTCGCGACCTCAAGACTCGCGGCTTTGGTTCCATGCTCGTCTGGGTGCTGGAAGACAATCCGTACAAAAGATTCTACGAATCAATCGGGGGGACATACGTGGGAGCGAGTGAAATCGATCTTGGAGGGAAGAAACTGAGGGAATCGGGATACGGGTGGCGCGATGTTGACTCCCTGATTTCTCGGTTGGAGACGGACTGATTTGCAGCGTTTGCAGCTTACTGGTTGAAGCCAGGAATGTAGGGAGTTACTAGCATGCTGAAGAGGAGTAAGGCCAGTACGACGCCTGTGATGTACGCGTAGGTCCTGTCGCCCTCAGCCGCGAATAGCAAAACAGACAGCAAGACGCGGGCGGCGGGGGTCGCGAGCAGCACGAGGACCCCGAGCTCTATGATGGACTGCGGGTCAAGCACCACCAGTCCAGCCACCATGTGTCCAATGCTAGGGTCAAAGTTGCCGTGGGGGAACTGGTTGGGATTGTACACCACTAGCTGGGAGACCTCTTGGGAACCGTTCCCCAGAAGAAGAAGTACTGTTCCAATCATTATGATTGCAGCAGAAAGGATGACGCCGTACCTCAGGAGGTTGCCTATGAGCGAGTTCATGGACTCCGGGTCCCTAAGATTCAAGCCGTTTTCCTCCTGAAACCTTCAAAGCCCGAAGACACCTGCAATCATTTCGATTGCCGTCGCAGCGAGCACGACAGCGAAGATCTTCCTGACCGTCGGGTTCTTGGTTCTTGGAAGCAGCCTTGAACCGACCAACGCCCCTGCGAGTATCCCCAGCGCAACGGGAGCCACGATGAAGGGATCAACGTCCCCCCTGACGATGTAGATGCCGGCACTCGCGGCGGCAGTGACTCCAATCATGAAGTTGGAGGTCGTGGTTGACACCTTCATCGGAAGCTTCATCGCCAGGTCCATCGACAGGACCTTGAAGGCCCCGCTTCCGATTCCGAGCAATCCGGATAAGAGGCCGGCGAGCACCATTCCTAGCAGGCCCGCACCCGGCCTGGTCGCGTTGTAGCTGACCAGGGTGCCGTCGGTCTCAGCGTATGTTCCCCGAAGGGACAATCGCCTTGCCAAGCCCTCGAGCGCTGGATTCTGGGGGATATCCTCACCGACCTTCTTCAGGATCGGAACTAGGCTGATCAGCAGTACTAAGCCGAAGATCGCTTTCAACAGAGTGGAGTTCGCATAGACGGCGAGTGCTGCGCCGACGATTGCGCCGCAGGTCGTCCCGAGCTCGAGGAACATCCCTACCCTGAGATTCGTGAGCTTGTCCTTCACGTAGGTGGCAGCGGCGCCGCTCGAGGTTGCGATTATCGAGACTATGCTGGCGCCGATCGCGAAGTGTATGTCGATGCCGAGGAATATCGTGAGAAGAGGGGTCACCACGACGGCACCGCCGAGGCCGAGAATCGAACCGAGCACGCCTCCGACGACCGAAACAAGAAGCACGATGAGCGTGAACTCGAGAGCGATCATCTGATTTCGAGCCGCGCTGCGCTGGATACTTTAGCCTTGTGCGTTCTTGATTGCTTCGACGTCAAGCAGACGCGTTCAGTACTTTGATTATCCGCTCGTGGGTCTGTTGGATGCTCTCGACGCCCGTGTTGAGGATGATACAGGGGACCTTCCATTTCTCGAACATCGCCCTGAAGAAGCGCGCCTGCGCGGAGTTATCGAGCTCGAGAAGGTAAGGATTGTACCAGGGCTCCGTGGAGATCGTCCCCCACTTCTCCTTAGGCCCAGCTCCGGGGAGCACCATGAACTCGCCCTTCTGCAGCACCCCGATTGCCGCGTCGGGCGTGAGCTGCACTTCGGCCGGGCTGTGGTCGTCTCGCCTGAGGAGGACCACGAGGTTTACTGGGACCTCGTCCACAACCTTGCCTGCGCCCAGAATGTCTTCGCGCCTCGCCAGGACCCTGGAGTTCCCGAAAGAATAGTAGCACCAGCGGAACCGTTCGTTGAACACGCACTTTCCCTTGGTAAGCGAACAGCTTTCCGCCCCAGAAGGAAAATCGCAGTCCTCCTTTTGGGTTGTGACGTTCTCGTTCATCGACCTGTCAAAGATTCCCCGCAGCCACGCTTGTTCCTTCTGGGATTCTGAACGCATGTACAGGGCCCGTTCAGGTTGCCTCGCAACCAGAGGAGTGCCTTTCCTCGGCTTCATGTCGGCGGGGAATTCCACGTAAGCCCAGTCGTCGCCGCATATCTTTCCTTCCGGGTTGCTGAATATCTTGAAGGACTGGGTCGTCTTTCCGGTACCAGTGGGCGCGATGATGACCACGCCCTTGCCTTTGAAGAGCGCGGTGGCCCCGTGAATCGAAAGGGTGTTGAAACCCTTCTCCAGAATGGCCGCGGCCATCCCCAGAGCCCACGATTTGCACTGGCCGTAATATTCCGTGTTCACGAAAAGGGACGTGTTCAGTGCGGGGCTGTAGTATGCACCGGGGTCGAGGCCATCGACTCCCATCACGGAGAAAATCCTCGCGTGCGGCGAGACTCTGCTTTCTGCTGGCCACCAGTTTTGCTCCCAGAACCGCCTCTGGTGCTCGCTGTTAGTGATGAGTTCCACGACTACCCCGTTCAGGTTTGCCTTGGAAGAGGTCGAACCCTTCTCTCCGAGGACCGAGCGTGCTCTGGCCAGCAGGGAATTGAACTCTTGAGCTCCTGTGTTCTTGTTCGCCTTCACCCGAGACTTGGACTGGGTTACGTAGTTGTCCAGCTGCAGGGCCTTCACTGGGCGTTCTTCGGCGAGGCCGACGGAGTCGGCTTAAAACCGTTCTAGGCGTTATGGTGATGTTATCTGAATGCCGAAGGAGTGGAGATACTAGGGTGGGTTCAGGCTGGATTCAGTTTATCTCATGCAGCGAACATCGCGACTTCCCCGGCAGCGACGCAAGGGACATACATCTGACCAGTCTCTGGGACGAAGAGAGGTGCCCCGAGAGTGCTCCCTGAGACGAAGCGAGGAGTAGAGGCATAGGATGATGTGTCGAACTCGACCATACTGTAGTTGTCGCCGTTTGAGACATACGCCATACCGGTGCAAGGGTCGACCGCCACCCCAGATGGCATCCATCCAACATTGACCGTCCTGACCACCGAGTGGTTTCCCTCCGCGATTGCCGAAACGGTGCCATTGACGAAATTGGCAACAAAGACAAGGCCCCTTGTCGTGTCCACCCCCATGCCCATGGGGAACGTCCCCACTTTGACTGTGGCCACAATAGAATAGCTCGAGTCGCTTATCACTGAGACGGTGTCGTTGTCCGCGTTGGACACATAGACCTCGTTTGTGTCCGGGTCGAAGAGGATGCCGTAGTGCCCGCTCGGCACCTGAATGGCCTGCACCACCTGGCGGGCCTGAACGTCAATCACGTACACTGCGCCCGTGCTGTCGGCCACGAAGACTTGATCCGTGTTCGAATCGTATGCTATTCCGAAGGGTTGCTCCATTAGAGGTATGGTTCCTACAATTGCGTCGGTGCGGGCGTCGATGATGGTGATCGCCCTTGATGCGTCGCCGCCGCAGTTCGCCACAAACACCTCGTTGGTGGTCGGGACATAGACCAAGCTGCAGGGGAATTGCATCGACGACGACGAGGGAATTGTGTCAATCACCCAAGCGCTCCCGTCTGTGACTACCACGGCGCTGGCAGTGGCGATGAACAGCTTGCCCCCCTGTGGGTCGTAAGCGATGCCCATGGGCGTGCCCCCCGTCGATAGACTCGTAGTCGTGTCGTCGGCTTTCACTTGTCTTGTGGGCACCAAGAAAGGCGAGATCAGCATGAGTGCAAGGATGAGCGCGACTTCGAAGCTGGTGAGCCCAGCGAAATGTCCGTGAAGCCGTGGAGGGGCTGCTGCTTTCATGGCGAAATTGCAGTTGCGACTGCGGCCGCGTTAATGAAGCGCCAGCACTATTCTCTATTTTGAGAAAGCCGTGGTAATTAGGAGTGCCGAGAAGATGGCGAGCGAGGAAAGCACAGGGGGTTGGGGAAACGAGCCCGATGGTTGTTCCCAGAGATTCCAAAGAAGAATATTATTATTCGGAGCGGCTTAGGCTAGAGTTTATATCTCAACCCTCTTACAAGGGTGCCTTACGTGTTAGGGAACAGCAAGGATATCACGAAAGTTGTAATCGCAGTCGTCCTAGTGTTTGCCATAGTTTTCGGAGGCACGGCATACTACCTTTCCGCCGCGATAACTCCGATTACCGCGACTGGTATCTTTGCTCCCGCGGCAGGATCCCAGTCAGTGCCAAGCAGCTCGGCGGCTGCCGTGTTCACGCTAACGACCACCTCGACGCAGACGTTGACTGCTGGTAGTGTGGTCTGCGGAGGCACCGCTCCAAGCACAGGAGTTGTGAACGTAGGAATGACCAACGGACCCGCAGGACCTTTCACGCCTCAGACAGTCACGGTGGTCATCGGCGTCAACAACACGGTCACTTGGACGAACAACGACCCGAAGGGGATCCCCCACACGGTTACGTCCAATGATGGGCTGTTCAACTCCAACACCCTGACTGGCCCATTCACGTGCACCTTTCTGTCCCCTGGAACCTACAATTACCGGTGCTACTTCCATCCACTGATGGTCGGCGCAGTTATCGTCAAGTCTCATTAGACCTTCTTCGTCTCCGAGTTCCTGACAGGCATTTTATTCGAGTCCATGTGGAGGCTTGAGAGCGGCTCCCGAATCAAAGCCTCGCAAACCAAGTTGCACACCTAAAAGAGGGACTTCGCGCACTTCCGTGACACGGGAGAGGAATCAGAATGGGGCATGAACATTCTACCGACAAGGCGACTATCGTCACCTATCCTGATGAATTCGCCAAGCACGAGATAGTAGAACTCGCCAAGGCAGCAGGATACTCAGTTCAAGCCGTAATCACGCAAAAGAAGGTCGTGAAGTCGGAATATGGCGTCGGCGTTGGGAAGGCACAGGAACTCCAGGAGATGGTGGCGGAGAATGAGTCCAAGACTATAATCGTCGATGAAAGCCTCACTTCTTCCCAGGCAAACAGGCTCGCGAAGGTGACGCAGGCGGAGGTTGTCGACCGGGAGAGGCTTATCCTGAACATTTTCGCGAGGAGGGCCAACACAACCGAGGCGAAGCTGCAGGTCGAGCTCGCGGAGCTCCGGTATGAGATGCCGAGGGCGAAGGACGCGGTCAGATACTCTGTCACCGGGGAAAGGGCGGGTTTCTCGGGGTTGGGAGAGTCCGCCGTGGACGTCAAGTTCAGGGCCCTAAAGCGGAGAATGGTCACTATCAGGGAGAAACTCGAGAGCAGCCGGACCAGCAGGGAACTTCACACAACCGAGAGGCGGAAGCTCGGCATGCCGTTCGTCTCTCTGGCTGGCTACACGAGTAGCGGCAAGACCACTCTCTTCAACAGGCTTGCGTCAGAGACGAAGGAGGAGTCACCCAAGCTCTTTACCACGTTGACGACCACCACGCGGGTCATCAGCTTTCCAGATGCCAGAAAGAAGGTGCTCCTGTCAGACACTGTGGGTTTTATCTCGAGGCTTCCCACCTATCTCGTCGAATCTTTCAAGTCGACCCTGGACGAGCTGAGGTATGCCAACCTTGTCCTCCTGATGGTCGACGCGAGCGAAGAACCTGACAGTGCGCGCACGAAACTGGGAAGCTGCCTTGATGTCCTCGATGAGCTTGAAGTGGACCCCCAGCGAGTGCTCCTGGTCCTGAACAAGATTGACCTCCTGAAGGGCGAAGGTGGGGAGAGGATCGAGGAGGATACACGCTTCAAGGGATTCTCATCGATACGAATCTCGGCAGTCCGGGGCGACGGGTTACATAGGCTCAGAAACCGGATTGTTGAGTTGACCCGCTCGAAATCGTAGACCACGATGATCCCGGCGTTGCATGCAGCTTCGACTGCGAGCTCGCGACTTAGCGCCTTGCTGGTTTGAGAGAGTCCTTCAAGACCTGGGTTTGTTTCCTGAGAATCGTTATGGCTTCCTCCAACCTCTTGCACGCTTCAGTCTCCGACGCGAGTGCGGCCTCCAATTCTGCGATTCTTGTGGGTGCGCTGTCGAGGTCTCGAGAAATCTGACCCAGAGGAGTGTAGTCGAGCCTGCGAGGCATGCTAGCGAAGAGATCCCTCTGCAAGGAGTTAATCTCGCTGAGTTTTCCCGGGTCGGTGGCGGCGAGCCATTGCACCTCCCTTGCGGCCCGAAGGCTCTCGTACAGCTGGTCCTGCAAGGCGACGTAGGATTCCCAGTATTTCAGCCAGGCTTTGCCAAACGAGTCGAATATCTCCTCTATTCTTGTTTCCCCAGCGCTTCCAGGTTCCAATGATGATTAAACCCCACGAGCCCACTAAAGGCTTTGCCCATCCTTAATAGGAGGGAGCAACGTATGATGCTGTGAATCAACCCCAGTATCAGCTCTGCGTCACTCATGGAATACGAATGACGTCAGATGGAACAAGCGATCGCCCCGTTTGCCCTGTCTGTGTGCAGCTGAGTAATCAAGAACAACTCAGAAGACGTTCAAGGCGGCGCTAGGCAGTTGGCCGAACCCTCTCTCCAGTCACCGAAGTCGCCCAAGATCTGTCCGAAGTGCGGCGCCATGGAGAGGCTGTACCGCACACCATGGGGGCTCAGGTGCGAGAGATGCGTCAAGGAAGGCGACTCGGGCGGATTCAGCTTCAGTTAGGTGATGCGTATGCCAAACGAAACGAACTATTCGCGCCTTCTGAAGCAGGAGAGGTCCCTTGACAAGTGCCCCAGGTGCGGGAAGAACAGCATGGTTACCGATGGTGTTGGCGCAGAGCTCTGTTGCAGCAGTTGCGGGCTGGTCCTGAAGGACAAAATCGTCGAGTCCGGGCCCGAATGGAGGACCTTCGCGAGCGACGGAAAGGACGACCGCAGCAGGACTGGCACGCCCACTTCGATAGCGATGCACGACATGGGGCTTGCGACTGTTATAGGGTCCGTCAACAAGGACGCGGCCGGGAAGTCGCTGTCGGGTTCGATGGCGTCGACAGTCGAGAGGCTGAGGACGTGGGACAGGCGGAGCCAGGTGCACGAGTCCGCGGACAGGAACCTGAGGCAGGCGTTCAACGAGCTTCGAAGGCTTTCGGAGAAACTTTCAATTTCCGAGTCTGTGGCTGAAAGGGCAGCCTACTTCTATCGCAAGGCACTCGAGCGGGGCCTCGTGAGAGGCAGGTCTATCTCATCGATCACTGCCGCATCGTTGTACGCAGCCTGCCGCGACAGAGAAATCCCCAGGACCCTGAAGGACGTCGCAAAGGCAAGCAATGTCAAGAGAAAGGACCTCGCAAGGTCGTACAGATTGCTTCACCGGGAGATGGACTTCAAGATGCCAGTCGCCGACCCGGCGAAGTGCGTGTCTGCAATCGCGTCCAGGGCGGCCATGTCCGAGAAGACCCAGAGGAGGGCACGTGAGATACTACTCATGGCGCGGGAGGCGAGGATATCTGCGGGTAAGGACCCGATGGGCCTAGCGGCATCGGCCCTCTACGTGGCCTGCACCTTGGGCGGCGAAGAGAATACCCAGAAGGAAGTCGCAGAAGCCGCCGGAGTGACCGAGGTTACGATTAGGAACAGGTACAAGGGACTGAGAGAAGCCCTCGGAATCTAAACGCAGCTGCAATCCAAGAACATAGAAGAAGGAAGGTTGATTCTTTTGCGAATCAACCAATGTTAACGCGACGGGGTCCTTGACCGTTTAATCGGTCTTCCCTGTCGACTCAGAGGCGGGTGCTGCTGCGTTGTCTGAACCCTGTACGACCTGTCCAGAGGCAAACCGCTCTGAGACCTGTGTGACCTTTATCCTCACATTCTGGCCCTGCTTAGTGCCCGGGACAAAGACCACAAACCCGTCTATTCTGGCTATGCCTTCACCGCGTCTGCTGGTGTCGGAGATGCTTACGTTGTACTCCTTACCAACTTCGACTGGCTTGTTGAAGGAACCGGAACCTCTTCCGAATCCTCCACGACTGCCGTATCCTCCGCGCTGTCCGAAACTCAAATTCTTTCACACATCCTACCGTTATTCCTTCCAGTAAGTAGTGGGTTTGTCGCGGCCTAATTAAAGGGGTGTAATTGCGGCCCTCTCGTGTTGAACGTGAGGGTAAAGCAGGACCGCCCACTCTCGATGCTCAGACGCCTCTGGAGCGAGGGCGGAACACTGCAAAAGGGCCTATCGTGCGATTGATGCTATGAGCTTGCAGCTGCCCTTGTCCATGATGTTGACTTGCTGCGGGTGCGTAAAGAAAGTCACCTGGCCAAGGCAGGCGATCAGCTCGACGCCTTTCTTTGCGCCCAAGTCTAATGCCGAACCCGAAGCCACCATGGCGCGAAAGGCACCAGTGGTCTTCGGAACACCGTGGACCTTGATGTATTTGGCGAGCGACTTCGTGCCGTAGAATTCCGCTCGCGTTTCTTCGTTCTCTATTTCGTTTGACATGCTAGAGCATCAATTCGCTGCCGACTATAAGAAGGGGCGTATTGCCGAGTTTCTCAACGCCGTCCAGCAACGATGAGATTCAGGACCCGTCTCAACACCAGCACTACGTCCTGTGGCCTTCGCGGCCGCACTTTCGGGAGCGTGGAAAATGAGGCTAGAGACCTGCGAGGAATCTCTCCCACTCCTCTTCGTCGTCAACCTCGTCCTTCAGTAGGTCCTCGAAGAGTTCGTGGGTGACCATGTCAGTAGTCCTGTATTTCTCGGCCATCTTGCTGTAGAACCCTATCGCGCATGCTTCCGCTTCCAGGACGTCTTGAATGACGCGCTTTAGATTAGTCGGGTCTTCAGGGGGTTCTTTGAATCCGCATCCGCAAGTCTCCAGGAGCCTTGAGGGATTCGCGACTGGTCGCCCGCCCAACTGAAGAATCCTGTCTGCAATCTTCCCCGCATGACCCAGTTCATCGGCCGATTGCCCCTCGAGGACTGGCTTCAGCGTGTCTGCGTCGAGACCCTTGATCCATTTTGCAGTGTACCAATACTGAAAGTGCGCAAGCCACTCGTCGGAATAAGCTGTGTTCAGATCCTTCAGTACTTCCGGGATGCTCGCACGGACGATTTCCTTCGCTTTCTTTCCCATATCGGCATAGTTAGTGGGCGTGCGCGTTTAAGGCGGGAGGGCGTTTCTCAGTCATGAGAACAATCCAGAGGGAGTTGGAATCCCGTTCAGCATTCTCCCCGAAGATGCAATACGATTACCGACGGCCTTGCGACAAGAACTTGGGGTCAGAGCTTGAGGAATGTTCTGCCCCGGCTGGGATGCAGACTGCGTAGCCCCAGGGAGTCTGGGCAAGAACAGAGTAGAATCGTACAGAAGAATCTTGCAGTGAATCAAATTTCGAAATGACAACGCAGTTTTTCTTTCAGAGACGTTGGATTATGTGTCGCCCGCAGTGCGCGTCCTCGAAAGGGGGTGAAAAGACTGAATCAGCAAGATGCGTACAAAGTCGCACGAGCGCTGTTGCTCGTTGGAGGCATTGTCTCGCTCGTCTTGGGCGCGATCAGCCTGGCCAACGTCAACATCCTCCGTGCACTGACCTCGGCTAGCGCGGGAACTAGCCTGGACCTCTTCGGTCCTACCATGCTAATCGTGGTCGGAGTGGTCGGGCTGACGACAGCTAGCAGGGTTGAGGACGAGCCTCTGGACATAGTCCTGGCAGTGCTCGGAATCCTGGCTGGCGGAGTCGGTGGCGCGCTGGTTGCCCTGGCTGGCATCTCAGCAATCGTCTCAAAGCACGCCCTAGCAGCGCAGTAGAAGGGGTGCCGAAGGGATTCCAGGTGGGGCCTCCGTGCTAAGGGAGGCCTCCTCCGGTTTTTGTTTCCAATATCATCCGCGGCGCGATCTGGCTAGGGGAGTAGTCGAGGCCTGTGTGAGTGCGGCCCCGAAAACGAGCAGCAGGAAGAAGATCACTGGGGTCATTACCACGCCCAGAATCAACATGCATCATGCGACTCGAGTCAGGCTAATATACAATGGTCGGAGTTTCGAAATCGTGGCGTTTAGGCTACAGGTTGTCTTCGACTGCAGTGACCCTGCGAAACTTTCGGAATTCTATGCGCGGGCCCTTCACTACAAGTTGCAGGATCCGCCAAGCGGTTACCCATCTTGGGAAGCCTGGCTCAAGGAGCAAGGCATACCCGAAGCTGAATGGAACTCTGCCAGCGCCATCGTTGATCCCGAAGGAAAGGGACCCAGAGTCTACTTCCAGCAGATGTACACGCCCAAGCTTGGAAAGAACCGACTGCACATCGACATCAATGCGAGTGGGGGGCTCAAAGTGCCACTTGCGGAGCGGAAGAGACAGGTGGACCAAGAGGTCGAACGACTCTTGGTTCTCGGGGCGACTAAGGACCATGAACTTGAAGAGATGGGAGAATACTGCGTCATAATGCTCGACCCCGAGGGCAACGAATTCTGTGTTCAGTAGCCAACTTTTGTCGCTACGGCAATCTCACCCATTTCTAAGACTTCGCAAGTCAATTGAAGATTTTCTGCCCCGGCCGGGATTCGAACCCGGGTCGCCGACTCGAAAGGCCGGCATACTCTCGGCACTAACGGAGCATGACCGGGTTGTACGTCGATGACTCTATACTACCGGGGCCTATGATGCCCAAT
>Ga0187812_1000123_pt1 | contig 27044 bp, 19 predicted proteins | sample NC_S_2_FD_130582 | JGI IMG/M metagenome (GOLD analysis project Ga0187812, IMG submission 130582) | Wetland sediment microbial communities from Neuse River Estuary, North Carolina, USA - ASW-S_2 | ecosystem: Environmental > Aquatic > Freshwater > Wetlands > Sediment | place: USA: North Carolina...
AGCACAGCAAGGCGCCGCGGAATTTTCGCCGCCCGGATGCCACCAACCACACAGCCGAGGGATATAACCCGCTCTGCGGCGATCATTACACCGTCTTCCTCGATCTCGACGGCGATACGGTTCGCGATATCGGCTTCCAGGGCGCGGGCTGCGCGATCTCGAAGGCCTCGGCCTCGATGATGACGCAGCTGGTGAAAGGCAAGAGCAAGACCGAGGCCGCACAGCTCTTCGAGCGTTTTCATCGGCTGGTGACCGGCGAGGAACCGGCGGCCGGTGAGGATGGCGTGGGCAAGCTGGCCGTGTTTGCCGGCGTGAGGAAGTTCCCCGCGCGCGTGAAGTGCGCCACGCTGGCGTGGCACACGCTGCAATCGGCGCTCGAGGGCAAGCAGGAAGCCGTGTCGACGGAGTAATAAGACAGGGAATAGGGAATAGGGAATAGGGAATAGGGACCGTGAGCGGGATCGGCATTCAATCGGCGAGCGCGGACGGAGGAGCTTTGGAAAGCAGGCAGGCCGGGGAGTTGCGCGAAGAGATGATCTGGGCGCAGTTGAAGACGGTGCGCGACCCCGAGATTCCGGTCAACATTGTCGACCTGGGCCTGATCTACGGCCTCTCGGTTGTTCCCTCCGACAGCGGCAATCGCATCGAGCTGCGCATGACGCTGACCGCGCCAGGCTGCTCCATGAGCGACGTGATCAAACGTGAGATCGAGTTCAAACTCGCGCGGCTGCCGGAAGTGAGCCAGGTGAAGGTGGAGATCGTCTTTGATCCGCCATGGTCGGCGGCCAAGATGTCGGATGCGGCCAAGCTGGCGGTCGGCCTCGACATGGATTTCGGATCGCTGCCCGCCGCGAAATCGGCTTTCAAGATTCTGCGTTGAGCGGCGCGTTCATCCAACCTACGTCGAATAATCCGCGTTGATGTGGATGTACTGGACCGTAAGGTCGGTCGTCCAGAAGACGCAGGAGCCGCTGCCCTGGTTGAGCTGAATCGAAATGGAAAATTCAGGCTGCTCGATATATTTATGCGCGGCGGCTTCGTCAAAGCCGGGCGCGCGCCCGCCGTTGCGGCAGATGGGCAGCGTGCCGAAGGAAATGTCGATGCGCTCGGGATCGATCTCCGCGCCGGAGTAGCCGATGGCGGCCATCAAGCGTCCCCAGTTGGGATCGCAGCCGGCCCATGCTGTCTTAACCAGCGGTGAGTGCGCGATGGCCTTGGCCACGTGCAGCGCATCGGCGTCGTTGGCCGCGCCGTTGATGCGCAGTTCTACAACGTGCGTGATTCCTTCGCCGTCCGCAACGATCTGCCTGGCCAGCGACGTGCACACCTGGTTGAGCGCGGCGGCAAAGGCCGCATCGTTGGCGCCGATGGTGACGCGGCTGGCGCCTGACGCGAGCAGCAGCACGGTGTCGTTGGTCGACGTATCGCCGTCCACTGAGATGCGATTGAAGCTGCGCTCGATGGCCTGATTGAGATACGCCTGCAGATGCGCCGGCTCAATGGCTGCGTCGGTGAAGATGTAGACCAGCATGGTGGCGTGGGGCACGAGCTGCGGATGGATCATGCCTGCGCCCTTGCCGAACGCGGCGATGCGAACCTCCTGCAACTCGCCGGAGGCGCTCACATCGAGGCGGGCGAAAGCCGTCTTCTCGATCGTGTCAGTGGTGAGGATGGCCTGCGCGGCTTCCATAAACCGGTCGGACTCCGAGCTGAGTGCGGCGGCGATCTCAGGCAATGCCGCGATGAGCTTCTCCGCGGGCAACGGAACGCCGATGACGCCCGTCGACGATGGGAAAACTTCTTCCGCGCGGCAGTGAAATGCTTGCGCGGCAGCGGCGCAGGTAGCGCGCGCGGCATCGAGGCCCGCCTGGCCCACGGCGCAATTGGCGTTGCCGGCGTTCACGGCCACCACCCGCACTTTGCCGCCGGTGGCGCGCAGGTGCTCTTTATCCACGACGAGCGGCGCGGCAGTCACGCGATTTGCGGTGAAGGCTGCGGCGGCGCTGGCTGGCGCATCGGCAACAATGAGCGCGAAGTCCGCGCGGCCGCTGGCTTTTACACCCGCCTTGGCCGCGGCAAAACGGAATCCGCGCGGGATGAGAAAAGGTGAGAGATCGCTCATAAGGGCAACGCATTTAATCTAACAGTGAACAGTGGACAGTGAACAGTGGTCAGTGATCAGAGCTTCGCCGAGCGGCCTCCGCTTGCTGTCTTGCTCCGCTGACCACTGACCACTGACCACTGTGAACTACGAACTGTGAACCGTACTCATCACTTTCTGGAACTGTGCAGCGTCGATGTGGCCCGCGGCGAGCGCGTGGTGCTGCACGACGTGAACCTGAGCATCCGCGCCGGCGAGCATGTGGCCATCATGGGCCCCAACGGCTGCGGCAAGTCGACGCTGATCCTGGCCATCACCTGCCAGATATATCCCATGGTGCGGCCGGGGATGAAGGTGCGCATCTTCGGGCGCGAGCGTTGGGATCTGACCGAGCTGCGCAAGCACTTCGGCGTCGTCGGCACGGATTTGCCCGGTGAGCGCACCGCGGTCACAACCGGGCTGGATGCCGTGGTTGCGGGATTCTTTTCTGCATCGACATTGTGGCCCAATCTGCACGTGACCGAGGAGATGCGCGAGCGCGCGTGGGAAGCGCTGGAGCGCATGGAGGCAACGCGGCTCGCCGGGCAGTTAGTGGGCACCATGTCGGCCGGCGAAAAGCGGCGCATCCTGATTGCGCGCGCGCTGGTGCACCGCCCGCGGCAACTGCTGCTCGACGAGCCCTCGAATGCACTGGACCTGGCTGCGCAGCGTGAGCTGCGCGACACGCTGCGGCGGCTGGCCCGGGAAGGAACCGGGCTGGTGCTGGTGACGCACCATCTCGGCGACATCCTGCCCGAGGTGGAACGCATCATCCTCATGCGCGATGGGCGCATCGTGGGCGACGGCCCCCGCGAAGAGCTGCTGACCGAAGAGCGGCTGAGCGAGCTCTTCCACACCAAGGTGCGCATCGGCCGCGACGAAGAGTGGCTGCATAGCTGGTAAAAGCAGGGACCACGGGAACGAGGGAACAAGAAAACAGCTTCTAGCTTTGGCCTGTAGCCTGTAGCTGGTAGCCTGTAGCTGGTCGCGTGTGCCAGGCCGTTTCCGGATTTCCCGAGTTCGCCTTTTCCCCTTGCTCTCTTGTTCCCTTGGTCCCTCGTTCCCTGGAGTCACAATGGCTGCCGTTGCACAACCCGTCGAGCCCCGGGCGCGCTGGAAGACGCTGCTTGCGTTCGGCGTGATCTATTTCGTCTGGGGATCGACGTTTTACGCAATCCGCGTGGGAGTGAGCGAAGTTCCGCCGCTGCTGCTGGCGGCCATGCGCTTCCTGGCCGCGGGATTGGCGCTGACGGCGTGGACGCTGGCACGCCGCGAGCGGCTGCCGGCGCGGCGCGAGTGGGCGTCCGTTCTGCTGCTCGCCTTCCTTATGTTTGCTGTCGACTACGGGCTCTTGTTCTGGGCCGAGCAGCGCGTGCCTTCGGGGCTGGCGGCGGTGATGCTGGCCACCATTCCGGCATTCATGGCACTGTCCGAAATCGTCTTGCTGCGCACGCAGAGGCTTACGCCGCGGCTGGCGCTGGCGCTCGCCATCGGGGTTGCGGGCGTGGCCGTGCTGGTGAGCCATTCTCTCCATCTTGGCGGCGCTCCCATTGCCGCCGCCGGCGCTGTGGCGCTGCTCATCGGCGCGGTCACATGGTCGATCGCCTCGACGCTCACGCGCATTCTGCCCTTGCCGGCCTCGAAGGGGATGACCGCCGGCACGGAGATGCTGGCCGGCGGCGTGATGCTGATGGCGGCTTCGGCCTTAAGTGGTGAGTTCCATGGCTTTCATCTGTCGGCGGTTTCGGCAGGCGCATGGTTCGCGCTGGCCTATCTTGTCGTGGCGGGATCGATTGTCGGGTTCACGGCGTATCTGTGGCTGATCCATCACGAGTCGCCAACGCGCGTGGGCACCTACGCATATGTGAATCCCGTAGTGGCTGTGCTGGTTGGGTATTTCCTGGGCGGCGAGCCGCTGGGCCCAAGAACGCTGGCAGGAACGGCGTGCGTGCTGGCCAGCGTGGTGATGATTACGAGGCGGAAAAAGTAGAAGCAGCTTCTAGCTCCTGGATTTTAGCTGTCAGCTTTCAGCGCGTGCGCCCTCCTATTCCCTATTCTCTTGTCCCTTAGTCGCTTAGTCCCTCTCCAAACGTCCTTTCACGCCGGCCTGCCGCTGGGTATGCTACCATGCGGGCAATTGGCGTATGCCAATCGCGGGAGGTCGCGATGCATCCTTATTCCAGGCGAACCTTTATTAAGACCGGCGTGGCGGCGGGCGCGCTGGCCGGGGTAAGCGCGCTGCACGCGGAGCGCGCCACAGCGACGGATTGGGTAACGCTGGGCAAGTCGAACGTGAAGGTAACGCGGCTGGCTTTCGGCACCGGCACCTTCAGCGGCCGCGCGCAGCAGGAGCTGGGACAGGACGGTTTTACGCGCCTGGTGCGCTACGCCTACGAGCGCGGCATACGCTTTTTCGAGACGGCCGAATCATACGGCGATTCGCAGCAGATGCTGGGCATCGCCCTGAAGGGTTTGCCGCGCGACAGCTACAAGCTGATGTCGAAGGTGACGACGCGGCCGACCGGCGACCCCATGCAGAAGCTCGACGAGCTGCGCCGCAATTCCAACACCGACTATTTCGATATCATGCTGCTGCACTGGCAGCACGATGGCAACTGGCCCAGCGAATCGCTGCGCTGGCAGGACGCGATTCTCGAGGCCGAGCACAAGCAGATGGTGGTCAGCCACGGCGCATCGGTGCACGGGCTGCCGGCGCTGCGGCGCGTGCCGCAGACAAAATGGCTGGACATCGCCATGATCCGCATGAACCACAAGGGCGCGGTGATGGACGCGGAGGTTCCCGACAGCCACCAGCCGGGCAATGTGCCGGAGGTGGTGGAGCACGTGCAGCAGGCCAAAGCCGCGGGCATGGGGGTGATCAGCATGAAGCTGATCGGCGAGGGCCGGTTCGGCCGCGAGGACCGGCAGAAGGCGATGCGCTTCGCCTTTCGCCACGCCGGCGTGGACTGCGTGACGGTGGGCTACAAGAATACATCGGAGATCGACGAAGCCATCGACAATATCAACCTGGCCTTCGCGTAGAGCGCAATAGCCGGCGATCGCCTGATTTGGCGACGGGAATTCCTGTCGAAGTCGCGGGGCGTGCTCGATGCGCCCCGTGTCCTTCCGGCTTTCTGCTTACTGGCATTTTTAAAGCATGAGCATTCCATGCGCTGTGCGCGCATGGAATGCGGTGTCTCCACGGTTGGGAATGAGCCGCGGGCGCGGAATCAGCTTTCCTTATAGAGCGCGGCGCCGGCAATGGTTCCAACCACGATCTCGACGATACCGCCAAGCGTGGTATAGAGCGTGAGGTGAGCACCGAAAAGATGCATCACGTGCATGAAAGCTGCGTTGGGCAGCAGGACGGAAAGCGCCCAGGTGACCAGGCCGGCGCAGATGGCGGTGCGCACGCCCGGGCCGAAGCGGGGGCGAATGGCGGCATAGATCCAGATGGCGAGGATGCCGCCGGCGATGCCGATCAGGTCAAAAAGAACGATCTGGCCCGTGGTGAAGGCTGCTGTGTGGCCCAGCGTTTTCATGCCGTCGGCCCAGCGCGGGGCCAGCCACAGTCCATCCACCAGCCAGTCGATAATGTCTGCAACGATCCCCGCGACGATACCTCCGAGGATCACACGGCCGTAATTGATTTTGCCCATGAACATCTCCTTTGGGGGACGGCGGGAGTATACGCGCGCCGCGGAGTGAGACGCAATGGAAATCTGCCATGGGCTGCTCGGTTGCGCTCAATGCGCCGGGTCCGCTTGGCTTAGTCTGGGGAGTCTCCACTGCCTGGCCAGACGCCGATACACCGGCGCAGGAAGTTGCACCAGCAATGGCCTGCGCGCTGGATCGAGCCATACCATCAGGGTCTCCAAATCGCTTTGCGGCATCGCGGTGCATCCTGCCGTGCCCAGGCCGGCGTGATGCCAGATGTGAAGAAAGATACAGGAGCCTGCGTCTGGCTGGGGCGCGCTGCGGTCGCGCCCCATCACCGTGCCATTGAAATCCACGACGATTCCCCAGCGGTACGATTCGCCGGTATAGCGCATGTGCTCCGAGCTTTTCCAATCGGGAGCGACGGTGGAGCGATCCACTACCCGGTTATAGAACTTCGAATTAGCGTCGTCCACGCATTCGACCGAGGGCGTCAGCGCGAGATAGGCGAGCTTCAACCCCGGCAACGGCTCAGCCGCGTAGCCGAATGCTGTGCCCAGGTCGAAAACGCCGGCCGGCGACTTTCCGTCTCCCTCTCTCTTCACCGGCTCGCGCGCGAGACGGACATGGCGAGCGGAGGGCGGAACGAGGCCGATGCCCCACGCCAGTCCATGGCTGCCGACCACAACTGGAATCGTCTCGCCCACCGGGCGCCACGAGTCATGCGTGCTGGCGCGCTCCCATCGCTGCAACCGTCCGTCGACCGCATCCCAGTTTGGGGTGACGACCACCATCATCTGCGTGGAGCCAGCGAAAGTATCCGGCCTGGCTGCGCCGGCCCGGGCCGCGCAAAGCGCGCACGCGCCCAGCAAAAGTCCGCCAACGAGAGTGCGAAATGTCTTCATCACCAGCAGTGTAAGTCATAGACATCGGCTTCGGCCTCCTCCGGTCGCCGTCGCGGCACTCGACCGGGCTGAGATTGTGCAGGGCCGCCGGCGCGAGGACCGATCGGGGCTCGATGACATTTTCATTGAATCCTTTTCGCATTCCGCCGATAGAACACATGCTGGCGGCGATCCGTATCAAAGCGGGCTCAGCCGAAGGTTCGCGTTCGTCCGCCAATTCCATTGACAAAGCCTGTGAGCCTGGCAGGGAATTTCAGCCGTCTCCATGACGCGAGCAATAGAAGCGCGAGCAGGGCCGTTGATGTATGGAATGAGCGGGCTCGCACCGCGGGGTTTGTGGTCGACGCAAGGAAGTTGCTGTTTCATCCACGGGCGGCCCGCTAAGGTCTCGCCCTAAACGGGGCGGAAAGAACAGGTGGCTGCCTTGCCGCGGGTCTGACAAAGCGGCTATTGCTACGCGCTCCACACGCCAGGCATTGAATGCTGGCGTGAAATTCACTCTCAACGCGCCGATCTCGAAAGGAAGCGCGTCTGTGAGGGTCGCCCATCATTTGTCTTGCTCCCGGCAGCGAACCCGCTGAGATCGACAAACGACGGCATGTCTTGCGTGGACACAGCGCAATGGAGCTATCGCATTGAAACATCCCGGCCAGATCTTACGTGACGAATTAAGCGGTGAAAACGTTATTGAACCTTTCATCGGAATCTACGACTGTTTCTCGGCCAGCGTCGCTGCACCGTATTCTTCGAATCTTTTTCTCTCGGGATTTGGATTTGCAGCAGGATTCTACGGCCTTCCCGATATTGGCTATATTTCATGGGCTGACATGGTGGCAGCAGCGTGGAGGATACGGCAGATTCTGCCCGATCACAAGCTTTTAGTCGATATCGACGACGGATACGTGGATATTCATACCGCCCGGCACGTTGTAAGGCAACTCGATCGCATGGGCGCGGCCATGGTGATGCTAGAGGACCAGGCGCGGCCTCGGCGCTGCGGGCACGTCGATAGCAAACGGCTGCTTCCCCTCCCCGATTACATCGAGAAACTGAACGCGGTGCTCGACGACTGCCAGAACATTTGCGTTCTCGCCCGCACCGACGCATCTGGAGACGAAGCCTGCCGCCGTATTGAAGCCATATCGGAAACCAGGGCGCACGTCCTGATGGTCGATGGGATCGATTCCGCGGAGGCTTTGAAACGAGTGAGGGAGTGCACCGACAAGCCCCTCCTTTTCAATCAAATCTCGGGCGGTAAGAGCCCGCGGTTCTCAATTGCGCAACTGAGGGCAATGGGAGTGAGGCTGGTTCAATACTCGACCCCATTGCTGTTCGCCGCGGAGAAGGCGATGACCGAGGCGCTGGATGCACTTCTCGAGAGAGGCGGCGTGCTCCCGCCGTATCCAAACCGAAACGAAATCGGCGTGCGGGAATGTCTCAAGCTCTTGCATGCGAACGAATCGGAAGCGGAACCGAAAGTGTGCGTGGGAGTGTCGGGGCAATCGCATAGCGACCGACCGGCCGGCAGTCTCATGGGCGTCTTTCGCAACGTTTCCGGCACCGCTTCCCTCGAAGCGTAAGCGTGAACTTTAGAATGGCGGTAGCGGTTTGGGGTTGACGCCTGGGCTGGCCTAACAGGGGCCAGCGGCCAGGGCTGCTCTTCCATGTGCGCATTGATTGGTGGAACCCAACCGAAGACCGGGAACGAGAGACCTTGGTAGACGACCCGCAATCCGGCGGCATTGATCAAGAAATTCAATAAAAGATAATCCATTTATTATCAAATACTTTTGTAGAACGTTGCCCAACTTCTGTGGCAGGGACGATGACGGGCACGGTTGCAAATAGGCGAATATAAGGCGAATACTAAAGCCTACCCGCCATGCCGTCATCCTCCGCTGTCCGTCAACAAATCGAAGCGGCTCTCGCTCTCAGGATTCCCGCTGCCCTTACCCCGAGGCCCAGGATCATCCGCCCGGTGGCGTCGACGGGAGTTGCAGAGTTAGACGCATTGCTGGACGGCGGACTGCCCCTCGGCGCTATTTCAGAACTGGCTGGCCCTGAGTGCAGCGGGCGCACCTCTGTGGCGCTGTCTTTTGTGGCCCGGATGACCGGCTCAGGAAATGTATGTGCCTGGGTGGATGCATGCGATGGGCTGGACCCGGAGTCCGCGGCCGCAGCGGGCGTGGATTTGAACCGTCTTTTGTGGGTGCGTTGTGGTGCGGTGAGGCAGCCTGCGCAGCCAGGCGCGGAACCCGCTTTTCGTCTTCCACCAAGGTACCTGGTTCCTCCTGCGATCGAAAAAGGGCTGCATGGCGGCGGCTTTGGTCCGCATCCGCGAACCGAGGGGAAAGGAATCTCTGTTGCGATCGGTGATTTTCTGCGGCCGGAACAGCTTGGGCCGCGGTGCGCGGAGCCGCAGAGCCGGCCGAAGCTGGAACGCGAAATCGTTGCGCCTGTCTCGCCGCGATCCGCGCCGGGAGCGAACGAGCGCCGGCAGGCTGAAAAGCCATGGAAGCGGATCGAGCAGGCGCTGCGTGCAACGGATCTGCTTTTACAGGCTGGCGGCTTTGCCGCCGTCGTTCTCGACATGGCCAGTCTGGCGCCGGAGTCCGTGTCGCGCGTGCCCCTGGCGACATGGTTTCGATACCGCGCAGCAGTGGAGAGGGCTCAGGTGTGCCTGCTGCTACTAACCCAAAACGGGTGCGCTAAAAGCAGCGGCGAACTGCTGCTGCGCTTTGAAGCCGGAGAGCCGCGCTGTGACGAGCCTGCGGTATTCACCGGGATAAAGCACCGGGTGAAAGTGGAACGGCAGCGATTTGCGCCGTCGCGAAGCAACATTCTCTCGATGCGCAAACCTCCGCAACCGGAGACCGGTACGTCGTGGCGAACGCAATCCACCTGGGCAGGCATCCGATGAATATCCCTGTCGAGCTTTATGCGTGCGTCTGCGCAAAGGAATTTCCCGCACAGGCCCTGCTTCGCCTGCGCCCTGAGTTGTGCGAGCGCGCCTGCGTGGTGATGGAGGGCGATCCGCCATTGCAGCAGGTATGTTCGCTGAACCGCAAGGCGCGCGCGCTGGGCATGGTGCGTGGCATGACCCAGTGCGAAGCAGAGACGTTTGCGCAGGCTGCCATTCTCAAGCGTTCAGAGAGAGCAGAAGCCGCGGCCCGGGCCGCACTTCTCGAATGCGCTGGGACCTTCTCGCCGCGCATCGAAGAGTGCAGCCAGGACGGCATATTTTTATGCGCGATCGACCTTGCGGGGACAGAGAAACTGTTTGGCCCGCCCGGCGCGCTGGCTCATCACCTTCTTTCCCGCACGCAGAACCTCGGTTTTGCGGTGTCGGTAGGTATTAGTCATAACTTTCATGCCGCCGTAGCAGCCGCGAAAGGGCTCTCCGCGGGTGGGCAGGCGCAGGTGATCGCAGCGGGCATGGAGAAAGAAGCGCTTTCTCTTCTGCCGCTGACTGTGCTCGATCTCACTGCGGAACAGATCGAGACCTTCTCTTTGTGGGGCATTCGCACGCTTGGCATACTTGGCGATCTGCCGGAGAAAGAACTGATTGCGCGCATGGGGCAGGAAGGCAAGCGTCTTCGTCAACTGGCGCGCGGAGAGCGGCCTCATCTCTTTCATCCGGTAGAGCCAGAACTCGTGCTCGGGGAATGCATCGAACTGGATTCGCCGGTCGAAGTGCTGAATGCATTGCTTTTCGTTGCAAATCTTCTGCTGGAACAAATCATCCGGCGCGCGACCGCACGCATCGTCGCGCTGGCATCGGTTGCAATCACGCTGACGCTCGATGGGGGGGCGACGCATACGCGCATGGTGCGGCCAGCCCTGCCCAGCAACGACCGGCAGATGTGGCTGAAGCTGCTCCAACTCGATCTTGAAGCCCATCCGCCGCAAAATTCTGTGCACGCGATCGCTCTCACGGGGGAGCCGGGCAGAACCGCCAAAATGCAGCTTGGCTTGTTCTCGCCTCAGTTGCCGGAAGCGGTGCGCCTGGATGTAACGCTCGCCCGCCTGCGCGCACTCGTCGGGGAGAAGAACGTAGGACGCCCGGTACTCGATGACACACATGCCCCGGAGGCATTCCACCTGGAGCCCTTTCTGGTTCCATCCACGCATGTACCCGAACCGCGGCGCGCTCGCAGTTGCCTCGCCCAGCGCCGTGTGCGCCCCGCACAGACCATCGGTGTTACGCTGCGCGGCGATCGGCCGGCAGCATTTTACTTTGGGCAGGTTTTCTATCGGATTGAACATGCATACGGCCCGTGGCTGGCCAGCGGCGACTGGTGGAAGACAACGCTGTGGGGCTGCGAGCAATGGGACGTAGTGGCACGCTCGCGGAGCGGGCAGATGCTTTGCTGCTGCATGGTACGCGACGGGATGCGCAACCAATGGCAGATGGCGGCGCTGTATGACTGATCGGTATGTTGAACTCCACGCCGCCAGCGCCTTCAGTTTTCTTCAGGCTGCCTCCCTGCCTGAAGATCTTATCGAGCGCTCGGCCGCGCTGCAGATGCCGGCCATCGCGCTGCTCGATCGCAACGGCGTCTATGGCTCGGCACGCCTGCACACCAGCGCAAAGCTGAACAATATTCGAGCGCATGTCGGCGCCGAGGTGTCGGTATGGGAACTTGGCCGCCGTCTGCAGCCGCCCGCGTGGCTGCCGCACCTACACCCCGATGAGCCGGTGCGCCTTCCTCTGCTGTGTGCATCCCGCGAGGGCTACCGGAATCTTTGTCAACTGATTACGCAGCTCAAAATGCAAGAGACAACCAAAGCCGACGGCGCAGCGACCGCCAGCGATCTAGGCCAGTATGCCCGGGGCCTCATCTGCCTGACCGGCGGAGATGAAGGCCCGCTGGCTGCCGCACTGATGCACGGTGGAGCAGATGCCGGACAGAAGCGCGTCGAGGAGTTAGTGCGCATCTTCGGCCATGAGAACGTCTATATCGAGTTGCAGCGGCACCAGGAACGCGAGGAGGAATGGCGCAACCAGGCTGCGATGCGCATTGCGCGCTCCCTGAACCTGCCGCTGCTGGCGACGAATGGAGTGCAGTACGCGAAGCCATACGACCGCGAGATTCAGGACCTCTTCACAGCCATTCGCCATCACGTGGAGCTCGATCGGGCAGGCCGCCTGCTGGCCTTGAATCATCTGCGCCATCTTCGCTCCGCAGGTGAAATGAAGGCGCAGTTTCGCGACGTTCCGGGAGCTATCGAGAATACCAGCGAGCTGTCATCGCGGCTCAAGTTCGAGCTGAGCGATCTGGGATACGAATTTCCCCGTTATCCCGTGCCCGAGGGCGAAACCATGGAGAGCTTTCTGCGCCAACGGGTCGCGGAGGGCGTGCATAGACGCTATGGAGCCGGGGATCGCGGCTTGCTGGCACGCGCAAGAAAGCAGGTAGAACACGAGCTTGCGTTGATCGCGAAGCTCGGCTTCGAGGGGTATTTCCTGATCGTCTGGGACATCGTTCAATTCTGCAAGCGGAATGACATCCTGGTACAGGGGCGAGGCAGCGCGGCGAACTCCGCCGTTTGTTATGCGCTCGAAATCACAGCGGTCGATCCTGTCGGCATGGACCTGCTCTTCGAGCGGTTCCTGAGCGAGAGCCGCACCGAGTGGCCCGACATCGACCTCGATTTGCCCTCCGGAGATAAGCGCGAGCAGGCCATTCAATACGTGTACCAGCGTTACGGGGAACTTGGCGCGGCCATGACCGCCAACGTGATTACATACCGGGGCAAATCGGCGGCACGCGAAACCGGCAAGGCGCTGGGTTTCGATGAGGACACGCTGGGGCGCCTTTCAAGCCTGGTAGGCCAATGGGAGTGGCGAGGCAAAACCGACACCATGGCGCACTCCTTTCAGCACGCAGGCTTCGATATACAGCACCCGCGCATCGCCAAATATCTTGAGCTTTCGATGCGTATTCAGAACCTGCCCCGCCACCTGGGACAGCATTCGGGCGGCATGGTCATCTGCCAGGGCCAGTTGGATCGCATCGTTCCACTGGAACGCGCTTCCATGCCGGGCCGCACCGTAGTCCAGTGGGACAAGGAAGATTGTGCGGCGCTGGGCATTGTCAAGGTCGATCTGCTCGGGCTGGGGATGATGGCTGTGCTCAAAGACTGCCTGGAGTCGATTCCCCGGCACTATGGCGACAAAGTCGACCTGGCGCATCTGCCAGAAGAAGGCGAGGTGTACCGCGCCCTGCAAAAAGCGGATACCGTGGGCATGTTCCAGGTCGAATCCCGTGCGCAGATGGCATCTTTGCCGCGCAACTATCCCGAGCGTTTTTACGATTTGGTCGTGCAGGTTGCGATTATCCGGCCCGGCCCGATCGTGGGGCAGATGATGCATCCCTACATGCGGCGGCGGCAGAAGAAGGAACCGGTAACCTATCCCCATCCCTCCCTGATCCCGGTATTGGAGCGCACGCTGGGAGTGCCGCTCTTTCAGGAACAGTTGCTGCGCATCGCCATGACGGTGGCCAACTTCTCCGGCGCGGAAGCGGATGAGCTGCGCCGCGCCGTGGGAATGCGCCGTTCCTGGGAACGGATGAAGAACCTCGAAGGCAAATTGCGCGCCGGCATGACGGCCAATGGCCTCGATATCACTACGCAGGACACCATCGTGCAGAACATCAGTTCGTTTGCGCTCTATGGATTTCCTGAATCGCACGCCGCCAGCTTCGCGCTGATCGCCTACGCATCGGCATATTTCAAAGTGAAGTATCTGGCGGCGTTCACGGCAGCCATCCTCAACAACCAGCCGATGGGTTTCTACTCGCCCGCCGTGCTCGTGAAAGACGCACAGAGGCATGGCCTTCGCATCAAGCCCATCGACGTGCAGGTTTCCGGCTGGCCGTGCACGGTGGAGCACGAGGCCGATGGCGCACTCTCGGTGCGTCTCGGCCTGGGTTATGTAAAGGGGCTGGCGAAGACGAGTGCCGAAGCAATCGTGGCTTCGCGCAGCAGGAGAGGTTCTTTCTTGTCCGCCGAAGACCTGGCCTTACGCATTCCCTCGCTGTCGCGAAGAGACCTGGCGCGGCTCGCGCAAGTGGGGGCGCTGAACAAGCTGGACGGCGTTCGCCACCGCCGCGATGCGCTGTGGCAGGTGGAGCGCGCAGGTAGGCCGGAGGGGCCCCTGCTCCGCCAGGAAAGCGAATATCTGCGCGACCGCTCCGAGATATTTCCATTGCAACAGATGAATGTGGAGGAACGGCTGGTGGCCGACTATGCGAGCACCGGGCTGACCATTGGCAAGCACCCCATGCACTATCGCCGCACGGAGTTGCGCAGCCAGAACATCTTGTCGGCAGCGGAACTAAAGACGCGCAAGCAGGGCGAGCTTGTGCGCGCCGCAGGCTGCATTATCGCCCGGCAACGACCTGGCACCGCGAAGGGATTCATCTTTATCTCCATGGAAGACGAGACGGGAATTGCCAACGTCATCGTCACGCCCGACCTCTACGACCGCGACCGGCTGGTAGTCACTCGCAGCAAGTTCCTGCTTGCCGAGGGCACATTGCAGAACCAGGACAATGTCATCCATGTAAAAGCCACTCGCCTGATGGCTCTCCCGGATGCCATGCTCGCCGTCAGCTCGCACGACTTCCATTGAAAGCTGGGCCGTGAAAGCCGTGCGGGATGCCGACCTGACCGCCGGCAGCACTGTAGATCAGCGGATTCCAGTTTTCGGCATCGATAGCCATGGCGATATCCGATCTGACGGGCAGCTCTCCGCCAGCGGCTGGAACAGCTTCGCCGATTTCGAGAGCAGTGGCCAGGTCCAAAAAAGGGGCGTCGCCATAGCGACGCCCCTTCGAACCTGGTGCCGTTACCACATGATATTGAAGGCTGGTACTCGCCCTTCTGCACCAAATCATGTGGTCCGGCGCTCGATTGGTTGTCGTTAGAAGAGCAGCCTGCCGCCAATCTGGATGACGCGCTGGCTGCCGCCGCTACCGTTGATTTGCCCGTAGGTGCTGCTGCTTATCGAAGCCGACGGGCCGCCGAGGTTCACAAGGTTAAAGACATTTGAGGCTTCGCCACGAAACTGAAACTGCGTCCGCTCATGGATGGTGAAATTGCGAAACAGCGAGGCATCGACGTTCCGGTAGCCGGGAACGTCGAGCTGCGCGGGGCGTTCGTTGCCCAGCAGGCCCAGAGGACCGAGGCCGGGGCAACCCGTATCGACGCCAGGCCGGCAATAGGCCGAGGTATCGAACCACTGCTTCATTTCCGCCACGCGCGAGCGATTCGGAAGGGTGTGGGGGGTCTTCCCAGGGATGATACTTGGGCGGTTGTTGCCATTGCCGGAGAAATAGTTGTCGACGCCCGTGGTTACCGTGAACGGCTGGCCGCTATTCGCCGTCCAGATGCCCGAGATCGACCACCCGTTCAGCGCCGTCCTCACAAGGCGGTTATAGCTGTCGAAGTAATCCGGCTGCCAGACAAAGGATAACGTCATCATGTGACGGCGATCCTGATCGGACCGCTGGCGGTACTCGAGCTGCGGGTAGTTGGCATCCACAAAAGTGCCGTTAAGGCCGCCGGTGCTGTCGAGCGTGTTGCTCTGCAGCGTGTGGCTCCAGGTGTAGTAGCCGCGCGCGCTCACGTGATGGGTAATGCGCTCATCGACCGTAATCTGCATGGCGTTGTAGTTGGAGTTCTGGTTGGAGCGGATGATCCACACGTTGCTGTACATCGGGGTAGCTGCGGATACGCCAGGATACCCGGTTGCGCTGCTGTTCAAGGGGCGGCGGTTGTTGATCGTGCTGCTGGCGTTTGCGTACCCGCAGGCCTGTGTCAGGTCAGTGCAGCTCGGGCCGCTGGTTCCGTTTGCGGTGATGTTGTATTGCGGCCCGTTGATGTCGTTGTAAAGTGGCGACTTGCGATTAAGCGATCCGACATAATAGACGCTGAACGCCAGCGACCGTGTAACTTGCTGCTGGATTCCGTAGTTCAACTGGATGGAATACGGCCAGCGGTAATGCGGGTCGAACGCCACAACCTGATTGAGAGGCAGAAATGCCGCGGTGCGCGTCTTGTAATTGAACATCAGGCTGGGGTAGGGATTGCTGCCGGTCGGAAACTCGGTAGGATCGCCCGTATACGGATGAGTGAGCGAAACAACTTTGTTGTATCCGCTGTTGCGCACCGCGTAGGGCGCGTAATTCGATGGAAACTCCCATTGGTTGCCGGAGATCCCTCCGAAGAAGATGCCGGCGGCGCCGTGAATTACGGTTTTGCCTTTGCCAAACGGATCCCACGCAAAGCCCAGGCGCGGGGAGAAGTGATTGTCCGGCGTGAAGGCGCCGCCATCCGGTACGCCCTTGTCGCCGGGGAAAAGCATGCCGATGGGCGCAAGGTTCGAATTCTTGCCGATAATGGTGACGTTTGTGAATGCATGAGACTGCACACCGGGCGTGAAGTTGGTCTGCATCCGCTGCGGGTCGGTGGGCGCCTGCTGCCAGTCGTAGCGAACCCCTATGTTCACGGTCAGGTTGTGGAGAAGTTTCCAGTTATCCTGCGCGAAGACACCGTAATTGAAGTAATTTGCATTGGCATAGAGGCCGGTGTCCTGTCCCATGCCGGCCGGGATTCCAGCAAGGAAGTCGGAGAGCCCATTCGTGGTGCGCTCCGCGGATTTTCCGTTGGTTGTCGAGAAGGAGAATGTTCCGTAGTTATTCAGCGAGGTAAGCTGGAAGTCCTTCTCCAGGCCAATTTCGCCGCCAACGGAGAGAGAGTGCTTGCCGCGCGTGGTGCTCAGCACGTCGCGAAGTCCGTAAACATTCGATCCCGCCTTGGGACCGGTGATGGCCTGCGATAGCGAGAAACCCTCCACCCCTCCTACGCTGATATTGGAACGCGAAGGCGTTCCCACAACGCCCAGATCCGAGCCGAAATCCGCGAGGGTGGTGGCTGGAGTCGCAATGCGTCCGCCGTCCTGGCGCGTGTAGCTAGCCCAAAACTGGTTGACGGTGCGCGCGCCGATCGTCCAGACGTCGCTGGCGTTGGCGTTCTGCTGTTTGTTGTTGTATTGAGAGGACGACCAAACCTGCGAAAGCCCGCCAAGGCTTACGCGAACCCGGTAGTTCAGCAGGAAATAGCTGAAGGTCAACCGATGGGACGGGGTGAGCTGGTGATCGGTCTTGATCAGGTACTCTTCATTCTGCTCCGGCAGCGGCGAGCGGGTGCGATAGGTGTACTGGGTATCGCCCGTTTGAGCCGGTTGCCGCGGCGGAAGATTCTTCACCAGGTAATTCAAGATGTTGACCGCGGTGGGATCGACGGCCGGCAGCGTGTTGTTGGGATACGGCGTGAGGGTAGCGGGATTGCACACCAGGAAATGAACAGCCGCGTTCGCCGCCGAAGTTGGCGTCGTCTTGCAGTTGGCCTGCTCCGTTGCCGTGGGCGTGTTTTCAGAGAAGTTGCCCTGGATTTGCGCGGCACTGGGCAGGCTTCCACTGTAGTTGCCATACTGGATGAAGCGATAGCCGGCGAAGCTGCCAAAGAAGAAGTCCTTGTCGTGGCGAATGGGTCCGCCGACGGTGACGCCGAACCGGTGCTGGTTATATGGGCTCTTGGTAGCTCCGGCGCCGGAGTTGTGCGCGATTGCATTGAAGTTTCTGTCGCGAAAGAACTCGAATGCCGATCCATGAAAGTCGTTGGTGCCGCTCTTGGTAACCACACTGACAACCGCCGCTGAGTAGCGGCCAAGCTCGGCGCTGTAATCGTTGGTAACAACGTTGAACTGGCTGACGGCGTCGGGGTTTGGCAACTGGTTGCCGCTGTTGCGGAGGCCAGTCATGTTGAGGCCTCCATCGAGGTAGTACGAGACCTGGCCGACAAAGCCGTCGGTCGAGCCATTCGCAAGAACCTTGATTTCCTGGTACCCGAGATTGTTGACCGTCTGCACAGACTGGATACCGGGGACGAGTTGCAGCAGGCGGTCCACGTTCCGGCCAATGAGAGGGAGGTTATCGATCTCCTTGTTCTCCACGGTTTGGCCGAGCGTCGAGTCGCCAAGATCGACCAACGGAACATCGGCAGTCACGTTGATCGTCTCGGCCTGAGCGCCGATCTGCAGCGCAAAATTAAGCGTTGCGTCCTGCATGACATTCAGGACGATGCCGCCGCGATCGAGCGTCTTGAAACCGGGAGCGGATACCGAGGCCTTGTAAGGTCCGATGGGAAGAAACTCTTCGCGATACGTTCCATCTGCCTTGGATGTCGCAGTACGGACGAAATTCGTATCGGTTTGGGTCAAAACGATCCTCGCTCCGGGCACAACCGCGCCCGTGGAGTCGGTGACGGTGCCCGACAAGGTGGCGGTGCTGAGCTGCGCGGATGCGATCAGGCCATTCGACGCGATTCCGAGCAATACGACGAGCATAGCGAGAATTGGGACATCCAACGTGCGGACGATGCGCGTCAGAAAACTGGCTGAGTTTTTCATAGTGGATGCTTCCTCCTGGTTCAACGGCAAATTGTTCTGTTTGCGCTGGTGCGATGTCATGAACGTCTTCCTTGTTTCGTATCCCCGTATTGCGGAACAGCGCCGGAGAGTTTCTGGCAAGCCGCCCCGGACCGCCTGCGCGGCGTATCTACCTCAACGGTCCTTCGATCTGCTCGCCTGCGCATGGGCTGCAACTTCTACCAGGCGAAAAGGTGGGCAGTCCCTACCCGTCGCTCGCGGCGCCCTTGCGGGTTGCGGCGGGGGAGCACTTTTTTGCTTTCGCGTCATGATAACTAAAACAATCGTTTGTCTCAACGATCGCAGAAAGTAGTTTTCGATGCGTCCTGAATTAGAGCATGCGGTGAAAACGGATGTCAAGCGGAACTGTTCGTATCTTTCCGTGTAGACAAACGATTGTTATAAGGATATTCTTTTGTGGACATTCTGACGCCGGCCTTTGGCCTTGCCTGCGGAATTCTTTGGCGAGAAACATGTAACTGAAAAAGCAAGCGGTTGTCTTATGAGCCAGAAACTTACATCGCGGCCAGAAAGCACGGAAACGGTTTAATGGATAGAAATTCTCGACGGGCATTCCTGCGGCAGGGTTCCGCCGCGGCCGCACTCTTCCCGGTGGGCCGAATCGCATCCTGGGGACTCGATCGATCCGCCTCTTCACCGATTCGGGGATGGATCACAGACGGCGCGAGGAGATGCAAGGAGATTGCCGTTCCACCCTGGCAATCGTCTTCGGCCGCACTTCGGGCAACCGTGGAAATCGATCCAGCCCGACGCTTTCAAAGCATGCTCGGGTTCGGTGGCGCCTTCACTGACGCCTCCTGCTACCTGTTGAGCCGCATGGAATCCACGCAGCGAAGGCGGCTTCTGGAGGAACTGCTGGGCGCCAACGGCCTGCGCTTCTCCGTGGGGCGAACCTGCATCGGCTCCAGCGATTATTCGCGCTTCGCCTACAGTTTCGACGATTCCCCGGCGCCCGATCCCGACCTGAAACACTTCAGCATTGCGCACGACCGCGCCTACATTCTGCCCGTGTTGCGCGAAGCCAGGCTGGTGAATCCCGAGCTGTTTCTGGCCTCGGCACCCTGGAGCCCGCCGGGATGGATGAAGACCGGCGGTTCGCTTATGGGCGGCTCCATGCGCAAGCGGTACTTTGCCGCTTATGCCGAATATTTTGTCAGGTTTTTGAAATCGTATCGCGCCGAAGGCGTGACGATTGGCGCGGTGACGACGCAGAACGAAGTCGATACGGACCAGGGCGGCAGGATGCCCGCCGCGCTCTGGGGGCAGGAATACGAAGCGGGTTTCATCAAAGGCTTTCTGGGCCCCGCCCTGCGCGACGCTTTTCTGGACACGAAGATCTGGCTTCTCGACCATAACTACGACTTATGGGGACGGGTCATGGATGAACTCAGCGACCCCCAGGTCTTCCAATACGTAGACGGCGTTGCCTGGCATGGCTATGCCGGCAGCCCTGCCGCCATGAGCCGGGTCCACGATGCCTTCCCCAGCAAACATGCTTATTGGACCGAGGGCGGCCCGGACATTTCCGATCCAAACTATGCGTTCGATTGGACAAAGTGGTCCGGCACGTTCACTGGAATTCTCAAAAACTGGGCGCGTTGCATCGTGGCCTGGAATCTCGTCCTCGACGAAAAAGGCGGGCCCAATATCGGCCCATTCACGTGCGGTGGACTGGTCACCCTGAACTCCCAAACCCAGGAGATCGCGCGCAGCGGGCAGTACTGGGCATTTGCTCACTACGCAAGGGCCGTGCGCCGCGGAGCGCAGGTGATCGCCAGCGAAGGAGCTGCCTTGGGCATCGAACACGTCGCCTTCGCCAACCCAGGCAGAGATTTTGTACTGGTGCTCACGAATCGCGGAGAAGAACAAGCGATCGATTGCCGCTTCCAGGGCAGTTCGGTGCACCTGAACCTGCCGCGCAATTCGATCCTCACGCTCCGCTGGAGTTAGGCGCGCGAAAACCGCCTTGTGCTCAGGGAAACTCGGCGAGTTTCGGAGTGAAGCGGGGTTTGGTAACGGTAGCTCCGCCGGCATCGTCGATGACGTTGGAGATCGCACCCAGGTTATCCAGGGCTACGGTGATCATGTGGTGGAATTTCACACCGGGCGTGCGGGGAACCTCGATAGCGCGGGTCAGTACGACGTTGGGATGGCGGAAAACCGAGTAGATGCCCAGGCCCCAGGCTTCGTGAGTGGTCACATAGTCCGCAACTTTGTAGGAGGCCCATCCGTCGACTCCGGGAGCGGATGTGTAGCTGGCCTGATTGGGCGCGTCGTAGGGGATTTCGGACTGATAGAAGTAGGTGCGGCCGCCGTTGCCGTTCCAGAGCACCTGGAACTGCTGGTGATGCTCGACGAAGAGACCGTAGGCGGTGACGTTGTTGCCGTTGACCACCAGGCCGTTGGCGCTCAGATTCAGGTTCCAGCCCACGCCGGAGCCGTGGTCGGCGCGCCAGATCCAGGTGTGGTCGACGATCGTATCGTTGCTGTTGATTTCGAGATTGACGACGGTGCGGCCCACGCCCGCGCCACCCACGCGAAAAAAGACATCGTGGAGCGAGATCGGATTCCTGGCGTGCCTGGCGTGGCTTCCCTGCGGGCCTACCTCAAGCAGTACAGGCGATTGAACGGGGCCGGCGTCGAAGAGCAACCCTGCAACGACGATGCCGTCCGCGTCGGCGGTGGTCATGGCCGCCGTGCCTTGCGTCGGCCGGAGTGTGGCAAAACCTAATCCCAAAACCACGGTGTTGGCGCGCATCACGCGAATCGGTTCGGTCAGGTCGTAGATGCCCGGCGTAAAGAGCAGGTTCCTGCCGCGCCCCAGTTGGGCGTTGATCGTGGCCGCGCTATCGCCGGGGCGGGCGATATAGAACCGGGTGAGCGGGATGGATCTGCCGGGGGTCGAGCCACCGCGCCAATCGATGCCCGCGCTGCCGGCCTGCAAGGCCGGAACGCGAACGATGTAATGGCCGTGCGCATCCATCTCGAGAAACGGCTTTTCGCGCACGATGGGCGTCTCGGCAACTTTCGTGTAGGGTGGCGAAGGCCAATCGCCCGCCGGCGGATTCTTGATACCGACAAAGACCATGTTCCAACTGGCGCCAGTCCAACTGCCCCACTCGCTGTTGCGCGAGATCCACTGCTGCTGCGTGCCGGAGTCCACGTTCCCATCAACCAGGCTGTCGGAGATCCAGCCGCCGCTGGCCCAGCCGCGATGTTGATGAAGCACCAGATTGCCGAGGATGTGCATGCGGCGGAAGGGCGCGGCCTGCGAGACGGCCCACTGCATCGACCCGCCGGCGGGGGTTACCGAGAATCCCTCGGCGGCGCGCCAGAAGGTGCAGGTGGCGTTGTTGCGCGGCAATGTAGCGTCGGAGTGAACGTTGCCCGCGATGCGGACAGCATCGGGCGTAGCGCCGAGGCCGATGACTTCCGTGTAGAAGCCGATTGGCACATCCAAGTGGTAGCTGCCCGGCAGGAAGAGCAGGGCATAGCGCGCCAGGCCAAACTCGCTATGCTGCTGGACGGCGTACACCTTGTCAACCTGCTGCTGAACGGCAGCCGCCGGCATGGAAGGGCTGAAGATGAGCACGTTGGGGCCGAAGCCGGGCGATGCTGCCGGCTGGGCCGCGCCGCATGAGAGGGCCGCCGCGGATAACAGCCCGAGCAGGAGCGCGCTTGCCCCTCGGGAGCACGGCGATTTCCCTGGCCGGGTAATTCGGGCGGCATCGAAGAATAAGCACGGTTGGAGCATTTCCAGTAAAACAATCGTTTTTTTCAATATCTGCATGAGTGCGATCGAAGATTCCCATCGATACAAGCAGTTGAATGCCTTTTCTGTCAAGCGAATTACGTTATTACTACTCATCGTTTCTGCAGTTTCGGATTCCCTTCAGGACAGAATATTGATCTCTATGCGCAACGTTATCTATAGACAAGCGATTGTTTAATGGATTCTATTGCTATTTTCCCTTGACATGCTTCGAAAAGCAGTGCTTCAATGATCCGCGGCCGATTGAGCCACGGCTCCGGCCAACTGAGATCGGCAAAGGAGTTGTCCTATGGAATTTCGGAGGTTCGCAGGACGAGGTGTCCTCTTGTTTTGGGTAGTGTGTGCGGCGTTCTATTTGTCCGCGACGATTCAGGCGCAAAGCTGGGTTCATCCCGGCATCGGCGTGAGTCAGGCGCAACTGGATGCCACCCGCGCAGCTTACCAGGCAAACAATTCAGTGATCGTCTCGCAGGTGAACAAGGCGATGGCAAGCGACTACGGCTCGCTCAACTACACCGTTCAGGGACCGTGGCCGGGCGGGATCAACCAGTGCGGAGCGTATTCCAATCCGAACAACGGATGCTCGGAGGCCGACAGCGACTCCAACGCGGCCTATGTGCAGGCGCTATTGTGGTACATCACGGGCAACCAGACTTACGCCAACAACGCAATCAACATCATGAATACCTACGCCAGCAACTTCAAGGGCTATGCCGGCACCGACGGGCTCTCCTGTCCCAGTGGAACGGATTGTTCGAATGGGCCGCTGCAGGCGGGATGGGACTCGGAGAAGTGGCCGCGCGCGGCGGAGATCATCCGCTATGGCAAGACCAGCGGCGGCCAGGGATCGGGGTGGACTTCGTCCGCCATCACCGCATTTTCAAACATGTTGGTGAACGTTTACCAGCCGGTGATCGAGAACGGCTCCGGCGTGAACGGAAACTGGGACATGTCGATGATCGACGGCACCATGCAGGTCGCCGTATTCACCGAGAACGCGTCGCTGCTAGCGCAGGCGCGCAGCATGTGGCAGGGACGCGTGCCGGATCTTTACTACCTGTATTCGGTGGATGGCGGCAATCACGCGCCGTCGCCGCGCGGAAATCCGAGTTGGTTCGGCCAGGTGGACTTCAACTCCACGACCACCAACGTCGCACAGGAGACGTGCCGCGACCTGACCCACACGGAAGACAGCATCTCGTCCACAATTCTTGCGGCGGAAACCGATTGGATTCAGGGCGGATCGCTCTATCAGGATACAAGCAGCGATGCGCAGCAGCGCATCGTCGAGTCGATAAACCTGATTGCCGGCTTTGAAAGCGTGGGTTCAGGCCAGAATTCGTTTATCACCGCGCCGACAGACTATTGCACCGGCTCCGGGGCGACAAAAACCGGTCACATCGAGCTTGGCGCCGGCGACACCTATATCATCGGCTACAACCACTACCACAATCGGCTGAACGATCCAAATATGGCGAATAGCTCCGGAACGGGTGGATTGCACGGCACCGCCAATGTTTATAACTGGGTCCAGAATTACGAACTGGCGCAATCGGAGACCAGCGATAACGGCAACCACATGACGCTTTTCGAAGCGCTCACCCATACCGTGGATTTGTGCCAGACGGTGAGCAGTTCGTGGAGTAACACCTCGTTCTCCGCGCAGACCGGGACGTTCACCGCGACCTTCAGCGCTACTCCCTCGGGAAACGACATCAATACCGTGATGGGCCTGAGCGATGGGCCGCAGAGCGCGTATACCAGTCTGGCGGCGATCGTGCGCTTTAATCCCTCCGGCGACATCGACGCTTATAACGGCACGGGCTACAGTGCGGCTTCGACGATTCCGTACACCGGCGGCGCCATGTACACGTTCGAGTTCGACGTGAACGTGGCCGCGCAGACCTATACGGTCTGGGTGACTCCGGTAGGAGGCAGCAAGACCCTGGTGGGTTTGAATTTCGCGTTCCGCACTTACGCCTCCACGCTGAACAACCTGTCGCTTTATGCGGCGGCCGGCACCAATAACGTCTGCGATTTCGCAGCCGTCGCCAGCAGTCTCACATGCGAGAGCGCGAGCACTTCGTGGAGCAATACCTCGTTCGCAAATGAGTCGACCACCTTCACGGCGACTTACATCGCGACGCCGTCGGGGAACGACATCAATACTGTGGTGGGTTTGACCGATGGACCGCAGAGCGCGTATACCAGCCTGGCGGCGATCGCGCGGTTCAATCCTTCCGGGTACATCGATGCGTACAACGGCACGGGCTACAGCGCGGCCAATAACATTCCGTACACCGGCGGCACACCGTATGCGTTCGAGTTCCTGGTGAACGTACCTGCGCAAACCTACACTGTGTATGTCACTCCGCAGGGTGGCCCGACGACACTGGTCGGCCAAAACTATAGCTTCCGGCTGAGCGCCGCAACCTTGAACAACCTATCGCTTTATGCCGCGATTGGTTCCAACAATGTATGTAGTTTCACTCCCAGCAATTATTGACAGCCCAACGGGCGCCAATTGCGGGTCGTTCTCCGGCAGCATATCGCCGGGGACGACCCAATTCGACTGGTTGTGAAATGTGCATGGCCCGGATTGAGCTGGCCCGGTTGCGGCTGGCTACTTGAGCTTCAGGTCGGCAACGAATTCGTTGCGCGCGTCCCAGGAGCTAACCGTCCGGACGGGGCTCTTCTTACCGTTCTTTTCGGCCCACAGGTCGTAATCCTGGTCCTTGCTCACCTGGGAAAATTGATAGTGGCCGTTTTCGATTGAAGTGAAGCTGCGAATGGCCTTGGTCTTCTCATTCTTGAGAAAGACGGTGGCGCCGGCAACGGGAGCGGAGCCGGCGCTCAGCACGGTACCGAAGACGGTGCGCTCGCCAAAATTCTGCGCGGCGGCAGAGGGCGCCAGCGGCGCGCCGGCAACCACTGCCAGCGCCAGCGTGCCCCCTACAATGGCGGCCGCCATTCCTGCGCGGCCGAGCCTCGAGCGACGCTCAACAACCTGCGCCATCGCTACTCCTCCTCTTCTTCTTCACTGTACACGTCTTCTTCCGCGTCAAGGTCGTCGTCCACGCGGGCCAGTTCCAGCGGCTCCACGCCGACGACCTCAAACTCGGTTCCGCATTCCTCGCAGGCAACCACGTCGCCTTCTTCCACTTCATCCAACTCGATATCCAGGTTGTTCTCACATTCCGGGCAGGTGGGCATGGCAGCCTCCTCTCGTTCCAAAACTTGGCATTCAGGGGATGATTGCTTACGATACACCATCGCATACGCGGCACTTCGCATCAAGCCCTGCACACAGCCGCATACAGTGACTTCTTTCACTGAAAAACGTCACCGGCGCTGACCGCAGCACTGACCTGGTGTGTGGTCCCGATATAGTTTTAGGGAGAAGGCTGCCTTCGGTCAAGAGCCTGCGCCGGCAGCGCGGAGCGCATGCCGGAGCCAGCCGGGCGCAGCTGTCCGCGGCGGCAATTCTCCATGACACACCCGCGCCCCAGCGGTTAACCTGTTGTCTACGATGCGCAGGATCGGCTCCAGCCCGTTCGCCTTTCCCGACTTCAGCGGCGCCACGCGCCAGTTGATCCTGATCAACCTCGGCGCGTACTTTGCGCTGGCCATCGCGGGCCTGGCCTCGGCGGATACGGCGAGTTCCCTGGCCGGCCGGCTGGCCTTCGAGCCCGGCGGATTTTTGCACGGCTGGTTGTGGCAGCCGCTTACCTACAGCTTCGTCCATCCCACGAGCATGATTCTCGCGGTCCTCTTCGAGCTCCTCTCGCTCTGGTTTCTGGCTGGATTCCTGGAGAGCTTCCACGACGCGAACTGGATTCTGTGGCTCTACGCGGTTTCAGTGCTGGGCACGGCGGCAGCGGCGCTGGCGATCTACATTGTCTGCGGTGTTTTCGGCTATGCGCTGCCTCTTGCGCCGCTGTTCGGATGTTTCGGCGGCATCTTCGGCCTGCTCGCCGCCATCGGCTTCCTGTATGGCGACACCGAGTTCCTCATGTTTTTCGTGATTGGCATCAAGGCCAAGTATCTGGCGCTGATCTACGGGCTGGTGGCCATCGCCATGCTGTTCGGGCAGGAGCGCATGTACGCCTTTGCGCAGCTCGGCGGCGCCTTTGCCGGCCTGCTGTTTGTGCGCACCGCGCCGCGCAAGGGCATGGGCTTCGCGCTGAGCGAGAACTGGTACGCTCTGCGCAACCGCTACTACCGCTGGAAACGCCGCCGCGCCGCCCGCAAGTTCGAGGTCTACATGCGCTCGCAGGGGCGGACAGTAAAGTTCGACGGACAGGGCCGCGTTATCCGCGAGGATCCCGACGACAAGAAGCGGTGGAACTGAGAAAGGCAGGAACTAGGGAATAGGGGCCAGGGAATAGGAATGCCCTTGCGGTTTGATCCCTGACCCCTGATCTCTGTTCTCTCAATTACAATCCATTCTGAAATGAACGCACGCATTGCATATCTCTTTCCGGGGCAGGGCTCGCAGGCGGTGGGCATGGGCCGCGAGCTGGCCGAGCAGTTTCCCATCGCCAAACAGACGTTTGCCGAGGCCGACGAGGCGCTCGGCATCCCGCTCTCGCGGCTGTGCTTCGAGGGGCCCGAGGAAGACCTGCGCCTGACCGAGAACACCCAGCCGGCCATCCTCACCGTGAGCGTGGCCGCCGCGCGGGTGCTGGCGGAAAAGGGAGTGGCGCCGGCGCTGGCCGCCGGGCACTCGCTGGGCGAATGGTCGGCGCACGTGGCCGCCGGGACGCTCAGCTTTGCGGATGCGGTGCGCGCGGTAAAGGCGCGCGGACGCGCCATGCAGCAGGCGGTCCCCGCAGGGCAGGGCGCGATGGCGGCGATTTTGCAACTCGACCCCGCCCAAGTGGCCGAAGCTTGCGCGGAAGCGGCCCGTGAAACCGGCCTCACCGTGCAGGCCGCCAATCTCAATTCGCCCGGCCAGACGGTGATCTCCGGCGCCGCGGCCGCGGTCGAAAGAGCCTCGGCCATCTGCAAAGCCAAAGGCGCGCGCCGCGCCGTGCCGTTGCCGGTGAGCGC